>Ga0196963_10002379_pt1 | contig 11326 bp, 10 predicted proteins | sample S1_5metaG_FD_148600 | JGI IMG/M metagenome (GOLD analysis project Ga0196963, IMG submission 148600) | Soil microbial communities from Anza Borrego desert, Southern California, United States - S1_5 | ecosystem: Environmental > Terrestrial > Soil > Desert | place: USA: California | collected... | reverse complement strand
GGATCGAACATCTGGGCGTCGTCGGACGGGTCGGAGGCGACGATCTGCACCGAGGGCACCACCCACAGGCTCACCCCCTCCATCCGCCGCGTATAGGTGTCGCGGGCGTGGCGGAGCGCGATCTCGGAATCGGGCGCGTGGACCGAGCCGACATGGCGGTGCGAAAGCCCGCCCTTCGAGCGGACGAACACCTCCCAGAGGGGCCAGTCGTTCACCAGTTCCTCCCCGGAACGGGGAGGGGGACCGCACGAAGTGCGGTGGAGGGGGGCGAGCGCAGCGAGCATGGAGACGTGGGCCCCCTCCACCATGCTTCGCATGGTCCCCCTCCCCGTGCCGGGGAGGAGTTCAACCGCGCTGCCACCCTCACGCCGCCGCCCTCCGCGCGCGTTTCTCCGCGAACGCGGCCGCCGCCTCGCGGACCCAGGCGCCCTGCTCCCAGGCCTCGCGGCGCGCCTTCATCCGCTCTTTCGCGACCGGTCCCTCGCCGCGGACGACCGCATAGAATTCCTCCCAGTCGACCTCGCCGAAATCGTATTGGCCGCGCGCCTCGTTCCACTTCAGCGCCGGATCCGGGACTTCCAGGCCGAGGGCGTCGGCCTGCGGCACGGTGATGTCGACGAAGCGCTGGCGCAGCTCGTCGTTGGTCTCGCGCTTGATCTTCCAGCGCATCGACTGGGCGGTGTTGGGCGAATTCTCGTCGGGCGGGCCGAACATCATCAGGGAGGGCCACCACCAGCGGTTCAGCGCGTCCTGCGCCATCGCCTTCTGCTCGGCGGTGCCCGCGCACATCGCCATCATGATCTCGTAGCCCTGGCGCTGGTGGAAGCTCTCCTCCTTGCAGACCCGGACCATCGCCCGGGCATAGGGCCCGTAGGAGGTGCGCTGGAGCGGCACCTGGTTCATGATCGCGGCGCCGTCGACCAGCCAGCCGATCGCGCCGATATCGGCCCAGGTCAGCGTCGGATAGTTGAAGATCGTGCTGTATTTCGCCTTCCCCGAGTGCAGCGCCTCGATCATTTCCTCCCGGCTCGTCCCCAGCGTCTCGGCGGCGCTGTACAGGTAGAGGCCGTGGCCCGCCTCGTCCTGCACCTTGGCGAGCAGGATCGCCTTTCGCCTCAGCGACGGCGCGCGGCTTATCCAATTGCCCTCCGGAAGCATGCCGACGATCTCGCTGTGCGCATGCTGCGATATCTGCCGCGTCAGCGTCCGCCGATAGGCCTCGGGCATCCAGTCCTTGGGCTCGATGAACTCGTCCGCCGCCACCCGCGCCTCGAAGGCGGCGAGCCTGTCCGGATCCTCTGTCGAGGTGATCCTGGCGCCCTTTTGAAGTTCAGTGGTGTACATGCCAGTCTCCTGCCCCGCGCCTAGCAAAGCGGGCGTCTCGCGGCAATGAACGCAGGACCGGGCCTACGGGTCGCACCTGTAGCGCCGATCCCAAAGGTCACGCCAAGGTCACACCGCGGACGACTCCCGCCATCCCGGAGGCGCCACCATTGGCGGTCCGAACTGCGCGAGAGTCCCATATGGAACATAGCATGAACAGATCGGAGTGTCAAGACACGCGTTATTCGGGCGGCAGGTTGTTCCAATCGACGAGATCGGACCAGAACGGGACGCGGCGGACAGGCCCGTAGGGCCGAGGCTTGTTCGGGTAGAATTCGCTCACGATGTAGTCCGTGAGATTGTGGCCGTAATAGATCACGTCGGTCGAATGAATCGAGAAAACGGGGTTGCCCGCCTCCAGCGGATCGGCGGCGAGGAACCGATGCGCGAACAGTGGGATGAGCCGGGGAGCCGCAGCCACAACGGCCGCGACCACTTCGGCCCGCTCCTCCTGCGTGGCGGGACGAGGCCCCCATTCGGGCCACCAGATCACTTCATGCTCGACGTGAAACAGGAGGCCTGAAAGCGGCCATTCGAGCATGCGACGAATATCGGCTTCGTCGGTGCGCCAGTCGTAGCCGCGCACGAGGCGGCGTTCGCGGAGCAGCTCGACGAGGTCGGGAGGGAAGCGCAGATCGAATTTCGCCTGGGCCTCGTCGAGTTCAGCCTGAGTGTAGCCCGGCGCCCAGATTTCCGGATCGTCGCGCCACATCAGGCACGCTCGATGACCAGCGCGATCCCCTGGCCGACACCGATGCACATCGCGCAGAGCGCGTAGCGGCCGCCGCGCCGGTGGAGCTCCTCGGCGGCGGTGAGGGCAAGGCGGGCGCCGGACATGCCGAGGGGGTGTCCAAGAGCGATCGCGCCGCCGTTCGGATTGACGTGCGGGGCGTCGTCCGCGAGGCCAAGCTCGCGCAGCACCGGCAGCGCCTGGGCGGCGAAGGCCTCGTTGATCTCGATCACGTCCATGTCGTCCATCTTGAGGCCGAGGCGTTTCAGCAGCTTCTGGGATGCGGGCGCGGGGCCGATGCCCATGATCCGCGGCGGCACGCCGGCAACGGCGCCGCCGACGATCCGCGCGCGCGGCGTGAGGCCGTTGCGCTTCGCCGCCTCCTCGGAAGCCACGATCATCGCCGCGGCGCCGTCATTGACGCCGGACGCGTTGCCCGCGGTGACCGTGCCGTCGGGCCGGACGATCGGCCTCAGCTTCGCCAGCGCCTCGACATTGGTCTTGCGCGGATGCTCGTCCCGGCCGACGACGATGGGATCGCCCTTGCGCTGCGGGATCTCGACCGGGACGATCTCGGCGGCGAAGCGGCCGCTCTCCTGCGCGGCGGCGGCCTTGTCCTGGCTCCTGACCGCGAACGCGTCCTGGTCCTCGCGGCTGACCTGATATTCCTGCGCCACGTTCTCGGCGGTCGAGGGCATGGTGTCGTCGCCGTAAGCGTGCTTCATCTTCGGATTGACGAAGCGCCAGCCGATCGTCGTGTCGTACATCTCGGCGTTGCGGTCGAAGGCCGAGGTCGCCTTGGCCATCACGAACGGCGCCCGGCTCATGCTTTCCGATCCGCCGGCGATCACCATGTCCGCCTCGGAGCCCCGGATCACCCGCGCCGCCATCGTCACGGCGTCCATGCCCGAGCCGCAAAGGCGGTTGAGCGTGACGCCGCCCGATTTGTCGGGAAGCCCGGCGAGAAGGCCGGCCATGCGCGCGAGGTTGCGATTGTCCTCTCCGGCCTGGTTGGCGCAGCCGAGGATGACGTCGTCGAGATCGTCCCAGTCGACGCCGGGATTGCGCTCGATCAGCGCGCGGATCGGGATGGCGGCCAGATCGTCGGCGCGGACGTGGGCGAGCGCGCCGCCATAGCGTCCGATCGGCGTGCGCACCGCGTCGCAGATAAAGGCTTCGGTCATTCACTTCCTCCGATTATCTCTCCGCCGACGCTGCGCGAGAAGCCGGTGAACTCGGCGATCGGGCGTCCATCCCCGCTCCGCACGGCGACCTGATAGACGCCGGAGCGGCCGACGAGCGCCCGCTCCTCGGCTTCCGCGATCAGCAAATCCCCTTCGCGGGCCGGCTCGAGATAGACGATCGACGCCTGGGCGGCGACCGAGCGCAGGTTGCGGCCGTTGCAGGCATAAGCGAAGGCGCTGTCGGCGAGCGCGAAGATGAGGCCGCCATGGGCGGTGCCGTGGCCGTTCAGCATCGCTGCGGTGACGGCCATGCGAACTCGCGCATAGCCTTCCCGCGCTTCCTCTATCTCGAGGCCCCAGGCGGGCCCGGTGCCCTCCGCCGCGAGCATCGCGCGCGCGACCTTGTCCGCGGTGGCGTTCGCGTTCATGAAACCGCCCATGTCCTACGAGACGATCTTGTTCAAGCTGGAGGGCGGCGTCGCGCGCTTGACGCTCAACCGCCCCGATCGGCTCAACAGCTTCACGGTGCAGATGCACGAGGAGGTGGCCGACGCGCTTTCCAGGCTCGATGGAGCGCGCGTGCTGGTCCTGACCGGGGCCGGCCGGGGCTTCTGCGCGGGGCAGGACCTGAACGACCGCGCGGTGGCGCCGGGCGAAGCGGTCGATCTCGGCGAGTCGGTGGAGCTGCGCTACAACCCGCTGATCCGCCGCCTCACCTCGCTGCCGATGCCGGTGATCGCGCGCGTCAACGGCGTCGCCGCCGGCGCCGGCGCCAATATCGCGCTCGCCTGCGACATCGTCGTTGCTGCCAGCTCGGCGAAGTTCATCCAGTCCTTCGCCTCGATCGGGCTCATCCCGGACAGCGGCGGCACCTGGGCGCTGCCGCGGCTGGTCGGCCAGGCGCGCGCGCTCGGCCTCGCGCTCACCGCCGAGCCGCTGCCCGCCGAGACAGCGGCCGAATGGGGGCTGATCTGGAAGGCCGTCGAGGACGAAAGGCTGGACGAGGAGGTCGACGCGCTGGCCCAGCGTTTCGCGAGCGGGCCGACGCGGGGGCTGGCCCGGATCAAGAAGATGATTCGCGAGAGCTGGGGTCACACACTGGACGAGGAGCTCGACCTCCAGCGCGATGCGATGCGCGAGCTGGGCTTCTCCGACGACTATCGCGAGGGGGTGGCGGCGTTCATGGAGAAGAGGGCGCCGAGATTCACGGGGAAATAGCCCCTCCCCTTGAGGGGGAGGGGTTGGGGAGGGGTGGACTCTCACGTAGAGCGCGGTCTCCGAGTCCACCCCCACCCTAACCCTCCCCCCTCAAGGGGGAGGGGATGGAGCGAAAATGAAGACGCTGAAGCTTTTGAATTACGCAACCGACCGCTGGATCGCCGGGGACGGCTCGCTCGCGCCGGTCGAGAGCGCGGTGACCGGCGAGACGATCGCCGAGACCGGTTCGGGCGGCCTCGATTTCCGGGCGATGCTCGATCATGCCCGCAAGGTCGGCGGGCCTGCGCTGAGGGCGATGACCTTCCACCAGCGGGCGTGGATGCTGAAGCACCTCGCCAACGCGATCATGGCGCGCAAGGAGGAATTGTACGAGCTCAGCTACGAAACCGGCGCCACCCGCACCGACGGCTGGATCGACATCGAGGGCGGCGCGGGGACGCTCTTCTCCTTCTCGTCCAAGGGCCGGCGCGAGCTTCCCAACGGCCGCGTCCTGATCGACGGGCAGATGGAGCCCCTGTCCAAGGGCGGGAGCTTCGTCGGCCAGCACGTCTTCACGCCGCTCCAGGGCGTCGCCGTCCACATCAACGCGTTCAACTTCCCGGTCTGGGGAATGCTCGAGAAGCTCGGCCCGACCCTGCTCGCCGCCGTGCCAGCGATCGTGAAGCCTGCTTCGGCGACGGGCTATCTCGCCGAGGCCGCGTTCCGGATCATGATCGAGGCGGAGGTGCTTCCGCCCGGCGCGCTGCAGCTGATCATGGGGGGCACGGGCGATCTGCTCGACCATCTGACGCTGCAGGACGTGGTCAGCTTCACCGGCTCGGCGCAGACGGCGATGAAGCTCCAGACTCATCCGGTGATCGCGCGCGAATCGGTGCGCTTCATCGCCGAGCGCGACAGCCTCAACGCCTCGATCCTCGGTCCCGACGCGGCGCCCGGCACGCCGGAGTTCGACCTGTTCGTCAAGGAGGTCGCGCGCGAGATGACGGTCAAGGCGGGACAGAAATGCACCGCCATCCGCCGCGCCATGGCCCCCGCCGAGCATATCGACGCGGTCCAGGAGGCGGTGATCGCCCGCCTCGGCAAGGCGAGGATCGGCGACCCGCGCCAGGAGGGCGTGACGATGGGCGCGCTCGCCAGCCGCGCGCAGCTCCGCGCGGTCCGGGACGCGGTCGCGGAGCTTTCGAAGTCGGCGCGCATCGTCTCGGGCGATCCGCACCTTTCGCCCGTCGACGGCAAGGGCTGCTTCATCTCGCCGATCCTGCTCCGCTCCGACGATCCCTGGGGCGCGGACGCGGTCCACGACGTCGAGGCGTTCGGCCCGGTCTCGACGATCATGCCCTATCGCGACCTCGGCGACGCCGTCGCGCTCGCCAATCGCGGCATGGGCAGCCTCGCGCTTTCGCTCTTCACCTTCGATCCGGGCGTCGCCGAGGCGTTCGTGCTCGGCGCCGGCGCGTTCCACGGCCGCATGGTCATTCTCGACCGCACCAGCGCGAAGGAATCGACCGGCCACGGCTCTCCCCTCCCCGTGCTGGTCCATGGCGGCCCGGGCCGCGCCGGCGGCGGCGAGGAAATGGGCGGCATTCGCGGCGTCACCCATTATATGCAGCGCACCGCATTGCAGGGCTCGCCCGCCATGCTGTCGAGCGTCGTCAAGCAGTGGCTTCCCGGCGCGGCCAAGCCCGAGGGGGATGTCCACCCGTTCCGCAAGCGCATCGCCGAGCTCGACATCGGCTACACGCTCAAGACCGCGAGCCGGACCGTGACGCTGGAAGACGTGGAGCATTTCGCGCACTTCACCGGCGACACCTTCTACGCCCACATGGACGAGGAAGCGGCGAAGGCGAGCCCGATCTTCGAGGGGCGGGTGGCGCACGGTTATCTGATCCTGAGCTTTGCCGCCGGGCTGTTCGTCGACCCCGATCCGGGTCCGGTGCTGGCCAATACCGGCCTTGAAAACCTGCGTTTCCAGACGCCGCTCTATCCCGGCGATTCGATGCGCGTGGAGCTCACCGTCAAGTCCAAGAGCGTCCGCGACGAGGAAAAAGGCGAGGTGCGCTGGGCCGTCTACGTCTATAATCAGAAGGACGAGGTGGTCGCGACCTACGATCTCCTCACCATGAACAGGCCGTAGGGGAGCCGCCGGTGCGCAGCGCGATCGCCTTCCTGCTCAGCGTCGCCGCCTGCGCGCAGCCCGCGCCGGAACAGCAGGCCCAGCCGCGCAGCGAGGCGGAGCCGCCGGTGCAGGGCTATCGCCTCGTCGCGACCTACCCGCACGACCCGGGCGCCTTCACCCAGGGCCTGTTCTGGCTCGACGGCCGCCTCTGGGAGAGCACCGGCCATGTCGGCGCATCGACGATCCGCGAGGTCGATCTCGCCAGCGGCCGCGTCCTGCGGTCGGTCGACATCCCGCCCGGCCTGTTCGGCGAGGGCATCGTCAACTGGGGCGACGAGATCCTGTCGATCACCTGGCAGGACGGGATGGGCTTCCGCTGGGACCGCCGCAGCTTCCGCCAGACCGGCCGCTGGAGCTACGCCCACGAAGGCTGGGGCCTAACCCAAGACGGGCGCCACATCATCATGAGCGACGGCAGCCCGGTGCTGCGCTTCCTCGATCCGGGGACGATGCGCGAGATCCGGCGGATCACGGTCACTTCGGCCGGCCAGCCGGTCGCGCGCCTGAACGAGCTCGAATATGTGAACGGCGAGATCCTCGCCAACGTCTGGATGTCGAGCCGGATCGCGCGCATCGATCCGGGCAGCGGCCGCGTGACCGGGTGGATCGACCTCGCCGCGCTCGCCGCCGAGGCCGGGGCGAACGAGGACAGCGTCCTCAACGGGATCGCCTACGATGCGGAGCGCGACCGGCTGTTCGTCACCGGCAAATACTGGCCGCGCCTCTACGAGATCGACCTCGTCCCCGCCGCGCCGCCGCGGCGCTAAGGCTCGGACCTAAAGCTGGGCGAGCGGGCTGGCGAAGCCGGGGACGTCGACCTCGAAGGCGAACAAAGCGCCGGCCTCGGGCTGCTTCGCCATCGCCTCGGCTTTGATGCCCTGCCGCGCCGTCGTCGCAAAAGCGGTCGCGAACCCGGCGCCGCCGAACGCGATCTTGGTGATGTTCGAGACCGGGAAAGAGACCTGCTCGAGCAGCGCGCCGCCGGGCGCGTAGCGGCGCGCTTCCCAACCCCAATAGAGGCTGATCCAGATGCAGCCCTCGGCGTCGACCGTCGGCCCGTCGGGAAAGCCTTCCTTCGCGCCCAGCTTCACCAGCAGCCGCGAGTCTCCGAGCGTTCCGTCGGCTTCGACCTCGCAGGCGTTGATCGTCTGGTCGACGGTATCGACCCAATAGAGGGTGCGCCCGTCCGGCGAGACGGCGGGCCCGTTGGTGATCGGGATTCCGGAGAGCCCCGTGGGGCGAAGCACGCCGCGATGGTAGCTGTAGAAGCTTCCGGTCGGCGCGCTTTCTCCATTGTCCATCGTCCCGAACCAGAGCCGGCCGGACGGGTCGACGACGCCGTCGTTGAGCCGGTTTCCGGGCCGGTCCGGCTCGACCGCGGCGACGAGCGCGAAGCTTCCGGTCTCCGGCTCGAACCGAAAGAGTCCGCTCTCCAGCCCGGCGACGAAGCCGCCGCCCTCGGCCGGCAGCAGGAAGCCGATCTGCTCGGGCGCGTCCCAGCTGCGCCGCGCGCCGCCCGAGGGATCGCAGCGGTGGACCTTGCGCTTCTTGATGTCGACGAACCACAAAGCATCGTCCGTCCAGACCGGGCCCTCGCCCAGCTCCGCTTCGACGTTCCACAGGTTTCGCGGCTTGCTCGTCACGGCCATCTCACGCTCCTCAACCGGCCGGAGAGGATCAGGGGGTCCGCCGCCCCGGTCAAGAGTGCGCCTCGAGCTCGCGCAGGCTCCGCCCGCGAGTCTCGCGGCCCGCCCAGGCGACCAGGGCCGCGGACGCCCCGATCGGCGCCAGCAGTGCCAGCGCGGCGCCGCCGAGCGTCGGGATCAGGCCGACCAGGGCAAAGCCCTGCACCGCCACGCCGCCGAACTTGCTGGCGCCCGCGACCAGCCCCGTCGCCCGGCCGCGTATTCCGAGCGGATAATTCTCCGCGGCATAAGGCAGCAGCACCGCGATCATGCCGTTGGTACCGACGATGAGCATCGCGATCACCGCGACCAGCAAAGGCGGCCAGGACAGGATAGGGGCGGGCAGCAGCGCCCCGACGAGGCCCGCCAGGGTGATCAGGATGGTGAGCACCAAAGTCCATTTGCTGCTCCAGCGGCTGTAGAGCAATGCGGCCAGCATCACCGTCGGCAAGGCGACCAAAGCGGAGCTGGCGAGGATCCGGCTCGCCAGCTCGGAGCTGTAGCCCCGCGCCTGGAGATCCGACGGCAGCCAGAGCAAAAGCCCGAAATTGACGAAGCTCCAGGCGAGCGCGCAGATGACCAAGGCGAGCGTCAGCCGGCCGTGGCGCTGCCTGGCGAGCGCGGCGTCCGCCGGCACCGGCTCGCGCGGCCGCGGAACGATGCCGAAGCGCTCCTCCATCCGCGCGAGCTCGGCGGTCCGTCCCTGCTCGGCGAGGAAGCGCGGCGATTCGGGGACGAATCTGGCCAGCAGGAGCAACAGGATGCCGGTCGGGAAGCCCTGCAGCCAAAGCACCCGCCAGCCGAAGACCGGCTCGAAGGCGTGGGCGGCGCCGCTCGCGGCGAGATAGCCGCCGACCAGCCCGGTGCCGCCGACCAGCACCAGCACCCAGGAGCGATGGCGCGGCGGCATCACTTCGGCGAGCAAGGTGTAGACCACCGGCAGCATGCCGCCCGCGGACGAGCCCATCAGGAAACACATCAGCAGGTTGAGCTCGAACAGCGGCATGGCGCCGCAGATCGAGGTCGCGACGAACAGGATCGTCGAAAGCAGAATCGAAACGCGACGGCCGTAAACGTCGGCCAGCCAGCCCCACACGAACGAGCCCAATGTGGTCCCGACCAAGGCGACGAAGGGGAACCAGGCGACGGTCGCGCGCGAGATGCCGTATTCGCTGCTCATCCCCGGAAGCACGAAGCCGAGCGTCGCCGGTTTCATCACGTCGATCACCAGCCCTAGGATCAGCACGGCGAGGACCGCCGCGTGCCAGCGTCCGAGCGGGGTCGTGTCCGGCGCCTCGTAGCTGGTGCCCGCGTCGGCGCGGTGCGGAGCCCGCTCCCTCGGCAGCGCGCCGTAGATCGCGGCCGGCACGCCGAGGACGATGAACACCATTCCGAGCCACATCGCCGGGTCCATCTTCATGCCGGCGAGATGGTTGCCCATGCGGTGCGCCATGGCGAGCATCGGCAGATGGAGCAGCACGCCCAGCGCGATCGCGGCGCAGGCGCCCCAGAAGATCGGCGCCCGATCCCCGACGATCGACGGCCGTTTCACGAACTGCACGTGCCGTTCCCCCGACGAGGCGGAAGTTGCCGCCCGTGCCGAGGAATTATAGGATAGATCGGGCATGTCCAGCGGCGATCATCGGGCGGGCGGCGGCGGCCGCAACCTCACTTATGCGATGCTGGACGAGGTCGGCCGCGACATCGTCACCGGCGCCTACGAGAAGCGGCCCTTTCCGACCGAGGCGGAACTTGCCAGGACCCACAATGTCAGCCGCTCGGTGACCCGGGAGGCGGTCAAGATGCTGACCGCCAAGGGCCTGCTCACCGCCCGCCCGCGCAAGGGTACGACCGTCCAGCCGTCCACATCCTGGAACCTGTTCGATACGGATGTGCTGCGCTGGTTGCTCGAGCGTAAATTCTCGCTCGGCCTGCTGCGCCAGTTCAGCGACCTCAGGATCGCCATCGAGCCCGCCGCCGCAGCGCTCGCCGCGAACGCCGCCGACGCTGCCGCCATCTCGGCGATCGCCGCCGGCTACCGACGGATGGCGGCGGCCGAGGCCGGCGAAGACGATGCGCTCGACGCCGACATTGCCTTCCACATCGCCGTCCTCGAAGCGTCGGCCAATCCCTTCTACATGCAGTTCCGCGACCTGGTGACGACCGCGCTGCGCACTTCGATCCGCTTCACCAACCGCTTCCAGGGCCGCACCGCGAGCCTCCCCGCCCACCGCGCGGTGCTCGACGCGATCGAGGAGCGTCACGCGGAGGCCGCGCGCAGCGCCATGGCCGCGATCATCAGCGACGTCATGGTGCTGATCGCCGACGCCGAAAAGAGCGGCGCGTCATAAGCTCCCTCGGCGGCGGGTGCCGACCCGGAGTCGCTCAGCGGCGAGGGGATGTCGAGAAGCGGAACTGGATGAGGTTGCGGTAGGTCTGGCCGGGATCGAGGCGTACCGACCCGAATTCGGGCCGGTTCGGCGTGTCGGGGAACATCTGCGGCTCGAGCACGATCGCGTCGCCCTGGCGATAGAGCCGGCCCGCCTTGCCCGCGATCGTCGCATCGAGAAAATTGCCCGAATAGAACTGGATCCCCGGCTGGTTGGAATGGACCTCGAGGACTCGGCCGCTGTCCGGCTCCTCGACCCGGGCGAGCAGGCGCGGCGTGCCCGATACTTCGCGGGCGATCACCCAATTATGGTCGTAGCCTTTGCCGAAACGGATCTGCTCGTCGGAGGAATCGCGCACGCGTGCCCCGACCGGCGTCGCCTCTCGGAAATCGAACGCCGTGCCCGCGACCGGTCGGATCTCGCCGGTCGGGATCGCGCCGGAGTCGGTCGGCGTATAATGGTTCGCAGGGATGGTCAGCAGGTGCCCCATCGCCCCCTCGGACGAGCCTTCGCCGGCGAGGTTCCAGTAAGCGTGGTTCGAAAGGTTGACGACGACGGAC
>Ga0196963_10002378_pt1 | contig 11326 bp, 10 predicted proteins | sample S1_5metaG_FD_148600 | JGI IMG/M metagenome (GOLD analysis project Ga0196963, IMG submission 148600) | Soil microbial communities from Anza Borrego desert, Southern California, United States - S1_5 | ecosystem: Environmental > Terrestrial > Soil > Desert | place: USA: California | collected... | reverse complement strand
GGCCCTGTTCCGGATCTTCCACCGGCTGGTCGACGCGGGGCGGATCTACTACACCACCGACGCCGTCCATCCCGCGGGCATGCCGCCCGGGCGCTTCCTGATCGGCGCCACCGAGATGGAGGTGGGCGAGGACCAGGTGGTGCGCAAGCCGGGGGCGACGAACTTCGCCGGCTCGGCGGCGCGACCGCTCGAGTGCCTGTTCCGCGCGGTCGACATGCTCGGCTGTGCGTGGCAGGACGCATGGGCGCGTTACAGCCACGTCCCCGCGGACCTGATGGGGCTGGGCGAGCTGATGGCCCCCGGGCGGCAGGCGGACTTGTGCGTCCTCGACGGGGTGGGCGGCGATGCCGGCGTCGTCCGGACCTACGCCGGCGGCGTGCTCTGCTCGACGCTGCCGGCGCGCGCGCGCCTGCGCGGCGCGCTGCTGACGCACGACGCGCACGGGTGACGAGGACGGGGCCGGAGCCGGCCATGCAGCCGCCAGCGCCACCGCGTTGAACGGGCGCTCGCGCGATCTCGCGGCCGGGCGCGGGCGACTAGCCTGCGCGGCCATGCCGACGCACGCGCCGACGCACGCGGGCCCGCGCGCCGCCGCCCTCGCCGGAGCGCGTCCATGATCGCCACGCTCGCCTCGGTGGTCGCGCAGGGCCGCGCGCAGCGCTCGATCGAGACCCGCTTCGCCGGCGCCGACGTCCGGATCGGCGGCGACCGCCCATGGGATATCCGCGTCCACGACGAGCGCGTCTACCGCAGCGTCCTGCTCGCGGGATCGCTCGGCCTCGGCGACGCCTACGTCGCGGGCTGGTGGGACTGCGCGGCGCTCGACGAGTGCTTCACGCGTCTGCTGCGCGCCGGGCTGGACGAGGCGCGCTGGTCGCCGGCGGACTGGTGGATCGAGCTGCGCGCGCGCCTGGCCAACCGCCAGCGCCCGTCGCGCGCGCGCGAGGTCGCGCACCGCCACTACGACCGCGACGGCGAGCTGCACCGCGCGATGCTCGGCGACGAGCGCGTCTACAGCTGCGGCTACTGGGCGCGGGCGACGACGCTGGCCGAGGCGCAGACCGCGAAGATCGACCTGGTCTGCCGCAAGCTCGGGCTGCGGCCGGGGCAGCGCGTGCTCGACATCGGCTGCGGCTGGGGCGAGGCCGCGCGGCACGCCGCCCAGCGCTACGGCGTCGAGGTCGTGGGCGTGACGGTGTCCGCCGCCCAGGCGGAGGCGGCGCGCGAACGCTGCCGCGGCCTGCCGGTGACCATCATCGAGGACGACTACCGCGCGCTCGGCGGCCGCTTCGACCGCATCCTCTCGATCGGCATGTTCGAGCACGTCGGGCCGCGCAACTACCGGACGTACCTGCGCGTCGCGCGCCGGCTGCTGACCGACGACGGACTGTTCCTGCTGCACACCATCGGCGGCAACCGCACCGCGGCGACCATCGACCTGTGGATCGACCGGCACGTGTTCCCCAACGCCGTGCTGCCGTCGGCGGCGGCGATCGCGTCGGCGGCCGAGGGCCTGTTCGTGATCGAGGACTGGCACGGCTTCGGCCCCGACTACGACCGCACGCTGATGGCGTGGCACGAGCGCCTGATGGCGGCGTGGGACGGCCTGGGCGCCGCCTACGACGAGCGCGCGCGCCGCCGCTGGCGCTACTACCTGCTCACGTGCGCCGCGTCGTTCCGCGCGCGCAAGAACCAGCTCTGGCAGATCGTGCTGTCGCCACGTGGCGTCGTCGGCGGCTACGCCGCCGTGCGTTGACGGCGCGAGCCGCGGGCGCGACGACCGGCATGCGCTTCAAGGACTACTACGCGATCCTCGGCGTCCCGCCCAACGCGGGCGCCGACCAGATCAGGACCGCGTACCGCAAGCTCGCGCGCGCCTGGCATCCCGACGTCAACAAGGCGGCGGACGCCGCGGGGCGGTTCTCCGAGATCAACGAAGCCAACGAGGTGCTGGGCGATCCGGCGAAACGCGCGCAGTACGATCGCGTGCGCGCCGGCGGCTGGCAGCCGGGCGACGAGTTCGAGCCGCCGCCCGGGACGCGGCCGCAGCCGCGCTGGGCTCCCGCCGGCGAGGCCGGCGGCGAGGCCGACCACGAGATCGATCCGGAGGCGTTCAGCGAGTTCTTCCAGGCGATGTTCGGCGGCGGCGTCCGCGCCGGCGGCGCGCGGGGCGGCGGTCGGCGCCGGCGCGGCGGCGACCTCGAGCATCCGCTGACCGTGACGCTGGAGGAGGCCTACCGCGGCGCGGTGCGCTCGATCGCCATCGAGCAGGAGGACGGTGGCCGGCGCACGCTGAAGGTCCGCATCCCGCCCGGCGTCGTCGACGGCACGCGCGTCCGCGTCCGCGGCGAAGGCGGCGCGGGATCGGCGGGCGCGGCCGCGGGCGACCTGTACCTCGTGATCCGCCTCGCGCCGCACCCGCGCTTCCAGGCCGATGGCCGCGACGTGCACCTCGACCTGCCGGTCGCGCCGTGGGAGGCGGTGCTCGGCGCGACGGTGCGCACGCCGACGCTCGGCGGCGAGGTCGACCTCGCCGTGCCCCCGGGGTCGCGCGATGGCGCGCGCCTGCGTCTGCGCGGGCGGGGACTGCCGGGGGACCCGCCGGGCGACCAGTACGTCACCGTGCGCATCGTCGTGCCGGCGGCGGCGGACGAGCGGCAGCGCCGGCTGTGGCGCGATCTCGCCGCCGCGTACCCCGGCTTCGACGCGCGCGCCGCGGCGGGAGGCTGACATGGACGACGATGCGCTGCTCGGCGAGGCGCTCGCGGGCGCGACGTTCGCCTTCGACGACGTATGCGCGGTGATCGGCGCGACCCGCGAGGAGCTGCTCGAGCTGGTCGCGGTCGGCGCCATCGAACCGCTGCGGCGCGATCGCGAGCACGCGCGCTGGCTGTTCTCGCAGCTCGCCTACCTGCGCGCGTGGCGCGCGCTGCGCCTGCAACGCGACCTCGGGGTCAACGCGGCCGGCGCCGCGCTCGCCCTCGACCTGCTCGACGAGATCGCCGCGCTGCGTCGCGCCGCCGGCGCCTGGGTCGAGACGTCGTGGGAGGACCCGCCGCGGCGCTAGCCGCGCCGCTCAGCCGACCGTGGTGTTCTCGGAGCGGTCGCCGGCGAGGGCCTCGCCGCCGGTGGCGTCCTCGGACGGATGCACGCGCAGCGAGCGGTCGTCCGGAGCCGCGGGCTCGATCGGCATCAGCTGGCCTTCGCTGCCGAGGACCTCGCCGGCGATGCCGACGCCGCTGCGCGCCACCGGCGAATCGCCACCCGGTGGGGTGAGCACGCGCGACCCGCCCGGCGTCGCCGCCGGCCCATGCTGGTGCTCGCCCGCGTGGATCCCGGACGTGCGCGCATCGGCGTCGTTCGCCTGGTCGAGGGGCGCCGGCCGCCGGGGATCCGCGGCGCGCGGCTGCTGGTCGGGATGCGTCATGATCGGTCTCCTGCCACGCGTCATCGTACGGCCGGGCGCGCGACGAGCGCGGTCGCATCGCCGACCGTGGCGCAGCGGCGGGAACGCTTCGCGTGCACCTCCGGTGCAATGCCAGCGCGCGCCGGGTCGTCCGGGTCGTCGAGCGGCTACGATGGGACGATGCAGGAGATCGATCATGGACACCGATGCACCCGCCGCGGATCAGGCCGCTGACCCGGACCAGATGCGATGCGCCCCGACGCAGGACGAATCGCCGACACCCAGCGAGGGCCTGGCCACGGACACGGTGACGCCGAGCGATGACCCCGCGCGCCGCGATCGCGCCCGCCCTGAGGTCGGCGCCGCGGCAGCTCTCGCCGATGCGGGGAATGCCGGCAAGGCCGCCGATGCCGCGAATACGCCGAACGACGGCGCCGATGTCGACCCCGCGCTGAGCGGTGACCCGACCGTCGAGCACGGGGCGACGACCGGGGTGGCGCCGCAGGAAGCCGGATGAGGCGGGTGCGGGCGGACGGGCGCCGCAGGCGCCGTCCGCCCGTCGCTCACATCAGCGACGACGAGACTTCCCAATCGGGCGCGGAGCCGCCGACCGACTGGTGCCGCCCCTCGGCGAACTCCTCGATCATCCGCTCGTTGAACCGGGGGATGTCGTCCGGCTGCCGGCTGGTGACGATGCCACCGTCGACCACCACCGGCTCGTCGACCCAATCCGCGCCGGCGTTGAGCAGATCGCTCCTGATCGATGCGAACGAGGTCATCCGCCGCGCGCGCACCGCGCCGGCCTCGATCAGCGTCCACGGGCCGTGGCAGATCGCCGCGATCGGCTTGCCCTCGTCCACGAACGCCTTCACGAAGCGCACCGCCCGCGGATCGCGCCGCAGGATGTCCGGATTCATCACCCCGCCCGGCAGCAGCAGCGCGTCGAACTGCTCGGGACGCGCCTGCTGCAGCGGCACGTCGACCAGCACCTCGTCGCCCCAGTCGCTCTCGTTCCAGCCGCTCACGGTGCCCTCCTGCGGCGAGACCACCGAGGTCGTCGCTCCTGCGTCCTCGAGCGCCCGGCGCGGTTCGATCAGCTCGCTCTGCTCGAAGCCCTCCGCGACCAGGATCGCGACCCGCTTGCCCTCCAATACCTTGGCCATGACGCCACCTCCTTTCCTCGTCTCCCTCCCGGAAGTATCCGCGCGCCCACGGCGCGATCGGCTTGGTTACGCACGACCCGCTGCCGCGGTGCGCCGCGACGCCCATTTCGTAGCAGACGCGTCGATCGCGCGGATCCCGTGGCGTGATCGGGGTTGGTATTGCGGGGGGCATGGGCTCCAATCGCGCCATGGTCCGCGTCCTCGTCGTGCTGCTGCTGATCTCGCGGGCCTGGGCGGCGGTGCCGAGCGCCGCGCCGGATCCGGTGTTCGGAGTGCCCCATGGCGGTGAGGTCACCGGCATGTCGTACGACTCGGCCAATGATCGCATCTACGTCGCCGGCACCTTCACGGCCTGGCGGCAGCCCGACGGCGCCGGTGGCTGGATCACCAATCCGCGCGGCGGCGTGTGCGCGCTGACCTCGGCGGGCGTCCTCCTGCCGTGGGCGCCGATCGTCGCGGGTGGCGACTACCTGGTGGTGGAGGTGCACGGTACGGCGCTGCTCCTCTTCGGCCGGTTCACGCACGTCAACGGCGTCCACCGCCCTCGCGTCGCGGCGGTGTCGACGGTCGATGGCTCGCTCCTGCCCTTCGACGCGCAGGTCGTCGGCAACGCGGTGAACCACGGCGTGGTGGTCGGCGACACGCTCTACCTCGGCGGCGACTTCAGCGAGGTCGGCGGCCAGCCGCGGACCAACCTGGCGGCGGTCGCGCTCGACACCGGCGCCCTGCGCGTGTGGAACCCGGGCTGCAGCGGTGGCTGGCGAGGCGTCACCACGATGGCCGCGAGCGGCAGCGCGATCTACCTCGGCGGCATGTTCACGACCGTCGGGGGCGCGATGCGCACCAACGCCGCGGCGGTGCATGTCGATGGGACGCTGCTGCCGTGGGATCCATCCGCGAGCGGTGCGGAGAACCTGGGATACGTCATCGATCTCGCCGTCGCGCACGGCGTGGTCTTCGCCGGCGGGTACTTCGATGCCATCGGCGGCGTCGCGCGTTCGCGATTCGCCGCGCTCGACCCGACCACCGGCGCGGCCGTCGCGCAATGGCCGCTGCCCTGCGACGACTACGTCAGCGGCATCGTCCCCACCGCCGGCGGCCTCTACCTCTCGGGCGGGTTCGCGACGGTCGACGGCCAGGCGCATCGCGGCCTGGCCTACGCCACCACCGGCGGGGTCGATGCGTGGCGGCCGACGCCGAATGACAGCTATTACGCGATGGCGGTCGGATCGCACGGCGTCTACGGCGGCGCCGGCTCGTTCCACGCGTTCCCGGAGCTGCCGAGCGATCCGGTCGGCGGGCACGTGACGACGCTGCTCCACCTCGGCACGACCCGCGACGACCGCATCACCGGCTACCCGACCAGCGCGCAGTCGATCCTGTGGGACGAGTTCATGCTCGCCGGCTGGGGACCCGAGTACGCGATCCAGCCGAGCGCCGGCGTCGACGTCGGCTTCGCCGTCGACACCACCGAGGATCCGATGCGCTGGACGGCGCTGACCGGCGTCACGCCGCGGCCGGCCGATGTCCGGCGCAACTTCCTGATCGACGACCGCATGTGGTACTTCCCGCCGGGCACGGGCGGGACCTACGTCGCCTATTACGGCCTGTGGGTGACGGTGCCGACCAGCCGCACGGTGCGCCTGCGCTACCACAGCGCGCATACGCTGCACGCGTGGCTGGATGGCGCGCCGACGCCGATCATCGAGGCCGGCGCGGATGTCAGCGGACTGACCGACGACATCGTCCTGGGCTCCGGCCACCACCGCCTGGTGCTCAAGCTCTTCAACCAGGGCGGCACGGACTACCTCGCGCTCGCCTTCGAGCACCCCACCCCAGGACGCACGCCGAGCCAGCAGCGGCTCGCGCCGGGCGCTCCGGTGAGCGACCTCGCGTTCCCGACCACCGATCCGCTGGCGCCGTCCGTCGCCGCGGTCGCGCCCGCGTCGGGTTCCGTGGCGGTCCTCGCCGACGAGCCCATCCAGGTGACCTTCTCCGAGCCGATGGACATCGGTGTCGCCGCCGGAGCGTGCGCATCGCTCACCCCGGCGGTCGCCGGCGACTGGGTGTGGGGCGATCGCCACCGGCTGTGCTTCGTCCCCGACGACGAGCTCGCGGCGTCGACGGCCTACGCGGTCGTGCTCGACGCGACGCAGTGCCGCGACAGCGCCGGCAACGCGCTCGTCGGCACCGCCACCGTCGCGTTCACGACCGCCGCCGCGCCGCCGCCGCCGCGGATCGACGCCGTATCGCCGGCGACGGTCGAGGCCGCGCCGTTCACGGCGACGATCACCGGATCGGGGTTCCTGCGCGGCGCGGTGCCGCGCCTGCCCGGGTGGACGACGCGCGGCGGCAGCCACTACGTGCTGGTCAGCCCGGGCGACGATTGGGACCAGGCGCAGGCGCTCGCGACCGTCGCCGGCGGGCACCTCGCGACGATCGGCGACGCCGGCGAGGACGCCTTCGTCTGGCAGGCGATGGGCCGGGCGAACGGCTGGATCGGCATGCACGACGCCGACAACGACGAGTCCTTCGCCTGGGTCGATGGCTCGCCGTTCGCCTACGCCAACTGGTCAGCCGGCGAGCCGAACAGCTTCGGCGAGATCGAGGACCGCGGCATCTACTGGTGGGGGCTGCGATGGAACGACGTGGGTTCGGTCCCGGAGTCGGTCCGCCCCTTCGTCATCGAGTTCGACACCCCGGCACCGCCGCGCGTCGTCGTGGTCCGCGGCGCGATGCGCTACGCGTGCGCCGTGCGCTGGAACTCGCCGACCAGCCTGACGATCCAGGGCGATGCATCGGGGTTCGAGCTCGGGCCCCACGATCTCGTGGTCATCAACACCTCCGGCGACAGCGCCGGCACGACGCTCGTCGGCGGACTCACCGTCGTGGACACGATCGCGCCGACGATCGCCATCACCGTGCCAGCGGCTGCGCTGCGCACGTCGGATGCGTCGGCGACGATCGCCGGCGTCGCCGATGACGGTCCGCGGCCGGTCGCCGTCGCCTGGGCGCTGAGCGGCGCGACGGTGCGCGCGGGCACGGTCGCGCTCAGCGGCGTCTCCTGGGACTTCACCGAGTCCCTCGGCGAGGGCACCACCATCGTCACGGTGACCGCCACCGATCTGGGGGGCAACACGGCGAGCGACGACGTCGCGATCACCGTCGACACCGTGGCGCCGACGCTCGCGTTCACCACGCCGGTCGCCGGTGGCGGCACCTACGCGACCTCGGCGGCGAGCCTGACCGTCGCCGGCACGTCGGGCGATGCGGAGGGCGTCGCCTCGGTGTGGTGGTCGATGACCGGAGCGACGATCGCCAGCGGTCTCGCCAGCGGCACCGAGACCTGGTCGTTCGCCCACGCGTTCAATCCCGGCACCACCACCGTGCAGGTGACGACGGCCGACGCCGCCGGCAACACCAACGCGGGCTCGATCGTCGTCGTCCGCGACGCCTCCCTGCCGTCGGTGGTGATCGTCGCGCCGACCGCCACCGGGTCGTTCGCGACGAATGGCGCCGCGCTCACCGTCTCCGGGACCGCGAGCGCCACGAGCGGGGTGACCGTGGTCACCTACGCGTTGACCGGCGCCACCGCGGCGACGGGCACGGCGACCGGCACCACGACGTGGTCCTTCGCCATCCCGGCGCTCGCCCTGGGCGAGACGACCGCGACGGTCGTCGCGCGCAACGCGCTCGGCGCGGTCAGCTCGGCGGTCCTCGTCATCACGCGCGACGTGGCCGCGCCGACCATCGTCGCGACGTCGGTGATCCTGGCCGGCGCGCTTCCGGACGGCGCGACCGCGCTGCGCATCGAGGGCGCCGCGGGCGGCGACGTGGCCGCGACGGTGGATCTCGCGGCGCGCACCTGGACGGCGACCATCGCCGCGCCGCTCGTGACGACCGTCCTGACGCTCGTCGCGAGCGGCGGTCCGTCCGAGCTCGAGGACACGATCACCGTGCATCCGCTGGTCGAGATGCCGATCGGCGGAGGAGGCTGACATGAGGCGCGCGAACGCATCCACCGGGCGTCACTGGCTGGCGACGATGTCGCTGGCGCTGCTCGCCGGCTGTTTCGGCGGCGGCGGAGGCGGCGGCGGTGGCGGTGGCGGCGACGAACCCGCCCCGACCCGATTCGTGACCTCGGTGACGCTCGTCGGCACGGCCAGCGAGCCCTGCGCGGTCAGCGGTGTCGCCGACGCCACGGGCCTGCCGCCGGCAACGGTCATCGACGGCGATGCGCGCGCGCGGGCGTGGTCGCTGAGCAGCAGCGTCGCCGCGGACGCCGTCGACCTGACGATCACCGCCGTCGATCGCGCCGGGAACGAGCGCACCTACGCCGCCGGCGTCGAGCGCTGACCGCGGCGCCCGCCGGCCCGACCGGAGGCCCAGCCGCCGCTGAAAACAGCAGCCTGCCCGCTTCTGCTGGTTGCTTCAGGGGCCTGCGGCCCCGGCAGGCTGCTTTTGAGCAGCCTGCTAGGTCCGCCCCGCCACCAGCGCGATCGCGCGGACCATGCCCATGACATCGAGCGGCCCGTCGTAGCGGCTGCCGTCGATGAAGAACGTCGGCGTGCCGTTGACGCCGCTGCGCACGCCGCTGCGGAAGTCGTCGCGGACGCGGCCGCGGTGCACGTGCCGCGCCAGCTGATCGTCGAAGGCGAGCGCGTCGATCCCGACGTTGTCGGCGCAGGCGCGCAGCACGTCGGGATCCAGGCGATCCTGGTTCTCGAAGAGCTCGTCGTGCATGCTCCAGAAATCGCCGAGCGCGCCGGCGGCCTCGGCGGCTTCGGCGGCGGGCAGGGCCATCGGATGCAGCTCGGACAGCGGGAAATGCCGGTAGACGAAGCGCAGCCGATCGCCGAACGCGCGCAGCAGCTCCTGGACCAGCGGATGCGCGTCGGCGCACGTCGGGCACTGGTAGTCCCCGTATTCGACCAGTGTCGTCGCGTCGGCGCGACCGAGGACGTGGTCGCGCGCGTCGACCGGCGGGGTGAGCGTGCTCATCGGCGCGCTCCCTGCGGATGGGCGAGCTCGTCGAGCGCCGCGAGGATGCCGTCGGCGCCGGGGTTGACGCCGATCGGCGAGACGTAGCTCCAGCGGATGACGCCCTCGGCGTCGATGAGGAAGAGCGCGCGTTCGCTGGTGCCGTCGGCGAGGCGGTAGACGCCGTAGGCGCGCGCGACCGCGCCCTTGGGCTCGAAGTCGGCCAGCAGCGGGAAGCGCACGTTGCGGTGCCGCGCGTAGGCGTGGTGGCACCACCGGCCGTCGACGGACACGCCGACGAGCGTCGCGCCGCGCTCGGCGAACTCGTCGAGGATCTCGTTGTAGAGCGCGATCTGATCTCCGCAGACCGGGCTCCAATCGGCCGGATAGAACACCAGGACGACTGGCGAACCGCGCAGGTCGATGAGCGACAGCATCGCGTCCGGCGCGCTCGGCAGGGTGAAGCCCGGCGCGCGCGTTCCGGCTGGCAGCGCTTCGCCGCGCGCCTGGGGATCGAGGGTCGTCATGTCGTCTCCTGCGGGTGGTGGGGAGGCGTCAGCGGACGCGCTGGTCGGCTGCGGTCGCACTCGTTCCGTCGTCCGCTGCACCCGGTCGCGCTCGGGCAGGCTCCTGCGCGTCGCCACAGCGCGTCCCGCACCGGGCCTCGGGCGCACCGCCGAGGTCGCGGTGCCCGTGGCGGAAACGTTGTTTATTGCCATTTAGCACGAGATAACCTGAATCCATCAGCGCCGGTCCGCCCGCTCATCCAGCGGGTCCTGTCGTGGGGCCGGTTCGTGGCGGACACTCGCATCGCCGATCCCTTCGACACCCGGAAGCCCGCATGCCAGCCACGCCCCGCACCCTCACCATCGGCAGCACCACCGTCGAGGTGCTCGAAACCGATGGCCGCTTCCTCGGCCTCGGCAGCATCGCGATCGGCGGCGTCGTCGTGCGGTCGGGCCGCCTGCCGCTGACGGTGCGCACGCAGAGCTGGAGCGGGCTCGACCTCGTCGCGCTGCGCCTCGCTGGCATCGACCAGTCGTCCGCCGGGATCACGCTGCGTCTGGGTTGTGAGTTCGCGCCGCTCGACGTGAAGCTGATGCGCGACCACAGCTTCGATCCGATCCACGACACCGCCGACTGGGACGCGCGGCGCATCGCCGGGACCGGCCGTCTCGACCTGGTCATCGCGCCGGCGGCCGAACGCGTCGGGCCGTGGAGCTTCGACGGCTTCTCGTACCAGTGGCGCTACGACGGCGACGTGCCGCTGTTCCACCTGGTCGACCTGGCGACGTGGGAGATCGACGGCGACATCCTCGGCGCGTCGGTGATCTCGCAGTCGTCGTGCTCGACGCCGACCGCGACCTTCGCGCCGGACACCGCGTGGACGACCGAGGGCATCCTGCACTTCGCGGACGCGGCCTCGGCGGCGAACCCGGTGATGACCCACAACCTGCCGCGCTGGGCGTCGCACCAGTCGTTCGATTTCCAGTACAAGGGCGCGCGCACGCTGATCGGCGACTTCGCGCGCGTCGACCTGATCCGGTCCATCCAGATGCGCGAGCCCGGCAAGGCCGAGCTCAAGACCATCGACAAGCACCTCTTCGACCAGGCGACGAGCTACGCGACCGCGCCCAAGCGCATCCTGCTGAACGCCGACGCCAAGACCGGGACCGACCAGCGCAACTGCTGGACCTGGTGGTTCGACCACGCCGCCGATCGCGCGCGCGCCGAGTACGGGCTCACGGAGGAGCCGCTGATCCCGCGCCTGGCGCAC
>Ga0196963_10002377_pt1 | contig 11331 bp, 8 predicted proteins | sample S1_5metaG_FD_148600 | JGI IMG/M metagenome (GOLD analysis project Ga0196963, IMG submission 148600) | Soil microbial communities from Anza Borrego desert, Southern California, United States - S1_5 | ecosystem: Environmental > Terrestrial > Soil > Desert | place: USA: California | collected... | reverse complement strand
GGGCGTCGGGCGGGCCGGAGGCGGGGGCGGTGGGCCTCGCCGGATTGGGCGGTGCGGCGATGTTCGGTCGTCGGCCGCGGCGGCGGCGGTAGCGGCCTGCGGGCGCGCGGCGACCTCGTGCGCCACACGCGACCGGACGCGCGGCCTCAGGGTTACCGGCGGCGGCGGCCGCCGAGGAGTGAAAGCAGGGCCACCGCCCATGCCAACGTGCCGGGCTCGGGGACGGCTACGAGGTAGAGGCCGTTCGCGCCGCTCGCCAGTGTGCCGTGGAAGGCGAGCTTGGTGCCATCGTCGCTGACGGTGAACACGCCGCCGGACCCGAACCGGTCGATGTCCGAGACGACCACCCCGTCCGAGGTGGACACGCCCATTTGAACGACGAGCTCCCCGTCGCGGAAGATGCCGAAATTCTTCGCGGTGTTCGGGTCGTTCCAGGTTCCGGCCCAGAAGACGGCGCCGTCGTCGGCGACGAACACCTGGTCTCGGATGCCGGTGAGCGCGTACCCGTTGGCGAGCGCGTCGCCGACGCGGACGACCGCCCGCCCGTCGGCGACGACGAGCGCCGGGCTCGTGCCCGTTCCGAGCCCGACGGCGGTGGCCCAGTTGCCGTTGTTGTTCAGGTGGGCGGCGAAGAAGAGGCCGTACGTCTGGCCGGCGACGGGCGAGGGCCCGCCGCGCCGGACGAGTTGCGTCTGGTCGCGGTACAGGATGTCCGCGCTGACCGAGTGGGTGGCGAGCACCTGCCCGGCGTTGTTCGCCTCCCACTCCCAGTGGTGTCGCGGCACGTTCACGGCGAACCCGGAGCCCGCGCCGTCGGGCAGGCGGTCGTCGTTCTTGAAGATCGTCTGCTCGGTCAGGACGCGGCCCAGGTCGTCGACAGTGTACTTCGTGATCGTGGCCAGCGCGAACGAGGCGGGCGGCTTAACCACGCCGGTCACGAAGACCTCGTTCCGGTCGTTGACGACCGCGTCGTTGATCGAGATCCAGTACGTGCCCGTCGGGAACGCGGGCGTGGTGGTCGGCGTGCCCGGTCGGACGACCGGCGTCTGGTCGAACAGCACGGTGTTGGGGTTGTTGACGGCCTCGGGCGGGTACGTGCCGGGGAGCGTGACGACGGAAACGGTGTGGCCGGTGTTCGAGACGGAGGTGCTACTGAACCCGCCTTGCGCGGTCGTGATGACGATCGGCTGGCCGTTCCGCAGCAACCGGTCGCCGGCGGGGGGCATGGTGGCCAGCGCGTACGACCCGTCGTTGGCCAAGGCCATCCGGTAGGCGCTGTAGCCGACGCCGTTCTGGGGCGTCGCCGTGATCAGTGGGCTGATCGGGTACGGGGCGGCGCCCGCGGCGCCGGTCAGGAGCAGCGCGCCCGCGGCGAAGACGGTGACCCGGCGGGAACCCACACTCACCTCCTGGACGGAACTCATCGACATCGGAGAACGTCGGGATCGTACCCCGGGGACGGACCGTCGCAAAGTTGATTATCCGTCGGGTCATCGACCGGTGGTTCACGGCCGTCACGCGGCTCAACTCGATCCGCGGCTCGCGAAGGGCATGGCATTCGGACGGGACGGCTCTCCCGGCGCATGAAGAAACCCGCGGAGCAAGCTCCGCGGGCCCATTGTTGCTCGTGCTCAAATCGCATTACTCGATCGCGACGGCCTCGACGAGGTCGAGGTTGCCGCCCTTGGTCGCGCCGCCGATCACGAGGATGCGGCCGCCGTCGGAGACCAGGCGGTGGACGATGCGCGGGGTGGTCTGGGCGACCTTGTCCCAGGTGCCGGCGCCCAAGCGGAACAGGCTGCCGTCGGCGACGCTGACGTAGAGGCGGCCGCGATGGACGCAGGCGGCGGGGGCGAAGCCGTTTCGGTCCTGGCCGGGCAGCTCGGGGCCGTTGCTCCACTTCTTGGTGGCGGGGTCGTAAATCTCGACGCGGCGGCTGGGGTCGGACTGGTCGTCGAACCCGCCCATCGCGTACAGCTTGCCGTCGAGGACGGCGGCGATCAGGGCCCGGCGCTCCCACGGCTGCTCGATCTTCTGCCAGGTCGCGTCCTTGGCCGACAGGTCGAGCGTGATCATGTGGTCGAGCCAGTGGTTGCCGCCCTTGGCGCCGCGCATGTCCCACCCGCCGAGCACGTAGAGGGTGTCGCCGATGACGGCGACGTCGTGCGACGAACGGGGGGTCGGCATGGCGGGGAGCTCTTCCCACTTCCCGGCCTTGGGGTCGAAGCGGACGGCCTGGGTGGTGGACCAGTTGTCGGCTTTCTCGCCGGGGGCATTCTTGGGGACCATGCCGCCGACGCGGTAGACGTTGCCGCCGTGGGTGGCGAGGTTCATGCCCTGCATGCCGGTGCCGCCGGTGAGGGTTTCCCAAGCGGCGTCGGGCTTGGCGAGGCTGAGGCGGTGGAGCTTTCCGGAGACGGCGGCGGTGGAGTAGGAGTGGGTGGGGGCGATGTGCCCGCCGAAGACGTAGAGGTGGCCGTCGCAGGCGACCGCGCCGAAGCTGGAGGTGGCCTCGGGGAGTTTGACGAACTGGGTGACCGGCGCGCCGGGGGCGGCGGGCTTGTCGTCCTTGGCGGCGGCGGTGGCAGGGGGGGCGACGTCGACCACGAGGGTGGCGTAGCGGCGGAGCTGCTCGTACGCCTTGCCGTCGCGCTCGCCGGGCGTGTTTTCCCAGTGCCGGGCCCAGGCGCCGTAGCGGCCGAGGGCGGTCAGCGCGGGGGTGGCGCCGTCGGCCTCGGTCTTGACGCGCTGCTCCTTGCCGTCGGGGGTGATGACGACGACCTCGACGCCGGCGGCGACGGGCTTACCGGCGACGTGGACGGCCAGGCGGAGCGCGCCGGGCTTGCCGGTGGGCACGAGCTCGACCGGGGCGCGGTCGACGCCGAGCGTCGTACCTTGCGCGAACGCGTCACCGAGGACGGTCTTGGCGTGGTAGAGGAGGACGTGCGGCTTGCCCTCCTTGCCGCGCTTGGTCCAGCCGAGGTCCGTGACGCCGTAGACGACGCGCGACCCGCCGGGGACGGCGATCGTGTACGAGTCCTTGGCGGCCGTGCCGAGGGCGATCGGCGTGTCCTTGCCATCCGCGCCGACGGCGTGGAGCTTGGCGCCCGCGATGATCGACACGTCGACCCCGTCGTCGGGCTTGAGGTCCTCGCTCATGACGACGCGGGCGGTGTTCCCGCCGTCCTGGGGGACGACGAAGACGAAGTGCGCGCGGGCGGCGGGGGCGAGCCCGGCCAGGAGCAGGCCGGCGAGCGCCGGGGCGATCCGGTGGCGCGGCCAGCCGGCGGGCCAGACGGCGCGCAGGTTGATCGCGACCAGGAACGCGGAGTACGCGCACACGAGGGCGACGAGGAGGTATCCGAGGGTGACGTTGTTCATGATTCCTTCCGACTGCGATTTCTCGGTCGATTTGGCGCGGTAGGGTGGGCCGCGGACGCGCTCGCCTTCGGGCTGCGCTGTCGCTTGCCCTTCGGGTCGCGGCTAAACGGGTTGGCTCTACATTCTGACTTCTGACCTCTGACTGCTGACTTCTCCCGTCACTTCCCCGTCCACTTCTGGTTCCCGGTGCGGGCGGCCATCGGGTGCCAGCGCGTCATGTCGCGCAGGTCTTCGAGGTCGAGCATCTCGGCGTGCCCGTCGAGGCAGGCGACGACCGCGCGGTTGTCGTACCGGGGGTGGACGTGTCCGAACGCGAGCGGGTCGACGCCGTCGAACTTCCCCGACGACCACCCGGTCGCGCTGAACCCGGACGGCTGGGTCGGGGGGTGGAGCTTGAAGTACCCGTAGGTCGCGCCGCCGCCCCAGGCGGAGACGAACACGAGCTGGCGGGTCGAGTCGCCGACCTCGGTGATCTTGCGGACGAGGTTGGGCATGTTCGCCGCCCCGCCGGCCGACTCGTCACCGCCGAGGCAGAAGAAGTTCAGGCCGAACGACGGGGTGAGGCTGACGTTGTAGGCCCACATCGAGCCGTTGCGGTCGAGGGTCTCGGCCTGCTCGTTGACCAAGATGAGGCCCTCGATGCGCGTCCTGGCGTAGTCGACGATCCGCCACGGCCAGCGCTTGGACGCCTCGGGCGTGGAGAGTGGTACGCCCAGGTCGTCGTTGATCGAGACGCCGCTCGTCGCGTGGCCGACGATCAGCCGGCCCTTGTTGTCGGTCGCGTACCCGATGTAGCTGATGATCAGCTGCTTGGCGGCGGCCATCTCGCGCGTCTGGCGGGCCTGCCGCCGGGCCTTGGAGAGGGCCGGCATCAGGATCCCGATCAGCAGCGCGATGATGCCGATGACCACGAGCAACTCGACGAGGGTGAACGCGCGGCGGCGTCGGGAGCGCCGCCGCGCGGTGCCCGTATTCAGGCCGACGGATGTCCGATCGCGATCCATCACGAACTCCTTTTCCCTCGCACGGTTCTCACGCGATCTTTAGCGGGGCGAGCGGCGGCGGCGGCCGCACGCGAGGCCGGCGACCGCCAGGCCGACGAGGCCGAGCGTGGCGGGCTCGGGCACGACCGTCGCGTAGACGGTCGACTGGTCCAGGCGGATCGCGTGGATGCCGGCGTGGGCGACGCCGGTGAACTGGATCTTGAAGTCGGCGATGTCGCCGGCGATGCCGGACAGGTCCCACTGGAACGCCCAGACGTCGGTCATGAGCGGCTGCGCTTCCCCGCCGGGCGGGGTGAACGTGCCGTTGGGGGCCTGGGCCCAGACGTACCCGCCCTTGGCCGCGCCGGCGGGAACGGCGGTGCCGCCGTTGTAGGTCAGAGTGGGGGCACCGCCGGGCTGGAACGAATTGCCGCCAGACGTCTGGATCTGCACCTGGAAGACCACGTTGGCGAGGTTGTCGATCTCGTTGGTCTCGGTGACCGAGTAAACGCCACCGATCCCGCTCGGGCCGCCCATGTAGACGACCTCGCCGCCGAGGTAGCCCTCGCCCGAGACCTTGTTGAACTGGGCCTTGTTGGCGGCGACGTCGCCGGACGACCCGGGCTGGTTGGAGGCGATCGGGCCGGGCCAGGGATTGCCGGAGGTAAAGAACCCGCCATAGCCCGGGTAATTCACGCCGATCAAACCGGCCCAGCCGTCGTACTTCTCCGTACCGGACAGGTTAGGGTCGAGTACCGAGTTGAGCGTGGCGGCGCCTGCGGAACCCGCAAGGCTGATACCGGCCAGCACGGCGGCGGACAGGAGGGCGGTCGTCTTAAAAGTCTTCTTCGCGTTCATCTGCACGGCTCCGAATGGAAGATCAGTAATGGCGGTGTCGTTCGTCGAGTTGCAAGCGTGAGGGTTGCGGTTACGCGCGGCGCGCCCGGCGGCGGGCGAGGCAGCCCAGCGCGGTCAGGCCGAGCAGGCCGAGCGTGCCCGGCTCGGGCGTGATCGATACGTTGTCGAGTTGGAACGTCACCGGCCCGGTGGTCGAGGCGTTACCGCTCGGCATGAAGAGCAACAGCTTTGCGGCGTCGCTCATGACCCCGTTGAACGATCCGCCCTCCTGGGAGACGGTCCCGGGCGTGAGCGGCAGCACGACGTCCCGCCAGGCGCCGGGCTCGACCGGGTTCGAGATCGCGCTGATCGCCGGGCTGTTCGCCGGGACGGCGACGCGCATCGCGAACTGCAGCGCGGTCGGGGCGTCGTGCCGGATCGAGAACCGGATCTCCGAGATGCCAGCGCTGAGCCAGTTGCCGACGAAGTTGTTGTTGCTCGACGAAAACGCGTCCTGCGCCCGGAACAGACCCTGCTGGGCGCCGGTCACCGTCGCCGACACGGAGATGAACTGGCCCGCCGCGTCATAGGTCGGGGCGGTCATCGCGCTGTTCTTCCAGTTCGAATCCGACGTGGCGAACGTCTCGGTAAACGGGTTCGTGACCACGGCCGAGGCCTCGGTCGCGACCGCCCCGACGATCAACCCCGCGCCCACCAAACTGAACATCCGTTGCGTGTGCATCTCCCAGACTCCTCTCAGGTGTTCGGTGCTCGCCGAGCACCGACAAAAACCGGCACGGCTGGCCGGTGAGAGGAACGATCGGCCGTTGCGAGGAATCGCCCCGCGGGGCGATACTGACAACGGCGATCGACCTTCACCGGTCGTCGCCAACCCGGGCCGTCGGACACACTTTTCCAGAGGGAGTCCGGCGGCCCATTTCTTCTTGTCGCAGAGACTCAGTCTCATCGGTTGGGAAAGATACGCGCCCCGTTTCCGCCGTCAAGAGGAACATTGTTCTAATTGAGACTGGGTCGCGGTGCTTTTAAAGCAATTTCCGCAACAAGTTGACCTGACAAACGCTTTTGCAGCACTACATTGTAGGTGTCGGCGTATCACTGATCGCTCCCCTCGGGGTTGCGATCGAAGTTCGCCGGTTCACGTCTCCCCTCGCTGCGAAAGGATGATTGTCGTGCAGATTACCCCCGCCCGCCCGCCCGCCCCCCGTCGTCCGATTCGTCCCGCGTTCACGCTCGTCGAGCTGCTCGTCGTGATCGGCATCATCGCGCTGCTTATCAGCATTCTGCTGCCGTCGCTCAGCAAGGCCCGCGAGCAGGCGAACCGCGTGAAGTGCGCGTCCAACGTCCGCCAGTTCTGCCAGGCCATGCTGATGGCGGCCAACGACAAGAAGGGGAAGCTGATGGACGTCGGCAACGCGACCGGCGAGTGGGACAACACCGGCAACACGACCAAGAGCAACGAGGTGCAGGTCATCCACCCGGCGGCCAAGCAGGAGCTGGTCGAAAAGTACGGCCTGACTCGGCAGATGTTCTACTGCCCGTCGAACCCGGACATGGACACGGACGCCAACTGGGTGCGGACCGACAAGAACGACTTCGCATTCGCCGGCTACATGATCTTGGGCGGGCGCAAGAACCTTTCGAATAACCTTGCGGTGGCGCAGGCGGCCGGGTTCCACGGGTTCGAGGAGTACGTGAGCGCGGGCCAGCCCGGGTTCATCTTCCCGGGCAAGGTCGGGCAGAAGGCGTTCTACCAGGTGATCGCGGCCGACACGTCGCGGTCGTGGCAGAACGACCTCAACCCTTCGAACCACCTGAGCGGCGACGACTCGACCGGCTACCTGCCGAAGAACGGCAAGGGCGGGGCCAACACCGGGTTCATCGACGGTCACGTCGAGTGGAAAATGCAGGACGAGCTCGGCCAGAAGAACACGGGCGGCCGGCGCAACTTTTACCTGAACAGCGGCGGAACGGTCCGCTACTACTTCGCCGGCGGGCAATAGGGCGAAGGGCGGGGAAGGCAATCATCAGCGCATCCGGGCCAGCCGATCGATCGGCTGGCCCGGACCGCGTTTGGGGCTATGAAGTTCGGGCGAGGTCGACGATGACCCTTTCCCCAAGCACCTTCCCTCGGATGCGCTGGGCAAGCCAGCGGCTAAAATGCGCCGCGCGGAGTTGTGGGGACGTTTGATCCTCCCGCTTCGTGCGCGCCCGGCTACAATCGCCGCCCATGTCCACCGCCTTCCCGCTCCCACCAAATTCCGACGGTACTGGCCTGATCAAGGATGACCCGTGGCTCGAGTCTCAGGCCGAGCGGCTTCGCGCGCGGCACCGGTTCCTCGTCTCGACGCTCGCCAAGATCGACGCGCAGGGCGGGATCCTCGGGCCGATCTCGACCGGCCATCAGTTCTTCGGGTTCAACCGGGGCGAGTTCCACGGCACGCCCGGCGTGTGGTACCGCGAGTGGGCGCCGGGGGCGCTGCAGGTTCGTCTCGTCGGCGACTTCAACAAGTGGGACCGGATGGACTGCCCGCTCGTGCCGGATCAGTTCGGGGTGCACTCGCTCTTCTTGCCGGACGCGAAGTACGGCGACCGGCTCGTGCACGGGTCGAAGGTCAAGACGCTGGTCGTGCACCACAACTCGACGACGCAGGACCGCATCCCGGCGTACGCGCGGCGCGTCGTGCAGGACGCGAACTCGCCCAACTTCACCGCGCAGTTCTGGATGCCGCCCGAGCCGTACAAGTGGGCGAACCCCTCCCCGAGGCTCGCGCCGCGCACCGGGCTGCGCGTGTACGAGTCGCACGTCGGCATGGCGACCGAAGAGGGGCGCGTCGGGTCGTTCAACCACTTCACCGACACGATCCTCCCCCGCGTGAAGGCGCTGGGCTACAACGCGATCCAGCTGATGGCGATCCAGGAGCACCCGTACTACGGGAGCTTCGGGTACCACGTGTCGAACTTCTACGCGGTCAGTTCGCGGTTCGGCACGCCGGAGGATCTGAAGCGGCTGATCGACGCGGCCCACGGCATGGGCATCCTGGTCATCATGGACCTGGTGCACAGCCACAGCGTGAAGAACACGCACGAGGGGCTGAACCTGTTCGACGGGACCGAGTTCCAGTACTTCCACGGGGGGCCCAAGGGGCACCACGTCGCGTGGGACTCGAAGCTGTTCGACTACGCGAAGTACGAGGTGCAGCGGTTTTTGCTGTCGAACGTGCGGTTCTGGTTGGAGGAGTTCAAGTTCGACGGGTTCCGGTTCGACGGCGTGACGTCGATGCTCTACCAGGACCACGGGCTGGGCAAGGATTTCACGACGTACGACGACTACTTCAACGACAACGTCGACCGCGACGCGGTCGTCTACCTGCAACTGGCGAATTTGGTCGCGCACGCGGTCAAGCCGGACTGCATCACGGTGGCCGAGGACGTCAGCGGCATGCCGGGGCTCGCGCGGCCGGTGGCGGAAGGCGGGCTCGGGTTCGATTATCGGCTGGCGATGGGCATCCCGGACTACTGGATCAAGCTGCTCAAGGAGAAGCCGGACGAGCGGTGGTCCATGGGCGAGATCTTCGGCACGATGCTCAACCGCCGGCACGCGGAGAAGCACATCGGCTACGCCGAGAGCCACGACCAGGCGATGGTCGGCGACAAGACGATCGCGTTCTGGCTGATGGACAAGGACATGTACTGGCACATGGACACGGCCAGCCAGTCGCTCGTGGTCGACCGCGGGATCGCGATGCACAAGCTGATCCGGCTGGTCACGTTCAGCCTGAGCGGCGAGGGGTATTTGAACTTCATGGGCAACGAGTTCGGCCACCCCGAGTGGATCGACTTCCCGCGCGAGGGGAACAACTACTCGTACCACTACGCCCGCCGGCAGTGGAGTTTGGCCGACAACCCGATCCTGCGCTACCAGGGGCTGCTGAACTTCGACAAGGCGATGCAGCGGCTGGACGACCAGCACCACATTTTGTGCGACAAGCTGATCGAGCAACTGATGGTGCACGAGGACAACAAGCTGCTGGTCTACCGGCGCGGGCCGCTCGTGTTCGCGTTCAACTGGCACCCGACGAACAGCTACACGGACCTCCGCATCCCGGTGCCGGACGCCGCGAACTACCGGATCGTCCTGAACTCCGACGCGCGCGAGTTCGGCGGGCACGGGCTGACGGTCCCGAACGCGACGTACCCGAAGCAGGACGTCCCGTGGGAGCACCGGCAGCAGTCGCTGCAGATCTACCTGCCGAGCCGGACGGTGCAGGTGCTGGCGCCGGTGTGACGAGGCGCCCGTACGCCGAACTGCGGACGTGCACCACTAAAGTGGGCACGCCGGGACTTGACCGTTCCCGGGGGGCCGAACCATCATCCGTGACATGAACCACAAACTTCCCCTCGCGCTCCTCGCGCTGTTGGTCACCTTCCCGAGCTTTGCCGCCGACATGTTGCCGCCGGGCGAGAAGGACGCCAAGGCGCGCCTGAACTCGTCGTCGCGGCACGGCGAGATGGTCGACGTGCAGGTCCCCGGCGCGGTCACCAAGGTCCGGTCGTACGTCGTCTTCCCCGAGCGCAAGGAGAAGGCCCCGGTCGTGATCGTGATCCAGGAGATCTTCGGCCTGTCGGATTGGATCCGCAGCGTCGCCGACCAACTCGCGGCCGACGGGTTCATCGCGATCGCGCCCGACCTGCTCAGCGGCAAGGGCCCGCGCGGCGGGGGGACCGAGTCGTTCACGGACCGCGACGCGGTCATGCAGGCCGTCCGCGCGCTCAAGCCCGACGACGTCGACAAATTGCTCAACGCGGTGCGCGACCACGCGGTGAAACTGCCGGCCGCGAGCGGTAAGTACGCGACCGTCGGCTATTGCTGGGGCGGGATGACCAGCTTCCGGTACGCGACGGTCGACCCGAACTTGTCCGCCGCGGTCGTGTACTACGGGACGAGCCCGGCGACCGATACGCTGGCGAAGATCAAGGCCCCGGTCCTCGGCCTGTACGGCGAGATCGACGAGCGCGTGAACGCGACCATCCCGGACGCGGAGGCCAAGATGAAGGAGCTCGGTAAGACGTACGTCGTCAAGAAGTTCACCGGCGCCGGGCACGGGTTTTTGCGCCAGCAGGACGGCAAGGAAGGCGCGAACCTGAAGGCCGCGCAGGAGGCCTGGCCGGAGACGGTGAAGTTCCTGAAGGAGAACACGAAGTAGCGCCGCCATTCCACGCCGGGCGCGGAGCCGAAGGCGACGCCCGGGATGAAGTTACTGATCGTCGACGCGCGGGGCGCCCGTGTCGCGGGCGCCCCGCGTGCGTTTGCGGATTAAGACGGTCCGGGAATCGGTGGCGATTCCGCAATCGGCCGCGCTCGCCTCCGGGCGGCGCTGTCGCTTGCCCTTCGGGTCGCGGCTAAACGTGGATGTCGCGGACGCCGCGTGGCATTCCTAGGATTCGTTCGACCATGCTCGTCCGCGACCTCGGCCTGATCCCGTACCGCGACGCCTGGGCGCTCCAGGAGGCCGCCCACGCGCGCGCCCTCGAGGCCGGCGAGGAGACCCTGTTCCTCCTCGAGCACCCGCCGGTGATCACGTTCGGCCGCCGCGCCGCCGATTCGGCCCGCAACCTCGTCGCCACGCGCGAGGCGCTGGCCGGGATGGGCGTCGAGGTCGTCGAGTCCGACCGCGGCGGCGACATCACGCTCCACGCACCGGGCCAGTTGGTCGCCTACCCGATTTTGCACCTGGCGAACCGGCGGCTCTCGCCCGGGACGTACGTGCACGCGCTGGAGGACGTGGTCATCGCGACGCTTGCCGAGTTCGGCGTCGTGGCGACGAAGGACCCGGCGGCGCCGGGGGTCTGGGTCGCTGCGCCTCACGATTCTACGCGGGCTCCTGTGGAGTCGGATGCGACGCGCAGCGCCGCGCAGCCCGTCGATCACGCCAAGATCTGCGCCCTCGGCGTCCGCATCCGCCGCGGCGCCTCTCTCCACGGGCTCGCGCTCAACGTGACGACGGACCTGTCCCTGTTCAACCTGATCAACCCCTGCGGCCTAGGGCGCCCGGTCACCCGCCTGCTCGACATGCTCGGCGACCGCGCCCGTCCTCCATCTCCACGCTCA
>Ga0196963_10002376_pt1 | contig 11333 bp, 10 predicted proteins | sample S1_5metaG_FD_148600 | JGI IMG/M metagenome (GOLD analysis project Ga0196963, IMG submission 148600) | Soil microbial communities from Anza Borrego desert, Southern California, United States - S1_5 | ecosystem: Environmental > Terrestrial > Soil > Desert | place: USA: California | collected... | reverse complement strand
TCGTGTCCGCGTACGGCCAGTACCAGAGCGCCCGCCCGAACGTCAGCAGCGCCCCGAGCACGCTGCTGTGGACGGCCGTCGTGAACAGGTAGAGCACCCCGGCCCCGTACGCCGCCGGGCCGCGCCGCGCGCTGAACAGCGCCCACCAGAAGAGCAGCGCGGTGCCGAAGAAGCTGGCGTGCTGGAGGAAGTGTACGAACTCGTGCCGCACGGCCGCGTCGAACAGCGCCGGCACGTGCCACACCCACAAGGCGACGGCGTGCACGACCCAGGCGGCCAGCGGGTGCTCGAGCCCGTGCCGGGCCGCCTGCCACGCCGGGCGGTTCATCGTCCGCCCGAGCCCGCCGGCCCACGCCCGCGGCATCCCCTTTAACGACACGACGACCGGCCGGCCCAGGACCAGCAGCGGCGCCGCGACGAGCATCAGGATCTCGTGCTGGGTCATGTGGACGCTGAACAGCACGTTGCCCCACGGGTGGACGGGCGAGACCAGCGCGACGAACAGCGCGACCCACCCGGCCGCGAAGCAGGCGACCGCCCGGCCGGTCACCCCCCGGCCGGCCTCCCCACCGCGCCAGAGCCGCCGCAGGCCGACCGCGTACAGCGCCCCGGTCACCGCCAGCGTCGCCCAGCTCAGCACGTCGGCGCTCCAGGTCGTCGGCAGGTCGGCCCACGTGCGCGGGCCGGGCGGGCCGCCGTCGTGGTGGTCGCCGGTGCCGTGCGCCAGCGCGGCCGGGGCGGCCCACAGGAGCGGCAGCACGAGCAGGCGGAACGACGGTCTGAGCGGGAGCGAGGGCATAACGTCAGCGTCAATCAATCTTCGGGTCGATCATGAACACCGCGACCCACTGGGCCACCAGGCCCAGCACGAACAGGGCCGCCGTCCACAGGGCCATGTGCGCCGTAAAGTGCAGGCGCTCGGCCTCCACGTCCTCCAGCTCCGGCGTGTCCGCCGCGAGCGCCCGCCGGTACGTCCGCCACGCCAGCCACCCGGCCGAGGCGCCCAGCGCGATGGAGAGAGACGGGCCGACGTGCATCGGCCAGGTCGTCCCCCGCCGGTGCGACCACAGCGCCAGGCTGTAGATCAACTGCAGGTGGCTAAGCCAGAGCGTCGGCACCCCGAGCAGCACGAGCCACAGCCGCCGGTCGCGGCGGCGCCGGACGCGGGCCACGTCCTCGGGCGGGCGCCGGGTCGAATACGGGGATGGGGTGGTCGGTTCGGCCATCGGGTCGCTCCTCCGCGTCAGAGCACGCGCGGCCCCCAGAACACCAGCAGGTACAGCGGCACCCAGATCCCGACGATCCAGTACCAGTAGACCAGCGACACGCGGGTGTCCCGCGCGTGACGGGCGTCCAGCCCGTGCCGGAAGACCCACACCGCGACCAGCGCCGTCTCGGCCAGTGAGACGATGATGTGGAGCAGGTGCAGGAACAAGATGCCCCACGTGATCGACCCGTACGCGTTGTCGTCGTAACTGTGATGCAGCTCCTTGAACCCGTGGATCCGCAGGGCCCCGGCGACCAGCTCGATCAACAGCACGATCACGACCGTGACCTTGACCCGCCGCGCGTCGAACCGCACGCACGCCCGGTCGCACATGATTGCCGGTACGAGGCTCAGCAGCATCAGGACGGTCTCGATCGTCGACCCGAGCAGCTTCGGGTTCGGGTCGAGGTTCGCCGGGTGCGTGCTGACGTGCGGCGGCGGCCACTGTGAAAAGTCGACGCTCCAGTAGTACAGGTACGCGGCGACCAGGATGCCGAACATCGCCGTCTCGATCACCAGCAGCAGGTTGTTGCCCCACCAGATCGGCGCGCGCCAGTCGTTGGCGGCCTCCGGCAGGCCGGACACGTCGATCGTCGGGCGCGCCTCCGCCGGCCGTTCCACGTCGAGGTCAATGAGGGGGGTTCGGGACATGTCGGTTCACCTATTGGCGGGGGCGCTGGCGGTGGACGGGCCCCGGCGGCTCGCCCGGGTGATCGTGGACCTTCTCGACCGTGTTCTGGCGCCAGAACCAGACCATCAGGATGACGCCTGACGCGCCGCCGAAGATCGGCAGGGCCCACGGGTGGAAGATCAGCCCGAAGAACGTGAGGAACACGGTCACGCCCAGGAACAACGGCAGCAGGCTGTCGCCGGCGAGCTCGTACCGGTACGCCGGCCGCGCGTCCATCACGGTCGTCGTCAGGACCTCCCGGCGGTCGAGCTGGAGCCCGATCACGACCGGCGTCTTGGCCGGGTCGTCCGACCAGAGCGGGTACAGGCTGCGGACGGCTGGCGGGAACCGGAAGTTGTACGACCGCGGCGGCGACGTCGTCGCCCAGTCGAGCGTCGGCGCGTGCCACGGGTTGTCGCCGGCCGGGCGGCCCCGGCGGCAACTGACCAAGAAGTTGCAGGCGAACACGATTAGCCCGAGCGCCATCACGTACGCGCCGATCGTCGCCAGCATGTTCAGCGGGCCCCACCCGGTGCCCGGCAGGTACGTGTAGACCCGCCGGGTCATGCCCTGCAGCCCGAGCTGGTGCATCGGGAAGAACGTCAAATTGAACCCGACGAAGACCAAGACGAACGCGACCACCCCGATCCGCTCGCTCGGCATCCGCCCGGTCCACTTCGGGAACCAGAAGTGCAGCGCCCCGAGCAGCGGGAAGACGGCCCCCCCGATTAGCACGTAGTGCAGGTGGGCGACGACGAAGAACGTGTCGTGCACCTGGAGGTCGACCGACACGCTGGCCGTCATCACGCCGGTCAGGCCGCCGCACACGAACAGGACGATGAACGCCAGGACGTACAGCATCGGCGTCCGGATCCAGGGGCGGCCGAGCCAGATCGTGGCGATCCAGCAGAAGACCTGCACGCCGCTCGGGATCGCGATCAGCATGCTCGACGCGGTGAACATCCCCTGCCCGAGCTCGGGGACCGGGGTCGAGAACATGTGGTGCACCCACAGCCCGAACCCGATGAACGCGGTCGCGATCAGCGACAGCACGACCGCCGTGTACCCGAACAGCTTCCGCCGGGCGAAGACCGGGATCATGTCCGAGATGAACCCGGTCGCCGGGATGAAGATGATGTACACCTCCGGGTGCCCGAAGAACCAGAACAGGTGCTGGTACAGGAGCACGTCGCCCCCCTCGGCCGGGTTGAAGAAGTGCGTGTTGACCGTCGGCATCCGGTCGGTCGACAGCATGCTGCTGGCCAGCATGACCGACGGCATCGCGAAGATCACCATGAACGCGGTGATCAGCTGGGCCCAGACGAAGACGGGCATGCGGGCGAGCGACATCCCGACCGCCCGCTGCTTGAACACCGTCGTAATGATCTCGACCGCCCCGACCAGCGCGCTGATCTCGGTCAGCGAGATCACCCACGTCCACACGTCCGGCCGCTTCCCCGGGCCGAACTGCGGCCCGGACAGCGGCGGGTACGCGAACCACCCGCGGTCCGCCCCGACGTTGAGCGCCAGCGCGCCGAACAGCAGCAGCCCGGTGAACAGGAACAGGTAGTACGCGAACGCGTTCATCCGCGGGAACGCCACGTTCCGCGTGCCGATCATCAGCGGGACGAAGTACAGCCCGATCGCCTTCATGATCGGCACCGCGAACAGGAACATCATCGCCGTGCCGTGCGTGGTGAAGAACTGGTTGTACAGGTCCGGCCCGAGGACCCGCTGCCCCGGCCGGGCCAGTTGCGTCCGCATCGCCGCGGCCAGCAGCCCGGCGATCGCGAAGAACGCCAGGGCCGTCACGATGAACCGCAGCGCGATGTCCTTGTGGTTCGTCGTGCTCAGCCACCCGATCAGGCCGGGGCGGTGCCGCCAGGTCCGGTCGAGCAACTCGTCGGCCCGGTCCGGGGTGAGCGCGGCGCGGACGTCCACGGTGGCGGTCGCGGCGTCGCCGGCCGTCGCCCCGACGCCGGCCGCGGACGATGTCGTCGCCGTCGTCGGGTTCACTTGAGCATCTCCAGGTAATCCAGCAGCGCGTGCAGATCCGCCGGCGGGATGTTGTTCTGCGGCATCCGCACGCCCGGCTTGACCGCGTGCGGGTCCAGGATCCAGCCCGCCAGATTCCCGCGCGTGTTCGCCAGCGACCCGCCCGCGATCGTCGGCCGGCTCGCCAGGTGCGTCAGCACCGGGCCGAACCGCGACCGGGCCGGCGTCCCGTCGATCTGGTGGCACATCACGCAGCTCGACGTCAGGAAGACCTCCAGCCCGCGCTTTTGGCTCGCGTAGATCGGGGTCGGGGCCGGCCGGTTCTGCGCCTCCATCCACTTGTCGAACTCCGCCTGCGACTCGACCACCACCGTCAGCCGCATCTTCGCGTGCTGGTGCCCGCAGAACTCCGCGCACTGCCCGTAATAAAGCCCCGGCCGGTCGGCCTTGAGGCGCAGCGTCGTCGGGTGCCCGGGGATCATGTCCTTCTTGCCGTGCAGGTTCGGGATCCAGAAGCTGTGGATCACGTCCACCGAGTCGAGGCTGAACTCAACGGTCCGGCCGACCGGAATGTGGATCTCGTTCGCCGTCAGCACGCCCTTGTACGGCTCCCGCTCGTTCGGGTAGTTGACCTCCCACCACCACTGGTGCCCGACGACCTTGATCTTCAGCGGGTCCGGGTCCGCGTACGTCGCGTGCGCCGCCCGGCCGGTCAGGAAGTCGCCGACCATCAGGACCGCCAGGATCACCGTCGTCAGCAGGACGAGCCCCCCGACCACCAGCGTCGTGCGCCGCTCGCGCGACGCCTCCTCCGGCACCAGCGGCGGGGGCTCCGCCGACGCGCTGCGCCGCCGCAGCGGCGGGAGCAGCGCCGCCGTAACCAAAACCTGAACGACGATCGACACGCCGAGGAACAGCCAGAACAAGTCCCGGATGCCCGTCGACTGCGGGCCCGCCGGGTCCAGCGCCGACTGGTTGCCCGCGCACCCGCCGCCCAGCACCGCGGCGCACCCGATCACTATAAATCCCCACAGGCGCATGGCTACTCCTTCGCGGCCCGCCGCCGCCGACACCGACCGCCGGAACTCAACCCGGCGTCGGGATGATCTGGCTCCGCGAGTTGACCGGCCGGGTCGTCGGGATCGAGTGCGGCGGGGGCGCGCCCTGCATGTGGTCCAGGCGCCCGGGCGCCGCGTCCAGCGGGACCAGCCCGCTCATGCTCCGCACGTACGCGACCAGGGCCCACAACTGCTGGTCCGGCACCTTCCCGCCGAACGCCGGCATCCCGTTCGGCCGACCCTGCACCAGCGTCGCGTACACCTGCTCCGGGCGGCTCCCGTACCGCCACTGGTCGTCGATCAGCGGCGGCCCGATGTGCCCGCCGCCCTGCGCGTGGCACCCGTTGCAGTTGTACGCGTTGTACAGGGTCTGGCCCTGCGCCAGGGCGTACGCGTTCTCCTCGTACCCGTTCGGCGTCGTCGGCGGCGGCCCGGCGGGCCCGGGCACCAGGTCGGTCACCCGGACGGACTTGGTCGCGTCGGCCGACGGCGTCGACACGCGGAACGACCGCTCCTCGCGCTCGCACGACGCGGTCAGCACCGCCAGCGCGCCCGCCACCACCGCCGTCGCATTCCAAGCGGTCGGGCGCCGCCGTCGTCGAACTTCGGGTGGGTTCGCGGGGGTCATCGGTCGTTACCTCCCGAGCCGCGCGCCTCCGGTTCGCGCGCCGCCAGTCGCGGCACGTGGTACTCGTCCAGCACCCGCTCGATGTCCGCCCGCCGCCGCGCCAGCGCCCCGTCCAGTTCGTCCCGCAGCTTCCCGTTCCCGCGCCGCACCGCCATGCAGATCTCGAACGTCATCGGCAGCTTCGTCAGCGGGTCCACCGCCTCGGCGATCGGCGCCACGACCAGCTCGTCCTTCGGGGACCGCGACGCGAAGAACCCCGCCACCGGCCCCCACGCGACCGCCACGTCGACCTCCCCGTCCGCCAGCGCCCGCATCACCCGCGCCGCCGGGTTCGCGTCCCGGTAGTCGCCGAACACCGTGTAACCCACCAGGTTCCCGCCCAGCCCGCGCGCCCCTAGCGCGTGCGCCGGCGGCGCGTTGGCCCCGTCGTCCCCGACGAGTTGGATGCCGATCTTCAGCCGCTTGAGCCGCCCGTCGTCGAGCGACCGCAGCCCGGCCAGTTCCTTCGCCGACTTGCGGTACACGAACGCGTACGCCGACCGGTAGTACGGGCGCGTCGTCAGGCCCATGTCGAACCCGGCGGGCGCGGCCAGCACCAGGTCGCTCTCCCCCTGCGCCAGCGCGTGGCGGAAGAACCCGCGCCGCTGCGCCCGCCACACGTACTCCGGCGCCGCCCCCAGTTCCTCCGACACGATCGCCGCGATCCGGTTCTCCAGCCCGGCCAGGTCCTTGTTCGTGAACGGCAGGTTGTTCGGGTCGGCCCCGATCCGCAGCACGCGGCGCTCGACCGGCCGGGTCGCCGCGGGTGGCGCGTCGAGGGCGGCGGCGGCCACATACGACGACGGCGGCGCGCCCGCCGGGCCCGCGCACCCGCACGCGACGGCCGCGGTCGCCGCGGCCGCCAAGACCCGACGACTCACCCGCGCGACACGGGCCACATCAGTGGTGGAGGCCGAAGACATAGAGCGTCCCTCCCGTCGCCGTGTAGTCCGGCAGGTCGCGCGTCGCGTTGACCATGCCCAGTGCGCTCGTCGGGTCGCGCTTGTCGAGGTTGCCGGCGACGATCGCCCCGGCCCACCCGCCCACGCCCGACAGGATCGCCACGTACTGCTTCCCGTCCGGGCCCGTGAACGTCGTCGGCTGGCCGACGATCCCGCTCCCGCACTTGAACCGCCACAGCTCCGCGCCGGTCTTCGCGTTGACCGCCTTGAAGAACCCTTCGAGGTTCCCGTAGAACACCACGTCCCCGGCGGTCGCCAGCGCGCCCGACCACACCGGGAACCGCTCGTTGATCGCCCACACCTGCTTGGCGGCCACCGGGTCCCACGCCATGAACACGCCGCGGTGCCCGCCCGGGCCCGCGTAGAACTTCGTGACCGCACCGACGTACGGCGTGCCCGCGATGTAGTTCGCCTCGGTCCCCTCGAAGTCCATCGACATGTTCTGGTGCGGGACGTACAGCATGCCCGTCCGCGGCGAGAACGCGGTCGGCTGCCAGTCCTTCGCGCCCGGCGCGAACGGCTGGACGTCCCGGATCACCTTCCCGGTCTTCGGGTGCTTCTCCGGGTTGTGGATCGGCCGGGCCGTCTTCTTGTCGAATCCGAGGATCGCCGTGCTCCGCGTGAACTGGGTGGCGCTGATCACCTCGCCCTTGGTCCGGTCGACCACGTAGATCATCCCGTTCCGGTCCACGTGAAGCAGCACCTTCCGCGCCGGCTTGCCCGGCCCGTCCATCGGCAGGTCGACCAGCACGTTCTCGTTGATCCCGTCCCAGTCGAACAGGTCGTGCGGCGTCCACTGGTAATACCAGACCGCCTCGCCCGTGTCCGGGTCCCGCGCGAACACCCCGCACGACCACAGATTGTCGCCCGGGCGCAGCTCGGCGTTCCACGTCCCCGGGTTGGCCGTCCCGTAGAAAATCAGGTTCAGCGCCGGGTCGTAGCTGATGAACCCCCACGACGTTCCGCCCCCGACCTGCCACTGCCCAGGCGGCCAGCTCTTCACCCCGAGGTCCGTGCCCTGGTATTGCGGGTAGAACGGCTTGAACCGCGGGCCGATCAGCACGTCCCGGTCCGGCCCCGTCGCGTACGCCCGCCACGCGACCTTGCCCGTCTTGGCGTCCAGCGCGCACAGCCACCCGCGGACCCCGAACTCGCCCCCGCTGTTGCCGACGAGCACCTTGCCCTTGACGACGATCGGCGCCATCGTCGTCGTCTCGCCGATGTTGATCTCGCCGACCTTGGTCTTCCAGACCTCCTTGCCCGTCTTGGCGTCCACGCAGACGGTGTGGGCGTCGAGCGTGTTGTAGTAGACCTTGTCGTCGTGGAACGCCGGCCCGCGGTTGACGTAGTCGCAGCACGCGACCCCCATCGCCGCCGCCATCGGCTTGGGCTCGTACTTCCACTTCAGCGAGTACGGCCGCTTCTCCGGGTCCGTCTTCGGGTCGTGGAGTTGCAACGCGTACAGAAAGTTCGGATAGGGCGTGACCACGTACATGGTGTCGCCGACCACCAGCGGCGCCGCCTCCTGTCCCCGAAGCGTCCCGGTGCTGAACGTCCACTTGGGCACCAGGTTCTTCGCATTCTCGGGCGTGATTTGGTCCAACGGGCTGAACCGGGTGTTCTGGTAATCTTTGCCGACCATGGGCCACTCGCCCGCCTTGCCCGCCCCATCGTGAGGCGTGTTGATGCCCGGCGCGGCCGGCGCCTGCCCGGTCGCATCGAGGGCCAGTGCCAGCCATGGGACGAACGCCAGAATCGCGCGTGATTTCCCCATGCGTTAACCCAGCTTCCTTGTGCTGACGATGTCTGCATCCGAACGACGCGTATACATTGATGGCATCGCGAGGATAGGGCCGCCCGGGAACCGCTGCCTACTAGGGAAAAGCCTGAGGCCGGCCAGTGCCCTACCCACACTTCCGCCATGCTTTTGGCCGCACGTTCCCGTTCCACCGAACTCTCGGTCCGAAGGCCCGGGTAACCGGGCGACGTAGAGGCGGATGGCTGCCGCCCAGAAGTACCGAATCTACCCGCCGATCGGCATCGCCCGCCTGGGGAACAGTCCGGACGCGTCCTTCGTCGGCCCCGAGGCGCCCGGCTCCCCGGGCGTGGAGATCGGGGCCGACGGCACCGAGAGGCCGGTGGCCGCCGCGGCCGGACGCCGGCGTAACGTTTGGCGAGGAAATGCAGTTGCGGACGCCCGCCGCGGTCGACCGCCGCCGCCGCTGGTTCCCGTGCGCGCAGTCCGAGAGCCGATCGCGGTACACCGCGGCGACCCGCATGGGCGTTTCTCTTTGCCCATCGTCCGCTCCCGCCAAGGACTTCCTGTTCAAGCGGATCGCCTGGCGTATCCAGAGTCTGGCCGAGGGCGGCCTGTCGGAGCGGGCCCGCCGCCGGGCCGAGGAACTGGCCCGCGACGCCGACGTCCGCACGACGGTCCCGCGCCCGCGGAAGGCCGGCGCCGAGCCGGGGACGACGACGGTCACCTTGCCGGCGCCCCGGGGCGCTCAAACGGTCCACGACCGCCTGCCGGTCGCGGGCACCGTCCTGACCCGCCTGTACCGGGGCAAGCGCGTCGAGGCCAAGGTGCTGGCCGCCGGGTTCGAGCACGACGGGCAGGTGTACCGGTCGCTGTCCGCGGTCGCCAAGGCGGTCACCGGCACGCACTGGAACGGCCTGCTGTTGTCGGCCTGGGCCCGCAGAAGAAGGAGGCCGCCAAGTGAACGTCCCAGATGAAAAGGGTCCGGCGAACCCCGTCACCCGAACAGGTGAGCGCCGAGAAGAAGGCGGTCCGGTGCGCGGTGTACGCCGGTTGGAACAACGCGAACAATCCGGTATTGAGCATTGTGCCTTGGTGCATGTGCGGGCGGGGGCGGCCGGTCGCGTCCGGCCGCCCCCGCGTTGGCTGTCCTCACCGACTATGCGGCGCGTCACTCGAATCCTCGTGTGGTCGCTCCGCGCCGCGTTCGCGCTTCTCGCCATGGTGACCGCGTTCTTCGGCGTCCGGAGTTACGTTGCGGGCGACGTCGTGTCCCGGTCGGGGTACGCCTCGCCCCCAGCCGCCGGCCATGTGGCTCAGCAGTTCTGGTCGCACAAGGGGAAGGTCCTCTTTTACGTGATCGAGACAGACGTGGTCGGCGATGCGGGCGGCCGGCCGTCCCACCCGCAGGAGCCGATCCGCGTTCGCCACGCTCGCACGAACACGGCGGGGGGCGGGTGGGGACCGTTCGTCGGTACTCCCCGCCCCGGGGTGGTCGACAGGTGGAGCGGGTTCAACGCCGCACGGGTCTCGTCCTCACGCCGCGTCTGGCGGTCGGAGTTCGGCCCGCCGAAGGCCGGGCCGAACGCAACCCAAGTCGAGCGGCTGACCCTCATCGGCCTTCCGCACTGGTGTCTGTTTGCCGCGTTCGCCGCCTGGCCGACCCTCTCCCTGTGGCGATGGCGCCGCGCCCGAAACCGTGTCACCGACGGCCGATGTGGCCTGTGTGGCTACGACCTGCGAGCGGGTCACATCCGGTGCCCGGAGTGCGGCAACCCGGTGGCCACGAGCAGGGGCGCGAACTGAAATGGGCGGGCAGCGGACTCAACGTCGAGCTGCCCAGTTAACAGCCCCGACATTGTGAAATTGCTTTCACGAAGTAGAGAACCGTTATGAAGAGGGTTACGACCGGGGAGCTAAAGAACCGGTTACGGAAACGCGTAACCGACCAGTTAACGGAGAACCCCGAGAGGACGACTCTCGGGGTTCTCGCGTTTATCGGGCTGGAAATCGAGAGTTTTGGATCGGCCGAGAGCGCGAGAGCGGGCGGGTAGAGCGCGACGAGAGCGGCGTGCGCGCCGTCGGAGGGCGCGAGTCGGCCCCGCGCTCTCGATTTCTCTGCCCGCCACCCCGCAGAAGTTAACAGCAGCGTAGCGGATCGGCGCGATCGGAACCTTCGCGGGGAACGGAGAAGGAGTTGGTGAGGTGGGACCCGCCCGGCACCGACCGAACCGTGTGCTTCGCTCAGGCCGCTTGAGCCCGGCCGGGCCGGGCCGCGTCCGGCCCGGTCCCGATCCTCCCGCTCTCGTCCATCGACGACTGAGCTTCGGCCGCCAGCCGGGCGTCGATCCCGTCGGGAAAGTTCAGCCGGGCGTGCTCGCCGAACAGTTCGCGGGCCGCCTCGTCGTACGCCTCGGCGGCGGCCAGCTCGTCGTCGAAGTTGCCTAGCCGGCGGGTCTGACCGTAGCTGCGGATCTGCGCGCGCCACGTGCCGCGCTTCTCGATCCAGCAGACGCCCTTGAACCGCGACGTGCACGGCCTGCCCGCCGCCGTCCGCCGCTTGCGGGCGTGTCCGAGGTGCTCGGTCGGGTCGCGGACGACCAGGTTCGCCCGCCGGCAGTCCAACGCGTCGCCATTGCGGTGGGCGACCTTCCACCGGTGCCCGGCCTCGACCAGCCCGAGCAGGACCCGCCGCAACTGCACCTGCTCGCCGGACGGGGCCGACCGGACGATCGTCGCGTCCTCGCCGTCCGTGCGGTCGGACCAATTCCACCGCATCCCCTCGATCAGCGGCAGGTCGGCCGCGTCGACCAGGGCCTCGAAGCGCGTCTCGCTCCAGCTCATGATCGGCACGCGGGCGACGGCCGGGTCGGCCGGGTCGACGTACGGCTTGCCGGCCTTCTCGAACTCCGCCACCAGGCGGGCGATCTCGTCGACCTGGTACGCCCGCCGCCCGCT
>Ga0196963_10002375_pt1 | contig 11351 bp, 9 predicted proteins | sample S1_5metaG_FD_148600 | JGI IMG/M metagenome (GOLD analysis project Ga0196963, IMG submission 148600) | Soil microbial communities from Anza Borrego desert, Southern California, United States - S1_5 | ecosystem: Environmental > Terrestrial > Soil > Desert | place: USA: California | collected... | reverse complement strand
GCCGGGGCCGGCACCCGCCCCGCGGCGGCTCAGCCGGCGGCCCGCACCCGGGCGGCGCAGAGCTTGAACTCCGGGATCTTGCCGTAGGGGTCGAGCGCCGGGTTGGTCAGGATGTTGGCCGCCGCCTCGCGGAAGCAGAAGGGGATGAAGGCGCTGCCAGGCGTCACGTCGCGGTCGGGCCGCGCCGTCAGCCGGATCACGCCGCGCCGCGTCTCCACCTCCACCAGCCCCGACGGGCCGACGCCCAGGCGCCGCATGTCCTTGGGCGAGAGCGCCACGAAGGGCTCCGGCTCCAGCGCGTCGAGCGCCGCGGCGCGCCGCGTCATCGACCCGGTGTGCCAGTGCTCCAGCACCCGGCCCGTGGTCAACAGCCAGGGGAACTCCCCGTCCGGCGGCTCGTCCGGCGGCACCAGGCCGACCGGTACCAGCTTGGCCCGGCCCGTGGCGGTGGGGAAGCCGTCGCCGAAGATGACCGCGCGGCTCTCCCCCGTCTCCGGGTCCAGCGGGTAGGTCACCGACCCCTCGCGCTCCAGCCGGTCCCAGGTGATGCCGGCCAGCGACGGCATCAGCGACGCCATCTCCGTGAACACCTCGCCGGCGGCGCGGTGGCGCCAGGGCAGGCCCAGGCGGATGGCCAGCTCCTCGATCAGCCAGAGGTCCTGGCGCGCCTCGCCCGGCGGGTCCAGCGCCTGCCGGCCCAGCTGCACCCGGCGGTCGGTGTTGGTGAAGGTGCCCGTCTTCTCCGGGAAGGCGGAGGCCGGCAGGATCACGTCGGCGTAGGCCGCCGTCTCGGTCAGGAAGATGTCCTGCACGACCAGGTGCTCCAGCGCCGCGAACGCCTCGCGCGCGTGGTTCAGGTCGGGGTCGGACATGGCGGGGTTCTCCCCCATCACGTACATGCCGCGGATGGTGCCCGCCTTGATGGCGTGCATGATCTCCACCACCGTCAGCCCCGGCTTCGGGTCCAGCGCGGGCACCTCCCAGGCCGTCTCGAACAGGCGGCGCACGTCGGTATTGCCGACCGGCAGGTAGTCCGGGAACACCATCGGGATCAGGCCCGCGTCCGAGGCGCCCTGCACGTTGTTCTGGCCGCGCAACGGATGGAGCCCGGTGCCGGGGCGCCCCACCTGCCCGGTCAGCAGGGCGAGCGCGATCAGGCAGCGGGCGTTGTCGGTGCCGTGCACGTGCTGGCTGATGCCCATGCCCCAGAACACGATGGAGGCGCGCGAGGCGGCGAAGAGCCGCGCCACCTCGCGGATGGTGGCGGCGGGGACGCCGCAGACCGGCTCCATCGCCTCCGGCGTGAAGGCGCGGATGTTCTCCACGAAGGCGTCCAGCCCCTCCACGTGGGCGTCCACGTAGGCGCGGTCGACCAGCCCCTCCTCCACGATGGTGCAGAGCATGGCCGACAGCAGCGCCACGTCGGTGCCGCCCTTCTGGCGCAGGCTGTAGGCGGCGAAGGCATCCAGCTTCTGGCCGCGCGGGTCGGCGATGATCAGCGTCGCCCCGTTCCGCCGCACCGCCTGCTTGATGTAGGTGGCGGCGACCGGGTGGTTGACGGCCGGGTTGGCGCCGATGATGAGGATCACCTCGGCGTCCAGCGCCGCGTGCACCGGCGCCGTCACCGCACCCGAGCCGATCCCCTCGATCAGCGCCGCCACGGAGGAGGCGTGGCAGAGCCGGGTGCAGTGGTCCACGTTGTTGGTGCCGAAGCCGGTCCGCACCAGCTTCTGGAACAGGTAGGCCTCCTCGTTGGAGCCCTTGGCCGAGCCGAAGCCGGCCAGCGCGCCGCCGCCGTGCGCGTCGCGGATCGCGGCCAGCCCGCGGGCGGCGCGCTCCAGCGCCTCCTCCCAGGTGGCTTGGCGGAAATGCGTCCAGGGATTGGCGGGATCGACGCGGTCGGCGTCCGCCGGGTGCTTGGGCACGTCCTCGCGGCGCACCAAGGGCACAGTCAGCCGCTCGGGATGGCCGACATAGTCGAAGCCGAAGCGCCCCTTGACGCAGAGCCGGTTCTGGTTGGCCGGCCCCGGCCTGCCGTCCACCGACAGCAGCGCGTCGCCCCTGATGTTGAAGCTCAGCTGGCAGCCGACCCCGCAGTAGGGGCACAGGCTGTCCACCGAGCGGTCGGGGCGCGCGGCCACGCGGCCGGCCGCGTCCACCACCGAGGCCGGCAGCAGGGCGCCGGTGGGGCAGGCCTGCACGCACTCCCCGCAGGCGACGCAGGAGCTGTCGCCCATGGGCACGTCGGCGTCGAACACCACCTTGGTGCCGTTGCCGACATAGGCCAGCCCGATCACGTCGTTGCTCTGCACCTCGCGGCAGGCGCGGGCGCACAGGCCGCACTGGATGCAGGCCTCCAGCTGCACCGCCATGGCGGGGTGACTGAAGTCGGGCGCCGGCCGTGCCGCCGCACCGGGGAAGCGGCTGCCGGCCACGCCCAGCCTCTCCGCCCAGCGCCAGAAGGCGCTGTCGGGGTCGGGCGAGGCCTCGCGCGCCGGCAGGTCGGCGGCCAGCAGCTCGAACACGCCCTTGCGCGCCCGCGCCGCGCGGTCGGACGCGGTGGAAACCTCCATGCCGGGCGTCGGCACGCGGATGCAGGAGGCGACCAGCGTGCGCTCGCCCTTCACCTCCACCATGCAGGCGCGGCAGTTGCCGTCGGGGCGGTAGCCGGGGGCGGGCCGGTGGCAGAGATGGGGGATGTCCACCCCCTCCCGCTTGGCGACCTCCCAGATGGTCTCGCCCGGGGCCGCGGTGACCTCTCGGCCGTCGAGGTGGAAGGGGGTGCTCATGCCACCTCCCCGGGGAAATAGCGCAGGATGGATCGGAAGGCGCTGGGCGCCGCCTGGCCCAGGCCGCAGATGCTGGCGTCGGCCATGCAGGCGCCGAGCTCCTCCAGCAGCGCCGCGTCCCAGCGCGGCCGCGCCATCAGCGCCGCCGCCTTCTCCGTGCCCACCCGGCAGGGGGTGCACTGGCCGCAGCTCTCGTGCCGGAAGAAGCGCATGAGGTTCAGCGCCGCGTCGCGCACGCTGTCCCGGTCGGAGAGGACCACCAGGGCGGCCGAGCCGACCATGGCGCCGTGCGCCTCCAGCGTGCCGAAATCCAGCGGCAGGCCGCCCATCGCGGCCGGCAGGATGCCGCCCGACGCACCGCCCGGCAGGAAGGCGTGGAAGCGGTGGCCGTCCGCCATGCCGCCGCAATGCTCCTCGATCAGCTCCAGCGCGGAGATGCCGGACGGCGCCACCTTGACCCCCGGCTCCCGCACCCGGCCGGAGACGGAGTAGGAGCGCAGGCCCTTGCCGCCGTTGCGGCCGTGCGACAGGAACCAGGCCGGCCCCCGCTCCACCAGGTCGCGCACCCAGTACAGCGTCTCCACGTTGTTGATCAGGGTGGGACGGCCGAACAGGCCGCGGACGGAGGGATAGGGGGGCTTGTGCCGGGGCAGGCCGCGGCGGCCCTCGATGCTCTCCAGCATCGCCGATTCCTCGCCGCAGATGTAGTTGCCGGCGCCGCGGCGCAGGTGCACCGGGGGCAGCGGCAGGCCCAACTCCGGCAGCCGCGCGATCTCCCGCGCCAGCACGGCGCGGGCGTCATCGTACTCGTCGCGCAGGTAGAGGTAGACCGCCTCCGCCTGCACCGCCCAGGCGCCCAGCAGCATGCCCTCCAGCACCCGGTGCGGGTCGGTCAGCAGGTGGTGGCGGTCCTTGAAGGTGCCGGGCTCGCTCTCGTCCGCGTTCACCGCCATCAGCCGGGGTGCCGGCTGCGCCGCGACCGCGCGCCACTTGCGCCCGGTGGGGAAGCCGGCGCCGCCCAGCCCGCGCAGGCCGGCGTCCTCCAGCGGGGACAGCAGCGCCTCCAGCGCCAGCGCGCCGCCGTGGCAGGCGCGCAGCAGGGCGTAGCCGCCGCCGGCGAGATAGTCGTCCAGCCCGCCGGCGGGTGCCGCCGGCTCGGCCGCCGGCCCCGCCTCCAGCCGCGCCGCGACGGCATCGGGCGTGGCGCGGGTGACGGCGCCGCCGCGCAGACGGGCGCAGGGGGCGGCGTCGCAGCGGCCGAGGCAGGCCACGGCCTTCACCTCCGCCCGGCCGTCGAGCCTTCGCGCGAGGTCGGCCTGCAGCGCGTCGGCCCCGTGCATCGCGCAGGTGAGGCTGTCGCACACCTCCACCAGGGGCAGCGGCGCCGGCGCGCCGTCCGCCACCACGCGGAAGCCGTGGTAGAAGGTCGCCACCTCGAACACGGCCGCGTCGGGCAGGTTCATCTCCTCGGCCAGCAGGCGCAGGTCGTCGCGGGTCAGGTACCCCTGCGCGTCCTGCACCGCGTGCAGCCGCTCGATCAGCAGGGACGGGTCGGGGCCCGGCCGGCCGCGGTCCAGGGTGCCGGCCGTGGGGCCGCCGATCCCGCGGGTGCCGCGGGGGCCCCCGTCCGTCCGTACCGATGCCGACATGCGTTCAGGGGCCATGATGCGTGCCTATGCGGGGGCGGCGCCGGGCCCGCCCTCCGGCGGGGGAGCGGTCGGGCAGGAGCCGCTAAGGTACAAGGAGTCGCACGAACCGGGAGCGCCGTTCAACAAAGACGCCGCGTTCCGCAATAGAGAAATCCTATTGTCATGAAACAATTCCATCCGTCGTCCCGGCATGGCTGACGCCGCGGCGGCAAGGACTGCGCCGATCCGTTCGTATTAATTCGGATTAACCATGCATCCGGCCGGCTCTACTGTCCAGTCGCCCGCGCCGCGCATCGGCGGGCCGCGTCATCCCGGGCCGTTCGGCAGCATCCTCAGCGTCACCTGGTAGAGCGTCACGGTGCCCTGCGCCGGCTGGTGGTCGAACCAGCAGACCGGCACCAGGGTGGTCTCCGGCCCGGCCTGGGGCTTGACGTGGGCGACGCCGGTCACGGCCGCCAGATAGCCGTCCGGCGGCGGCGCGTCTCCCGGGCCCGGCTGGGTGGCGCCGACGCGCTCCGCCCAGCTGCCGGAGATGCGGCGGCCCATGTCGCCGGGGGCCATCTTCTCCCGCCAGTCGATGGCGGCGCCGACGCGCACCTGTTCGGCGATGGCCTGCATCGCCCGCTGCTCGCACGCCGCCATCATGTCGGGCGTCACCAGACGCACGGCCGCGTCGTAGGCGTCGCCGCCCGCCGGCTGTCCTGTTGCCGGAAGCGCCAGGAACAGGGCGGCGCCCGCCAGGGCCCGCACCACGGCAGTCCGTTGCATCCGGCTTCCTCCCCGTCGTCCGGCATTTACCATGTTGCCATCTAAGCACCGGGGCGGGCGGCGGATCAAGGCGCGGGCGGCGCACCGGCCCCGCACCGCCGCTGCCGGGGCACGGGACGGTGTGCGACGAAGGAACGCCCACGGCAGGCGCGGCAGCGAAGCCGGAAGACCGTCCGCCGCTCCGCGAAGGCGAGGCGGGCGACATGTTTCATGGGAGCCGACTCTTCCCCTCCCTCTGCCGGACACGCCCCCCGGCGCTTGACATGATGGAGCGCGGCTTGCTCCAGTCCGGAGGCTCCGGACGTCGGGCAGGGACATGCGCATCTATACGAAGATCGTCGGCGACCTCTTCCATCCCGGCCACGTCGCCTTCCTCGCCGCCGCCCGGGCGCTCGGGACACACCTGACCGTCTGCGTCGTACCGGACGAGCGGGTGGCGCTGGTGAAGCGCCGGCCCATCATGACGACGGACGAGCGGGTGGCCGTCGTCGCCGCCTGCCGTCACGTCGACAGGGTCGTCACCGACGGTCCCCGGGAGATCACCCGCGCCTTCCTCGACGCGAACGGCCTGGACCTCTACGCCTATGGCGCGGTGGACGAGGCGGAGGCGGCCGTGAAGCTGGCGGACTGCGCCGACCTGCCGCCGGCGCGGCGGGTGCGCCTGCCCTACATGCCCGGCATCTCCACCAGCGACCTCATCGACCGGGTGCTGCGGAGGGCGGCGGGCCAATGACGGCACCCCGTGCCCCGGCCGAGGAGCAGGCCTTGGCGGAGCGCTACCTCCGTTTCATGGAGCAGCCGGTGGTCCGCCGCTTCACCGACGGCGGGGGTCGGGTCCATCTGGCGACCGAGCGGCAGCCGCCGGAGCGGATATCCCTCCTGGCCGGGATGGGCCACCGCCACTTCGCCGAGAAGTTCGTGCAGGAGATGGCCGCCAAGTGGCAGGTCCTGCCGCGTGACGGCGTCACCCTGCACCTCTACGGCCGTCTGCAGACCAACAAGGCGGCGGCGGCGCTGCGCCTGGCGGACCTCGTCGAGAGCCTGGACCGCCAGCCCCTCGCCGCGGCGCTGGCGCGGTACCTCGGCGCCGGCAGCCGCGCGCGGGGAGCCTACCTGCAGGTCAATACCGGCCTGGAGCCGCAGAAGGGCGGGGTGGCGCCGGAGGCCGCGGCCGGCCTGCTGGCCCGCTGCCGGGAAACGCTGCCCCTGCCCGTCGTCGGCGTCATGGCCATCCCGCCCCGGAACCAGGACCCGGTGCCCCATTTCCGCTGGCTGCGCGCCTTCGCGGACGCCCACGGGCTGGAGCACTGCATGATGGGCATGAGCGACGACCACGCCGCCGCGATCCGCTGCGGCGCCACGGCGATCCGGATCGGCCGCGCCGTCTTCGCCTGCCCGCCGCATGGCTGAGGATCGCTCCTTTACCGAAATGTCGGCGGCCCTGCCTGACGGCCCCGCGCCGGAACCGGCGGCGGCCCTGGTCGCCGCGGCGGTGCGGGAGGAGCGGGCGGAAGAGGCGCTGGGCATCGTCGCGGCGATGGAGGGGCGGCTGCCCCCTTCCCTGTTCCACCAGCTCATGGCGAAGCTGCTGCTGGAGACGCCGGCGCCGGAGGCCGCCGCCCCCCACCTGGAGGCGCTGGCGGCGGCGGGCGCGCCGGCCGACCTGCTGACCGACATGCGGGTGGCGCTGGCGCTGCGGCAGGGCGACCGGGCCGGGGCGGTCGCCTGGCTGGAGGCGGCGGAGGCCGGGGGAGGCCGCCCGCTCGCCCATTTCCTGCGCAAATGGTCGTTGCTGGAGGAGATCGGGCGGCTGGACCCGGTCGCCCGCGAGGTCGAGGCGATGGCGGCGGCGATCCCCGCCGACCGGCGCCGGGAGCATGCCCTGCTGGAGCTGCACCGCTGCGCCGTCGCCCACAACCGGATGCGCTTCGCCGAGAGCGCCGCGCGGCTGGACCGGCTGCTGCGCGCGTGCGCGTCCGGCGGGATCGCACCGGCCCGGTCCGCGCCGCCGCCGCCCGCCCGCACCGCCGGCCGGCTGCGGCGCGTCGCGGCCGACATCGCCGCCCTGGCGGCGGCGCAGGGGCTGGAGGTCGCCTTCACCGCCGGGACGCTGCTGGGGCTGGTGCGCGACGGCGCCTTCCTGCCCGGCGACAAGGATCTGGACCTTGCCGTGCTGGGCCCGGCGGGGACGGCGCCGGTCGCGGCGGCTCTGCTCGCCTCGGGCCTGTTCCAGCCGGAGCCGACGCCCTTTCCCTTCGGCAGCTACCGCGTCCTGCGCCACCGGCCGACCGGCGTCGTCCTGGACCTGATCGCCCACGCGCCGGGCGACGGGGTGCGCCTCAACCGGTGGGAGGGGCCGGACGGCGCCCTGCTGCGCCAGACGGTGTTTCCCTTCTACCGCGCGACGCCGGCGGACTTCCCCGGCCCCGGTCTGCGCCTGCCGGTGCCGGACGGGGTGGACGCGCACCTGGCCGCGCTCTACGGCGACTGGCGCACGCCCGACCCGGCGTATGACACCACCCTGTCGGCCCGCAATCTCACCGCCCACACGCCCTACTTGGCGAGCTACGGCCGATTGAAGGCGGCGACGCTTCTGCTCGGGGGCCTGCCGGACCGCGCGCCCGCCCTGCTGCGTCAGCTGTCGGCGCGGGAGCCGGGGAACCGGGACCTTGCCGGGATCGTCCGGGACCTCGAAGGCACCCGCTAGGCGGGCGTTGCCGCCGGCGCCAGGGGCACCGGTCGGGCGGCGTGGCGCTCATGCGGAAGCGCCTCGCGTCGCCCACAGGGCCACGTCGGCGGCGATACGGTCGACGACGTCGTCCCAGCGTCCCGGTTCCGTCTGGCGGACGAGGCGCAGGGACGGGTACCAGGGGCTGTCGGCCCTCCCCAGTCCCCAGCGCCAATCCACGTCGGCCGGCAACGGCACCCAGGCGCGCACGCCCAGCGCGCCCGCGAGGTTGCAGGCCAGCGTGTCCACCGACACCACGGCGTCGGTGGCTGCCATCAGGTCGGCGTAGCGCTCGAAAGGCAGGGGCTCCGCCGTGGCGTCGATGACGGCCGGCAGCACGCCCGGCACGGCGCGGCCGGCCTCGCCGTGCTGCAGGTTGACCCAGTCGACCGCCTCCACCCCGGCGAGCGCGGCCAGCAGCTCCACCGGGATGGAACGCTTCGGTCCGCTGTCATGCAGGAGCTCCGCCTGGTAGACCAGCCCGACCTTGGGCCGATGCGGGCGGCCGCGCTCCGCCAGCCAGCCGCGCCGGCGCGCGACCTCCGCCGGATCGGTGGGGGCGTAGGGCACCGCGCCGGGGAGGTCCTCCGGCCGGGCTACCTGGAAGTACCTGGGCAGGCTGCCCATGAACTCGAAGCGGTCGAAGGCCAGGCGGCGCAGGTCGATGCGGGCCGCGGGGGCCGTCTCCGGGGCGCAGAGCACGTCCCGCACCTCCGGCATCCGCCGGAAGAACCCCGCCATGGCGCGGCGGGCCACCACCGTGATGCGCGCTCCCCGCTCGGCCAGCGGCCGGATGAGGCGGGCGAACATCACATGGTCGCCGAGGCCCTGTTCCGCCACCAGCACCACCGACAGCCCGTCGACGTCCTCGCCGGGCTTCAGCCGCCGGTGCCGCTCGGCCACGGCGGAGTCGCGGTCGGCCACCAGCGTGTTCGCCAGCAGCGCCAGCCGCGCCTCGTAGTCCTGCAACCCGTCGGCGTAGTCGCCGCGGCGCATGCGCAGCAGGGCCCGGTCGAAGACCGCCTTGGCGCTGCCCGGCTGCAGGTAAGCGACCCGGAGGCGGGGCGCCTCCGCCTCGCCGAAACGGCCCATCGCCTCCAGCACGCAGGCGAGCGTGACCAGGCAGGCGGCGTGGTCCGGTTCGTGGTCGAGGGCCGCCAGGACGCAGTCGTGGGCCGCCGCGAACCGTCCCCGGTGGAACAGTTCCGTCGCCGCGACACCCAGCGTCTCCGCCATCGCATGGCGCTCCTCCGGCGTGGTGGGGAGGTAGCGCCCGCTCATGACGTCCCCGCACCGGCATGCCGGGCCAGCGCCCCGGCGACGCGGGCCGCCAGCTCCGGCCAGTCGTTCCGGCGCGCCTGGCGGAACAGGCGCATGGACGGGTACCAGGGAGTGGCCTCGCCCTCCGCCAGCCAGCGCCATTCGCCGGCGAAGGGCAGCAGCAGCCATGTCGGCTTTCCCAGCGCCGCCGCCAGGTGGGCAACACCGGTGTCGACGGAGATCACCATGTCCAGGGCGCGGATGACGGCGGCCGTGTCGGCCATGTCGCCCAGATGGTGGTCGAGACGGGTCAGCCGGTCCGCGAACCGGTCTGCGTCGGCGGCGCGACCGCCCTTCTGCAGGCTGTATAAGCCGCATCCGGGCACCGACAGGATCGGCTCCAGCAGCGACAGGGGGGCGGAGCGGCGCCGGTCGTTCACATGGCCCGGATTGCCGGCCCAGGCGAGCCCGACCCGCAGGCCGGCGCCGTTGCGCACCCACGCCGCCGCGCCGCTGCCCGGCGCCGCGGCGAACGCCTCCGGAGCCGGCATCGCGGGGACACTGCCCGGTTCCGTTCCCAGCAGGCGCGGCAGGCTGAGGAGCGGCGCCTCGGCGTCGAACGGCGGCAGCGGCTGCGCCGGGTCCAGCGTGGTGACCCCGGGAAAGCGCGCCAGCAGGCGCTGCAGCGACGGCGGAACCATGAGGCAGACCTCGCCGCCCGCCGACCGGTCGGCGGTCGCGGCGACCGGCGGCAGGTAGCGCAGCATCTGGATGGTGTCGCCCATGCCCTGCTCGGCCACCAGCAGCAGGCGGCGCCGTCCCACGGGCGATCCGTCCCAGGACGGCGCCAGGCCCGGCGGCGGCTTGGCACCGTCCACGCGCCAGCGCCACTCGTACTCCTCCCAGCCCTCGCGCCAGCGTCCGAGCTTCAGCAGAAGCATGGCGCGGTTCATGCGTACCAGCGCCTTGGCCGGTTCCAGCCGCACCGCCTCGCCGTAGGCGTCCAGCGCCTCGTCGAAGCGGCCAAGCTCCTCCAGCGCGTTGCCGAGGTTGGACCAGCTCGGCGCGTGCGCGGGGTCCGCCGCGAGCAGCCGGCGATGGCAGGCGACCGCCGCCGCGGGATCGCCCCGGCGCTGGTGAAGCAGGGCCAGGGCGACCAGCGTGTCCGCGCGGTCCGGTTCGCGGCGCAGCGCGGACACGCAGCAGTCCACCGCCTCGGTGAGGCGCCCCAGCCGCTCCAGATGCCTGCCCATGCGGTGCATCACGCCGGCCGGCGGCTGCGGGCACCCCGCGGGGGGATCGTCTCCGCGCTCGAGCTGCAGCCGGATCAGGACGGCCCTCAGCTCCTCGTCCTCCGGCACCAGCTCGCCCAGGCGCTGGGCAGCCTCCGCAGCCTCCACCAGGCGTCCGGACGTCTGCAGGAGCGACAGCAGCCCGCGCTGCGCCGGCACCAGGTCCGGTGCGAGCCGCAGCGCCACCCGCAGGAGGGCTTCGGCCTCCCCGGCGTCGCCGGACAGGAAGGTGGCCTGGGCCCAGTCGACCAGGGCGGCGGCATCTCCCGGCAGCCCCATGGCGGCCGTTTCCAGGTGCCGGCGGGCCGCCTCGACCTGGCCGGCCCGGATGGCGAGGCGGCCGAGGGCGCGGTTGGCCGTGGGATCGTCGGGAAAGCGAGCCAGCACGGACTGCCAGCGTTGTCCGGCGCCGGCGAGGTCGCCCCTGGACTGATGGTCGGCGGCTTCCCTCAGCAGGTCCTCCCGCGACCGTTCTACCGTCAGCATTCCGCCTCCCATCGATGGATTTGGCGTCCGCCGAGCCGTGCCGCCAGCGCCTCGAGGGGCGCCTTCCAGTCGCCGCGGCGAGGCTGGCGGAGCAGCCGTGCCGTGGGATACCAGTCCGAGCCGTCTCCGGCCGGGCGCCACTTCCAATCCGCTTCCAGGGGCAGGAGGACGAACAGAGGCAAGCCCAGGCCGCCCGCGATGTGGGCCGCCAGCGTGTCCACCGACACCACCGCGTCGCAGGCGGCCATGAGATCGGCGTAGGCATCCATCGGCCGGTCCTCCGCCGTCGCGTCGATGAGGTCCGGCCAGGCCTGCTGCAGGCTGCGGCCGGGGGCCCCATGCTGCAGGTTGACCCAGTCGATGCCGGCGAGGGGCTTCA
>Ga0196963_10002374_pt1 | contig 11352 bp, 9 predicted proteins | sample S1_5metaG_FD_148600 | JGI IMG/M metagenome (GOLD analysis project Ga0196963, IMG submission 148600) | Soil microbial communities from Anza Borrego desert, Southern California, United States - S1_5 | ecosystem: Environmental > Terrestrial > Soil > Desert | place: USA: California | collected... | reverse complement strand
GCTGGAAGACCGCGTGCATGCCGATCACCAGGATGGAAGGCACAGACGATCGCGAACAACGCCCGCAAACTTATCCGGTAGCTTATCGACCAATGACCGACGCTATCGGCTATTCTCTCGTGTCAGCCTCCGGTGCATGGCACGAGTGTGACTGCTTCGGTCACATCGTTTGCGCCAAGAAGCTTGGGAAAGGGGGACTACATGTAGGATGCAGGTCTGAAACCTTTCAATGGAACCTTGCGGGTGGAAAGCCCGTCCGGTAGCGCCTGACCAGCGGCCGGAAGCAAGTTTTGCGTCGTGGTGAGGCAACGAACCCGGCGAAGCGTAGACAGCGAGTCCGAAAGCCATGCTATCGAGCGTCGAAAGACCTTTCACAGGAGCCTTTGCCTTTCGATGACCAAGGGCCACGCCGCGGCACCCTAATGGTCTGGTGTCAGCGGTCCTGTCGGCGTCGGAGTGGAACATGTGCAAACGGACGATTGGGGTTCCCCAGGAACTTGGGAGATCCTGACGTCTCCTCGGCAGATCCCGGCAGGAGCCACCGGGTGATCAACTCCAGGCCTGAGCGGCGCACTCGTCCGCTCGGGAGCGAAGCGAACGAGTGCAACCGAGGTACCGCCAAGCGAAGGCAACGAAGCGCGGCGGGATGGGCGGCAGGAAGTCATAGCGCCTGATAGTACCGAGGAAGCTGGCAAACGGTCCCCGGCCGAAGCCAGGGGAGGGAAGCAAGGCGTCGGATCATGGAACCGTTCTTGAGCAACACGACGAATGCTTCGAAATTCGACAAACGTGTCCACGAAACAGGAACGGATAGCAGCGCTGGCGAAACAATCGCCGCAGATGGCGTTCACTTCACTGGCCTACCTGATAGACATCGACTGGCTGCAGGAAGCGTATCGACGCACCCGCAAGGACAGTGCGGCGGGCGTGGACGGAATTACCGCGGAAGATTACGAGCAGAACCTGGAGGACAACCTTCAAAATCTGCTGGACCGCGCGAAGTCCGGCACGTACCGCGCGCCTCCCGTGCGGCGAGTGCATATTCCCAAGGGCGGCTCAACCACTGAGACACGCCCGATCGGGATTCCCACCTTGGAGGACAAGATCCTCCAGCGGGCGGTCGTCATGTTGCTGGAGCCAATCTATGAACAGGACTTCTTGGACTGTTCGTATGGTTTCCGGCCCGGACGATCGGCGCATCAAGCGTTGGATTCGTTTCGCAGTCAACTGATGAGCTGTCGGGGCGGCGATGTTTTGGAAGTGGATACCCGAAAGTTCTTCGAGAACTTGGATCACGGCCATCTGCGGACGTTTCTCCACCTTCGGGTGCGTGATGGCGTGCTGTTGCAACTCATCGGCAAATGGCTGAAGGCGGGCGTGCTGGAGGATGGGTGCGTGAGCTATCCGGACTCCGGCTCGCCCCAGGGCGGTGTGGCTTCTCCCCTGCTTTCGAACATCTTCCTGCACTACGTGCTTGATCTTTGGTTCGAATGCGAGGTGCAACCTCGTCTGCGAGGACGGGCCTTCCTCATCCGCTACGCGGATGACTTCGTGATTGGGTTTCGCGATCATCGCGACGCCCAACGCGTCATGGAAGTCATTCCGAAACGGTTTGGCAAGTTTGGCTTGACGATCCATCCCACTAAGTCGAGGCTCGTTCCCTTTCGTCCGTCTTGCCCTTGGGCAAACGACGACCGTGGCGCGCCGCCTGACCTCCCGGGGACGTTTGACCTGCTGGGCTTCACCCACTACTGGGCGCGGTCTCAGAAAAGTTACTGGGTCATCAAACAGAAGACGGCAACCGACCGCTTCAGCCGAGCATTGCGGAGCATTGACTCGTGGTGCCAATCGAACCGGCACCTGCCGATTCCCGAGCAGCAGCAGAAGCTGAATGAGAAGCTTCGCGGGCATTATTGCTACTATGGAGTCACGGGCAATTCTGGGGCGCTGACACGGTTTCTCCACGAGGTGGGGCGCCGCTGGCACAAGTGGCTGAATCGCCGCGACCGCCAGCGTTCCTTGAAGTGGGCGAAATTCTGTCGCATCCTCCGGCGTTACCCACTGGCTCCGGTACGCACTGTCCGGTCCATCTCCAAGCACGCAGCGAATCCCTGATCTGAGGAACCGTATGCCCTAATGCGAGCACGTACGGGTCTGTGGGAGCTCTGGGTCGGCAACGACCCAGGGCCACCCGGTCCGCGGTAGCTTTGGTGGATGCGCGTTGCGAGTTGGCAAAGTTTCAAGTTGCAGATTTTGCCGGTGCCGATGAATGGGCGGTCAAACCGCATATTCCTGGCAGGGCGACTACAAATCTTCGACCGCGTCGAGTGTATCCAGAACGAGCTGGAACTGCCCGTTGCAGCAGGGGCAGGCAGCAAGATGTTCTTTGACGTGCACCAGCAAGCCGTCGAGCGGCGCACCGTCGAGACTCACTTGAGTGTACCAATCGAGGTGATCCAGACATTCAGGGCAGGTCAGCTCGACTTCCTGAGTATGCTCGATCATTTTTAACAGCCGGCTGATTTGTTTGGGGTTGAGTGCCACTTGTCTACCTTACGCCCAGGCCTCATGGATGTCTTCGATCGTAAAACCCGCCGCTTCCAATCCGTGCCGCAGTTTTTTTCTGGCGTCGTGAAGCAGTTTGTAGATTGAGTTCGTGTTGGCGCCAAGTTTTTCCGCGATCTGCGGCAGCGGCATGCCACCGAGCTCGGCAGTGATCGCGGTCCATTGTTTTTCCGTCAATTGGCCGTCAATTAATTCCTTCAGCATCGTCAAAAGCTTCGAGCGACCGCTTGTCTTCTCATCGATCTCGGTGACGTTGACGGCCAGTTGTGGGTTGAACTCTGCATTTCCGACGACGCTTTCCAACGACACATTCTGCCAGTCACGCTTGCGCATCTTGCTGATCGCGGTTCGCACCGCAATCGTCACTGCCCACGTACGGAACTTGCTCCTGCCTGCAAAGTCTCCAAGCTTCTCCAAAACCTTCATCGACACTTCCTGCACAACGTCGTCGAGAAACGCCTCATCGACGCGGCCGTCTTTCAGCAAGGTCTTGGCGAGGCCGCGCAATAGCATGTCGCGCAGATCTCTCACAGCCTCATTGCGCACGGCGGCATCGCTGGAGGCGAGGTCCCTTGTCCAGTCGTCGTCATTATGCCGACCTGTCATCTGCGGTTACTTCCTGCGGACGGCAACGTCACTAATTGCAGTAATGTACCAACGCGCACGAAGTCAAAACATCGGTGCCGCGCGATCGCCGTCTTTCTAAGACGCCGCACGCGACGACTTCTTACTTCACATTTTAGTTCTCTCGCAACTTTTCTGAAAAAACACGGTCGCACGGCCAATTTTCAGGCACTTCTCAGTTTTGTTCGTAAGGAATTCCGGCCAGCGACATCCAAGGTTCAGAACGCGAATTTCACCAATCATTCCTGAACAAGAGCTACGAATTGGAGCCGTTATGAGTCATGAACTTCGAGCTGGCACTGCGATGATTACCGGTGCTTCCTCAGGCATTGGAGCCGTCTATGCCGACCGACTGGCGAAGCGTGGTTATGACCTGATTCTGGTCGCCCGCGACGAGGCGCGATTGCAGGCGCTTGCGGATCAGTTAGCGAAAGAGATTGGGCGCTCAATCAAGACGCTACGAGCTGATCTGAATGACAAGGCCGACCTCGGGAAGGTCGAACGAGTGCTGCGCGAGAACGAACAAGTCACCATGCTGGTGAACAATGCGGGTATTGGTGCGGTGACGCCGCTGCTGGACACCGACGCAAGCAAGATGGACGAGCTGATCAGTCTGAACGTTACCGCCTTAACGCGGCTCACCTACGCCGCAGCGCCTGCGTTCGCCGTACGGGGCCGAGGCACGATCATCAACGTCTCTCCGATCGTTGGCATCTCGCCGGAAACGCTGAACGGCGTGTATGGCGCGAGCAAGGCCTATGTGCTAGCACTCAGCCATTCGCTGCAGCACGAGCTTGTGGATAAAGGGATTCGCATTCAGGCGGTCCTGCCCGGCGCGACGGCGACCGACTTCTGGAACAAGACGGGGCTTCCTCATGAGAACTTGCCGCAGTCGATCGTGATGCCGGCGACGGACATGGTCGATGCCGCGCTCAGCGGCCTCGACCAGGGCGAGTTAGTAACCATCCCCGGTCTGCACAACCGCGACGCCTGGGACCGCTTCGAAGCGGCACGTGTCGCTATCTCGCAGCAATTTGGCAACAGCACGCCGGCGCCTCGCTATAGCAAGGCAAGCAATGGTGTTGAGACGTCGAAGGCTGACGGATCCCTGGCAAATTGAAAGAATCCATTCAACGAACGTAGTTTCCCATTTCCAATTGTTTTGAAAAAAGGAGAAAGAGATGAGCCTGACCACTGTAAAGCGTGTGAGAACGAACGGTACGTACAAGGCGACTCACCTTGCATCGGCCCCAACTTACCTGGCTGAGCGTCTGGAAACCGCTGGACGTCATTCCGTTCGCTACGGCCTGGTTCTGGTTCTGCTATGGATTGGCGGCATGAAATTCACTGCCTACGAAGCCGAGGGGATTGCGGCCTTCGTGTCCAACAGCCCCCTCATGTCTTTCGCCTATCAGGTTTTCAGTAAAGAACAATTCTCAGTGATCTTGGGAGCAGTCGAGCTGCTGACTGCCGCGTTGATTGCCGCTCGGCCATTTTCGGCAAAGCTGTCAGCGATGGGCAGTGCACTCGCCGTCGGCATGTTTCTTACGACTCTCACGTTCCTGTTTTCGACGCCAGGCGTCATTGAGCCGTCGCTTGGATTTCCCGCTCTCTCTGCGGTGCCAGGTCAGTTCCTCATCAAGGACGTCGTTCTCCTCGGTGCTGCTCTGTGGACAACAGGCGAAGCGCTGCGGGCAATTCAACGATAAGTGGACCGACCTTCAACCTTGGAGAACACGTCATGAAGACCAAAACACGCATCGTGATCATCGGCGGCGGCTTTGCTGGAACGGCAACCGCCCTGAACCTGGAGAAAAAGTACCGCCACGATCCAGCGGTCGAAATCACCCTGATCGACTCGGAAAACTTCTTCACCTTCACGCCGCTGCTCGCGGGAGTTCCATCGGGTTCCATCCAACCAACGCACATTGTCTTTCCTTTGCGAGCACTGCTCAAGCAAACTAAGGTCAAGCAAGCCGAGGTAAAAAGCATTGATCTCGAGAATCGAACGGTGATCGCCGCCCATTGCGGGGCCTGCGGCGACGAAACACTTCCCTTCGATCAGTTGGTCCTGGCGTCTGGTTCGGTGCCCAACTTTTTTGGGTTGCCCGGCGTGGCCGAACACGCGTTGACCATGAAAAGCCTGGCCGATGCGACCGCCCTGCACGCTCAAGTGATCGACAAATTGGAGCATGCCGACCTGCAGAGCGACCCAGCCGAGCGGCGGAAACTGCTGACGTTCGTCGTTGCCGGCGGCGGCTTCGCGGGGGTCGAGACCCTGGCTGAGCTGAATGATTTCGTTCGCGGCGCCAGGAAGTTCTACCCCAACGTTTCGCCGGAAGACGTGCGGATGGCTCTGATTCATTCAGGCAGCCGCATCTTGCCGGAAGTGAGCGAATCCCTGTCGACATACGCCTTGAAGATGCTGCAAAGCAGAGGCATCGAAATTCTGCTGGAAACTCGCGTCCTCGGCTGCACTGGCGATTCCGTTCAACTGTCCACGGGCGAGGAACTGCTCACCGGCACGTTTGTGTGGGCCGCGGGCGCCGCCCCGAGTCCGCTGCTCGATTGCTTGGATTTGCCGCGGACCAAAGCTGGGAAGATCGAAGTCGATGCCACGATGGCCGTCAGCGGTCATCCGGGAGTGTGGGCGGTGGGTGATAGCGCGGCGATTCCCGACTTGGTGACGGGTCGCTTCTGTCCGCCCACCGCGCAATACGCGCTCCGGCAGGGAAAGCGGCTGGCACACAACATATCGGCCGTTGTGGAAGGCCGAGAACCGGAGCCGTTCAAGTTCAAGGCCCTCGGACTTCTGGCCGGCCTGGGCCGCCATTCGGCAGTGGCTGAAATTCTCGGATTCAAGTTTTCTGGATTCTTCGCCTGGTTTCTGTGGCGGACGATTTACCTGATGAAGCTGCCCGGCTTTGAACGTAAGTTGCGAGTCGCGGTTGACTGGACCTTCGATCTGTTTTTCCCGCGTGACACGGTTTACTTGCGACCTCTGCACACGGCCCGCGGGGCAGCCGCTGTCTTGCACGATCATCAGGCCCACGAAGAAACGCGTTCAAGCGAATGGCATGATTCCAATCGCCATTCCGAGCCTGCAGTGGCCGCAGCATCGGCCTGGCGATAATTTGTTTTCGTCGGCATTGGTTCCTTAGTTACCTTGTTCAACAGGAGATTTAGAGATGAAGATTACTGTCGTCATGTACCGGACGTTCCTTGCCCTCGCCATCTGCGTTGCCATTGGTTTCGGGGGTATGGCTTGGGCCCAGCATGCAGCGAAGGGTCAGGTTAAGGTCACCCAGCTTTCCCAGCGCGAGATCATTGAAAAGCTGGATGGAAAGGACGCCAGTGCGACGGTCAAGGATGTGACCTTCGAGCCGGGTCAGGCCGACTCACCGCATCGTCACGCCGGGCCTGTGTTCGGCTACGTCCTTGAGGGCGAATATGAACATGCCATCGATGATGAGCCAGCTAAGACCTACAAGGCCGGGGAAACGTTCTACGAACCATCGGGATGTTTGCACCGCGTCGCTCGTAATCCAAGCAACAAGGGGAAGACCCGTCTGCTGGCGGTGATCCTGCATTCTCGGGATTCGAAGGACGTCACGGTCCCAGAGAAGCATCACAAGTAAGTTCGTTTTTATCATTAATGTCAGTTCCCGTCTAAGTAGGAGGCACACCAATGAAAGTTTTCATTGCCGGCGGAACAGGAGTAATTGGCCGTCCGTTGATTTCGGCATTACTCGCCAACGGGCATGACGTTGTCGCCCTGACGCGCTCTGCGGAAAAGGCTCAGGAGTTGGTGGAACAAGGGGTGGAGCCTGCGATTGCTGACATATTTGATGCTGACGCGGTGGCCTCGGCTCTGCGCCGCAGTCGCCCTGACGTCGTGATTGAACAACTCACAGCGCTACCCAAGACCTATACTCGCGAGTCGATGCGTGCGGCTGCCCCTTTCAATCAACGCATTCGCTTGGAAGGGGGCGCCAATTTGTTGGCAGCCGCCGAAGCAGCTGGCGTACGGCGATACTTGCGGCAGTCGGTCGCCTTTTTTGCAGCTCCTGGTCCTGGCCTGGCAGATGAATCAACTCCGCTCGCGTTGGATGCTTCACCTGCGGTTGCCGCAGAAACCCGCGTGTTGACTGAGATTGAGCAGCGATTACTAAGCTGCATCAATCTCGAAGGTATTGTCCTGCGGTACGGGTTCTTCTACGGCCCCGGCACCTGGTTCAATTCCAACGGCGACGTTGCCAGCCAGTTACGACAACGCCAATTCCCGATCATCGGCAGTGGTGCAAGCGTCTGGTCGTGGTTGCACATAGAGGACGCCGCAATCGCCACCGTTGCCGCGGGCGAAAGAGGCAATCGTGGGATCTACCTGATCGCCAATGATCAGCCCTTAGCGGTCCGCGACTGGCTCCCTGCCTTTGCTCAATGGCTGGATGCTCCGCCGCCGCCGCACGTATCGGTTGAGGATGCTTTGCAAGTGGGTGGCCCGGATGCGGTGTATTACGGGACTCAACTGCGAGGCGCGTCAAACGCCAAAGCAAAGCGAGAGCTGAGTTTTCAGCCGCGGCCGTTGCAATGGGTCGCGGAAACTGCCTTGGTTCGTGCCCGTTAACGTTCGAAACCGGAAGAACTCATTTCATTAGGAGACTTGTGATGCGAATCGTTGTCGTCGGTGGCACTGGGCTGATCGGAAAGAAGCTTGTAACGAAGTTGCATGACCTCGGACATGAGGCGGTCCCAGCATCCCCTTCTTCAGGCGTCAACGCAGTGACGGGCGCCGGCCTCGCCGAGGTATTGAAGAATACTGACGTGGTCGTCGACGTGGCCAATTCACCTTCCTTTGAGGATGGACCGGTATTGGAGTTCTTTGAACGGTCAACCCGGAACCTGCTTGCGGCAGAGGCAGTCGCGGGAGTGAGTCATCACGTTGCCCTCTCGATCGTCGGCGCGGATCGCGTTCCTGACAGCGGCTACATGCGTGCGAAAGTCGCTCAGGAAAAGTTGATCCAATCCGCAGGCGTGCCTCATACGATCCTCCGCGCCACGCAGTTCTTCGAATTCATTGGGGGAATAACGGCTCAGTTCCCAGCTGATGGAAATATGATTCGCGTTTCCCCCGCTTTGATTCAGCCGATCCTCTCAGATGACGTCGTCGCCGCGCTGGTTGATGTGGCCCTGGCATCACCGGTAAACGGCATCGTCGACGTAGCAGGTCCACAACCTTTTCGCTTCGAGGAAATCATCCGCCAATTCCTGAGCACGACTCAGGACACGCGTCAGGTCGTCGCAGACTTGGATGCTCGCTACTTCGGCGCGAAGCTGAACGATCAGGCCCTCGTTCCGCGAGGCAAATCGAAGTTAGGCAAGACCCGCTTCGAGGAATGGTTAGGCTGCTCTACGCTGGCAGCCTGCAAGTAAGGTCAGTCACACCACCTTAACCTTCAAACGCCGTTGCGCGGCGCGTCCTCGCGCCTCGGCAGGAGCAGCTTCGCGATGAGTCCCGTCCAACCCGTTTGATGCGAGGCGCCGATACCGCTGCCTGTGTCGCCGTGAAAGTACTCGTAAAACAGCGGGTAATCGCGAAAGTGCGGATCTAGCTGCAGCTTGTCGCAATTGCCAAATACCGGCCGGCGGCCAGCCGTGTCTCTGAGGAACAGCCGTGAAAGCCGCCTGGAGATCTCCTCAGCAACTTCGTTTAGCGTGAGCAACTTCCCGGAGTTCGTGGGACACTCAAGCTTGAAGTCGTCGCCGTAATAGTGATGGAACTTTTGCAGCGACTCGATGATCAAGTAGTTCACGGGAAACCAAATCGGTCCGCGCCAGTTTGAGTTTCCGCCGAAGTCGGGCAATCGCGATTCCCCAGGCTCGTAATGGACGGCTTGAAATCCTCCGCGCGAGGAAAAAACGTACGGCTGCTCGAGGTGAGCCCGAGAAAGAGCCCGCACGCCGTAAGGCGAAAGGAACTCCGTTTCGTCCAGCATTCGCTTGAGCAGCTTTTTCATCCGGCTGCCGCGCAGTAGCGACAGCAGCCGCCGTTCTCCCTGCCCCGGCTCATGCCAGCGCGAAACGAGTTTGCAGAGGTCCGGCCGGTTCTTGAGCGTCCACTGCAGCCGGCGGTCGAAACCGGCGAGGCGGTCGAGCGTCTCAGGTTCCAGCGTCTCGACTGCGAACAGAGGAATCAGGCCGACCATCGATCGGATTCTGAGCTTCGTCAGTTTGCCGTCCGGGAGGTTGAGCTCGTCGTAGTAAAAACCGTCCTCTTCATCCCACAGGCCGATCCCCTTGCCATCGCCGCCGATGTTCGTCATCGCTTCGGCAATGTGCAGGAAGTGCTCAAAGAACTTGGTCGCGATGTCTTCGTAAACCAGGTTGTGCTGAGCCAGTTCCAGAGCGATCCGCATCAGATTGAGGCAGTACATCGCCATCCAACTGGTGCCATCTGCCTGGTTGATGAAGCCGCCCGTCGGCAGCGGCTTGCTGCGGTCGAATACTCCGATGTTGTCGAGCCCGAGAAAGCCGCCCTGAAACAGGTTCCGCCCCTGTGCATCTTTGCGATTCACCCACCACGTGAAGTTGAGCATTAGCTTGTGAAACACTCGCTCCAGAAACGCCAGGTCTCCCGGATCTTCGGCTCTGGAAATTCGCCGCTGCTTGCGATCCATCTGAAAGACACGCCACGTCGCCCAAGCATGAACGGGCGGATTGACGTCGGCGAAGTTCCATTCGTAGGCAGGCAGTTGCCCGTTTGGATGCATGTACCATTCGCGCGTCAGCAACACGAGTTGTTCTTTCGCGAAGTGGGCATCAATCAGCGCGAGCGGCAGGCAGTGGAAGGCGAGGTCCCAGGCGGCGTACCAGGGATACTCCCACTTGTCGGGCATCGAGATGATTTCGGCATTGTAAAGATGCTCCCAATCAGCATTGCGGCCGCGGGTGCGGCTCGCGGGCGGCTGCGGCTGACTCTGATCTCCGCGCAACCAGGTGCGCACATCGTAGAAATAGAACTGCTTGCTCCAGATCATCCCCGCCAGTGCCTGGCGCTGCACAAGCCGCATGTCCGCGTCAGTAACTCCTTCATGCACCTGCTGGTAAAACTCGTCGGCCTCCTGCAGGCGCTCGGCGAAGATCTCACCGAAATCGGCGAACGGTGCGGCGTTCTCGGCCGCGGTCAATCGCAAGCGGATTTCGACCGATCCATCGGGTGGGACCGTGAACGCGTAATGGGCACCCGCTTTTGTACCGGCCCGATTTGAACTGATTGCGTCGCGCCGATTGTTCACCACGTACTCATGAAATCCATCCTTGAACGGTCCGACTGCAGCAATGTTTCCATACAGTTTCTGGCTGTTTGTTTCATTCTCACAGAACAATAGCTCCGGCGTGCCATCGCAATACCACCAGTAATCGCCAAGCGATTCATGCAGCGCTTTGACGACGCCCGGCCCCATGTCCCTCAGGCTCGGCTTGGGCGTCGCGCTTTCTTGCCAGGCCCAGCGATTGCGGAACCACAGCTGCGGCAGCAAGTGCAGCGCCTCGTAGTCAGGGCCCCGATTGCAGGCAGTCACACGCATCAAAACGTCTTGCGGTGATGCTTTCGCATACTCGACGAACACGTCGAAGTAGCGGTCGTCGTCAAATACGCCCGTGTCGAGCAATTCGAACTCGGGCTGCTCGCGGCTGCGGCGGATGCTCTCATCGACCAACTGCGAATACGGAAACATTCGCTGGGGATACTTATAAAGCATCTTCAAGTAGGAGTGCGTCGGCGTCGCGTCGAGATAGTAATACAGCTCCTTCACGTCCTCGCCATGATTGCCCTGACCATTCGTCACGCCAAACAAGCGTTCCTTGAGGTAAGGATCGCGGCCGTTCCAGACCGCGAGCGCCAGGCACATCCGTCCGCGCTCGTCCGAAATGCCGGCCATTCCATCTTCGCCCCAACGATACGCTCGACTTCGAGCATGATCGTGCGGGAAGTAATCCCACGCCTCGCCGTCGGGACTATAGTCCTCGCGCACGGTGCTCCATTGCCGCTCAGACAGGTACGGCCCCCACAGCCGCCAGGGCGATTCCCCGCGGTTCGCCGCCTCCAGTCGGTTTTGTTCGCTTGCCGTTTGGTGGCTACTCATGAGACACGACCATTTTTCA
>Ga0196963_10002373_pt1 | contig 11353 bp, 13 predicted proteins | sample S1_5metaG_FD_148600 | JGI IMG/M metagenome (GOLD analysis project Ga0196963, IMG submission 148600) | Soil microbial communities from Anza Borrego desert, Southern California, United States - S1_5 | ecosystem: Environmental > Terrestrial > Soil > Desert | place: USA: California | collected... | reverse complement strand
GCTCGTAACGCTCACCCCGATCATCCTCCCCCATAAGTTGTACGGGATGAGCATTGCGGACCTTGTAATGGATCTGCAACTGCTGAAATCCACGGTGTTCCGGCAGATCCTCGACAACATGTATCTCGCCAATAACGGGAGATACATGGCCCTTGATGGCATGGTGAACATCGATGACCTACTCACGTCGAGGCCGGGCGGGATTGTTCGCGTTAAAACTTTTGATGCTGTCAAGCCGATGCAACCGCCCTTGCTCGGCGCTCCTGCGTTCAACCTCCTTGAGTACATCGACACGATCAAGGAGAACCGGACGGGGGTTACTCGCTACAACCAAGGGTTGGATGCGGACAGCCTCAACAAGACTGCGACCGGCATTAGCCAGATCATGTCGGCTGCTCAGTCTAGGGTGGAACTCGTGGCTCGCGTCTTTGCGGAGACGGGGGTAAAGGATCTCTTCTACGCCATCCTGGAGGCCGTTCAGAAGCATCAGGATCAAGCCAAGGTCATTCGGCTCCGTAACGAATGGGTGCCGATGGACCCGAGGGAGTGGACTTCCCGATTCGACCTCTCGGTTACGGTGGGTCTCGGTACTGGAAGCAAGGAATCGCAGCTCGCGGCCCTTGCGGAAGAAGCGCAGTTCCAGCTTGCCGCTATCCAGTCTGGGCTGCCGATCATCCTCCCGGAGAACGTCTACAACCTCCGCATGAAGGCTTTGGAGGCGAAGAACATCAAAGGGGGGGATCTTTTCTACACCCATCCCTCCAAGTTCCCGCCGCCGGCTGGGCCGCAGCAAGACCCCAAGATGCTGGAGGTTCAAGCGGGGATTCAGGCCGATCAGGCGAAGCTCCAGATTTCGGCCCAGAAAGCCCAAGCCGGCATCCAGCAGAAGCAGGAAAAAATGGTGCATCAGGTGCAGATGGACCATGCCCGGATGCAACTGGAGCGGGAGAAGGCCGAGTTTCAGGCTCGGATGGAAAGAGAAAAGGCTCTTGCCGAGCACCAGCGGGAAGTCGAAAAGCTGGAGATGGAAAAGGCAAGGGTGCGCCTGGAGATCGAGCTGGAAAGGGCAAAGGCTGCCGCCGGCATGCAGTTGGAGCGCGAGAAAGCCGCCTCAGACGCGCAGATCAAGCGCGAGAAAAAGAAGAAGGCTTCGGAGCCTGAGGGCTAATGCCGTCCACGACTCACGCTGCGCCAGCGTTTGCGCTACTTGAGGAGCGTCTTCAGCAGATAGAGGAAAACGGCGCCCCTCCTGGGAACCACGGCCACCCGATGAGCGAGGTGACGGGCTTACAGGCGGCGCTGGATGGGAAGCAGCCCGCAGGGAACTACGCGGACGCCTCCCATAGCCACGACTCCGCCTATGCTGCGGCGAATCACAACCACGACGCGGCTTACGCAGCGGCGAATCATACGCACGCGGGATTGGGGTTGGGCGGATCAGCCGCTTTGCCGGCGACGACCGGGACCATGACAGCAAATATGGCGGCGGCGAGGGTGCTGACGATCACCCCTACAGGCGCATGCACGTTCAACGCCTCCGGCGGAACGGTGGGGCATGAAGTGACCTTCGCCATCACCACGAGCGGGACTACCAGTTTCGTCCTGACGTGGGGTACGGGGTTCAGGAAGGCCGGGACGCTGGCGACCGGCACGACTTCAGGGCGGTTTTTCTCCGTCACCTTCGTTTGCGTGGCGGCCAATACATGGCAGGAAATCGGGAGAACGGCGGTGCTGTCGTGAATCCAGAAGAAGCCGTTGCTAGGGCAGAGCGAGCAAAGCAACTCTTGGAAGACCCGATGCTGAAGGAAGCCTTCAGTGCATCGGAGGATGCCCTTAACCGGGCGGTGAGATCCGCCAAGACTCCTGAAGAAGCCTTCAAGGCCGCGATTGCCTGCCAGGTCTTCGACCTCATTAAAGGCTCAATCGAGGGCCATATCACCACGGCCAAGATCATTGAGTACAACTTCAAGCCGTCGCTGAGAGAGCGAATCGGCCTTTAGGAATACCGCGCAAGCGGGAGCAGTAAAGCGGACGCAGAAGCCGCTCTTAAAACAAGGAAGTCATGGAAACGACCCAAGCTCAAGCGCCGGAGCAATCCCAAGCGCCGCAGCCGGTACATCCGATCCTGCAAGAACAGTCGATTGTTGACCGGCTTACCAAGTACGTAAAAGACAACCCGGATAACGACCCGGAGCATCCTGAAGACTCGTCAACGCCCCGTCCGGCGGAAGAGGCCCCACAAGAAGCCGCCGCCCCGGAAACTGAGGAAACAGCCCTAGAGCTGGACGAAGAAACGCCGTTCTTCGACCTCGACTACAACGGCGAGAAGAAGAAACTCTCCGCGAAGGAGATCCGGGAAGGGTGGCTTGCGAAGCAGGACTACCACCGGAACATCCAGAAGGTTAAGCAGCAGGAAGCCGAGCTTCAGCAGAAGGCCCACCAAGCCGCTTTAGCTGCGCAGCAGGAATACCTGCAACGCCTGGAGGTTCACAAGCAGGCAGTCGCACGTCTTGCTGGCGTTAAGTCCATGCAGGAGATCGAGGCGCTGTCTCGGGAAGACCCGGCAGCCGCCCAGCAGGAGTTTCTGAAGCTCCTGAACGTGAACCAGACGCTCCAGGCCATCGAGGCGGAGAAGCACCAAGCCGTCCAGCAGCACCAGCAAGCCCTCCGTGCCGCCCATGCTCAAGCCGTGGAGAAGGCGCGACAGACGCTAGAGGCCGAGGTTCCTAACTGGAGCCCCGACCTCTACAACAAGGTTCTGGGGTCCGTAGCCAAAGACTACGGATTCAAGAACGAAGAAGTTGAACCTGTAGTTGATCCTCGCTTAATCAAGGTTTTCCACGACGCTTACCAATACAGGCAGCTCCAAAAAGCCAAGCCCGAGATTAGTAAGAAAGTCGTGGCGGTTCCCAAGGTTGTGAAACCCGGAAGCGCCGAGAAGCCGAATCCCGCGAGTGAAGCCGCGCAACAACTTGAACGCAGATTCAAGAAAAGCGGCGACTGGAGAGATGCAGCCCAGCTGTATCTCGCTCGACAAAAACAAAAATAAGCAAAGGGAAAAGCTATGGCCGCTCCTACCGGCACGTATCAGACGCACCAAGCAGTTGGAAACCGTGAAGACCTCACGGACATGATCTTCGACATCAGCCCGACCGAGACGCCGTTCTCCTCGGCCGCGCCGCGTGTCAAAGCCAAAGCCGTCTTCCACGAGTGGCAGACGGACTCCCTCGCGGCTGCGGCGACGAACCGCAACATCGAGGGTGACGACAGCTCCGTGAATACGGCTGTCCCGACCGTTCGCCTCGGCAACTACTGCCAGATCTTCAAGAAGACCATCCAGGTCTCCGCGACGCAGGAAGTTGTTGACAAGGCCGGGCGTGATTCGGAAGTCGCCTACCAGCTCATGAAGCGCGGCAAGGAACTGAAGCGCGACATCGAGTTTGCCCTGACCCGCAACCAAGGCTCCTCGGCCGGCGGTGCGGCGACGGCGCGCTCGCTCGCTTCGACCGAGTCGTGGATCGCGGGCAACAAGACCTCCAAGGGTACGGGTACGGCGCAGACGACTCCGGGCTTTGCCTCGGGGACGGTTGCGGCTCCGACCGACTCGACCGCTGCCAGCTCGTTCAACGTGAACGACCTCAAGAACATGCTGGCGGAAGCGTGGTCGGACGGCGGCGAGCCGCAAATCGCCCTCGTGGGTCCGAATGCGAAGAAGAAGATCTCCGGCTTCACCGGGATTGCGACGCTCTACCGTGAGACTTCGGCCACGGCGAAGGGCACCCGCATCATCGGTGCGGCGGACATCTTCGTTCACGACTTCGGCGAAGTCCGCATCGTCCCGTCGCGGTTCTGCCGCGACCAGACCGTCCAACTGCTCGACATGGACTACTGGGCGGTGGCGATGCTTCGCGGCATCACGAAGGAGAAGCTGGCGAAAACCGGCGACTCCGAGAAGTGGCACCTCGTCACGGAACTCACCCTTGAGTCCCGCAACGAACTCGCCAACGCGAAGATCACGGACGTTGACGGCTCGATCTAATAACAACTAGCGAGCCTTTCGGGGGCGGGGAGAAATCCTCGCCCCCTTTTCTTTCATGAAACGAATCCTAAGCCACGACCCGGATTTCGGCGTCACAGAGATTTTCCACTACGACAACCTGACCGGTGACGTTCACATCGAGACCGTCCAGGACGTAGAGGGGCATCTAGACCACAGCCGGGAGCTGGCGAACGACGATCAGTACACGAAGGACGGAATCAAGGACGGGATGTGGCACTACGCGCACATCCCGATTGTTGTGCAAATGCGCTGGCTCTCCGAATACGGCTCCAAGAACTGGCCGATGAGACCGGGCAACGAGAAGCTACTTTTCCGACTCCTGAACAGCCCTGAATACAAATATTTGAAGACTACTAACAAGATCCATCTCGGCAAATGACCGACGCTGAACTACGGAAGGCGCTTAGTTACGACGAGAAGACGGGCGAGTTTAGGTGGCTTGCAAGTCACGGGAGAGCGAAGAAGGGCAGCATCGCCGGATGCATTGGCCTGTGCAACGGTAGGAGATACAGGCTCATCGGCCTGCACGGCGATATGTACCTGGCTCACCGCTTGGCGTGGCTCTACAAGACAGGGCACTGGCCTGATAGAGACATCGACCACGCGGACGGGAATGGGCTGAACAACAGTTGGGCTAATTTGCGCCTCGCCACACGCACAGAGAACAACGCGAACGCAAGGTTGAGAAAAGACAACACCACCGGCCATAAAGGTGTCGTGGCGGGGTGGGGAGGACGATTCCTGGCGAGGATTCAGGTGGCCGGCAAGAACAGGCACCTAGGCACGTTCGATACCATCGAACAAGCCGCAGAGGCGTACAGAAAGGCGGCGAAGGAAGCGTTCGGAGACTTCGCTAACGCATGAGCGAAGATCCATACGGGGTAGCGGCGGACCTCGCCGCGCAGGGCAGGGAGGATTTGGCATACGCGAAGTTCGCGGAACTGCTGAACCGGAACTTCGATGATGTGAGGGCCTTATACGGCCTAGCGAAGCTCTATCTTGAGGGGGAGCACTATGGGCTGGCCTTTAACCTCTTCCGCGTTTGCGCGAGCTTCAAGAGGCTGGGGCCTGGCCCTTGGAATCAGATGGGGCTGTGTCAGGCCGAGACATACGACGTAGACACGGCGCTTTATTGCTTCCGTAGGGCCTTACAGATTGACGACAAGGACGTTCACGCCCTCTCCAACATCTCGCTCGCTCACCTTCTGAGGTGCGAGCCGGACAAGGCGATTCGGTTTGGGAATCTCGCCCTAGAGGTAAACCCGGATTTCGAGGCGGCGAGGCACAACATCGCCTACGCCCACCTTCTGCTTAGGAACTGGAAGGAAGGGTGGGAAGGGCATCAGCGGATTCTCGGCAAGGTCAAGACGAGGACCGAGCGGTTCTACGAGCACAAGGGAAAGATCCTTCCACGGTGGGACGGGAGCCACGGTAAGTCGGTGCTCGTCTATGGAGAGCAGGGCATCGGGGACGAGATTTCCTTCGCCTCCTGTATCCCTGATCTGGTGGGGGTCTCCAAGTTCGTGGCGCTCGACTGCGACCACAGACTGGAAAGCCTCTTCCGGCGGTCGTTTCCTCAGGTCTCAGTACACGGGACGAGGTTTAAAGACCCCACGGAATGGATTGACGAGCACGAGCTGGATGCGTGCGTCGCTATCGGGGATCTCCCGACGTACTTCCGGAACGCGGATACGGACTTTCCGGGAACGCCTTACTTGAAGGCTGGGCCCGGAAGAGTAGCTAAGTGGAAGCAGCTTTTCGACGGTGGAGTAAAGCCCGTCATCGGGATTGCGTGGACCGGCGGTAAGCCAAACACCGGGAGCTACAAGCGAAGTCTCAAGCTAGAGGATTTGGAGCCGATTCTTAGGGCGGTGCCTGCAACGTGGGTCTCTCTGGAGTACAAGGACCGTGACGACGAAATACAGGCGTTCAAAGAAAAAACCGGCATCGAGATCCAGAGCTACCAAGCCAGCCGATCCCAAGACTACGACGATACCGCTGGTCTCGTTGCGTCAGTTGACCTTGTGGTTAGCGTCACGACTGCGGTCGTTCACCTCTCGGGGGCGCTAGGGAAGGAGTGTTGGACGCTCGTTCCCTCTAACCCGAGGTGGTTCTACGGGCTGGAGGGTGATTCGGTCTGGTACAAGTCGGCCAAGTTCTTCCGGCAAACGAAGAACGGAAACTGGCCGGTTGAGGATGTCGCCAAGCTACTAAAGCTTCGCTTCGGCTAGTGGGGCTGGGTGACTGGATCATGGCGACTGCGGACGCCAGGGAAGCGAACGTCCGCACAGGTCTACCGGTCCTCTTCCTAGGCGAGAGGAAGCATTTTTGGTGCGAGGAGGTATTCGCTAACAACCCGCGAATCCTCCATGAGCCTGTAGGCAGATACACGGTCGTTGAGAACTACCCCGGAAGGCGCCCCTACATCCGGGAGATCCTGCGGGACAGATTTGTCTACGAGGATTCGTTCAGGGTCGCTCCGGGAGAGATTTACCTTGCTCCTGAAGAGATGGTGGGGGTTCCGGGAGCGGTGATTGTGGAGCCCCATACGAAGCAGCAGATGGGGTTTTCCCGAAACAAGGCTTGGCCGTGGGAGAGGTGGCAGGAGCTAGTCAGGTCTCTAGACCTCCCGTGGGTGCAGCTCGTTCCGCCGCGCGCTCGGGTGCTGGATGGGGTGAGAGCCATACCAACGCAGTTCCGGGAGGCGCTGGCGCACATCGCGGATGCTTCCCTCGTCGTCACCACGGACGGGGCCTTCCACCATGCAGCAGCGGCCCTTGGGAAGTCGGCGGTGGTCTTATGGGGTGGCGCGGCTCCGTCGAGGATTCTTGGCTACGAGACCCATACAAACATCGGACATGAGCCGGATGCGTGTGGATCTATCAACGACTGCGACCATTGCAAGCGAGCAATGGAAAGAATAACCGTCGAGGAAGTGAAAGGCGCGATTGAAGAACGTCTACGGGGTTTGGCTACCGGATCATGAGCAGCATCTTCAGCAATTCGCCGATGGCGAGGGCTGGAGGTACCAGGACGTTAAGTATCGAAAGGCTCTCAAGTTCGCGCGGAAGTTCGACCATGCGGTGGATGTAGGGGCGCACTGCGGGCTCTGGGCCATGCAGATGGTCGATGACTTCCAGCACGTAACGTCTTTTGAGCCCGTTGCTGAACATAGGGAGTGCTGGCAGAAGAACGTAATTGGAAACGCGACGCTCCTTCCCTATGCGCTGGGGGAGACGTTTGGAAAGGTGAAGATCCGGACAGCCCAAGGCTCCTCCGGTGATTCATGGGTTGATGGGGAGGGGGAGATTGAAATGCGGCCCCTGGACTCCTTTAACCTCGATTGCGACTTCCTCAAGATCGACTGCGAGGGATTTGAGCTATTCGTCCTGAAAGGGGCGGTGGACACCCTGCAACGCTGCAAGCCGGTCTTGGTGGTGGAGCAAAAGCCCGGTCATGGAAAGCGGTTTGGGCTGGGAGATGCCGACGCGATTCCCTTTCTTGAAAAGATGGGGGCGAAGCTCCGCGACAGCATCTCCGGAGACTTCATCTTTACCTGGTGAATGTCTACCTAACGGGTTTCGGCAAGCGCGATCAGTACATAAGAAGTCTGGGGGATAGCTGGGGAGCGAAGTTCTTCGACACCTCCCATAGCTTGGTAGGTGGGTTGTCTCTGTTTGTCGGCTTCGATTGCCTCTCCGACGAGCGGATGATGGAGTGCTGGAGGAAGGGGCTCAGGTTCCTCCACGTAGACCATGCGTACTTCAGGCGTGGTTACGAAGGAAACAACATGCGGGTGTCGGTGGATCACTTCCACACGACAAAGCTTCTAAACGTACCCGCAGACAGGCTCAAGCGGTTCGGGGTGAGTCCTCAGCCTTGGAAGAAGGGGCGGGAGGTAATCGTCCTCGCCCCCTCCCAGAAGGTTTGCAAGGTCTTGGGAGTCTCGGGCCATTGGGCGAAGGAAACCGCCCGGCTCCTGATGAGCCATACCGACCGGCCCGTAAGGGTGAAGGAGAAAGGGCCGGGGCTCTTGGGAGAACTGAAGGACTGCCATGCGGTGGTCGGTCTCTCCTCGGTGGCTGAGGTGGAAGCAGCCGTTTACGGGGTGCCCGTGTTTGCGTCGGAGCATTCCCCTGCATCCACGATAGCAGAACGAGACTTCACGAAGATTGAAACGCCCATCTATCCCGACCGGGAGATGTGGCTAAGGACATTGACGTACAGCCAGTGGCACAAGTCCGAGATGGCTGACGGCACAACAAGAAGACACCTGGAGAGGGTGCTGAATGGCGATCTCGACCTATGCCGAGCTTCAGACGGCGGTAAGCAACTGGCTTGACCGCTCGGATCTGTCGTCCCGCGTCCCTGAATTCATCTCGCTGGCGGAGAGCCGCATTGCGCGCAAGCTCCGCATCCGGGAGATGGAGACGGAGTCGGATGTCTCTATCGTGGCCGGCACTCGCACAGCGGCGCTCCCTACGGGGTTTCGGGAGGTGCGGAGGGTGTATCTCAACACCAACCCGATTACAGACCTTGAGTACATGGCGTCGCCGGACTACTGGAAGCGTTACGCCAGCACCAACACCGGCAAGCCCGTAGTTTTCACCATCGAGGGATCGAACCTTGTATTCGGGCCGATTCCTGACGCAGCGTACACGGCCAAAGTCCTGCACTACAAGGCGCTGGATGCGCTGGCGACTTCCGCTCATGGGGTGTTCACGGCCAACCCCGATGTGTACCTCTACGGAAGCCTTCTCGCTGCCGAGCCCTTCCTGAAGAACGACAAGCGGGTGCAGCTCTGGAAAGCGATGTTTGACGAGGCGCTGATGGAGTTGGAGGCCCAGAACAGCAAGCAGGCGGGGCCGCTCGTTATCCGCGACGACTCGAATCCGTACTAGTCGTGGAAATCCAGCTCATCGGCTATGCCCCGGATCTACCTCCGACGACGCCGGGGGTAATCACTACCTGCACGAACATGGTCCCGACCATGCGCGGGATGAAGGGCGCTCCGGGGGTGCAGACGCCTTCCGGGGTTACCTCGGCCCTTGCTGCTGCCTGCCAAGGGGCGGCGGCGATGAGGAAGCTGGACGAGTCGGTGAGGGTCTTCGCTGGAACATCCACTGACCTCTACGAGATTGCCTCTGGGGCTTGGACGAGCAGGACGAGGGCTTCCGGTGGGTCTTACGCCCTAGGGTCTGACGTGCGCTGGCGGTTCGCTCAGTTCGGGGACGTGTCTTTGGCTGCGGCCAAGTCCGACACGCTGCAATACACCTCCAGCGGGGCGTTTGCGGACGTGACCGGCGCTCCCAAGGCTGGGGTAGTGGAGGTGGTCGGCCAATTCGTCTTCCTCGGGGATACGAACGAGGCGACCTACGGGGATTCTCCTAACCGGTGGTGGTGCTCCGCCAAAGGGGACTACACCGACTGGACGCCTGCTATCTCTACGGAATGTGCTACAGGCGCAATTACCTCGACGCCGGGGAAGATCCGGGCGATTAAGCGGTTCGGGCCGCACGTCGTTATCTACAAGCTCCGCTCCATCCACCTTGGGATTTATGCGGGGCAGCCTTCTATCTGGAACTTCGACCGGGAAGTCTCCAGCCAGGTCGGGGCGGTGTCGCACGATGCTGTTGCGGACGTTGGAACCCCGGAAGAACCGCGACACATCTTCATGGGGTTTGACGACTTCTACGAGTTCAACGGGGGAAGACCCAGACCCATTGGTCAGGGGTGGGTAAAGGAAACGGTATTCAACGAGCTGAACAAGACGTACATGGAGCGTGCGATTGCGCTCCTGGATCGGATCAACTCGCTCGTTTACTTCTTCTATCCGTCTGGTGCTTCCAACAACCCGGACAAGTGCGTCGTCTACAACTACAAGACGGAGAGGTGGGGCAGGGCGGATAGGTCGGTGGAGTTCGCCTTTGAATACATCTCCGTGGGTCTCAATTACGACGACTTGGGAAGTCTGTACACGACCTACCACGATCTCCCAAGCATTTCGTATGACTCGACGGTCTGGACTTCGGGTTATCCCATTCCGGCGGTCTTCAACACCTCGCATGAGCTGAAGACGCTGGACGGAAGCTCCTCGACTTCAGGGTTCCGTCTTGGGGATGTTGGAGACGATGAGAAGTTTATTACCGTCTCCAGGGTGAGGCCGCGATTCATCACGGCACCGTCCGCTGCGACGCTCGTTAATTACTACCGGAACAACCTCGGGGATGCCCTGACGACCGGCGCATCGACTGCTTTGTCGAACGGGAAGTTCGACCTCATGAGATCCGCTAGATGGCACCAGCTCGATTTCAGCTTCACCGGGCCTGTCGAATTCGGGCACATGGAAGTAACGATGCTGGAGGATGGCAGTGCCTAGGTTGAACCTGGAGCAGTACCTAACCAAGGACTACGACCAAGCCCTCATGGCGGAAATCATGCGGGCCTTGGAAGACGCGGTTAACAGGCTCTCCGAGGGGCGGATTTACCAGCGATACAACGCGGCTTCAACCGCTCCGACCGGAACAACGGTGGCATATCAAGTCGGGGACTTCATTCCCAACAGCAACCCAATGGAACTGGGGTCTGTGGGATCGAAGTACATCATCTACGGATTTATATGCATCGCATCGGGTGCTCCCGGCGTATGGCGGGAAGTGCGCGTTTTGACGGGCAACTAAGAAGAAAGAAGAACTATGCCTATCCAAAGCTATAACGAGTGGCTAGAGGGGCTGAACAATCAGTTCCGCCTGGGGACGAGCGACGAATTCGGGGCGCAGACCGCCTATGGGTGGGATCGCAATGCGAACTACCAGATGGACCCGGACGAGCTTCAGGCCCTTCTGGATGGAACTGCCCAAGGTCATCAGTACAAGATGGCCGGGCAGCGGTTCACGCCCCAAATTGCCGCGCAGACCGGCATTGCTCGGACTGACGATGGCAAGTTCTTCGACCTGAAGGACATCGCTGGCGGTCTTGTAAGCCTTGCCGGGCCTCTTGCTCAGACCGCAGGCTTGGGTCTTGGAATCGGCTCCGGGCTTCACTTCCTGACTGGCGGTGCGATGGGTCTCAGCCCAGCAGCTTTCTCTGCTGGCCTCGCGGACTTTGCGAATGCCGGCAATTTGGCTGGCGGCGCTGCGTCCGCTGGTGCTGGAGCTGGCGCTGCCGGCGGTGCTGCTGCCGGTGGCGGGGCGATGATGCCTGCTGCCGTGCCCCCTGTGGACCCCACGTTTGGCGGCGCGCTTGCGGAAATCGCGCCTGGGGTTTGGGCTAACGTCGGAAACTATGCCGCTT
>Ga0196963_10002372_pt1 | contig 11354 bp, 10 predicted proteins | sample S1_5metaG_FD_148600 | JGI IMG/M metagenome (GOLD analysis project Ga0196963, IMG submission 148600) | Soil microbial communities from Anza Borrego desert, Southern California, United States - S1_5 | ecosystem: Environmental > Terrestrial > Soil > Desert | place: USA: California | collected... | reverse complement strand
ACCCTTCGAACGGACCGACCTGCCCGGCCGCTACGCGATGGCGATCGTGCGCAACATCACCGAGCGTCGCCGCCTCGAGGGTGAGCTCGCGGAGCGGACGCGGCAGCTTCTTCGGCTCAACGAGCTGGGCCGTCGTCTCCACGGCTGCTCGACGATCGACGAAGCCGCCGACGTCGTCGCCGCCGCGACGGTCGAGCTCTTCCCGTCGCTGTCGGGCGCGCTGTACGTGCGATCGACGCCGGAGGACGACGCGCTCGAGCGGCGCGCTCGATGGGGCGACACCGCGATCGACGACCACCGTCTCGACGTTGCGTCGTGTCGAGCGATGGACAGCGGCGCGCCGGAGCGAGGATGCGACCACGTGCCGGCCGCTGCGAGCTCGGTGTGCCTCCCGCTGACGTCCGGCGAGGGCACTCTCGGTGTCCTGCACCTGCGCGCCGACGCCGCCGACGATGTCTCCGACGCCGTGATCGACGCCGCGGTCGCGCTGGCGAACCAGGTCGGTGTCGCGTTCGGTGCCATCCGCCTGCGCGAGTCGTTGCGAGAGCAGACGATCCGCGATCCGCTGACGAACCTCTTCAACCGGCGGTATCTCGACGAGATCATCGAGCGCGAGGTCCGTCGCGCCGGCCGGCACGACCTCGACCTGTCGGTGCTGGCGATCGACATCGACCACTTCAAGGCGTTCAACGACCTGCACGGTCACGACGCCGGCGACGACCTGCTCCGTGCGATCGGCACCTACCTGCAGAGCCACGTGCGGGCGGAGGACGTCGTCTGTCGCACGGGCGGCGAGGAGTTCATCGTCGTCCTGCCCGTGACCGCGCTCGCCGACGCGACGTCGCGCGCCGAGGACCTCAGAGCCGGTATCGCCGAGCTGCGTGACCGTCGAGACCGGTCCGTGACGATCTCGGTGGGCATCGCGTCGTTCCCCGTCCACGCCGCCGCCGACGAGCTGCTGCGAGCGGCCGACGTCGCGCTCTACCGCGCGAAGGCGGCTGGCCGCGATCGTGTCGAGGTCGCTGGCCGCTGACTCACCCGGCCCGGCGTGCCGCGTCCAACCATTGCGCCGGTGGCGCACCGAACGGCGCGTTGACTGCGCGCACCTCGTGCAGGACGGCGCTGGCGGCGGTGCGGGCGGCGTCGACGAGGTCGTCGGGATAGCCCAGCGTCACGGTGTGGCGCGCGAGCTCGTCCTCGTCGTCGAGGAGCACGTCGCCGTTGCGCCGGCGGATGACGTCGAGGTCGAGATCGACGATGCGGAGGTGACCGTCGGCGAGCCACTGCGGCGGCTGCACGATGTCGACGTACAGATCGATGTCGATGTCGCTGTTGTCGCGCATCCACGTCGCCATCCACCATCGGTCACCGGCGGGGACGAGCGTGAGGAAGCTCACGGGGAGGGGCGCGGGCCCGTGGGCGGCGTAGGTGGCGGCGGCGCCTCGCGGCGCGAAGAGCCACGTGCCGTCGTCGTCGGCGCCGAGGCGGATCATCGGCGTGCGGCGGTACGGCGTGTCCGGCCACTTCCGCCAGTCGCACACGACGGCGCCGAGGGAGGCGGTCATCCGTCGATGCAGCGGCGAACGAAGTCGATCTGTCGGCGGGTGGCGATCTCGCCGAGACGCAGCGTCGGGAACAGGTCGAAGGCGTGGAAGCCGCCCTCGTACACGTCGAGTCGGGCGTCCGGCCATCGGTCGGCGAGCTGCACCGAGTCGTCGAGCATCGGGTCCTCGGTGCCGACGGTGAACAGCGCAGGTGGCAGGCCGTCCATCTCGGCATACAGCGGGGAGATGGCTGGGTCGCGACGGGCGTCGTCGTCGCGTCCGGGCAGCAGCTGGTCGAGGTGCCAGCGGATGATCGGCGTCGAAAGGATGACGTTGCGGTCGCCCCAGGTGCGCTGGCTCTGGCTCATGCCGAGGTCGTAGCACCCGTACGCGAGGTTGGCCCCGCAGAAGCCCTCGCCTCGGCGCCGCGTGAGGACCAGCGCCGAGAGGTGGGCGCCCGCCGACTCGCCGCCGATGACGACGGGGCCGCCCCGCGCCGTGATCGCGTCGGCGACTGCGAGGCAGTCGTCGATGCAGGCCGGAAACGGGTGCTCGGGCGCGAGTCGGTACTCGACGCTGACGACGCGCACCCGCGCCTCGGTCGCGTACCGCCAGAGCCGCTGGTCCTGGAACGCGCTGCTGCCCATCGTCCACCCGCCGCCGTGGAGGTGGAGGAACGTGCCGCGCGCATCGTCGGGCTCGAGGACGCGGATGGGCACGCCTCCGAGCTCGTCGACGCGCGCGTGGGGGAGCGGTGGCTCGGCTCCGGTCGCCATCCCGGCGCGCTGGACGTCGACCGGGAGCGTGTGCGGCGATGGCATGGTCGCCGTCTGCGCCTCGATCTGGGCGACGAACGCCTTCGCCTCGACGATGACGTCAGCATCGAGGTCGACCATCGCGACCGACACTAGACCCTTGCTAAATCGATTTCACAGCGGTAGACCGGTCGCATGGCGCTCGATCAGCTTCGCCCGCTGCCCGAGGTCGACTTCGACGTGGACCCGACGCCAGAGGAGGTCGAGTTCTTCCGCGAGAACGGCTACCTCGTCGTCGAGCGCATCACCACCGACGAGGAGCTCGACTGGCTCGCGGAGCTGTACGAGTCGATCTTCGACCCCGCCAACGCCGGTCTCGGCGGCGCGCCGATCGATCGCTCCACGGAGGTCGGACCGGACGGCCAGAACCTGCTGCTGCAGGCGTTCTTCCCCGAGGTGCACCACCCCGAGGTCCTGCGGACGGCGGCCCACCGCAACGCTCGTCGGTACGCGGCCGCGCTGCTCCAGGTCGACCCCGACGCGATCTCGTCGTGGGGCCACATGATCCGCAAGGCGCCCGGTGGTCGTGAAGCTCCTTGGCACCAGGACGAGGCGTACTGGGACCCCGAGGCCGAGTACCACGCGCTCGGGTGCTGGCTGCCGCTGCACGAGGTGACCGAGGAGATGGGGGCGATGCAGTTCATCCCGGGCTCCCACAAGCTCGGAGTGCTCGACCACCACGCCAAGGGCGATCCGGCGATGCACCTGCTCACCGTCGACATCGACACGTCGACGCGCGTCGTCTGCCCGCTCCCCAAGGGCGGCTGCACGTTCCACGACAAGAACACGGTGCACTACACCGCGCCGAACCAGACCGACCGCCCGCGCCTCGCGTTCCCCACCGAGTTCCAGGTCGCACCGCGGCCGCGCCCGGCGGGCACGGTGCCCGTCTGGCCCTGGGTCGATGAGTGGCGGTCGATCAGTGGCGCCCGCGCGCCGGGCGGGTACTGGGCCGACGGCACGTACGTGCCCTTCGACGCCGCGACCGCCTGATGGAGCAGCTGCGAGACCGCGTCGCCGTCGTCACCGGCGCCGCCAACGGGATCGGGCGGGCGCTGGCCACCGAGCTGGCCGGCGAGGGCATGAAGGTCGTGCTCGCCGACATCGAGCGCGAGCCGCTGCAGCTCGTCGCCAAGGAGCTCGAGCGCAACGGCGCCGACGTGCTGCCGGTGGCGACCGATGTGTCCGATGCGTGGTCGGTCGGGGCGCTCGCCAACGCCACCCTCGACCGGTTCGGCGCCGTGCACCTGCTGTGCAACAACGCCGCCGTCGCCGGCCAGTTCGGCCGCACGTGGGCGACGTCGCTCGCGGAGTGGGAGTGGGTGTTCGCCGTGAACGTGCTCGGCGTCGTCAACGGCCTGCGGTCGTTCGTACCGATCATCCTCGAACAGGACGAGGGTCACGTCCTCAACACCGGATCGGCGGCGTGCTTCGAGGCGCTGCCGGGGTTCGGCCCGTACGCCGCCAGCAAGCATGCGCTGCTGGGCCTGAGCGAAGCGCTTCGGCGCGAGCTGCACGCCTCGGGCGCGCGCGTCGGCGTGACCGTCGGCATGCCCGCCGGTGTCGTGAAGACGTCGATCATGACCGGACAGCGCAATTGGCTCGATCGCTTCGGCGAGCGCCCGCCGGCCGACGACGATCCGCTGCCGAGCGCGATCCGCGGCGGGTTCACGGCCGCGGTCGCCGGTGGCAACGACCCGCAGCTGTGCGCCCGCGCCTTCGTCGACGGCGTGAAGCGCGACCTCTACCTCGTGTGCGACGACATGGCGCTCATGGAGGAGTGGTCCCAGAACCACGCCAAGCACGGCCGCGGCGAGAAGCCGGTCTGGCCCCCCGCGTGACCCTCAGCGCATCGAGCTCTGGCGAACGATGAGGCGGGGCTCGAGGATGACGTCGCGGGGCTTGCCGGTGCGCTTGGCGCGCCGGGCGACGAGCAGCTCCGCAGCGGTGGTGCCGATCTCGTAGGTCGGCTGGGCGACGACGGTCAGCTGCGGCTCGGTGAGCTCGGTCCAGGGCGAGTCGTCGAAGCCCACCACGAGCACGTCGTCCGGCACGCGCAGCCCGAGCTCGCGCAGCGCCGTCATGGCTCCGACGGTCATGAGGTTGTTGGCGACGAACAGCGCATCGGGCGGCATGTCGGACGTGAGCAGGTCGATCGTCGCGTCGTGGCCGCCGCCGACGCGGAAGTCGCGCCGGGCGACCTGCAGGTCGAGGCCGGCTTGGCGCACGGCGTCGCGGGCGCCGGCGAGACGCTCGTTGGCGGTCGAGATCCGGCTCGGCCCGGTGATGCACGCCACCCGCCGAGCGCCACCTTCGAGGAGGTGGCTCGTCGCCTGGCGGGCTCCGAGCCGGTTGTTCACGAGCACGCAGTCCACGGGATGGCCGACGGGACGGCGGTCGATCGCGACCACCGGGATGTTGTTCTCGAGCAGGGCGTCGAGGCGCGACTGGCGCGTGGATGCGACCGCCACCACCACGCCGCCGACGCGTTCGGCGATGGCGACGTCGAAGTAGTCACGCTCGCGATCGAGCTCCTCGTCCGAGTTGCAGAGGATGACGCGATGACCGTGCCGGCGCGCGGCGTCCTCGAGGCCGCGCACCACGGAGGTGAAGAACGGGTTCTCGACGTCGGCGACGATCGCCGACCAGACGTCCGCGACCTGTCGGCGCAGCGCGCGGGCAGCGCCGTTGGGCTGGTAGTCGAGATCGCGAACCGCCTCGTGCACGCGCGCCGATCGCTCCGGCGACACGTCGTAGCCGTTGAGCACGCGTGACACCGTCGCCGGCGAGACGCCGGCCGCCTTGGCGACGTCCTGGATCGTGGTGGTCGCGGCCACGCCAACATTGAAACCGATTTCAACGGCAGACTCACGGTATGGGCCGTCTTCAGGATCGAATCGCCGTCATCGTCGGTGCCGGCCAGACCGAGGGAGAGACGATCGGTAACGGGCGCGCCACCGCCATCACGTTCGCTCGCGAAGGGGCCCGGCTGGTGCTCGCCGATCGCGATCCCGACAGCCTCGAGGAGACGGCCGAGCGCGCCCGCAAGGAGGGTGGCGAGGTCGCCACCGTCGTCGCCGACATCGCTGCCGAGGACGGTCCCGATCGCGTCGTGCGGGCGGCGCTCGACGCCTTCGGCGGCATCGACATCCTCCACAACAACGTCGGCATCGGCGCCGGTGACGGGCCGCCGCACCGGCTCTCGGACGACGTCTACGACCGCATCATGGACGTGAACCTGCGGGCGATGTGGCGGACGTGCCGCGCCGCGCTTCCGACGCTGCGCGCCAGCGGCAACGCCGCCATCACCAACGTGTCGTCCCTCGCGTCGGTCGCGTCGGCCGGCGGCCTGACCGCCTACAAGCTCTCGAAGGCGGGCGTCAACGCACTCACCCAGAACCTCGCGATCACCAACGCGAAGTACGGCGTGCGGGCCAACGCCATCCTCCCCGGGTTCATCGACACGCCGATGGCGGTCGACGCCGCCGCTCGTGCCACCAACACCGACCGAGCGTCCTACGCCCAGGCGCGTGCGTCGATGGTGCCGCTCGGCCGCCAGGGCACCGGATGGGACGTCGCCAACGCCGCGCTCTTCCTCGCGTCGGATGAGGCCGCGTTCATCACCGGCATCCTGCTCCTCGTCGACGGCGGCCAAGGCGCGCGCGTCGGCTGACTCCGACCGCTCGCTAGCCGACGGCCTCCCGCAGCCGGCGGTGCAGTGCCGCGAGGGCGTCGACGATGGCATCCACCGATCGCGCGCCGGCTTGGAAGATCGCCGTCGCGTTCACGGCGATCCCGTCGAAGCCCATCTCGCCGACCTCGGCGGCGCGGCGGGCGACGGCATCGAGGTCGCGGTAGAAGTCCTTGCCGGCCGCGTCACGGGGCGGTGGCGCGAGCATCGCCTGCATGCCGAGCGTGCTCGGGTCGCGCCCGGCATCGGCGGCGTGCTGGCGGATCGTCTCCATCGACGCCCGCATCCGGTCGGCGCCGCCGATCACGCTCGCCATCCAACCGTCGCCGAGGGCGCCCGCACGTCGCAGCGCCGCGGGTGCGAACCCGCCCACCCAGATGGGCAGGGCGCCGCCCTGCGGCGGCTTGGGCTCCATCGCGATCGCGGTCGCCTCGAACGTCGCGCCGGTGTGGTCGATCCGGGTGTCGGACCAGCACCGGCGCAGGAACGGGATCGCCTCGTCCATGAGGCGGCCCCGTGACGCGAACGGCATCCCGAGCGACTCGTACTCGGCTTCCTGCCACCCGACGCCGACACCGAGCCGCATGCGCCCGGCGCTGAGCGTGTCGAGCGTGCTCACCTGCTTGGCGACGAGCACCGGCTGCCGCTGGGGGAGCACGAGCACCTCGGTCGACAGCGTGACGCGCGTCGTGACCGCGGCCACGAACGCCAACGTCGTGAACGCCTCGAGGATCGGCATCTCCGGCGGGTACATCGGCGCCGGCCGCGTCGCCGTCGGATGACCCATCACCACGTGGTCGAACATGGCGATGTCGTCGAAGCCGATCTCCTCGACGGCGGCGGCGAGCGCCGCGAGCTTCGCCGGGCCCTCGCGATAGGCGACGCTCGGCAGCTCGACCGACAGCTTCACGTCCGTCGCGAGCGGTGCCGCGGAACCAGCCGACCCATCCCGCGGAACCTACCGCGCGGCGCCAGCGGCGAGGGTCACCGTGGACCCGCCGAACCCACGCTGACGTCGGCGTCAGCGAGGGCTGGCCACGGTCAACGTTCGATCAACAACGACGCAGAGGGCTCAAGCGGACAAGTGGCACGGTCGACGTCACGGAATGTCCTCAGGCGTGATCGAGGCGACGACGGCCCGCGAGGTGTCCTCGCGCGTCGTGTCGATGATCTTCTCCTATGTCGAGCGCGTGCTGGGTCAGGACGCGGTCCGCGGCATGCTGGACGACGCCGGCTTCGCCGGTGTCGCCCTCGACGAGCTCCGTGACGCCACCCGCTGGTTCACCTACGAGGAGACGAGGCGATTGCACGACGCCGCCGCTCGCGCGTGCGGCGACGACGACATCGGCCGAAGGAGCGGCGAGGAGCTCTTCCGCATCGTCGTCGAGGGCGGGCTCGCCGACTTCTTCGTGGCGACCGGGTCGGTCGCGGCTGCCTGCCACGCCGTCGCCGAGTACGGCTCTCGGATGTCCGAGGAGCGCCCGCTGTGGATCGGCGAGGTCGGCGAGGACCACCTGATCATCCACTCCCGCGTGGAAGATCCCTCCGGTGCGCACGCGTTCTTCTGCGGCGTCACCTCCGGCTACTACGCCAACGTGCCGTCGTTCTTCGGGCTCGCCGGTGTGATCGCCGAGACCGAGTGCCAGCGGCGCGGCGCACACCAGTGTTCGCACCGACTGTCGTGGCGGCCGATCCCCCCGGTCACCGGCACCGGCGCCGCTGCGGAGGCCGAGTCGTCCTCGGACCTCTTCGCCGGCATGGTCGACCGGTTCGAGCACCTGCAGGTCGCGGCTGCCGAGCTGGTCGGTGCCGTCGACGTCGACGGCGTCCTCGACCGCATCGCCCATCACGTCAGCGCCGCACTCGACGCGCCCCGCTACCTCGTCGCCGCGCGACTGCACGAGCGCGACGGCGTGCGCGTCCACCAGCGTGGGTTCCGTGCCGACGCGGTCGAGGCGGCTACGGCAAGGGTGCTGGACGCCGACGCCTGCGACGGTGATGGTGTCGTGGTCGTCGAGGTCGCTTCACGACGCCGGAGCTTCGGTCGTCTCGCCGCGTTCTTCGGTGGCGGCACGGCGATCAAGCCGTCGGATCGACGCCTGCTCGAGGCGTACGCCGGCCACGCCGCCGCCGCGCTCGAGGTCATCAGCTCGCTCCAGGAGGCACGCCGCGAGCGCGACACCGCTCGCGCCGTCCTCGAGCTCGCCAGCTCCCTCGCCGAGGTCGGCACCGTGGACGAGATCGCGACGCGGCTCGGCGAGGCCGCGCCCGCGGTCGTCGACGCCCCCGTCGTCGGCATGTGGCTGCTCGACCGAGCCCAGGGCGGCATGGTGCTGAAGAGCTGGCACACGCCCGACGGTCGTGAGCCGATGCTGCACCGCATCGACGTCGACACCATGCCGGAGCTGACGGCGATGATCGATCAGCCGCGGCCCGTGCTGCTCGATGCCGGCGAGTGCCCCGAGGTGTTGCGAGTCCAGCTCCAGGCGCTGGCACTGGTCCAGACGGCGATCGTGCCGATCACGAGCAAGGGGACGTTCCTCGGCGTGGTCGCCGCCGCCTTCCAGCACCGGCTGCCGGAGGGCGACGCGCGGGACACCATCGCCCGGCTGACCGGCCTCGCCGGTCATGCCGCCACCGCCCTCGAGAACGCCCACCTGCTCGAGCAGGCCCAGCACGAAGCGCTTCACGATCGACTCACCGGCCTGCCCAACCGACCGCTGGTCGAGGACCGCGGTCGGCAGGCGTTCGCGGCAAGCGCGCGGACCGGGCGTGGTGTTGGCCTCCTCTTCGTAGACCTCGACCGGTTCAAGAACGTGAACGACACCCTCGGCCACCGTGCCGGCGACGAGCTCATCAAGCAGGTCGCCGGGCGCATGCAGGGACAGATGCGCGCGTCGGACACGCTTGCCCGGCTCGGCGGCGACGAGTTCGTGGTGCTCCTGCCCGAGCTGACCGACGGCGTCGACGACGCCATCAAGGTCGCCGAGCGGCTGATCGACGCGCTGAAGGATGCATTCCACGTCGCCGGCCACGAGCTGTACATCTCCTGCAGCGTCGGCATCGCCTGCTCACCGGACCACGGCAGCGACTACGAGGCGCTCATGCAGTATGGCGACGCCGCGATGTACGCCGCGAAGGCAGCCGGTCGCGCCGCATTCGCGGTGCACGCCAGCGCCGAGGACGGTCCGAGCCGACGCAAGCTCGAGCTCGAGAGCGAGCTGCATCGCGCCATCGACAACGGCGAGCTGCGCGTGCACTACCAGCCCCAGATCGACATGAAGACGATGCGCGTCGTGGGCGTCGAGGCGCTCGTTCGCTGGGAGCATCCCGAGCTCGGGCTGCTGGTACCAGGCGCGTTCGTGGCGCTCGCGGAGGAGAGCGGCCTCATCGTCGATGTCGACGCGTGGATCCGGCGCCAGGCGTTCGCCCAGGCCAAGGCGTGGCACGACGACGGTCACGAGATCCGCGTCGCGGTCAACCTGTCGTCCAGGGCGGTCGCCAACCCTGGACTTGCCGAGCTGATCGCCGCCGAGATGGCCGACGCCGGTGTGCCAGCCGGGCTCGTCGAGCTCGAGATCACCGACCGCGTCGTCCTGTCGGAGAGCGAGCTCCACGTCGCGCTCGACCGGCTCAGGGCGCTCGGTGTGCGAATCGCCATCGACGACTTCGGCACCGGCACGTCGGTGCTCGGAAGGCTGCAGTCGTGCGCGGTCGACACGCTGAAGATCGACAGGAGCTTCGTCCAGGCGGTCACCGCCGACTGCCCCGAGGCGCCGCTCGTGAAGGCGATGATCGCCCTGGCCCACACGCTCGAGATGACCGTGGTCGCCGAGGGCGTCGAGACGCCGGCGCAGGCGAGCGCGCTGCGGCGCTACGGCTGCGAGCTCGTGCAGGGGTTCCTGTTCAGCCGCCCGATCCCGGTCGAGGACATCGATGTCCTGCTCCGCGCGCCGATCGCGATCGGCGCATGAGCGCGGTGCGGGCCCGGCGGAGCCCTCAGCCGTTCTCGTGGCCGGTCACCGTCGACGGCGACCGACGCGCAGTCCTGCGCCTCTTCGGCGAGCTCGACCACGGGCTCGCCGACAGCGTCCGCAGCGACATCGCGGCGCTGCTGGAGGACGGTCGCGTCGAGCTCGACATCGATGTCACTGACGTCGCCTTCATCGACTCGACGGTCCTCGGCGCGCTGATCGGTGCCCACAAGGGCGCCGTTGCCGCGTCCGGCGCCGTCCGGCTCCTCGGGGTCCACGGCGCGGTTCGCGCCGTCCTCGAGACGACGCGCCTCGACCGCATCATCCCGTCGGCCTAGGGCGTCAGGCGTACGTCGACAGGTCGATGCCGGGATACCGCCTGGTGACGTCGGCGCGCGTCTGCTCGGTCCAGTAGTCGTCGCCCGGCGCTGGGAACCCGAACAGGCATCGCTCGCGAGGCGAGGCCCGCACGATCAGCTCCGTCCATCCCCGGTTGAGCGCCTGGTTGGGCCACGCGATCTTCCCGGCCCAGCGCGTGCCCCACAGCTGATAGTCGGCGAGCATCGCGAACCGGTGCCGCCGCTCGCCCGTCATCGACGACCCGCGGTGGAACACGTCGGTGCGATAGGCGAACAGCGTCCCGGCGGGCCCTGTGATCGACACCTCGACGTCCGCGAACGCGCCGGCATCGAGCCGCTCGGGCCAGAGCGGCAGACCAGCGGAGTGCTCGAGCGGCACCACCTTCGTCGGCCCGTCCTGCTCGGTGACGTCGGACAGCAGGATGAACGTCGTGAGCTGCGCCCACGGTCGGCGGGCGTCGGGCACGACGATGCTGTGGTTTGCGAAGTCGCGATGGTGGGTCTGGTCGTAGTCGACGAGGCCGCTGTACTTCGCCCACAGCTCGATCTTGTAGAGGTGGAGGTCGGGGGAGCCGAGGAACCGCTCGGCGAGGTCGACGAGATCGGGATGGAAGGCGAGCCGGTTCACCGCGAAGGACGACGCCGGCCCGTAGCGCAGGCCGGCGAACTGGCTTCGGCCGTAGCGGCGTTGGAGCTCGGCGTCGTCGAACAGCGCCGCCGGCGACGGGTGATCGAGCAGGACACCCTCCTGTGCGGCCCGCAGGTCGTCGCCACCGACGAAGTCCTCGACGACCGTGAAGCCGCGCACCCGCAGCTCCTCCAGATGACGCTCGCCGATGCGCATCTCGGCGTTCTACACGGCGGTCGATCGCACGCGCGGGTGGTCGGAGGGTCGCTCATCGAGTCGGCAAGTCGCTCGCAGCAGGGCGAGGGTCGTGTGACGCTGCGCCCATGAAGGTGCGCCGGGCAGG
>Ga0196963_10002370_pt1 | contig 11357 bp, 7 predicted proteins | sample S1_5metaG_FD_148600 | JGI IMG/M metagenome (GOLD analysis project Ga0196963, IMG submission 148600) | Soil microbial communities from Anza Borrego desert, Southern California, United States - S1_5 | ecosystem: Environmental > Terrestrial > Soil > Desert | place: USA: California | collected... | reverse complement strand
CCAACCCGCAACCACCCCAGCCGCGAACCCGACCACACCCGCAAACCCCGAGACACCTACGACCACCCCCGAGCCCCCACGCGACGGCCCCCCCAAGGTCCTCCCCCCCAGCCCCCCCAAAGACCCGCTCGCGCCCTCGTGGTTCAGCACCACCGCCCGCGAAGAGAACGGCCGCGTCTACATGAGCGCCTCCGCCGAAGCCGCCACCGTCCGCGAGGCCCCGCGCATGGCAATCGAGTCCGCCCGCGCCGCCCTCGCCGCGGCCATGAAGCAGGACGTTCCCGATGTGCACCCCGAAGCCACCTTCGTCACGCCCATCGAAGGCCGCTACCGCGCCTACGTCCTCGTCAGCACCCCGGGTACCATCCGCAAATAGTGCCGCGATCATGCCTCATGATCGTGCCCCCAATCGCAATCCTGCCTCCAATCGACCGACCTCCCACCACAGGTGACCTGAAATGGCCAACAAGGTGTTTGCAGACGCGAAGGCCGCCATGGCCGACCTCAGGGACAAAGGCATCCTCCGCGACGGCATGACCGTCATGGTCGGCGGCTTCGGCCTCTGCGGCATCCCCGAGACGCTCATCCTCGCCCTGCGCGACAGCGGCGTGAAGGGCCTCACCTGCATCAGCAACAACGCCGGTGTTGACGACTTCGGTCTGGGCCTGCTCCTCCAGACCCGCCAGATCAAGAAGATGATCTCCAGCTACGTCGGCGAGAACGCCACCTTCGAAAAGCAGTTCCTCTCCGGCGAGCTCGAGGTCGAGTTCAACCCCCAGGGCACCCTGGCCGAGCGCATCCGCGCCGGCGGCGCCGGAATCCCCGCCTTCTACACCGCGACCGGCGTCGGCACGCCCGTGGCCGAGGGCAAGGAGACCCGCACGTTCCTCCGCCCCCGCGAGGACACCGCCCTCCACAACCGCCCCGGCCAGCGCCCCTCATCAGCGCAGCCCCGCGAGTTCGTCATGGAGACCGGCCTCTTCGCCGACCTCGCCCTCGTCAAGGCCCACAAGGCCGACAGCTTCGGCAACCTCGTCTACCGCAAGACCGCCCGCAACTTCAACCCCATGATGGCCACCGCCGCCACCTTCACCATCGCCGAGGTCGAAGAGATCGCCCCCCTGGGCGCCCTCGACCCCGACACCATCCACACCCCAGGCAACTTCGTGAAGCGCGTCATCAAGTCCACCCCCCAGAAGCGCATCGAACAACGCACCATCCGCCCCTCGTGAGGACGGTTGGTTCTCGGTCCTCGCGACCCGATGACGGACGCCCGTCCCATTTTCAGCCGGGCGGGAACCGCGGCCCGATACAGCGCTCCCTGCCCGGCAACCACGCCGCCACACCACCGGGCAGACAGGGGCGTCCATGGAATACCGCGTCCGTCTCAACCTGCTCAGTACCGCCGTCGTCCTCGCCATCGGTATCGCCGCGAGCGTGATCACCAGCACCATTGTGGCGGCCCGCGCGTACCAGAGCCGAGTCCGCCAGCTCGCGAGCAACCAGCGCGAGATAACCGTCAAAGGCTCCGCCCGCGAGCGCGTCACCTCGGACATCGGCGTCTGGTCCATCTCCGTTTCTGAACGTTCCAAGGCCCTGGCCGACGGCTACACCGCCCTCGAGTCCAGCACCGCCAAAGTTCAGGCGTTCCTCGCTGAGCAAGGCTTCAGTGCCTCGGAGATCGCCCTCGCCTCTATCGAGACCGATCCCCATCATGCACGCGACGAGCGTGGCAACTCCAGTTGGGAAGTGGAGGCATACACGCTGTCGCGCGTCCTCACCGTGACCAGCCCCCAAGTCGCGCGTTTCCCCAAAGCCGAAGCCGAGGTCACCCGCCTGATGAAGGACGGCGTGAGCGTCCGCTCCTACGCACCGCGGTACTACTACTCCAGGATCGCCGATCTCAAAATCCAGATTCTCGGCAAGGCAGCGCAGGACGCGCACGCCCGCGCCCAGGAAATCGCGAAGAGCTCCGGCGGCCGCGTCGCCGATGTCCGCTCGGTGCAGATGGGCGTTCTTCAGATCACCGAGCCTCACTCAACCGAGGTGAGCTCCGCAGGCCTCTACGACACTTCCACCATCGAGAAAGACGTCACCGCCGTCGTCACGGTCGCCTACGGCCTCGAATCCTGAATAAAAAGGCCCGGCGCACCCGCGCCGGGCCCTCATCACATCAGCTCAACTGAACACTACCGCCGGCCGCCGCGCCCGCTCTTGCTGGTCTTCACCTTGCGGCCGATCATGTTGCGGTCCTCGCCGCGACCACGGTCATCATCCCCGTCGCGGTCGCTGCCCTTGTTCTCAGGCTTCTTGGTCTTCTGACCCGACACCTCATCCGCCACGAACTGCGTGTTCGTCAGCGTCCCGCGGGTCTCTACCCGCTGGATGCGGCTGGGGGTCATGAACACGTCGTCCGCGTTCCCGAAGTTTCCATCCGTCGGGTTCACGCCCGCGGCGAACGTGCTGTTCGTCGCCCCGCCGCGCAGCTCGATCTTCTTGATCGTGCCGCCCGCGTAGGTGTCGGCCGCCGCGCCCTCCCCGCCGAAACGGGCGTCGCTGCCAAGGTTCGCGCCGGCGATGATCGTCGACGCCGTCACCCCGCCGCGGATCTGCACGTGGTCGATGTTCCGCGCCGACACGGTGATCCCGCTCACGCCGCGGTCGCTCCGCAGCGTCTTGAGATTCCCGTTCACGCCCATCGCCCACCCGTCCATGATCGAGCGGGCGTACAGGTTCCCCACCTGCCCGGTGATGGTCCACGTGCCGCCGGTGATGTTCCGGATGCCCGCGTTCCACAGCGCCTTGCCGCCGCCGTTGTTCAGGATCAGGTCCGCCCCGAACGTGCCCGCCAGCAGCACGTGCACGCGGTCCGCGATCAGCTGATCCGGCGCCGACGTCTGGCTCGTCCAGCTGTTCACCTTGAACAGCGCGAACTCATCGTTGTGCGTGACGGTCACGTCCTTCAGCGAGTCCACGTTGAAGATGGTCCACGTGCCCTCGCCGCCGAAGGTGATGGCGCCGTTGGCGATGTCGTCGCCCTGGAAGTGCCTGATCTTCCCGGTGACCGTCACGTTGCCGTCAACGTCGGTGCGGTGCAGGTGGATGTGGCCAACGTCCCCGTTCACCACGATCCCGCCCAGCACCGGGTCGGCCGTGCTGCCGTCCCCGCGCTTCACCTTCACCACCGTGCGGTCGTTCGTCCCCGTCAGCGTCACGATCCACTCGCCGTTCTCCTGGCTCAGCGTGCCCGTGCCCGGCCCATCAAGCTTGAACACGGCCACCTGCCCGTCGGCCAGAGTCTTGGTCAGGGCCACGCGCTGACCATTCACCACCCCGAACACGTCAGCGGGCGGCGGAGGAGGCGGCGGAGGGGGCGGGGGCGGCGGCGGCGGAGGAGGAGGCGGGGGCGGCGGCTGCACTTCCCCGATCTGCAGTGTGTCCGTCGTCGCCGCCGCGTTGTTCGCCGCGTTGTCCCCCGCAGCATCAGGGATCTGCAGCGTCGCGATGATCATGTACTGCCCCGCCGGCACATCCGCCGTCGTCGGGCGCGCCCGCACCAGGTTGTACTCCACCACGTCGCTCGTGGTGTAGGTGCCTAGGAAGAACTGCCCGAGCTGGAAGTCCTCCGGCCCCGGCACATCATCCGCCGACAGCAGGAACTTCAGCTCCCCGCCGCTCTCGTACGTCACATCACCGACGTTCCGAACCGTGCCCGCCACGTGGATCAGCTCCGCCGGCGTCCCCGGGTCGGTGATCGTGATCGGGCTGATCGAAATCGCCAGATCCGCGGCCAGCATCGCCCGGCTCTCGAGCACATCCATCGGACTCGAAGGCTGCGCAAACATCCTCATCACAGATCTCCTGTAGACCGGCTTACCCAGCACACCGGGTGACCAAAAGCATAAACCCCCCTAGCTGGCTGCCAAGTGGTTTCTGACAGTCTGAGCGCAATATCACGGCGGGTAAGGCATCTCGCAGGGGGCGCACGACCGATCAATCCACAAACCCAAGGGTTCTGTCCGGGTGCCTCAACGACCTACTCTCGTGCCTCGTGCCACCGAGATGTCCTCATCTCGGTGCGCCCGTGCCACCGAGATGTCCTCATCTCGGTGCTTCCCCCCGGCACCTCCCGAGCCCCCCATGTTCCGCGACATCGAAAAGGTCCTGATCACCCGCGACAAGATCGCCGCCCGAGTCCACGACCTGGGCGCCCAGATCGCCCGCGACCTCCAGTCCGTGCTCGGCGACGACCACGACCACACCAACGAGGTCGTCCTCGTTTCCGTCCTCACCGGCTCGATCATCTTCGTCGCCGACCTCGTCCGCCAGCTCCCCCTCAAGCTCAGCATGGGCCTCGTCGCCGTCTCCAGCTACCCCGGCACCTCGATGGAGAGCAAGGGCGTGCACATGCGCTCCGAGCTCCCGCAGAACCTCACCGGCAAGCACGTCCTCGTCGTTGACGACATCCTCGACTCCGGCCAGACCCTCGACGTCCTCTCCCGCCTCATCCTCGAGCAGAAGCCCGCGTCCCTCCGCCTCGCCGTGCTCCTCCGCAAGCCCGGCAAGGCCAAGGTCCCCGTGCACGTCGACTACGTCGGCTTCGACATCCCCGACGAGTTCGTCGTCGGCTACGGCCTCGACTACGACGGCTTTTATCGGAACTACCCCGAGATCGCCACCCTCAGGCCCGAGGCCGTCGCACGCTCGCAGTCCTGACGTGCCACCGAGATGTCCTCACCTCGGTGGTCCCTGCATGTGACAGCGCCCACAACTCCCTGCCATACTCTCCGCGCCCGCATGCACCCCGCGTCCCAACCACCCAACCCGCCCACCGGCCTGCTCCGCCGCTACGTGCCCGAGGGCGAGCGCATCATCCTGTGGCTGCACCCTTCGCCCTGGTTCATCGTGCTCCGATCGTTCTGGGTGATCGCTGTGGTGATGCTCATCGTCGTCGGGATCCGCTACGGCGCCGGCGTCATCGACCTGCCCGTCGTTGTCGACTTCGCCGCGTGGATCGGAGCGGGCATCCTCGTGGCCGTCGTCGTCTGGCAGTCCCTCGAGTGGCTCAGCCGGCTGTACGTCCTCACGGACCGCCGCCTCATCGCCGTCGCCGGCGTCGTCCGCCAATCCATCTCCGACGTTCCACTCCGCAACGTCCGCAACCTCGTCATCGTCCGCTCCCTCGCCGACCGCCTCCTCGGCCTTGGAACCCTCGGCGCCGCCACCGCCGGCACCGCCAACTACGAGGTCGTCTGGGTCGAGCTCGAGAAACCCAACGACGTCATGCGCCTCGTCCGCAAGGCCGTTGATGATGTTGTCGGTCCTCAAGGTGGCACCGGTCTCCCGACCGCTGCTCCTCAAGGTGGCACCGGTCTCCCGACCGGTGCTCCCCCTCACCCCCTCATCCTCGGCCTCACCGGCGGCATCGGCGCCGGTAAGTCCGCCGTCGCCCGCCTCCTCGAGCAACGCAACTTCCTCCTCATCGATTCCGACAAGGACGCGAAAGAAGCCCTCGACCGCCCCGAGGTCCGCTCCCAGCTCGTCCAGTGGTGGGGGGACAGAGTCCTCACCCCCGAAGGCACCGCCAACCGCAAGGCCATCGCCGAGATCATCTTCTCCGACCCCGCCCAGCGCGCCCGCCTCGAAGCCCTCATCCACCCCCTCGTCAAAGCCGACCGCGCCCAAGTCATCGCTCGCGCCGCCCGTGAGCACCGCCGCGGCGTCGTCGTCGACGCCCCACTCCTCTTTGAAGCCGGCTCCGACAAGGAGTGCGACTTCGTCCTCTTTATCGACGCCCCCCGCGACCAGCGCCTCGCCCGCGTCGCCTCCCGCGGCTGGGACGAGGCCGAGCTCACCCGCCGCGAAATCGCCCAACTTCCCCTAGAGGAGAAGCGCCGGCGCGCCGATACCACAATCGTCAACGATTCCACAATCGAGGCCCTTCAAGCCCGCGTGGACCTCGCCCTGAACGATCTCTTAGCCCGTCCGCGTCCTGCCCGGATTCCGGGAACTTGGCCGCACCCCGGGCAGTAGGCTATAGTGTCGCGACGGGGAAGAACGCCAGGCGCATCAGCACGGCGTCCACCCCAGTCTCCCAGAACCCAGCAAGTCAGCACGACAGTCCCGCCCGCCCAACGGGCCGGCGAACTCACGATCCTCGATCCCCATTTTGTTCCCCCGCCCCGTAACCGGGGCCGCACGCCGGCGGGCAACCGCCGCGACCCTCTGGGTTCACGCCCACCCCCACATACACACCCCGATTCACCTCGCCACCGCGGCGATCCGTTTGGAAGGGTTCAATGGCCAAGGCATCCAAGTCCATGAGCGAAGAAACCAAGACCGAGGGCGCCCCCCGCACCCGCCGCACCGCCGCAAAAAAGGAAGCTCCCGAAGCCGCGGCCCCCGCGCCCGCCCGCGAGCGTGAGCCCGCTCGCGAACCCGCTCGTGAGACCCCCGCCCCCCGCCAGGAGGCACCCGCTCCACAGCCTCAGCGCGAAGCGCCCTCGCAGCCCCCGCGCGACCAGGTGCAGCAGGCCCCGCGCGACCAAGGACAGCGTGATCAGGGCCAGCGCGAGCAGGGCAACCAGGGCCAGCGCGACTTCCGCGACCGCCCCGACTACCGCCAGAACGGCCCGCAACAGGGCCAAGGTCAGCAAGGCCAGCAGCAGGGCGACCGCCCCCAGCAGCAGGGCGACAACCGCTTCGACCAGCGCCGCGATAACCGCGACCAGCGCGACTTCCGCGACAACCGCGACCAGCGCGACAACCGCGACGGCGGCAACCAGCAGTTCCAGCCCAACCGCAACGGCCAGGGCGGCCCCGGCGGCCCCAGTGGTCAGGGCGGCGGCGGCAACTACCCCAACAACTACGACATGATGGACCGCGGCTTCCGCCGCAAGAAGAAGCGCCGCAAGGGCGGCATGGGCATGGGCGGCATGGGCGGCGGCGGTGGCCAGCCCGGCATGTCCCTCATGCACCAGGGCCAGCTCCACGCCTACCTCCCCAGCGACGAGGAGCTCGAGCGCGAGGCCGTCGAGCTCGAACGCGCCGTCAAGGCTGGCGAGGTCAAGCAGGGCGCGGCGGAATCCGTCTCCATCGCCGAGCTCCAGCAAATGACCCTTGAGGAGCTCCACAAGGTCGCCCACCGCGAGGGTTTCGCCGACGTCCAGTCCACCCCCCGCCAGGACCTCGTCTTCAAAATCTTGAAGGCCCGCGCCGCCCGTCAGGGCCTCATGTATGGCGAGGGCACCCTCGAGATCATGCAGGACGGCTTCGGCTTCCTCCGCTCCCCCGAGCAGTCCTACCTCCCCGGCCCCGACGACATCTACATCAGCCCCTCCATGATCCGCCGCTACGGCCTCCGCCGAGGCATGGTCGTCAAGGGCGTCGTCCGACCCCCCAAGGAGAACGAGCGCTACTTCGCCCTCCTCCGCGCCGACAAGATCAACGGCCGCGAGCCCCAGAAGGTCCACGACCTCCGCGGCTTCGAGGACCTCACGCCCCTCCACCCCGAGCAGCGCTACGTGCTCGAGACCGAGCCCAGCGAGATCGAGTGCCGCGTCATCGACCTCGTCACCCCCATCGGCAAGGGCCAGCGCATGCTGATCGTCGCCCCGCCCCGCACGGGCAAGACGGTCCTCATGCAGAAGATCACCAAGGCCATCACCCGCAACAACAAGGACGTCAAGATCATCGTCCTCCTCGTCGACGAGCGCCCCGAAGAAGTCACCGACTTCAAGCGCAACTGCGCCGCCTCCAACGTCGAGGTCGTCGCCTCCACCTTCGACGAGCAGTCCTCACGCCACGTGCAGGTCGCCGAGATGGTCATCGAGAAGGCCAAGCGCATGGTCGAGTTCGGCGACGACGTCGTCATCCTCCTCGACTCCATCACCCGCCTCGCCCGCGCCTACAACGCCGAGACCAGCCACTCCGGCAAGATCATGACCGGCGGCCTCGACAGCAACGCCCTCCAGCGCCCCAAGAAGTTCTTCGGCGCCGCCCGCGCCATCGAGCAGGGCGGCAGCCTCACCATCATCGGCACCGCCCTGGTCGACACCGGCTCCAAGATGGACGAGGTCATCTTCGAGGAGTTCAAGGGCACCGGCAACGCCGAGCTCCACCTCGACCGCAAGCTCGTCGAGAAGCGCATCTGGCCCGCCATCGACGTCGCCGCCTCCGGCACCCGCCGCGAAGAGCTCCTCCTCGACCCCAAGGAGCTCGAGCTCGTCTACCGCCTCCGCAAGGTCCTCTCCGACATGAACGTCGTCGAGGCCATGGAGCTCCTCAAGACCCGCCTCAAGAAGGTCAAGACCAACGCCGAGTTCCTCGTCACGATGTCCCTCGGCTGATTCACTCCAGCATGTGTGGCATGCTCACCGCTCTGGGTGAGCATGTCTTTGATCGCCGTCGCTGACCCCGCCACCCCCGCCACCGAGATGCCCTCATCTCGGTGGCTGTCTTTTTGCAACCCACGCCCCCAGCCCTGGTATCACCCGCACCATGACCACCCCCCGCCTCCTCATCGCCGCCGCCCTCCTCGCCCTCTCTGCCACCGCCCTCGCCCAGCCCTGCACCCCCCACTTCGTCACCGGCTACAACACCGCCGCCTCTCTATCCGGCACCGTCACCGCCGCCACCACCTTCCGCGGCCAGCTCCTCGCCTCCGGCAACCTCCAGGTCGGCGGCATCACCACCCGCTTTGCCCGCTTCAACGGCCAGAGCTGGGAGGCCGTCCCCAACCTCACCGTCAACGGCGACGTCAACACCCTCGTCTCCCGCACCGAGAACGGCAACGAAGTCCTCTACATCGGCGGCACCTTCAGCACCGTCAACGCTCAGCCCTCCATCGGCATCGTCCGCTGGGACGGCAGCACGGTCACGCACTTCCCCGGTCTCTTCTCCCAGTCCGGCGGGGTCGCCGCCATCGAGTTCTTCGATAGCGGCGCTGGCCCCGAGATGCACATCGCCATGCGCAGCCTTGTCGCGAAGTGGAATGGAGCCGCCTGGACCAGCATCGGCGTCACCACCGGCAACTCCAACATCCGCGCCCTCCACACGTTCAACGACGGCTCCGGCACGAAGCTCTACGCCGCCGGTTACTTCACCTCCATCGCCGGCCAGCCCATCCACAGCATCGCCGCATGGGACGGCGCCACCTGGCACGCCGCCAACGCCGGCCTCCTCCCGCAGGAAGGCTTCCCCACCGACATCTACACCCTCACCGTTCACAACGACGGCGCCGGCCCCCGGCTCCACGCCGCGGGCTGCATCAACACCATCGCACGCAACTTCGGCGACACGGCCGTGGCCCGCCTCGAGGGCGGCACGTGGGTCTCCCTCCTCGCCGAAGATCAGACCAGCAACGCCCGCTCCGCCTCGAAGCTTCTCTCCACGGTCGAGAACGGCGCCCCCGTGCTCTACGCCGCCATGGGCTCACTCGTCGAAGACCCCACGCGCATCCGGAGGTTCTCCGGCGGCGTGTGGACCAACGTCGGCCAGCCGATCGCCACCTCGGTTGATCTGTCCACCGACGAGATCTCGGAACTCCTCATCGCCCCCATCAACGGCCAGAACACCCTCCTCGCCCTCGGCACCGTCGCCAACGGTGCCCTCCGCTGGACCGGCACCACCTGGTCCACCATCGAGTCCTGGAACTCGCTCCCGCCGCCACCCGCAGGCGCCCGCATCTACGCCGACCCCGCCGCCACCGACGGCGTCTACTACATCGACGGCGCTCCACGCAAGGGCAACACCTACCTCGACAGCACCGCGCCCGTCCCGCCCTCCCGCGGCCTCGCCCGCTTCTCCCGCGACTCTCAGAGCCTCCTCGTCTTCGCCAGCGAGACCCAGACCGCACTCCACGACGGCACCGCCTGGATCACGCTGCCCGCCGTGCCCGGCAACATTCAGACGCTCCGCGCCTCTCGCGACACCATCGGCCAGGGCGACACCGCCTTCCTCGTGACAGCCACCGACGCCGCCGCGCAGGTCTACAGGCTCGACGGCCTTCAGTGGTCCCCTGTCGGCCCTCCGATCGAAGCGAACACCTCCAGCTTCTTCCGCGCGGTTCAGACCTACAGCAGCGGGGCCGGCCCGGAGGTCTACGTCGGCGGCCGCATGGGCCCCGCCAATGCACGCCGCCTCGTCCGTCTCGCCGGCGACCAGTGGCTCGACGTCCCCGGCGTGGACGGCACGGTGTACGACCTCACGATCTTCGACGTCGGCGATGGCCCCGAGCTCATCATGGCAGGCGACTTCCTCGCCACAACCGGCCAGACGTCCGGCGGCGTCTCACGCTGGAACGGCGCCCGCATCGCCCCGATTGGCAGCGGAATCAGCGCGCCGGCGCGGGGATCGGCGTTCGCCGTATTCAATGACGGCTCGGGCCCAAGGCTCTTCATCGGCGTGGCGTCCGCCAGCCCCCCGCTCCGCTACTGGAACGGCTCCACCTGGGCCTCCCTCGGCGCCTTCAGCCCCGGCAGCAGCATCTCCGGCCTCGCCCCGATCATCGACGAGGACGGCAACCCCTCGCTCATGATCACCGGCACCTTCACCGCCGCCGGCGGCATCCCCGCCACCAACCTCGCCCAGTACACCGCCTGCCGCGCCACCTGCACCGCCGACTTCAACGGCGACGGCGACACCGGAACCGACCAGGACATCGAAGCCTTCTTCGCCTGCATCGGCGGCACCTGCTGCCCCACCTGCGGCAGCCCCGACTTCAACCACGACGGCGACACCGGAACCGACCAGGACATCGAGTCCTTCTTCCGAGTCCTCGGCGGCGGCACCTGCTGAAAGTGGCAAGCTCAGTGTGGCATGCTCACCGCTCGGGGTGAGCATGTCCTCAAACAGGAAGCCCGCGCGTCAGCAGAGGGCATCGCCGCGCCTCGCGGCGATCCGCTTCGCACCCATGCCACTGAACTCACCCTGCTGAACAGGAAGCCCGCGCGTCAGCAAGGGCATCGCCGCGCCTCGCGGCGATCCTCACCGAGCAGCAGCCAACGGTGCCACCAAGAAGTCCTCATCTCGGTGGCTCCTCTTCCACATCACACGACCCCCGCGCGCAACCCCCCTCCCTCCAACGCCTTCCACCCCATCGGCGACGTTTGTGCGCAAACTCGTGGTCATGCGCACTTTCCCCTTCCCTCCCACCACCGCCCAAGGTAGGGTTCCGTACGGCCACCCGCCCGGAGCCCACCCATGCCCACCACCCCCGCCGCGCACCTCCCCACATCCCAAATCCCAAATCCCAATCCCACATCCGAAATTTCCCCCCCCCCCCCCCCCCCCCCCCCCCCCCCCCCCCCCCCCCCACCCCCCCCCCCCACCCCCCCCCCCCCAACAACCACACCCAC
>Ga0196963_10002369_pt1 | contig 11363 bp, 9 predicted proteins | sample S1_5metaG_FD_148600 | JGI IMG/M metagenome (GOLD analysis project Ga0196963, IMG submission 148600) | Soil microbial communities from Anza Borrego desert, Southern California, United States - S1_5 | ecosystem: Environmental > Terrestrial > Soil > Desert | place: USA: California | collected... | reverse complement strand
TCCTGGTGATCTCCGCCGTCGAGGGCGTGCAGGCGCAGACCAGGGTGCTGTTCCGCACCCTGCAGCGCCTCGGCATCCCGACGCTGCTCTACGTGAACAAGGTCGACCGCCTCGGCGCGCGCGAGGAAGGGGTGCTCCGTGAGATCGAGGAGCGGTTGTCGCCGGCGATCGTCCCGATGGGGACGGTCGTCGACCTCGGCACGCGGGCGGCGGCGTCCGTCCCGCACGTGCTCGATGCCGGCGAGATCGTGCCGCCGACCAAGCAGGCGCGCCTGCACCCGGTGTTCTTCGGCTCGGCGATCACCGGGGCAGGTGTCGACGTGCTCACCGAGGCGATCACCGAGCTGCTGCCGGCGGTGCGGCCCGATGCCGACGGGCCGCTGGCCGCGACCGTCTTCAAGGTCGAGCACGGCGTCGCCTACGTGCGGCTCTACAGCGGTGCGATCCGCGTGCGCGACCGCATCGAGGATCGGAAGGTCACCGCCATCGAGGTGTTCGAGGGCGGCACCACGGTGCGCCGCAACGTCGCCGTCGGCGGCGACATCGCCAAGGTGACGGGGCTGCGCGGCGTGCGCATCGGCGACGTGCTGGGCGAGCGGCGCGGCCACCCCGGCGAGCACCACTTCGCCCCGCCGACCCTGGAGACGGTCGTGGTCGCCGAGGACCGCCGGCGGCTCCACGCCGCGCTGTGCGAGCTCGCCGAGCAGGACCCGCTGATCGGCCTGCGGCACGACGAGGTCCGCCAAGAGCTGTCGCTCTCGCTCTACGGCGAGGTGCAGAAGGAGGTGATCCAGGCCACGCTGCTGAGCGACTTCGGTCTCGACGTCGAGTTCCGCGAGACGACGCAGATCTGCATCGAGCGGCTGAAGGGCTCGGGCGAGGCGATCCAGCGGATCCCGCGGAAGCGGACGTCGTCGCACCCGTTCTTCGCCGGCGTCGGCCTGCGCGTCGACCCGGCGCCGATCGGCTCCGGTGTCGAGTTCCGGTACGAGATCGAGCTCGGCTCGCTGCCGGCCGCCTTCATGGCCGCCATCCGCGAGACGGTGCCCGAAGCGTTGCCGCAGGGCCTCCACGGCTGGAACGTCACCGACTGCACCGTGACGCTGACCTACTCGGCGTACTGGCCGCGTCAGAGCCACTCGCACCAGGGGTTCAGCAAGGCGATGTCGTCGATCGGCAGCGACTTCCGGTACACCGTGCCGCTGGTGCTGCTCGAGGCGGTGCGACGGGCGGGCACGGTCGTGTGCGAGCCGATCTCGCACTACGAGCTGGAGATCCCCGTCGACGTGGTGCCCGTGATGGTGCCGTTGCTCGCCCGGCTGGAGGCGCCGCCCCTCGAGCAGGTGAGCCGGGGCGACGCGCTCGTGCTGTGCGGTCAGATCCGCGCCGCCAGCGTGCACGCGCTGCAGGTCCAGGTGCCCGACATCACCCGGGGCGAGGGCGTGCTGGAGACGACGTTCGACTCCTACCGTCCCGTTCGTGGCGTACCGCCCGAGCGGCCGCGCACCGACCTCAACCCGCTCAACCGCGACGAGTACCTGATGCGCGTGCTGGGGGTGACGGCGTGAGGAAGGAGGACCTCACCGTCGACCTCGTGCGCGCGCTCCTCGCCGACCAGTGGCCGGAGTGGGCGCACCTCCCGATCGCGCCGGTTCCCGTGAACGGGTGGGACAACAGCAGCTTCCGCCTCGGCGACGACCTCCTCGTGCGCCTGCCGAGCGCGGAGCGGTACGTCGAGGGCGTCTTCAAGGAGCACCGGTGGCTGCCATGGCTGGCGCCGCAGCTGCCCCTGCCGATTCCCGCGCCGGTGCACCTCGGCCGGCCGACGCTGCTGTTCCGCCGGCCGTGGTCGGTGTACCGCTGGATCGATGGCGAGCCGCTGTCGACCGGGCGCGTCGACGACGACGTGCAGCTGGCTCGCGACGTCGCCGCGTTCCTGCGCGTCCTCTACTCCCTCGATGCGCGGGACGGGCCGCCGGCGGGGACGCAGAACTTCCTGCGCGGCATGCCGTTGACCGTGTGGGACGAGCAGGTGCGACAGGCGATCGCCGTGCACGGCGCCGACATCGACGTGCCCGCGGTCGAGGCGCTGTGGGAGGCGGCGTGCTCGACGACGTGGACGCGAGACCCGGTCTGGTTCCACGGTGACGTCGCCGAGAACAACCTGCTCGTGCGCGACGGCCGGCTGTGCGCGTTCATCGACTTCGGCACGTCCGGCGTGGGTGATCCGGCGTGCGACGTGTACCTCGCCTACACGTTCCTGTCGGGCGAGGCGCGGGATGCCTACCGCGAGGGACTCGGGTTCGACGACGACACGTGGACCCGCGGGCGCGGCTGGGTCCTCTGGAAGGCGCTCATCACCGGCAACCTGGCATGGGTCGCCGAGGTGCTCTCGGGCTGATCGTTGTGCGCGCTCGTTGCCGCATGCGGCAACGAGCGCGCACAACGGGGAGGTCAGACCGACGTGGTGCCGCGCACGAGGCGGCCGGGGTGCTCGCCGGTGAGCTCGCCGTCCTCGACGATGGCGACGCCGCGCTTGATCGTCACGTCGTAGCCGACCGCCTTCTGCACGAGGCGGGTGCCGCCGGCGGGCAGGTCGGCGACGAGCTTCGGTGCGGTGACGGCGATGCGCTTGGGGTCGATCACGTTGAGGTCGGCGAGGTAGCCGGGGGCGACGACGCCGCGGTCGAGCCAGCCGACGTGCTGCGCGGTGCGCTGCGTCTGCTGGTGGACCATGAACTCGAGCCCGATCTTCTCGCCGCGCGTGCGGTCGCGGGTCCAGTGGGCGATGGCCGTGGTCGGGAACGTGGCGTCGGAGATGAAGTTGCAGTGGGCGCCGGCGTCGGACAGGCCGAAGATCGAGTGCGGCGACGTGATCATGTCGCGCACGTCGTCGAGGTTGCCGCGGGCGTAGTTCATGAGCGGCTGGTACAGCAGCCGGGACCCGCCGTCCTCGACGAGGGCGTCGTACAGCACCTCCTCGACCGGCCGGCCACTCGACGCCGCGATGCCGGCGATGGACCGCTCCGGTGTCGGCTCGTAGTCGGGTGCGTCGCCGAGCGGGTACATCCGGTCGTAGCCGGAGTGGATGAGGCCGGCGGCGCCGTTGAGCTTGGTGGCGCGGTGCTCGGCGAGGATCTTCTCCCGCACCTCGGGCTTCTGCATCACCGCGGCGCGCTCGCCGATGGGCAGCGTGCCGAGCTCCCGGTACGAGCGCGAGAACAGGAGCGGGCTCATGCTCGCGGCCATCCCGAGCAGCAGGCCGATCGGTCGCACCGCGACCTGTGCCTTCACGTCGGCACCGGCGGTGTTCCAGCCTTCGATGGCGTGCAGGAGCTCGCGGAAGCGATCGGGCGTGTCGTCGTTCTGCTGCACGGTGAAGCTGAGCGGCCGGCCGATCTCGAGCGCGATCCGGCCGAGCAGCTCGAGCTCGCGGGCAGCGAGGTCGTCGTCGGTCGTCTGGTACAGGTCGGAGATGAGCTGGATGACGCCGGTGCCCGCCCGTCGCAGCGCCGACGCGATGCCGAGCACCTCCTCGGCCGCGGCGGTGAGGGTGCCGATCTGGGCGCCGAGCGACGTGCGGTGCGCCCACGTGCGCGACGTCGTGAACCCGAGGGCGCCGGCGCGGATGCCCTCCTCGGCGATCCGTGACATCTCGGCGATCTCGTCGGCCGACGCCCGTTCGGTGTGGTCGGCGCCGCGCTCGCCCATGACGTAGGTGCGCACGGCGGCGTGGGGCACCTGGGTGCCGACGTCGACGGTCCACCGCAGACCGTCGAGCACGTCGAGGTACTCGGGGAAGCTCTCCCACCCCCAGGTGAGCCCCTCGTTCAGCGCCGTGCCGGGGATGTCCTCGACACCCTCGAGCAGGCGGATGAGCCAGTCGTGCTTGTCGGGGTGGGCGGGGGCGAAGCCGACGCCGCAGTTGCCCATGACGAGCGACGTGACGCCGTTGATCGACGACGGCGCCATGTCGGGGTCCCACGTGACCTGGCCGTCGTAGTGCGTGTGGATGTCGACCCAGCCGGGTGTCACGACCTTGCCCTCGGCGTCGATCTCGCGCTTGCCGGCGCCGTCGACCTCGCCCACGGCGACGATGCGCTCGCCGTCGACGGCGACGTCCGCCCGCCGGGCCGGCGCCCCGGTCCCGTCCACCAGCAGGCCGTTGCGGATCACGAGATCGTGCATGAGCGCGACGTTACTTTCGGGTGATGGAGATCGGGGTCTGCGTCGCCTCCGACGTGAGCGACATCGACTACGCCGTGCTGGCCGAGGACCTCGGGTACGCGGCCCTCTGGTACGCCGACAGCCAGATGATCTGGTCCGACGTGTTCGCCACGATGGCGCTGGCGGCCGACCGGACCTCACGCATCCGCATCGGGACCGGCGTCGCCGTGGCCGGCACCCGGCCGGCGACGGTGCTGGCGGCGGAGATGGCGACGATCAACCGGCTGGCGCCGGGTCGCACGTTCTGCGGCGTGGGCTCGGGCAACACCGCGATGCGGATCATGGGCCACAAGCCGGTGACCATCGCCGAGCTCGACGAGTACCTGCGCGTGCTTCGCCCCCTGCTGCGCGGTGAGGAGGTGTCGTTCGCGTACCGCGGCAAGCAGGCGCGCACCAAGCACCTCATGCCCGACGCCGGCTTCGTCGACTTCGAGCACGACATCCCGCTGCACGTATCGGGCTTCGGCCCCAGGTCGATCGCCCTCGCCGGCAAGCACGGCGACGGACTGGTGCTCGGCGGCGCGCTCACACCGCCCGTGCTCGGCGCGCTGAAGGGGCTGACCGGCCGGCAGGACATGGAGATCACGACGCTCACCACCATGATCGTCCTCGAGCCGGGGGAGGACGCCGGGTCGGACCGGGTGAAGGCCGAGGGCGGGTCGATGGCGGTCTCCGGTCTGCACTACGCGTACGAACAGGTCGCGCAGTACGGCGCGGCGCCGCCGGCGTACGCCCAGCCGTTCTGGGACGAGTACGTCGCCCAGGTCGAGGCGGTGCCGGTCGAGCGCCGCCACCTCCACGTGCACCGGGGCCACTGCTGCTGGGTCGAGCCCGACGAGGAGCGCTTCGTCACCCGGGAGGCGATCGAGGCCACGTGCATGGTCGGCACGGCCGAGGAGCTCGCCGCCCGGCTGCGCGCCCTCGGCGAGGCCGGCCTCACGCAGGTGATGATCCTCCCGCCGCTCGCGTGCAAGGAGAAGGTGCTGCGCGACGTCGCCGAGCAGGTGATGCCGCTCCTCTGAGCCGGCCCTCAGCCGCCGTAGGGCCTGGTGATGATCTCGAGCTTGTGACCCTCGGGGGAGCGCCAGTAGACGCCGCGCCCCCCGTCGTGGTGGTTGATGCGCCCGGGCTCGTGCTCGTGCGGGTCGGCCCAGTAGGTGAGCCCGCGCTCGGTGATGCGACCGAAGGTGGCGTCGAAGTCGTCCTCGCCGACGAGGAACGCGTAGTGCTCCTGCACGAACGGCTCGTCGGTCTGCAGGTAGTCCATCCGCATGCCGCCGTCGAGCTCGACCTCGACGAACGGGCCGAACGGTCGCGGCGCGGCGACGCCGAGGATCTCGCTCAGGAACGCCGCCCCGGCCTCGGCGTCGCCGGAGTGGACGATCGTGTGGTTCAGCGTCACCGGCATGCGGACGACGGTATGTGCCTCGCACCGCCCGAACTATTGACACAAACCGTGTCACTACTTAGGTTGGACGCATGAGCAGACGCGTCGCCGTCATCAGCGGGGCCAACGGGTACGTCGGCCCGCACCTCGCCCGCCTGCTGGCGTCGAGGGGCCACGACCTCGTGCTCGGCAACCCCGAGGACGGCCTCGTCGCCGACCTCGAGGCCGCGGGCGCGGCCGTGGAGGTGGTCGACGGCTTGCGCGACCTCGCCGTCGAGGGCGAGGCCGAGCGGCTCGTCGAGGCCGCCACCAAGCGCTTCGGGCGCATCGACTCGGCGACGGCCTTCACCGGGCGCATCGTGGTCGGTCGCTTCCTGCGCTCCACGCTCGAGGACATGCGGGCGGTGACCAGCGGGTGCATCGAGTCGCCGTACAGCTTCCTGCGCGCCGTCGTGCCGGTGATGGTCGAGCAGGGCGAGGGTCAGGTGCTCGTTCTCACCAGCGCCGCCGGCGCTCGCCCCACGCCGGGTGCGCCGCTGTACTCGGCCGCTCGCGCCGGCGCCAACATGCTCGTGAAGAACGTCGCCGCCGAGGTCGCCGACAAGGGCGTGCAGGTCAACGCCGTCGGGACCAACTTCATGGACTTCGACGGGTTCCTGATCGCCAACCGCGCCACCGACCCCGAGGGCCGGGCGCGCGTCGAAGCCCAGGTGCCGATGAAGCGCCTCGGCTCGATGGAGGAGCTGGCGCACTTCTGCGCCGTGTTCGTCGACGGCACGAGCCGGTTCACGACCGGTCAGTTCGTGCCCTACGCGGGAGGGTGGGCATGAGCGACCTCGTCCTCGACTCGCTGCGGCGCCGCATGCGGAGCATGCACTCCCTCTGGGAGGACGCCGTTGCCACCATGGACCTCGACCAGGTCAACCACGTCGAGCGCGACGAGGTGCTGCCGATCGCCTTCAGCCTCTTCCACTTCGTGCAGATCGAGGACGGCTCGGTCACGATGCTCGGCGGGCCGCCCATGGTCTACGACGACACGTGGGCGGCGAAGATGGGCCTCGCCATCGCCGACAACGGCAAGCACAGGACGCCGGAGGAGATGGTCCACCAGCGCCTCGGCGACTACGACGCGTTCAAGGCGTACATGACGCTCGTGTTCGACAAGACCGAGACGTACCTGCGCGGGCTCGTGCCCGGGGACCTCACCGAGGTCATCGTCCGGCGGCCGTTCCCGCCGCAGATCGCGTCGACCTACTCGGCGCGGGTGGCCGGCGAGGCCGGCATCACGCGCCTCGACGGTCTCGAGTGCTGGGTGTACCAGCACGGCCTGCGCCACATGGGCGAGATCGAGCACGCCCGCGCCCTCGTCGGGCTGACGGGCATGACCTCCTAGCCGCCTACTCGAACCAGATCGGCGCCGTGACCATCGAGTAGTTCGTGTCGGAGCCGCACGGCACCGACGCGTCGCCGCCGACGCAGACGACGGCGAACCACCAGTCGTCACCGTCGGTCGTCACCTCGACGCTCCCGTCCGCCGGCACCGGGATCGGCGCCGTCTGGCCGGCCTCGGAGCCGATCAGCGCGACGCGGGCGTCGGTGGGCAGACCCGCCGTCGACACCGAGAGCGTGTGCGTCGAGCCCGGCTCCGCGTCCACCCGCGAGCCGAGCACGTGGGCGCCGCCGTCGGCGGTGAAGTCGATCGTCGGCGCCACGCCGCCGGCCAGCAGGTCGTTGTGCACCGCGACGGTGCGCCGCTGCGAGAACGCCCAGTAGTAGTCCTGCGGCGTGCGGCCGCCGGTGAGGATCAGCGTCTTGTGCATCGACGGCGACGCCCACGACGTGCCGTGGTGGTCCTCGGCGGCGACGGCGCCGATGTGCCAGCCGTTCTGCAGCGCCTGCACGTAGTACGCGATGTCCTCGCCGCCGTTGATCTCCATGCCGACGACACGGGCGTCGACCTCGGGGATGTACTCGAGCTCGTTCCAGTTGGCGATGCCGGTCGACGCCAGCACCTCGGTGTGCGGGAAGCCGCCGTCGAACGGGCTCAGCTTCGGGTTCGAGCCCGGGTGGTTGAACGTGACGAGGCCGTCGGCGCCGCCGCCCTCGGCGACCGGCGTCTGCAGCCACTCCCACATGCGCTGCATGGAGAGGTACGACCCGTCGACCTTCACGTTGCGGAAGTTCGTCGAGAAGAAGACGTTCATGTGGTTGTAGACGTCGTTGGTCCACTCGAACCCGCGGATGCCGGTGAACCCGCCCGTCACCGACGACTCCGTCGCCTGCTTCAGCGTCGCCGGCCACTTCCAGTAGAAGCTGTTGTCGGTGAAGTGCCCGCACGTGACGAACGCGTCGGGCCCGCCGGTGAGGCACTCGGCGTTGGTGGTCGGCGTGATCGACGCATTGTCGCTGTGCTCGGAGCTGAACAGGAAGTCGAGCACCATGCCGTTGGTGCCGTCCCGCGCCGCCTCGAAGTAGTCGCGCGGGACCGAGCGGATGTCGCCGTCGGAGTAGCCGCTGTGCTCGTGCACGGCGCCGACCATCCACTGGCGGGGCGCGTCCGGGTTCGGATCGGCGTCGACGGCGTAGCCCGGGTCGGCGAACGCCGTCAGGTCGCAGCCGGGTGCGTACTCGTAGTCGCACACCTGACGGGCGAGGTTGAGCGCGGCGGCCTCGGGGACGCACGTGGGTGCGAACTGGCTGTCGGGGGAGAGGCAGGCGTCGTCCGCGGCCCGGGCGGTCGTGACCGGGACGGCGACGGCGCCGAGCAGCAGGGCGGGGAGGACGAAGCGGGCAGCGCGCACCCCGCTGAGTTCGTTACCGGTCGGTCACCCACCTGTCAGACGAGCTGGGCGAGCACGGCGTCGTCGCCGCTGAAGTCGTACTCGTACCGGTCGCGACCCTCGGTCGAGTACCACTCGTACGAGTCGCGGTAGGCGGCCTCGAGTCCGAACGACGGCGACCAGTCCAGGTCGGCGAGGGCGGCGTCGATCGAGAACATGGCGCCCCCGACGAGCGCCTCGCCCCAGTGGAGCAGGGGCGGCCGGGCCCGCTGGGCGATCTCCATCGGGACGTGCACGATGTCGGGCTTCACGCCCGCGGCCCGGGCCATCAGCGTGATGCAGCCGGTGATGCTCGTGAGCTCGGCGCCGGCGACGTTGTAGGTCTTGCCGACCGCGTTCGGGTTGCCGGGGATCGACGCCATGAGGTCGGCGACGTCCTGCACGTGCACGAGGTGGACGAACGGGAAGCCCTCGGCGGGCACCAGGATCGGCCGACCCAGCTCGAGCTTGCGGAAGACGCTCGGCTCGCGGGTGGCGAGGGGCGACTTCGGCCCGATCGTGTGCGTGACCCGCAGGACCGTGAACGGCACGCCGGCGGCCGCGAGGTGGTCCTCGCACTGGACCTTGCCGACGCCGTACGCCTTGCGGGGGTCCTGGTCGTCGGGCGCGTGGCGGGGGAAGTCCTCCTTCACCGGCTGGATGAAGCTGCGCTTGTACACGGCGACGCTGCTCGTGAACACGAGGTGCTGCACGCGGTCACCGAACAGCTCGATCATCGGCTCGAGGTCGCTCGGGCGGTACGCGGTGTTGTCGAACACGACGTCGAAGTCGTCGCGGTGCGGCGTCAGGGCCTCCTTCAGCGCCCCCGGCACCGTGCGATCGACGTGGATGCGCCGGGCGCCGTCGGGCATGGCGGCCTCGTGGCTGTTGGCGATGGTGACCTCGTAGCCGCGCTTCGCCAGCTCGAACACGAGGTGGAGCCCGATGTAGCGGTTGCCGCCGGTCACGAGTGCGCGCATCGGTCCGGACCGTAGGTCAGACTGCGGCGATGGCGCGTCGACGCGGTCCGGCGAGGTGGCCGCTCGTGGTGCTGCTCGTCGCGCTCGTGGTCGGTGCGGGCGTCGTGCTGCTCGGTGGCGGTGACGGTGACGACGACGACGGTCGCTCCGCCGCGCCGGCGGTCGACCCCACGCCGCTCCAGGTGCCCAGCGAGGACGTCGAGGGCGACGCGACGCCGATCACGCTCGACCGCCGCGACATCGTCGTGACGTACCGGGTGGAGGGGTTCACCGCCGAGGGCGGCGCGGTCGTCGACACCGAGCGCCACTGGGTGCGCGTGCCGTTCGAGTCGCGCGTCGAGACGGTGCCCGGCGACGGGTCCGACGAGGACAGCGACGTCGAGCCGACGTTCCTGCAGATCGGGGGCTTCGGCTACCTGCAGACCGGTCGGGACGCGCAGGCGCCGGCCGTGCTCGCGGTCGAGCCGAGCATCGGGGCCGGCGACGTCTTCGTCGACACGAGCGGGCTCGAGTTCCAGCAGCAGAGGCGCACGGTGCTGGGGGAGACGTGCCAGGTGTTCCGCAACGGCGGGCCCGTCGACGTCACCATCGTGTCGGAGCCGTCGACGCAGTACGCCGACATCTGCGTGGCCGACGATGGTCTGCTGCTCCACGAGGAGTGGGTGATCGACAACGAGGTGTTCCGGCGGCGCATCGCCGTCGACGTCGACGACGACGCCGAGATCGACGACTCGCGCTTCGAGCCCACGGGGCCGATGCCGAACGACCCGCAGTCGGGCGTGCTCACCGAGGTGACCGCCGACAGCCAGCCGCCGGGCGTCACGTTCCACTGGCTGCCGGCGCCGCCCGAGGGCTTCGAGCTGCGGGGCCGGTACGGCTACACGCCGCCGCGGGCGCCGCTCGACGTCACCCAGGCCGAGCCGCCCAAGGTGGCCCTCGTCCTCGACGTCTACACCGATGGCGACGGCGGGCTGCTGGTGGTCGCCAACGGCACGACGTCGGACAACCGGCCCATCATCGAGGTCGGCGCCGACGACGAGACCGTCGACCTCGGCCCGACGATCGGCACCGCCGCCGTCCTGCGCGGCCTGCACCAGCACGAGCTCCGCGTCCCGTTCGACCGCGGCCGCTTCCTGCGCGTCTGGGGCACCCGCCCGGTCGAGGACCTCGCCGTCCTCGCCCGCACCCTCCAGCCCGTCACCGACCCGAACGCCACCGTCACCCCGGTCGACGAGCCCTGACGCGGTTCTGGGCGGGATCGGTGCGTCGGAGACGCACCGATCCCGCCCAGAACGAGCGAGCGACGGTCGAACGGCCCGTCAGGTCAGCCGCAGGAGCGGCAGGGTGGGTCGTTCTCGTGGGTGTGGCCGTCGGCGTCGTGGTCGAACGTCTCGGGGTCGGTGGCCACGAAGATCGGTGCCGGGTCGTCGGTGAAGACCGAGGCCGGCGCCGCAGGCCAGGCGCCCAGCGTGTACCGCTGACCGTTGTTCGCCTTCTGCAGGATGCCCTTGCCCGGCTTGGTGAGCTCGTCGTTGCCGGTGCCATTGACGTCCCACCACACCTCGACCCAGTCCTTGATGGCGCCCGGGTCCTTTTCGGTGAACTTCACGAGTGGCGCGTTGACCCGGCCTCCCAGCGCGGGCGCCGCGAACAACCCTTGGCTCCACGTCTGCGGTGTCAGGTTCGGTCCGGCGTAGTGGATGCCGGCGAAGGACAGCTGGATCGGTGCCTGCCACACGTTGATGCCGTTGCCCTCGAAGCCGTCGGCCACGTGGTGGTAGGTGCGGTAGCCGGACGAGTTCTCCTTGGCCGCCGAGAACACCCACAGCGGGCTGATGCCGTAGGCGTGCGCCCACTGCTGCTGGTCGTAGGTGCGGCCGAAGAACGTGGTGTCGGTCAGGGCGAAGCCGGCGATGAACCACTCGGGGTAGTAGCCCTGCCTCGTCGCCC
>Ga0196963_10002368_pt1 | contig 11363 bp, 7 predicted proteins | sample S1_5metaG_FD_148600 | JGI IMG/M metagenome (GOLD analysis project Ga0196963, IMG submission 148600) | Soil microbial communities from Anza Borrego desert, Southern California, United States - S1_5 | ecosystem: Environmental > Terrestrial > Soil > Desert | place: USA: California | collected... | reverse complement strand
CGTGCATCAGGCCCTCGGCGTCGCCGAGGTTGCGCATGGCCTCGACGGCGGACCGGCGGCGGGAGAGGAGCTTGCGGGCGGCGTAAGGGCGGATCGCCGGCAGAGCCCGCGGGTCGCCGAGGCGGCCGAGCGCGTCGATGACCGCGCACGCCTCGTCGACGGCGGTCGGGAGGAGCGCGAGGAGCGCGTCGACGGCGTGCGGGTGGCCGCCCCACCCGAGGCGGGTCGCGGCGCGCCCGCGGACGGCGGGGTCCGGGGACTTGAGGCGGTCCATCGCGCCGTGCGCGCCGCCGGGGAGGAAGCCCTCGCGGAGCAGGGCGGTGGCGAGTTGCGCATGCGGGATTGCGAGTTCGGCCTCGGTGTACGGGCCGTAGGTGGCGCCGGTGCCGAGCTGCCCGCTGCGCTGGCCGCGCGCGAGTTTGAGGAGAAACGCATCGGCCCGCCCGTACGCCGGCTCGACCCAGACGACCGCGACGCGGTCGGGGCCGTTCGGGTTGAAGAGGCGTAGGGGGGCGGGGGTCATGGCAGCGATCAGAGTTGCGGGCGGGGAACTGTCCGATTCGATCCGGGGCATTACCCTGAGGCTCCGCCTCCGGCGTAATCGAGCGGATTCGGCGGCCAAACGCTTCGCGGCTTACCCGAAGTCGTCGAAGTCCTCGTCGTTCTTCTTCGGCGCAGGCTCGGACGGCGCGGTGCTTACGGCGGGCGCCGGTTTAGCTTTCTTGGGTACGCCGCCGCTGGCCGACGACTTGCCGACCGTTCCCATCGGGCCGAGGTCACCGAGAATGTCCTGCAGCGCGACGCGCATCGCCCCGAAGTCGTCGAACTCGCGCTCGCGGAACAGGTTGTAGGCCGTCCACATCAGGTCGGCGCAGATCTCGACCGGGACCTGACCGGTGTTGGCCCCGAGGCCGGGCAGCGCGACCGACCGGACGCTCCCCGGCTCGGCGGCGTTCTGCATGTGGACGGCTTGGAACGCGGCCGCGCACGCCAGGGCGACGTTCATCGAGTCGCTGATGTCCTCGCTCGACCCGACCATCGTCGGGGTCGAGATGAGGTAGCGCGGCTGCACCTGACCCGTCGGCACCGCCACCGCGTGGCCGACCGGGAGGTTCAGCATCCCGTACTTGCGGATGATCTGCGCCTGGAGGTTGGACTCGATGCCGGGGCCGAGGTGTCGTTTGATGACGGCGTCGAGTCCGCCGTCCATGCTGCCGCGCGCGTTGGTCGGCGAGACCCAGGCGCTCACCGGCTGCTCGAGCATCGACCCCTTGACGATCTCGACCTCCGGGTTGGCTTCGAACGTGGATCGCCAGGCCTCGACCATTTTCGGATTGATGTCGACCAGGGTTACGCGGACCAGCATAAGTGCTCCGGTGGCACGGGCTACCAGCCCGTGGACCTCAGTGATCTCAAGACGGACGCGCTGATCGAAACATTGAACGCGGCTGGTAGCCCGTGCCACGGAGTTACACCGTGAACTCGACCAGGTACTCCTGCCGGTGCTGCCGGGGGTCGTAGATGACGTACTCGTCGTCGGCGAACTGCGACGGCGCCTTGGCCGTGTTCCGCACGCCGTGGCAACTGTCGTACCCCTCGGGCGGTGCCGACAGGCCGTACGTGATCTGTGTGTAGTCCTTCATCTTGCCCAGCGCGACGCGCGTGACGGCCATCAGGCGGGTCTTCTTCTTCCCCGGCGTCGTGTAAAACGCCGACGTGCACGACGCGTCGCCGAAGTAGATCCCGTGCCCGAGCCACCCGGCGTCCGTCCGGTTCACGCCAAGGCTCACCACGATCTTCGGCATCAGGATCCCGCGCGACAGGATGCCGACCCAGTTCTGGATGCGCGACCCGTGAAAGAGCAGGCGCTGGTTGTCCATCTTCTCGGTGAAGCTCTCCCACTCGCCCGGCCGCTTCAGTGTGAAGACGTTCTGCACCTTGATCGACTTCGACTTCACTTGGCTATTGATCACGTGGTCGGCGATCTGCCGGTACGCCGGATGGTCGGCGTTCAGCGCGCCGAGCTCGGCGCCTAGCGACAGGTACTGCGCGTCCACCTGCGCATCGTACAGCACGCTCCCTTCTTCGCCGTTGACCTGCAACATGTCCTTCATGAGCTGCAGCGTTTCCTGCTTCTGGGCGAACGCGGTCATGTTGTCGATGACGGCGGCGGCGACAGCCTCGCGCGTCCGCCCGATCCGGTGCGGGATCACCGTGTAAAACTCGCCCGACAACTCTTCGAGCTTGCCGCGCAGGCTCGAAGATTTCTTCTTCTCGAAGAGTTCGTACAAATCGAGCAAAATCTTCTCGCCCTTTTCGATCTGTCCGATCGTCAGCACGCCGAGCGGCGTCTCGATGCCGTTGGCGGTGATCTTGGCGGCAACGGTGCTCGTCAGCGCGCTGGTGGCCTCGGAGAAGATGTAGCGGACCAGGTCTTGGACGCCGGGCGCGAGGTCCAGCGTCTTGGGCTTCTCGACGGGCTTGCCCTCCTTGGCGGCCTTCTCGGCCTTCGCCTTGGCGAGTTTCTCGAGCGTCTTGGCGTCGACTTCGCCGGCGCTCGTGCCGCGGGCCTTGTGCGAGCCGATCTTGGTCGACGCGAGCGAGACCTCTTTGTACCCCTTGCGCGGGTTGGTCTTCTCGCGGTAGATCGTCTGGTAGCACGCGTCGGCCTCGGCCATCGTCGCGTAGTACCGGCACTCCTTCTGGCCGGCGTTCGGGTTGTTCTCCAAATCGTCCGTGCGCCCGTAGTGCGTGAACACGCGGAACGCGAAGTCGCCCGCGTCCTTGGTCGCGTGGTGCAGCTCGATCGCGTAATACTTATTGTGGTTGGTCTTGATGTCCGTGACCTGGAGCACCGCCTTGCGGGCGATCTCGAAGTCGGACGGGAACGCGGGCTCGCCCGATTCCTGAACCTTCCATGCCTTGACCGAGGCCATGTACCCTCCGGAATCGGTTCCGTCCGATCCCGCGTCGCCGGTGGACGCGTCGGATCGCAACGTTATCCTAATAGCGCCCGAACATGCAACCGAAATCTTCTAAGAATTGATCGAAACAGGGAATGGTCGCAAAACTGAGTGGAGCGGTATCTACTTCGGACGAGACCGCGGGTTACGGGAGTCGGCTCTTAGAAGATGGAGCGTGCAACGATGATGAGGAACGGACTTTCACGTCGCGAGTTACTCGGTGCCGCGACCGCGATGAGCATCGCGCCGTTGATCGCGCCCGCCGCGGATGCCCCCCGGCGCGACGACGCGGACGTGATCATCTGGGACTCCACGCCCGCCGGCCTGACCGCCGCCGTCGCCGCCGCCCGCGCGGGGCTGAGCATCATCATCGTCACCGAAGACAAACACCTCGGCGGCCTGCAAACCAGTGGCCTGGGCAACACCAACGCCGGCCAGGTCCCGACGATCGGCGGCATCACCCGCGAATTCCACGCGCGCGTACTCAAGTACTACACCGACAAGTACGGCGCCGGGTCCGCGCAAGTGAAAGACGCCCTCAACGGCTTCCGCCACGAGCCCCACGCCGCCGAGGCGATCTGGGAAGCGTGGCTGCGAGAACTCAAAGTTCCTTGCGCCCGTGAGTTCGTCATCGAATCCGTCGAGAAGGTCGGCCCGCGGATCACCGCGCTCCGCACCGTCGGCGGCCGGCGCTTCACCGGCAAGGTCTTCATCGATGCGAGCTACGAGGGCGACCTGCTCGCGCTCGCCAAATGCGCTTTCCACCTCGGTCGCGAGTCGCGCGATACGTACGGCGAATCGCTCGCCGGCGCGACCTATCCGCCCGACCAGGCCGGCATGGGGGATCGAAAGCTCCAGCCGTTCGACTACCGCTGCTGTCTGACCGACAACCCCGAGAATCGCGTTCCCTTCACCGAGCCCGAAGGCTACGACCCGGCCGCCTTCGGCTGGCTCGCGTCAAAGATCCGTCCCACCGCCCGATCGCTCACGGCCGCCATCCCGATCAACCGCGTGCCCAACCGCAAGACCGACTCGCGCATGGCCGAGTGGCCGGGCAAGTCGTGGGACTACATCGACGCCGACCGCCCCCGCCGCGCCGCCATCGACCGCGCCCACCGCCTGCACAGCGCCGGCTACCTCTGGTTCTGCCAAACGCACCCGTCCGTCCCCCAGCCGATCCGCGAAGAGGTCGCCCGCTGGGGCCTGGCGAAGGACGAGTTCACCGACAACAACAACTGGCCCTGGCACGTCTACGTCCGCGAGGGCCGGCGGCTCGTCGGCGAGTTCGTTATGACCCAGAAGGACTGCATCACCGACCGCTTCAAGCCCGACTCGGTCGGCGTCTGTAGCTGGTACCTCGACGTCCACCCCGTCGAGGTCACCAAGGTCGGCGACAAGTACCACGGCGACGGCGAGATCCATCAGGCCGTCCAGCCGTTCGACATTCCGTGGCGCAGCCTGCTCCCCAAGGCCGCCGACGCCGACAACCTTCTCGTCCCCGTCGCGTGCTCGTCGTCGCACGTCGCGTTCTCGTCGATCCGCGTCGAGCCCGTGTGGATGATCCTCGGGCAAGCCTGTGGTGTCGCCGCAGCGATGAGTGTGGCGGACGCGAAACCGCTCCACCAACTGCCCGCCGAAAAGCTGCGCGCGATGCTCAGGCACCAAGGGCAGGTGATCGACGCGCGGCCGTTCACCGAGTTCTACCCGAAGCGCAAGGGGTAATCTGATGGCATGGGAGTGGCCATTCCGGTTCGCGGAACGCATGGCGACGCAGACTGCCCTGTCCTCGTCGATAGGATCCCTGGCGCATGGCTATGGCGCCCAGAAGTTGTTGAGCCCGACGGGCCGCGCCCCGACGCGCGTGTGCCCCTGTCTATTCCACTAGGCGCGTTTCCCGCTTCAATTGCCCCATCAGCAGGGTCTGCCCTATATTCCTCCTACTCAAGTAGGAGAAGTAGGAATGACTCAGAATGATTATCGGAAAGGACTTAAAGCTGGTTCGGGGCACGGTTCGCCCGCCCGCTACGCCGTCCGGCGCGCCTTTACACTGGTCGAACTCCTCGTCGTCATCGGGATCATCGTCGTGCTGATTTCGGTGCTGCTCCCGTCCCTTGCCAAGGCCCGCCGCTCGGCCAACGCGACCAAGTGCCTCGCGAACCTCCGCTCGATCGGCTTGGCCCAGGTGCAGTACGTCTCTGATTGGCGTGGATGGGCCGTCCCACCCATCCAGGGCAACAACAACGACGTCTGGCCCGACACGACCACGAAGAAGCGCACCGTCTGGTTCAACAACAACGGCTTCCGCTCGGCCCTGGGCATGCCCGACTGGGTCCCCGGCAGCGGCAACGGCGGGCGCTTCCCCGAAGGCTTCATCTGCCCCGACGCCAGCCAGGCGAACGACGAGCAGACCAACCGCCAAGGCGCGCACATCGGCTTCAGCTACGGCTACAACGCCCGCCACGTCAATTACGTCGGCACGCCGATCTTCACCCAGCCGGCCGACAAGACGTGGAACGCCGCCACCGAGTTCGCCGGCGTGAAGGCGACCCGCGTCCGCAACCCGGCCGAGAAGCTGATGTTCGCCGACGCGATGACCCCGCACCTCCAGCCGCAGCACTCGGCCCACTACTTCCGCGTGGACGGGTTTGACGAGCGGCGTGACGGGGAGGACGAGACGGCGTTCGTCGCCTACCGCCACAGCGGCCGCAACGACCGGATCAACGTCGTCTTCTGGGACGGCCACGCCGAGACCAAGGACCGCGGCGACGTGGAGGCGGTCAAGGACCCGAACGCCGCGAGTACCCACGGGCCCGTCGCCAACCGCACCCCCAACTGGGACCGCGTCTGGGAACTCTCGGCGCCGTGATCGCTGACCGCGTTCGGTCGCGTTGCTCGGAGTTCACACTTTAGTGTGTAAAGGGGGGGCACGCCGGGATGTGCGAGAGTCGACGGTGCCCGGACGGATCCCCCCTTGCACGCTGAAGCGTGAACTCCGAGCGCCCCGACGCGCGCCAGTCGTCATCGAATCTAACAACCCGACCCGGCGAACGTTCGCCGGGCAAAGGGGTCAGGTAACCCGCGCCGCATATCGCCGGCGCTCACCGGAAGGAGTCAGTACGCAGTGACTAAGGGCAAGTCGATCATCTCCGCCGCCGCGCTCGCGTGGTCGGCGTCCGTCGTCGGCGCCGCCGAGCCCGCCAATCTCCAGCAGGAGATCGAGGCCCTCCGCGCCGAGGTCCGCGAGCTCCGGGCTAAGCAGGACGCTCCGAAGCCCACGTTCACCACCGCCGACGTCGAGGCCGCCGTCGATTCCGTCCTCCGCGACGCCGACAAACGCTCCACCCTCCTCGCCGAGACCTCGACCTTCTACGGCGGGTACATCGACGACAAGTTCCAGATCCGCTCGGCCGACGGCAACTGGACGCTCAGCCCGTCGCTCTGGCTCCAGTTCCGCGGGGTCACCAACTTCAACGAAAACGGCAAGTCCGAGGGCCGCGACAACGTCGACAACGGCTTCGAGGCCCGCCGGCTCAAGTTTAGCCTCGACGGCAACGCGTTCTCCAAGCAGTTCTACTACAACTTCACCTGGGCGACCGACCGCAAGACCGGCAACCTCGTCAACGAGGAGGCCTACGTCCGCTGGCAGTTCGCCGACCGCTTTGCGGTCAAGGCCGGCAACTACAAAGAGCTGATCTACCAGGAGACCGCGACCAGCTCGAAGCGCAAGCTCGCCGTCGACGTGTCGCTCGTCGGCCAGGTCCTGTTCAACGGCGACGTCTACTCCCAAGGCGTCGAACTGAACTACGACGACGGCAAGGACGGCTCGATTCAGGCCCTCGTCGGCTTCTCCGACGGCTACGGCTCGGTCAACACCAACTTCCAGGACCCGCCCACCAACGGGTTCGACTTCGGCGTCTACGGCCGCGCCCAGTACAAGGTCTTCGGCGACTGGAAGGCGTATTCGGACCAGACCGCCCTCGGCACCAAGACGGACCTGCTCGTCGTCGGCGCGGGCTTCGACTGGAGCGAGAACGGCGACACCGAGGTCGTCCGCCACGCCGTCGACGCCCAGTTCGAAACCGGCAAGCTCGGCCTGTTCGGCGCGTTCGTCGGCCGGTACACCGAACGCGCCAGCGACTCGACGTGGGACTGCGGCGCGCTCGTCCAGGCTGGCTATCTCATCGACGCCCAATTCGAGATCTTCGGCCGCTACTCGTACCTCAAGCTCGACGATGCGAGCACCGACGAGAACCAGTTCCACGAGATCACCGTCGGCGCGAACTATTACCTCAAGGGCCACAGCGCCAAGGTCACCGTCGACGTCGGCTGGCTGCCCAGCGGTTCCCCGGCGATTTACGACGGCATCGGTGTCCTTGCCAACGACGGCGACACGCAGTTCTACATCCGCGGTCAGTTCCAACTCGCGATCTGACGCTCCACCCGGGCTAGCCGCTTCAGCCGCGGCTAGTGCTCCCCACCAACCGGCGTCGAACGGGGACCGGGCAATTCTCGTCCGGTCCCCAATCGAAGCTTGACGAAATGTCTGATTCCCATAGATTAAGCGATAAGCCTACTAATCAAATAGGAGAAGTAGGCAATCCGTGACTTGTGCTGTGAGTGCCTCTCAATGCATCTTCCCACCCGCCCGCCGAGCTGTGACCCGCTCGGCCCCGCCGGGAGCCGCCGCGCGCTGTAGACGCTCACGCTGTTACCGCTGTGAGCCGGTCTCCGAACCCCCGCCGCGCCCGTTGTCCGTTCTCCCCGCTCCCACGTTTCCCAGGACGTTCCCATGGTCACGCAACCCACTCCTTTCACGCCCAACGAGCCGCGCGAGTCGGCCGAGACAGTCCTCGCTAAGAACCTGATCGCCGCCCGTTCACTCCGCGGGTTCACCCAACACGAATTAGCCGCCGCCGCCGACGTGTCCCGCGCCACCGTCGCTCAGCTCGAGGCCGGCCTGTCTGACCCACGGCTGTCGACGGTCTCGGCGCTCGCCGAGGCCCTTGGCATTGCGCCGCTCGCGCTGCTTGCCTCGCCGACCGAGGTCCGCGCCTTGGTCGACACGCTCCACCACCCCTCGCCCGCACCGGCGGTCGACCTGACCCGCGTCCGCTTCTTCCTCGCCAGCGGCATGCTCAAGGACCGCCTCCGCGCCGCCCGCGACGGGGCGGAAATTGCCCGGCAGTTTGGGTACGAGTCGTCGGGCTCACAGATCACGGCCGGGCTCTTCGCCGCCCTTGAACCGGACGCGGTCCTCCTTGGGGCCCAACTCGGGAAAGCCCTCGCGGACCCGGACTCTGCTTGAACAAGCGATGCGCCTTTTACTTGAGCGCTGGGTGAAGACACGCGCGTGACGGCAAGGACGAAACCCACGGAACAAGTTCCGTGGGCTTTCCGGGAGAGTTTACGCAAGTGCGTGCCGGCGAACTAAGCACCTTTTCAATCGCCGTCGCCGGGCTCGCTCATTTATCGCGCGTCCGTCCACCAACCGCAGGTCACACCCGAACGCCTTTCCAATCGAAATCGGCCGCATTTTCCTCGGGAAAACAGCAATTCGAGGGAATTCCTGAGCCCGTTTCCGCCCTTGGCACCACCTTCGCTCTAGGGAGGGCGTCGACGTCAAGAAGTGAAGTGAAGGATGACGACGACGCGGAGATCGGAACGCAAAACGATCTCCTCCAAACTTAGAGCGCGGTTGGTTCCCACGGGCAGCACGGCCCGCAGGCGGTCTGCGGGCCGTGCCCTGTCCGGGGGCTCCGTCCGACGCTCTGAGACGTTTGATGACCACTGACAATCCGCGAGGGCCCGCCGTGGCAAGCGGCCCTCGGACAAGCCTCGTTTCCTCCTCCGCCAGGCCGCACGCATACCCTCGCGTGCGGCCTTTTTTATTTCATCGCCGGAAAAGTTCACCAGGGAGGCACGGAGGCACGGAGAAGAAAAGAGAACACGAGGATGGAGGATAGAAGAAGGAGGATGGATCTGCGCGCCGGCTCCATCCTCCACCCTCTATCATCCATCCTCGTGTGTCCTCTTCTCCGTGCCTCCGTGGTGAAGAATCCTGTCTCACTTCAGCTTCATCAACTCCTCGGCCGTCCACTGTTGTTCGCCGCGACCGGCCGTCGCCTTACGGATCTCCGCCACGGCGGCGGGCGTCATCGCGTGGCCCTCGTGGCCCCACTCGCGGCGGAGGTAGGTCACGACCGCGGCCACCTGGTCGTCCGTCATTGCGGCGCCGAGGCCCGGCATCTCCAGGTCCATCGTCTTCTTCCCGACCTTGATCGGGCCCTGCACGCCCTGGAGGATGATCCGCACGAGCCGCGAATCCGGCCCTAGAACCCACTCACTGTCCGCCAGCGCGGGCGCCACGCCGTCCTGCCCCAGGCCCGACGGTTGGTGGCACTGGGCGCACACGGACGCGTAGAACTCGCGGCCCGCGGTGAACCGCTTGTCCTCGTCTGGCGTCAGCGGCGTGAGCGGGGGGGTATTGTCGCCCGGCTTGCCCGGCCAGCTCATGCCAACCTCCGCCTTGCCCGCCAACTCCGCGAGCTTCTTGTCGGATGACGCGTGGAGCTTAATCAAGCCCGCGGGCTCGGTCTTCAGACGCAACCGCCGGGGCGCCGCGCCCTTGGCGGGCGGCATGATCGCGTCGACCACGCCCGCGAGCAGCGCTTGTTGCGCCGACGCGTGACCGGCCGGCTGATTGGCGATCAGCGTCAGCAGTTTGTCGACCCGGTCCGCGCTTCGGCTCTTGATCACACACTCCGACAGGTCGTTGAGGATGGCCGCCGCGTTCTTCGCGTCGGCGCCCTTCATCTTGGCGACGAACTTCTCGTCCTTGAGCAGCATGTCGAGCAGTTCGAGCTCGCGCCCGACGACCCCGCTGAGCGCCGCCGTCCGGAACACCGGGCTGCCGATCTGTTTGGTCAGGGTCGACAGCAGCGCCGCCCGCGCCTCGGCCGAGTTGATCGTCCCGGCGCTGATCAGCACCTGGAGCTGCACCGAGTCGTCCGCGTCGCCGGCCAGGCCGATTAGCGCCTTCAGCGCCTCGCCGACCTCGCGCAGGCGCGGCTCGCCGGCGCGGATCGCCGCCACGCGCACGCGCGGGTCCGCGTCCTTCATCGCAAGCGCCGCCGTCTCGTCGTCCAGTTTGCCCAGGCCTTCGAGGGCCCAGACGGCGTGCATCCGCCCGAGCGGCGTCACACCGGCTTGTACCTTGTTCGTGAGCACGTCGAGCAGCAGTGCAGCCGCGGCCGGGTCCTGCCGCTCGACGATCAGCCGCTGCGCCGTCTCGCGCCACCACCCGTTCGGGTGCGAGAGCGCCTTCACCAGTTCCGCCGTCGGCGCTTTTGATAGCTTGGGTTGCGGGCCCGGCTTGGCCGACTCGTGTACGACGCGGTAGATGCGGCCGAGGTGCAGGCCCTTGTCCAGCCCGCGCTGTTCGACCTGGTTTTTGAGGTACGACGTCAGGTACGCCGCGTGTTGGAGGATGCCGCGGTAGAGGTCGACGACGTACAGCGTGCCATCCGGCGCGGTGTACATGTTGACCGGCCGAAACCGCTCGTCCGTCGACGTCAGGAAATCGACGGGCCCGTCGTTCTGCCCGCCTGACCCGTGCTGGATCGACTTGCCCGTCAGGGCGACGCCGCTCTGCGTGATCGTGTGCCGGACGACCAGGTTTGCGGCCGGCTCGCACACGAGGGCGTTGCCGAGCATCTCCGCGGGGAGCTTGTCGCCGCGGTACACCACGGGTCCGCACGCCGCCGTCACGCTGTTCAGGTAGCCTTGCTCGTTGACGATGCCCGTGTAGCCGCGGTTGACGCCCGGGTTGACGCGCGACGGGTAGACCTTTCCGGGCGCGAGCGACACGTTGAGCCCCGCCGCCCCGCCCAGGTACGGGTTGCGCCCCAGGTACTGCGACGGCGCGAGGTCGGCCCGGAGCATCGTCGAGTTCGAGTTGTAGTAAAACCGGCCGACGTCGTCCTGCGTCAGCCCCCATTGTCCCTTCGCGCTCGACCCGTCGCGAAGGAAGCCTTTCTTTGCCGGGTTGTACTTGAATCGCGACGGGTAGTTCGAGCTGTAGATCCAGTTGTCGAGCCCGTGCGTCAGGCCGTTGGCCATGTGCTCGGGGTTGGGGCTCTTGCGCCCGTAGTCGGAGGCGATCAGGTCCTTCTTATCCGCGACGCCGTCGCCGTCGGTGTCCTTGGAGAACCACAGGTTGGGCGGCTCGGCGACCAGTACCCCGTCCGCCACCACCGCCACCGCGCGCGGCGCGACGAGCTTGTCCATGAACCGCGTGGCCTTGTCCATCCGCCCGTCGCCGTCCGTGTCCTCCAGCAGCGTCACGCGGCCGACCGGCTCGAGCTCGGATTGCCCGCCCTTGGTGTCGGGCATGTACCCGCG
>Ga0196963_10002367_pt1 | contig 11365 bp, 7 predicted proteins | sample S1_5metaG_FD_148600 | JGI IMG/M metagenome (GOLD analysis project Ga0196963, IMG submission 148600) | Soil microbial communities from Anza Borrego desert, Southern California, United States - S1_5 | ecosystem: Environmental > Terrestrial > Soil > Desert | place: USA: California | collected... | reverse complement strand
CGGCTTCGGGCGGGAGGGTGGGGCCGGAGACGATGATGCCCGAGGGGTTTGGCGCGTAGACCCAGACGACCGACGCGCGCGGGAGACGAGGAACTCGGCCTCGGAGGAGACGGCGTCGGGGTCGATCCACGGGATCAGCGTGCGCGGGGCGGCGTCGCCGAGCAGGACGATGGCGGCGGGGGATCGCGCGGGCGGTCGCGACAGGCAGAGCAGGAGGACGATGAGGGTGAGGATCGGGCGCATGGGGATGGCCGCAATAGGATAACGTGCGGGGACGGAGGAGGCTCAATGGTTTTGCGGATCGCGGCGGTCGGCGGTGGTGCGGGAAGGGAACGCACCGATGCGGGCGGCGCTCACGTGCACCGTCGGTGCGACCACTAAGTACGCCCTTCGACTTCAGGCGCGGGTGGCGAGGGGGAGAGGAGTAGGTAGCGTGCGGTGGGGTTGTTGAGGCTACACTGCTCGTCATGCCGCTCCGCGCGATTGCACGTCGGTTGTTGCCGCACACGCCGGGGCCGGAGGCGGTGGCGGGGATCGCGTCGGTGGGGGTGGGGGTGGGGCTGCTGGCGGTGAAGTTTTTGGCGTACGCGCTGACGGGGTCGGCGGCGATTTTTTCGGACGCGATGGAGTCGATCGTCAACGTGGTGGCGAGCGGGTTCGCGCTGTACGCGCTGTTTTACGCGCACCGGCCGGCGGACGCGGAGCACCCGTACGGGCACGGGAAGATCGAGTTTCTGTCGGCGGGGTTCGAGGGGGGGATGATCTTCCTGGCGGCGCTGGTGATCGCGTGGCAGGCGGTGGGGGTGATGGTGCGGCCGGTGCCGCTGGCGCGGCTGGACTGGGGCGTGCTGCTGATGGCGGCGGCGATGGTCGTCAATGGTGCGATGGGCGCGTACCTGATCAATGCCGGGCGGCGGGCGGGGTCGCTCACGCTGGTGGCGGACGGGAAGCATCTGACCACGGACGCGGTGACGTCGGCGGCGGCGCTGGGGGCCGTGGTGCTGATCCGGTTCACCGGGTGGGCGATCGTCGACCCGGTCGTGGCGCTGCTGATCGCGGCGTACATCTCGGTGACGGGGATCCGACTCATGCGGCGCGCGGCGGCGGGGCTGTTGGACGAGCAGGACGCGGAGGACGAGCGGCTGCTGCGGGACATCCTGGATTCGCACACGGGTGCGGGGGGGAAGGAGCCGGTGATCTGCTCGTACCACAAGCTGCGGCACCGGCACTCGGGGCGGTACCACTGGGTGGACTTTCATTTGGTGGTGCCGGCGGGTTTGGACGTGCGGCAGGGGCACACGATCGCGAGTACGATCGAGTACGAGATCGAGCAGGCGCTGGGGGAGGGGAACGCGACGGCGCACGTGGAGCCGTGCGCGGGGGAGGCGTGCGGGAGCGGGTGCGCCAGCGATGGCAAAGGGTAAATATCTGATGTCAAAGTAGCGGACCGGTTTGATCGCGTCGGGCGACTGTGGCGCGGGTGCGACAGGTCGGCCGTCAAGCGGTTCGGGGTGTCAGCCGCGACGTCGGGGGAGCCCCGAATGGTAGAGGTGCGGGGGGCACCGGCGGGCGGGTGACGGGGTGTCGGATTTTCAAGGCTCACGAGAGATTGGGGCGACTAAAGGGCGGAAAAGGGCATTTAACCCGTCGAAAATGCGGATGAGCCTGTCGCGGCTCGCGCGGCATGGGTGTTGCAAGGACTCGCCCGCTGATAACGGCTGGGGCTGACGCGCCGAGGGCGCGTCGGGCTGGCCGGGATCGCCGCGACGAGATGGATCCGCCGCGCCGTTTCGTCCGCGTTGGTGGGCGGCACGAGCTGGAATCAGAGCCGCTGAAGCGGCCCCGCCCGGGGTGGGGTGGCGCGGCGGTGACCGGGAGATTCCGCGCGCACGGATCGCGTGCGGGTGGGTTTGCGACTGGGAGGCCGACGATGTCTTACGTAGCGATGCCCGATGACCTGGCGACGGGGGCGCCCGAGGAGACGGCGCCGATCGCGCCCGGGCGGGTGAGCTCGGGGATGCGGTGGCTGGACGTAATTTTGCGCGGCGGGCTGCCGGCGAACCGGGTGTATTTGGTGCTCGGGGAGCCGGGGACGGGGAAGACGACGCTGTCGCTGCAGTTTTTGCTGGCCGGGGCGATGCAGGGCGAGACGGTGTTGCTGGTGACGCTGGCCGAGACGCGCGCCGAGCTCGAGGCCGTGGCGGAGTCGCACGGGCTGGACATCTCGCCGATCCAGGTCCACGAGGTGAGCACGTCGGACGCGGGGCTGGAGGCGGGGAGCGACCCGGTGGACGCGGGCGAGGCGGACCTGCCGGAGCGCGACTACACGGCGCTGCACCCGGAGGAGGTGGAGCTCGGGGAGAGCTTGCGGAAGATCGTGGACGTGGTCCGGCGGACCAAGCCCAAGCGCGTGGTCGTGGACTCGCTGACCGAGATCCGGCTGTTGGCGCGGGAGCCGGTGCGGTACCGGCGGCAGATTTTGGCGCTGAAGAACTTCTTCATGAAGTGCGGGTGCACGGTGTTCTTCATCGACGACCCGTCGTCGCGCGGCGGGGCCGAGAGCCAGCTCCAGACGATCTGCCACGGGGTCATGCAGCTCGAGCGGCTGGCGCCAGAGTATGGGCGGGAGCGGCGGCGGATGCAGGTGCTCAAGATGCGCGGGGTGCAGTTCCACGGCGGGTACCACGACTACGTGATCCGGCCGGGCGGGCTGGTGATCTGGCCGCGGCTGGTGGCGTCGCACCACCGGCGGCAGTACGAGCTTGTGCCGGTGCCGAGCGGGGTGGCGCAGATCGACCAGCTGATGGGCGGCGGGCCGGACCGCGGGACGACGATGCTGGCGCTGGGCCCGGCGGGGGTGGGCAAGTCGTCGCTGTGCCAGCAGTACTGCATGGCGGCGGCGGGGCGGGGCGAGTACTTCGCGTGGTTCAGCTTCGACGAGCGGCTGGAGACGATCTTCAAGCGCGGGACGTCGATGAAGTTCGACCTCCGCGGGCTGGCCGAGGCCGGCAAGTGCTCGATCGAGCAGGTCGACCCGGGGAGCTTGTCGCCGGGCGAGTTCATCCAGCGGGTGCGGCGGCAGGTCGAGAAGTTCGACGCGCGGGTGGTCGTGATCGACTCGCTGAACGGGTACATGAACTCGATGCCGGGCGAGCGGTTCCTGACGATCCAGATGCACGAGTTGCTGACGTACCTGAACCAGATGGGGGTGCTGACGATCATCGTGATCGCGCAGCACGGGCTGCTCGGGGCGCAGATCGACCCGCCGATCGACTTGAGCTATCTGTCGGACTCGGTGGTGGTGCTGCGGTACTTCGAGGCGGCCGGGCACGTGCGGCGGGCGATGGCGGCGGTGAAGAAGCGCGGGGGCGCGCACGAGACGAGCGTGCGCGAGTTCCAGGTGACCGAGACGGGCCTGCGACTGGGCGAGCCGCTGGAGCAGTTCCAGGGGATTTTGACGGGGCAGCCGGAGCTGCTGGACCGGGAATACGGGCGCGGCGGCGGCGGCGGCGGCGGCGGCGGCGGGATGCCGCGCGGCGGGCCGCTGATGCGCGCGGGGGGAGGGCCCGAGTCGGCGCCGTCGCCGGGGGATGACGGGCGGGCGTCGCAGTCGTCGTGAGAATCGCGACGACGCGAAGCGACTGCTGACGGCCATTGCTAAGCGCGTGCATCGAGTTGTCGAGAGAGGAATGGGATTCAGATGTCTACGGTGCCGAACATTCCGCCCGCGACGCTTGAGGAGCCCGCGGAGGGTGCGCGCGGGAACGGGTTCGGGGAGGTGTTGTCTGGGGGTGAGCGCGCGGTCGATAACAGAGCTGCTGAAGCGGCCCCGCCGGCCGGGGGGGACGAGGTGGAACGGCCGGAGCGGGTGATGGTGCTGGCGCCGACGGGGCGGGACGCGGCGCTGCTGGCGGGGCAACTGCGGCGGCGCGGGTTCGTCGTGGACGTGTGCGCGGATCACGACGATTTGTGCCGGGCGGTGCGGGCGGGGTGCGGGGCGGCGTTCGTGGCGGAGGAGGCGCTGTCGGGATCGGCGCTGAAATGCGTGCTGGACGAGTTGGAGCACCAGCCGGCGTGGAGCGATTTGCCGGTCATCATCATGACCCACGAGAGCCAGGCGACGTACTCGGGGGAGAAGCTGGCGTCGCTGTTCCGGGCGGTGGCGAACGTAACGCTGCTGCAGCGGCCGATCCGGCTCGTGACACTGGTGAGCACGATCGACTCGGCGCTCAAGTCGCGGCGGCGGCAGTACCAGGCGCGGGACCTGCTGGGCGATCTACGGCAGGCGGTGGAGCAGCGGGACCGGTTCCTGGCGATGCTCGGGCACGAGCTGCGCAACCCGCTGGCGGCGGTGGTCAACGCGATCACGATCTTGCGCAAGTTCGGGCCGGCCGACCCGCACTTGGCGGACGAGCAGTGCGACGTGATCAGCCGACAGTCGACGCACATGGCGCGGCTGGTGGACGATCTGCTGGACGTGGCGCGGATCACGTCGGGGAAGGTCGTGCTGAACCGGGAGCCGATCGACTTGCGCGTGGCGGCGAGCCGGGCGCTGCAGGCGCTGCGGCTGTCGGCGGCGATGCAGCGGCGGCACGACATCGCGCTCGAGTCGCCGCCGGTGCCGGTGGTCGTGAGCGCGGACGCGGTGCGGCTCGAGCAGGTGCTGCTCAATTTGCTGACCAACGCGGTGAAGTACACGCCGGACGGGGGGCGGGTGACGCTGGCGATCGGGGTGGAGCAGGGTTCGAACGGGGACGGGTCGATGGCGGTCGTGCGCGTCATCGACTCGGGCGAGGGCATCCCGGCGGAGATGCTCGGCAGCATTTTCGAGCCGTTCACGCAGCTGGCGCAGTCGCTGGCGCGGTCGCGCGGGGGACTGGGGATGGGGCTGACGGTCGTGAAAAACCTCGTGGAGATGCATGGCGGCGCGGTGTCGGCGCACAGCGCGGGGCCGGGGCGGGGGTCGGAGTTTCGGATCACGCTGCCGCTGGCGGCGTCGCAGGCGGCGGTGGCTCGGCCGGCGCCGGTGCGGCCGGCGCAGACGAACCCGTGTGAGATCCTGCTCGTCGAGGACAACCCGGACAGCCGGAAGACGCTCGCGCGGTTGCTAAAGCTTTTCGGTCACAAGGTGGACACGGCGGACGACGGGCCTTCGGGATTGGAGAAGGCGCTGGCGATCAAGCCGGAGGTGGCGCTGCTGGACATCGGCCTGCCGGGGATGGACGGGTTCGAGGTGGGGCGGCGGATCCGGGCGGCGCTGGGGGACGGGATTCTGCTGATCGCGCTCACGGGGTACGGGCAGCCGGAGGACCGGGAGCGCGTGCGCGAGGCGGGGTTCGATTTGCACCTGGTGAAGCCGGTGCAGCCGGATCAGTTGAATGCGATCTTGTCGGCGCGGTTGTGTGGGAAGCGGGGGATGCGGGGGGGGTGAGGCGGTGGGCTTTGGGGAAGACCGTCTCTAATGTCATCCCGAGGAACGAGGGATCTGGCCGGCACGCAAGGGCCCTCATGATTTGGCGATTCGTGCTCGAGGGCTGATCCCAAGTTCGAACGGGCCCGGACGCGCCGTCCAGATTCCTCGGAGTACCTCGGAATGACAGGTCCGACGCCGTGTTGATAACTGGCGCACTTGTTACTTGACGGTCAGGCGTTTGCGGAGGTCGGCTTTGGCGGTTTTGAGCTGGGCGTGTTCGGGGGCGTCTTTGTAGTGGGGGTCGAGGGGATAGCAGCCGGAGATAATGCCGTTGCGGGGTGCGGTCGTGCAGTCGCTGAACGTGCGGCAGATCTTCTTCGCGTTCGCCGGCGCGCCGGCGAGCGTGTCGGCGAGCATGTCCCAGTAGGAGAGGACGAGGCGGCCGATGCCGACGGAGTCGACCCAGCCTTGGCGGACGACGGCCTGGGCGACGTGGGGGAGGTACTCCTGGAGGTAGGAGTAGGCGCTGCCGACGATGACGGCGTCCGGGCAGGTGGCCTTGAGGTCGCGGCAGAGGTGGATCTGGCGGACGACGCCGACGAGGGGGTCTTCGGGGGGCTGGTAGCCGTCGGACGGCGGGAAGATCGCGGGGCGCTGGAAGTGGGGGTTGTAGTAGGGCGAGCAGCAGGAGACGTTGATCATCGAGCAGCCGAGGCCGCCGAGCATGTTGATGAAGGCGATCGGCTCCGTGAGGTCCTGCTGGAGCGGGTTGTCGGGATTGCAACCGAAGGCGTACACGTAGGGGAAGTGCTTCTGGTAGTCGTCCGGGATCCCGGGCCCGAGCTTGCCGGGGGTGGACTCGGCGGGGTCGGGCTTGAAGGGCGGGTGGTCGAAGGCGGAGAGGCGGACGCCGACGCGCATGCCGGGGACTTCGGACTTGATGCGGCCGATGATCTCGCGGGCGAAGCGGGTGCGGTTCTCGAAGGATCCGCCGAACTTGCCGGGGCGGGTGAAGCCGGAGAGGAGCTCGTGGCCGAGGTAGCCGTGGCAGTGCTTGACGTCGACAAAGCCGTAGCCGGCGCGGCTGGCGAGTTTGGCGGCGCGGACGTAGTTGTCGATCAGGCGGTCGAGGTAGTCGTCGGAGATCAGGACCGAATCGTCCTTGGGGTCGATGCCGAAGCGCGGGTCGAGGAGCGGGTGGTGGTAGGCGATGCGGTTCTCGAACCTGGTCTTGGAGTTGGGCTTGCAGAAGCGGCCGGAGTGGGTGAGTTGCAGGCCGACGAGGAGGTCGTCGGTGCGGCCGAACTTCTCCTTGTGGGCGGCGAGGCAGGTGTCGAGGAGGAGGCGGGCGCCGCGCTCGGCGCGGTCGACGTCGTCGTCGATGACGCCGATCTGGAGGGGGTTGGCGCGGCCGTCGTTCTGGACGGCGAAGGCCTCGCCGCCCCAGATCCATTTCGCGCCGGACTCGCCGAAGTGCTTCCAGCGGCGGACGGTGTGCTCGGAGGGCTCGCCGGTGGGCGTGCCGTCCCAGCCTTCCATGGGGTGGATGCACCAGCGGTTGCCGAGGGTGAGGCCGTCGATGGCGAGGGGCGCCGCGAGGGGCGAGCCCTGGTCGGCGGAGAGGACGGCGTCGTCGACGGGGAGGTCGAGGTTGAGGGAGGCGAGGTGGGCGCGGAGGCCGGCGACGTCTTTATGGTGACCGATCTTGGGGTAGGAGTCATCCGCCATGGGGGTTGTTATGGCGGAAAGGGCGGGGGGATGCAAAGCAGGAGGGGAATGACGAATGCCAAAACCCGAAGCCCGAATCAAATTCGAAGGACGAAGATCGAATGACGAAACGGGTCGGGCGCGCGTGGGGCGCTTTTCGTCATTCGACGTTCGACCTTCGCCATTGATTCGAGCTTCGGGTTTCGACATTCGTCATTTGATCGGCTACTCGGTGATCGGCGTGAGCGTCACCTTGTGGAAGGTCGTCGGGCTGGTCTCGGAGCCGATGCCGAGGGGGCTCGCGCCGGTGGGGCGGTCCTTGTTCGAGAGGTCGGCGCCGGTGGTGAAGTGGGCGGCGATGCGCTTGCCGTCGACCCAGGCCTCGATGCGGCCGCGGCGGACCTTGACGGTGGCGGTGTAGCGGACGTTGGGCCGCCAGTCGAGGCGCGTGTAGGCGGTTGGGTTCTGCTGGGCGGTCTTGCCGCCGATGTGCTGGAAGCCGGAGACGGTGCCGGACCAGCCGCCGAGGACGAGGGAGCAGGGGTGCTTGTTGACGGTGAACATCTGGACGACGCAGCTGTCGCCGCCGGTGCGGGTGAACTCGACGGTGAAGTCGTACTGGTCGGGGAGGGTGGCGGGGGCGAGGGGGAGGATGGCGCGCTTGGCGTCGTTGGAGCGGAGTTCTGCGCCGGTGCGGGACCACGCGCCGGCGGGGCAGGCCGTGGCGAAGTCGGCGGTGGCGAGGAGGTCGATCGAGGTAGGGACGGCCGGGATCGACGTGGGGGTGGTTGCGGCGGCCGCGGCGGGCTGCGGGGGCGCGTCACCGCGCTTGCCGGCGAGGACGACGGTGAAGGCGACGACGGCGAGGAGCGCGGCGGCGGCCGCGGCGATGGTCAGCGGCGGGCGGCGGGCCGGGGCCGTGCGCTTGGACGCGTAGGCCTTATTGGCGAGGGAGGTGAGGGCGGCGGCGGAGAGGGGGACTTGCTCGGCAAGGGCGTCGAGGCCGGCGAGGCGGCGGGCGGCGCCGGCGGCGCGGTGTGAGAGGCCGGTGGAGGGGCCGGGGTCGGCCGCCGGGGTCCACGGCGCGGACGGGCTGAACGCGGAGAGCGCGGCGGCGGGGTCGGCGGGGCGGGACGGCTTGGCGGGTGCGGAGGCGGCGACGGCCTTGGGCTTTGGGGTGGGGCGGTCGAGGTCCTCGCTGGCGAGGGCCATCGGCGCGCCGCAGGCGGGGCAGTGGCGCGGGGCCGAATCGGCGCCGGCGAGGCCGGTGGCCTTCGAGCGGTAGGTCCGATCACAGGGGACGCACTTCCACGTGCGGATGAGGCTGGTCATGGGTGATCTCGCGGGAAACGGGTGGCGTGATCGATGACTCTGGTGCGCGGGTCGACGCCGACGCACGGGTTGATCAAACTGACGTGTGACCGACGCGGCGAATCTACGTCGGGCGGGGAATTGGGGCCAAGAAAAAGTGATCGAATCGGCGGAGAATCGCCCAAACTGCCCTGATCAGGGCATGGGGCAGGGCGCGATGTAGTCATGCATTGCGAATGAACCGGGTTGGATCGCGCACTGTGTGGAGCGGGTCGCGAGGCGAGGGTGTCGCGGAGCGGGGCGCGTCAGCAGGTCGTTGACCTGCAGCCATCTCAGCACCCACGCGCTCACGGTGTCACGACCACCCCCTGCTTGTCACGCCGGTGGGGGCGCGGACAATGGGCCTCACACACTATGGACGCCATCCTGCTCGAGAGGCCGCAGTCGTTCGCCCGCACGTCGATCCCGGAGCCGGAGCAGCCCGGCCCCGGGGAGGCGCTGGTCAAGGTGCACCGGGTGGGGATCTGCGGGACGGACATCTCGGGGTACTTGGGGAAGATGCCGTTCTACTCGTACCCGCGGATCCCGGGGCACGAGCTGGGGGTGGAGGTGCTGGCGGTCGGGGACGGGGTGACGAACGTGACGGCGGGCGACCGGTGCGCGGTCGAGCCGTACATGAACTGCCAGGCGTGTTATTCGTGTAAGGTCGGGCGGGGGAACTGCTGCAAGAACCTGAAGGTGTTGGGCGTGCACACGGACGGCGGGATGCGGCCTCGGTTCGTGCTGCCGGCGCGGAAGCTCCACCCGGCGAACAAGCTCACGCTCGAGCAGGCGGCGCTGGTGGAGACGCTGGCGATCGGGTGCCACGCGGTGAACCGGGGAAGGCCGGAAGAGGGCGAGCACGCGCTGGTGATCGGGGCGGGGCCGATCGGGCTGAGCGCGATCGAGTTTCTCAGGCTCGCGGGCGTGAGCGTGACGGTGCTGGACTTGTCGGACACTCGTCTGGCGTTCGCGAAGGACGTCATGCGGGTCGATCACGTGATCAAGCCCGATGGCAACGAGGGGGCGAGGCTGGAGGAGATCGGCGGCGGGCACTTGCCGACGCTCGTGATCGACGCGACCGGCAGCGTGAAGTCGATGAACCACGCGTTCAACTACGTCGGGCACACGGGGCGGATGGTGTACGTCGGAATCGTGACGGCGGACGTGCAGTTTCCGGACCCGCTGTTCCACTCGCGGGAGATGACGCTGCTGGCGAGCCGGAACGCCGAACCGGCGGACTTCACGCGGATCGTGGGGCTGATCGAGACGGGCCAGATCGACACGCGGCCGTGGGTGACGCACCACACGACGTTCGATTCGCTGATCGCGGATTTCCCGAAGTTCACGCGGCCGGAGACGGGGTGCATCAAGGCGATGGTGGAGGTGGGGTAAATCATTGGCCACAGATGCCCACAGATGTTCACAGACGTGGGTTGTGAAATCCGGCCGAAACGCATCCGTGTAGATCTGTGAGCATCTGTGGCTGACGCATTATGAAGACCGCCATCACCATCGCGCTGGTTCCACAGGCTCGGCAGGGGCCGTTCGTGTTTCATGGGGATTTGGCCGGGTCGGTGGCGGAGGCGGCGCGGTTGGGGTTTGACGGGGTGGAGGTTTTTCCGCCGTCGGGGTCGGCGGTTGATGCGGGGGAGTTGCGGGGGATGCTGGCGGAGCACGGGCTGGCGCTGGCGGCGGTGGGGATGGGGGCGGGGTGGGTGGTGGAGAAGCTTTCGCTGACGGACCCGGACGCGGGGGCGCGGCGGCGGGCGGTGGAGTTCGTGCGGGGGATTGTCGATTTCGCGGGAGGGTTCGGGGCGCCGGCGATCATCGGGTCGATGCAGGGGCGGCACGCGGACGGGAAGCGTGAGGCGGCGCTGGGGTGGCTGGCGGAGTCGCTGGGGGCGTTGGCCGGGCACGCGAAGCAGACCTACGGCGCCCCCCTGCTGTACGAGCCGCTGAACCGGTATGAGACGAATCTGTTTAACCGGCAGGGCGATGCGGCGGCGTGGCTGGACGAGGTGGGGCTGGCGGACGTGATGATCCTGGCCGACCTGTTTCACATGAACATCGAGGAGCGCGACGTGGCGGGGACGCTGCGGGGGCTAGGGCCGCGGCTCGGGCACGTGCACTGCGTGGACTCGAACCGGCTGGCGGCTGGGTGGGGGCACACGGACTTTTCGCCTATCGTGGCGGTGCTGCGGGAGGTGGGATATGCGGGGTATTTGTCGGCGGAGTGTTTTCCGGCGCCGGATTCGGAGGCGGCGGCGCGGCAGACGATTCGGCGTTATCGAGAGTTGTTGAGGTAGGATGAGTTACGGCTATAGCCTTACCCATGTCCCTCTCGTGGACCGCGCTCGACGCGCTCGCCTTCGGGCGGCGCTGTCGCTTGCCCTTCGGGTCGCGGCTAAACAGGGCGCGCGTTTTCAATCGGCAATCGGCAATCGGCAATCGGCAATCACCTTCATGCTCAAATCCAAACTACTTCATCCCGACATTCTCGCGATCATCGCCCGCGGGGGGCATCACTCGAAGATTCTCATTGCGGACGGGAACTACCCGGCGGCGTCGACGCTGGGGCCGAACGCGGAGTTGGTTTCACTGCAGCTCATGCCGGGCGTGCCGACGGTGACGCAGGTGCTTGAGGCGGTGTTGTCGGCGGTGCCGGTCGAGCGGGCGAACACGATGGATTACGAGCGGAGCGGGCCGTACGCGCTGAGGAGTGATCCGGAGGTGTGGCCGGAGTTTCGGCAGACGATCAAGGCGGCGGGGCTGACGCTGGAGCTCGAGCCGATCGAGAAGTGGGACTTTTACAAGCAGGTGTCGACGCCGGACCACATCCTCACCATTCAGACGGCGGACCAGCAGCGGTTCGCGAATTTGCTGCTGACGGTG
>Ga0196963_10002366_pt1 | contig 11366 bp, 9 predicted proteins | sample S1_5metaG_FD_148600 | JGI IMG/M metagenome (GOLD analysis project Ga0196963, IMG submission 148600) | Soil microbial communities from Anza Borrego desert, Southern California, United States - S1_5 | ecosystem: Environmental > Terrestrial > Soil > Desert | place: USA: California | collected... | reverse complement strand
TTGTTCAGAAAATATTTTATGGCATTGGCAGTTTAAACATTGCTGTGGGCGCTAACCCGGTAGATACTGCCTACTGGGCGCATGGAGTTGGACTATTTTTCGGTGCAGTTTTGGGGCGACTGATGGCAAAGCGTGAAAATAAGACTTTGACTCGGTACAATACCTGATAAACCTGGAAAGGGGCAAGGAAGACAAGCGGATTTTTTCGCACCTAGAAATAAAATAGTTTTCTTCTGATTTCTGACTCCTATTTTCAGTTTAAGTCGCATGAATGTAGTAATTGGGCACGAATTAGGGGGACGCTACCAAATTATTAGCTATTTGGGAGGCGGAGGATTTGGTAAAACCTTTGTTGCTGAAGATAAGCATCTTCCGGGAAATCACCGATGTGTGGTTAAGCAATTAAAATCACAGGCAACAGATCCTTCAAGCCTGCAAACGGCAAGGCGGTTATTTGCAACGGAAGCCCAAGTTTTATATCGTTTAGGAATTCATGAGCAGATTCCTCAACTTTTTGCTTACTTTGAGGAAAGCGAAGAATTTTATTTAGTTCAGGAACTGATTGAAGGGCATAACCTTAGCCAAGAATTTATTCTTGGTGAACCTTGGGCTGAAGAACGGGTAATTAGCCTTTTGCAAGACATTCTGGAAATTTTAGAATTTGTCCATCAACAGAATGTGATTCATCGCGATGTCAATCCTCATAACTTAATTCGGCGCAAAGCCGATGGGAAGTTAGTCTTAATTGACTTTGGCGCGGTTAAACAAATTACCACCACGATGATTACAGGAAGTCCTGCTAGCTTTACTATTGCTATCGGGACTCCTGGCTATCAACCCAGTGAGCAAGCAAACGGCAAACCCAAATTAAGTAGTGATGTTTATGCGGTAGGAATGATAGGAATTCAAGCAATTACTGGCTTACTTCCGAATCAACTGCTAACAGATTCAGAAACAGGTGAAATTAGCTGGCGTGAGCAAGCATCGGTCAGTGTAGAATTTGCAAATATTTTAGACAAAATGGTGCGGTATGATTTTCGCGATCGCTACCATTCGGCTACTGAGGCATTACAAGCACTCAAAGACTTGAAGCAGTCCACCTCTGCAACACTAGTTGTCGCCCCACCTCAATTACCGCTAACTTCTGCACCTCTAACAAAAGTTACGAAGTACAGAGCAATCCTATACAAATCTCTCATAGTAGTCAGCTTAATAGGAATGGCGGCAACAGCGGCGGTTTCTTTAGTTCACATGATTAATGCCTCCAATGCTACGGAATTATATAAGCAAGGCAAAACATTATCTGATTTAAAACGGTATGACGAGGCGCTGACTATCTATCAAAAAGCGCTGCAACTCAAACCAGACTATGCTGAAGCTTGGATAGGGAAAGGGAAAACCCTCTATCAATTAAAACGGTATCAAGCAGCCTTAGAAGCCAATGACAAAGCGATTCAGATTAATCCTGAATTATTAGCAGCTTGGCTAGATCGAGGGAATACACTGAATAATTTACAACGATATGAGGAGGCTTTGACATCCTTTAATAAGGCACTTCAAATCCAACTCAATCATGCAGAAGCTTGGAAGGGTCGCGGTAATTCTCTGACTTATTTACAACGATATCAGGAAGCGATCGCTTCCTATGATAAAGCGATAGAATTTCAACCCGACTTCCAGGAGGCTTGGTACAGTCGCGGTAGGGCGCTGCATAACTTACAACGCTATGAAGAGGCGATCGCCTCTTATAATAAAGCCGTTGAACTCAAATCAGATGACTCGTCAGCTTGGTACAACCAAGGCAATTCGCTGATTAATTTGAAACGGTATCAAGAAGCAATTGCAGCCTATGACAAGGCAGTTCAATTTCAACCCGATTACTATCAAGCTTGGTACAGTCGCGGTAATGTGCTGCTTAACTTGCAAAGATATGAAGACGCCGTTGAGTCTTTTAAAAAAGTCACTAAATTACAGCCTGGCGATTCTCAAGCTTGGTATAACCGAGGCTGGGCACTCCATCAGTTGCGCCGATACGAACAAGCCATCGCCTCCTATGATCAAGCGCTGCAATTGAAACGGAATAATTATCAAGCTTGGTACAACCGAGGAAACTCCCTTTATAACTTACAACGATATCAGGAAGCGATCGCCTCTTATAATCGAGCCACTCGCTACAAACCGGATCATTATGAGAGTTGGTATAGTCGAGGCAATGCCTTATTTAACCTCAAACGATATCAAGATGCGATCGCCGCTTACGAGAAGGCAGTCCGCTATAAACCAGATTACCGCGAGGCGGTAGACGCTCGCAACCGAGCGCAGAGTCAATTAGATGACCAAAAGTTAAGTTTTTCCCCTAAGAAAGCAGAACTAAAACCACCTCAAAACTGAATATTTTTACTGCTTACTTAAAAATAAAGACATTAGGAAATAGAAATTTTTATTTTCTATCTCTCTAATGTCTAGGTTTTCTCGTCCTTCTCTAGAAAAAAGTAGAATTTATCAACACAATCACAGATTATCGTGCTGAATTCTGATCTTCTGGTCGTTGAGTAGCTGCTTGATTCTCTGGGGCTTCAGCAGCTCTTAAAGCATCAGCGCCTTCGCTGAGTACTTCGTTCTCAGATTCAGGATCAATCGGATTATTAATTTGTCCGTCTGTGTTGGTATTGGGTTTTGTAGAAGTGCTTTTATGACTTGCATGACCGCTAGGCATAAGATAGATCCTCAAACACATCACTGATATACCCATAGCCTAAACTTGGAAACCTTTATAAATCCCTATCTTGAGACTTAGATTCATGCAGCACTTGGTAGTGTTTCCTATGAGAATGGCTGGAAACATCAGCTAACTTATCCAAGAGCGTTAAGATCGTTAAGCAATGTTTTCCCCTGTCCTCATGTCCGATCGCGTCAATCTCTCAGATGCTTTACCCACTGCGTCTCCTAATGGGCATCATCCCACAGGCGCAAATCAGAATAGTCAGAACAAGATTTGCATTCGGGGTGCAAGGCAGCACAATCTGAAAAACATTGATTTGGAGTTACCCCGCGATCGCCTAATTGTTTTTACAGGTGTCTCTGGTTCTGGCAAATCTTCCCTTGCCTTTGACACCATCTTTGCTGAAGGGCAACGTCGTTATGTAGAATCCCTCAGTGCTTATGCGCGCCAATTCTTAGGGCAGCTAGATAAGCCAGATGTCGATGCCATTGAGGGATTGAGTCCAGCCATCTCAATTGACCAAAAATCGACTTCTCATAACCCCCGCTCAACGGTTGGCACCGTTACGGAGATTTACGACTATCTCCGGCTGTTATTTGGACGGGCAGGTGTACCTCATTGCCCAATTTGCGATCGCTCGATTGCGCCTCAGACAATTGACCAGATGTGCGATCGCATTATGGAACTTCCAGACCGAACTAAGTTCCAAATTTTAGCCCCTGTCGTGCGTGGAAAAAAGGGAACACACGCCAAGCTACTATCCAGTCTGGCTGCGGAAGGGTTTGTGCGAGTGCGCGTTAACGGAGAGGTGCGCGAACTCTCGGAAAGTATTAAGTTAGATAAAAATTATACTCACACGATCGAAATTGTTGTTGATCGTCTGATCAAGAAAGCAGGTATACAGGAGCGTCTGACCGATTCTCTCACCACTTGTCTACGTCATAGTAGTGGAATTGCGGTGATTGATGTATTAAATGATACATCTGAACAGTCAGAGGAAAAACCCAATACATTACGTAATCCTGAAAATAGCAACGATTCTCCAAACAGTCAACAACCTGGCGAAAATACGCCTACAGAAATTAGCCAATTAACTACTATCAATGAGACAGATAACTATCAGGAACCGCTTAAAGAATTAGTCTTTTCAGAAAACTTTGCCTGTCCTGAACATGGCGCAGTGATGGAAGAACTTTCACCGCGCTTATTCTCCTTTAACTCCCCTTACGGCGCTTGCCCTAATTGTCACGGATTGGGTAACTTACGCGCCTTTTCAGCAGATTTAGTCGTGCCTGACCCAGAAGCACCTGTGTATGCCGCGATCGCTCCGTGGTCAGACAAGGACAACTCTTACTATCTCAGCTTGCTGTATAGCCTAGGGCAAGCCTATGGCTTTGAGATTCAGACACGCTGGAATCAGCTAACCCCAGAACAGCGGCAGGTGATTCTGCATGGTGCCGATCAACCGATCTGGATAGAGGAAAGGAAGGATCACCGACGTTATGCCGGGTTACTGACGATTCTGCAACGGCAGTATGACGAAGGTTCAGAATTACATAAACAAAGGCTAGAACAATACTTAGTCGATCAACCTTGTGAAGTTTGTCAGGGGAAACGACTCAAACCAGAAGCGATCGCAGTGCGGTTGGGACAGTATGGAATTTTAGATCTAACCAGTGCATCAATTCAGGAGTGTCGGCAGCGGATTGAGCAGCTAAAGTTGAGCGATCGCCAAGCTCAAATTGCAGATTTGGTACTCAGAGAAATCAAAGCCAGATTGCAATTTCTCTTAGATGTGGGCTTAGATTATCTCACCCTCGATCGCTCTGCAATGACCCTTTCCGGCGGGGAAGCGCAGCGGATTCGATTAGCCACCCAAATTGGTGCCGGGTTAACAGGTGTCCTCTACGTTTTAGATGAACCTAGCATTGGGCTACATCAGCGGGATAACGGACGCTTACTCAATACCTTAATTAAGCTACGCGACTTAGGAAATACTTTAGTTGTCGTAGAACATGATGAGGAAACAATTCGTGCTGCCGACCATTTAGTTGATATTGGTCCTGGCGCAGGAATTCATGGTGGAGAAATTGTTGCCCAAGGAGATTTTAAAACCGTGTTAGCAGCAGAAGCATCGCTTACAGGTGCTTATCTGTCTGGAAGACGGGTAATTGAAACTCCTGCACAACGTCGAGAAGGCAATGGGCGATCGCTCGTTTTGCAAAATGCCTATCGCAACAACCTGAGAAATGTAGACGTAGAAATCCCTCTCGGCAAGCTTGTCTGCATCACAGGGGTTTCCGGTTCTGGCAAATCTACCTTAATTAACGAACTGCTTTATCCCGCTTTGCAACATCACCTGACGCGCAAAGTTCCGTTTCCCAAAGATTTAGAAAAAATCAACGGACTCAACGCGATTGATAAAGCGATTGTGATTGATCAATCTCCCATCGGGCGCACGCCTCGTTCCAATCCGGCGACTTATACAGGCATTTTCGATCCAATTCGGGAAGTGTTTTCCCAAACAATCGAAGCCAAGGCAAGAGGTTATAAACCAGGGCAATTTTCCTTCAATGTCAAAGGAGGACGGTGCGAAGCCTGTGGCGGACAAGGGGTGAATGTAATTGAGATGAACTTCTTGCCCGATGTGTATGTGCAGTGTGAAGTTTGTAAAGGCGATCGCTACAATCGTGAAACGTTACAGGTGAAATACAAAGGCAAATCGATTGCTGATGTTCTCAACATGACTGTAGAAGAAGCCGTGGAATTTTTTATCAATATTCCCCGTGCTGCCACTAAGCTGCAAACACTGGCAGATGTTGGCTTAGGTTATGTTCGCTTAGGACAAACAGCACCGACGCTATCGGGTGGTGAAGCACAGCGAGTAAAGTTAGCTTCAGAACTTTCTCGTCGTGCAACTGGAAAGACTCTTTATTTAATTGATGAACCAACAACGGGTTTATCGTTTTACGATGTCCACAAATTACTGGATGTCTTGCAACGTTTAGTGGATAAAGGCAATTCAATTCTAGTGATTGAACATAACTTAGATGTCATTCGCTGCGCTGATTGGGTGATTGATTTAGGCCCAGAAGGTGGCGACAAAGGCGGCGAAGTGATTGCTTTGGGAACACCAGAAGCAGTAGCGGAAAGTGATAAATCTTATACAGGGCAATATTTAAAGCAGGTGTTACAGCAACACCCACCTCTAGCAACTGCGGAAATTTAACAGGACAAAACTTACGCAGTTAAAAAAGTTAAAAACTCAAGAACTAAGTAGAGGGATCTAAAAAACGTAAGATGTAATATCGAAAAGTGATCGCCCCAGTACACAAAACCTCAGCGATCGCCCAATCCAAGAGCTGGAAATAGCCCTATCGAATTAGAAGGGATATTGGCGATCGCTAACTGATAGAAGCGATGTAGAAAACGAGGAGATAGCGAGTTGAAAAATATACGATCCTAAAGCTTTCCTTCAAACCGCTGATACCAGATGATAGTCACCAGTGTGTTAATAGCCAGAGCAACGCCTCCGCCAATCCCAGCCCACATAGGGTTGTAACCACCACGGCTGAGGTTCGTCATCCACAGATGGGTGCGATCAGAGGATACCAAAAGATCTGCCAGCAGAGGAGAGAGATATATTAGTGCCGCCCCAACAAGGAGCCAAACGACCATAGAGGCGAGTAGAAAAATAGTTTTGGCTGTAGATTGACTACCCATAAGCGATCGCACTAGACAACTAAAGTCGAGATTAGCATGAAAAATGTGTTGTGTTGGCTCTGTCGTAAATTGTGGTTATATGGTAACGTTTCCTTGAAATATCTCTGTTTCATTAGTAGATAACCTAACGTTATTTCTAATAATAATATTTAAGTATTTCTCTATTATGAGTATTGACTTGCCTATCCAAGGCAAGAGTTATATTCTACAAAGAACGAGAGACATAAAATTCTGCAAAAGTCTCTAATCATCCAAAATGAACGATCTTGAGATTCTCAAAAAGTTTTTAGAAGTTCCATTAGAAAGTTCAGAGCCTATTTTTCAATACTTTCTAAAGATCCCCAATAAAGAGATTGTTTTTCGAGGGAAACGCCCAGAGCGATTTCTTTACATTAGAGGACAGCGCAAGGACAAAGTTTTGCTGGTAGCTCATGCTGATACAGTTTGGGATAGTTTTATTGAAATACCTGAAAAGACAAAACATGAACTGATTTTCTCAAATGGTGTTTTTCAATCTTCAAGCTCAGTCTATGGAATTGGAGCTGATGACAGAGCAGGATGTGCAATATTGTGGTTGCTGAAAAACTTGGGTCATTCACTATTAATAACTGATGGTGAGGAGTCAGGAGGTTTAGGAAGTAAATGGTTGATGAGCGACTCAAAAAACTCTGATATTGCAGACGAGATTAATACTAAACATCAATTTATGATCCAACTAGATCGTCGTCATGGCTCAGACTTTAAATGTTACTCAGTTGGCACAGATGAATTTCGGGACTATGTGCAGCGTATGACCGGATATACAGAACCAGATCGTTACTCTTATACTGATATTGTAACGTTATGCCAAGAGATTACTGGCGTTAATCTCAGTGTTGGATATCGTAACGAACATTCGTACAAAGAGAGTCTGTTTGTAGACGAATGGCTAAACACACTGAACATATGCCGAAGATGGCTTTCTGAAGAAGACTTGCCACGCTTTTCTCTTAGGAAAAACTCTGCTAAAGCTAAATAGTAAATGAGGGCTGATGAGTATCAAGATATTGCTTGAGTTTGCCCTGAACGCAGAAATTTTAGCACTAGCTAATTCAAGGAACTTCGCACTGTTCGTTTTCTACATCGCTTTTAACAATTAGCGATTTACCTAGTCCCCAATCCCTAAAACCAACGGAACAGTTATCTTTTATCTACGTCTTTCGACAGATAAGATAGTAAAAATTGTAACAACAAGGAATAGTTCTGTGAAGAATTCAAAACCCTTTGCCTCGCTTTCTCTAGCGTGCTTAATGGCAATCGGAACTGGGTTGAGTGTTGGTATAGAGTTTGTCCAGGCTCAACCACCTAATTGGGCACCTGCTTGGGGATATCGGTGTCAACGAGGCGAAAATGTGAATCATCCTGGTAAGCAGGGCTGTAACCGGATTAACCGTGCAAACAATGAGCGAGACACAGAGAATAATATTAGCCGGGATGAGAACGAACGCGATCGCAACAACCGACAGAATAACCGCCAGCAACGCAAGCAGGCAAAACGCCAAAAACATCAACGTCTGGAAAGGATTGAGCGCAACGATGTACAGGTTGATACAGAGCAATTCAATCGCTCTGTTGAAGGGTTTCAGGGAGGTTACTAAGTCTTGTAGAAATGAGCGCGATCGCTTTGAGTTAGACTGCCATGCTCCTAAACTGGACACAGCTTAGATATTGGCATTTCATTGCTGAACTAGGAGCCTTAATTATTGCTCTTATTCATTTGGAGTTAAATGAATACAGACCTCATGAGTTAAATCAAAACTAACTCCTAAGGTCTTTCCTCTTATTTAAGATTTATCTTTATTAGGAAGAAACTGCCGCAAAATTTCTTTCGGTTTTCTATCCCATGTATCGATATGTTCGTAGATTAAGTTATCTGGATTAAGTTTATAAGTAGAGTAACCATTAAACAAAAGGTTAGGTTTCCAGGGAAGACGCAATACTCCCCGAACTGTCCAATCAGCAATTATAGTATCTTCACCCTTTGGATACACGTCATGCAGATCAAAGCTGATTTGGGTAAAAAAGAGCTTGGAATGAAATCGTAGTGTCCAGAAAATAATGCGATAGTTAATTTTACCTTTGAACTCATTGACAGGATCTTTGAAGAAGATATCTTTTGTATAAATGTCATAGGAGATATCTTTTTCAAACAGTGTGGGTAAATCCTGTTTAAGCGTCTCCACTACCCGTGCTACTTGTAATTGATGAGCCATTGACTAACACAATCCTCTAATTTCTTTCTAACTATCATCGTCTAGCCTCTAGACCAATTTTCTCCTCCAGTTGAGGGGGAACAATACGACGATATCTCGCCAGTACGCCTTGATACATTCCATAGGCAACCAAACCAAGGGCAACTATCCCCAGAAGCCAAGGACCATAAGGCTGTTGGACTAGCGATTGCAGCGCACCTCCTAATCCTTGAGCTTCCTTAGGGTTCGAGTGACGTGCTGCTTGAATTAAGAAGCCACCGATAATAATAAAAACGACTCCGCGTGCTGTCAAACCAAATCGGCCAATGTACGTTGCCCACATTTGCTCTGTACTGCTCATCTGGTGCAATTTGAGTTGTTTACGGAATTTAGCACTGTAAGCTTTATAAAACTGATAGAAGCCCATACCGATAATCATTGCTCCTACCGTTCCCACCAACCATTGACCAAAGGGTTGTGAAAGCAAACGTGCTGTCCCAGTTTGTGCAGAATTTCCCTGATTGCCGTTTTCTGAACCGAGGATGATGCGAACTGCACTTAAAGAAATTCCGGCATAGATTACACCAGTACTTGCATAACCGATGCGCTGAAAAATTCCCTTTGCATCTGTGCCTTTCTTCTCCGGATCTAATATTGCCTGCACAAAACGCCACAAGACGTATCCCATCAATCCAATTGCAACTAAACCCAGCAACAACTGTCCAAATGGCTGCGTCACAATCGCTTGTAAAGCACCTTTAGTATCCGTTGTTTGACCGCCCTTGCCTAAAGCTACCTGCACCGCTAGCAAACCAATGATCGCATAGACGACTCCCTTAGCCGCATAGCCGAACCGTGCCAAGCGTTCAACCCACGAAGCAGGTCGCTGTGTCATATAAATTTGAGTAAAATTATCTGAATAGTTCTTGTTTTACTGATAAATGCCCCTAACCTGCATCTATCTGGGGAATGTACTGCTTAGCCAAAGGCAATTCTGGCTGGATGCGATCGCGCCATAGGTGACAAACTGGTCAGTATTAGCAAACAAAAAACGCAGTAGAACTTTCATTCCACTGCGTCCTTTTTCACTTTCGCTGAAAACTTGCTTACACGAGTTTCAGATCAGGATAATGGGCAAGAATATCATCAGTCGTCAGCGTGTCACCTTCTGCTTGAGGCGTCCAAAGAATTTCTATAGCCAGTAACCGTTCGCTAGAAATGCTGCCAATCTGACGTAACGCTTGACGCAAATCATCTGAACTGTTGATTGTTGGCAGTTGCAGATTGCCTTCAACACCCACCACCAGCGTAACCACAATGAATTCTCCTGGTGCTGCGGCTAACTGAGTTGATAACTCTCCACCAGCACCGGGTAAAGATGCTTTAGGACTGGCTTCCCGTAGCAGGTTGTTAACATTTGAGAGAGTTTCTTCAGAGAATTTGCTACGTTCACCTAATGCCAACTGATTAAACTTAGCTTCTGCGGCTTCTAGTGCAGCTTGCTGAGATTGAACAGAGCCATAAACCCAATATTCGGGGTGACGGAGTAATGCCAGAGTGCTTTCCTGAAGCACTTGTGCGCGACCTTCGGCAGTATTCGTATCAGCAACGCGAGCTAACTCATTTAATTCTGGTTGCAAATCGCGAGCTTGTGATAACAGGCCAACTTGTACACGAGCAACCGCAACTTTGGGGTTGCCGTAGCTGATAGACTCTACCTCATCTCCACTGCTAATGCGGCGAAAGCTTTGCACCAAGAAGTTGGCAATCCCGATGAAAATCAAGATTGTGAATAGACCGCCAAATCCGCCCCCGACGCCAAAGAAAGGCAGTAAGAAGGGGAAGCTAAATCCACCACCCGGATAATAACCACCGCCCCCAGGATAATAACCACCGCCCCCGGGAGGTTGATAAGTGCGAGTGGGGCTGCCATAAGAACCACTGGGTGCTCGGAAAGAACCGCCCCCAATGCGACCTCCACTACGCGCTGCTAAGGCATCACTGGCGTTACCAAATACCAAGGTAGCGATCAGACCGATGACCAGCACGGTTTTAAAAAATGGTTTGATTGCTGAAAGCAATTTGTTATGCATAGATACTGTATCCGTTCGAGTTGAATGAAACTGTAGCGGCTCTGGCGGCTCACAACCTCTTTCGAGTGACTAGCGATTTGGCTAAGCCTCTGCACTGAGGGCGGCAACTAGCATCACAGTCACATCTCTAATCTATCGCTTCAGCTACTAGGGAAGGCATAGGCTAAGGGCAGATTTTCGGTAAGGATATCCGTACTTGGAACCTATCTATAGAGAGTTCAACCGATTAATTGAGCAAGATTTACACATTTTTGTCTGGGGCGGAGAATGGGTTTCAGCTGGTTGAGCGGAGTCGAAACCAGCCGAGTCGAAACCAGCCGTCCGATAGTGCGAATCATTTCGGCACTCTGCCAAAACATGCAGCCGATTCCAATCCCTCTCCATCAGCGCCATCTTCTTCGATCGACTCCAACCTTGAATCTGCTTTTCACGATAAAAAGCATCAGCCACATGCTCAAACTCCTCGGCAAAGACCAACTTCACAGGCAGCCGTTTTGCCGTATGGTTTGCACCCAAGCCATTTTGATGTTGCCATAAACAACGCGGCAAATCTTTGGTACTGCCTGTGTAGAAAGAACCATCGGCACATTCAAGAAT
>Ga0196963_10002365_pt1 | contig 11368 bp, 8 predicted proteins | sample S1_5metaG_FD_148600 | JGI IMG/M metagenome (GOLD analysis project Ga0196963, IMG submission 148600) | Soil microbial communities from Anza Borrego desert, Southern California, United States - S1_5 | ecosystem: Environmental > Terrestrial > Soil > Desert | place: USA: California | collected... | reverse complement strand
CGGGCCGCATCCACAAGGTCGGCGAGGTGCACGAGGGCACCGCCGTCATGGACTTCGACCCCGAAGAGCAGAAGCGGGGCATCACGATCAACTCGGCCGCCACGTTCTGCGAGTGGAAGCGGAACGGCGAGCTGTACAACATCAACCTGATCGACACCCCCGGCCACGTCGACTTCACGGCCGAGGTCGAGCGGTCGCTGCGCGTGCTCGACGGCGCGGTCGCGGTGTTCGACGGCAAGGAGGGCGTCGAGGCGCAGTCGGAGACCGTCTGGCGCCAGGCGACCAAGTACAACGTCCCACGCGTCTGCTTCGTCAACAAGATGGACAAGGTCGGGGCCGACTACGACTTCTGCTACCAGTCGATCCTCGACCGCCTCGGGGCGCCGGCCATTCCGGTCGTGATCCCGTACGGCCAGGCCGAGCACTTCAAGGGCATCATCGACCTGATCGAGGGCGTGGCGATCATCCCGGAGAAGCTGGGCGACGATAAGGACAAGGGCCACACCGTCAAGATCGTCCCGGTCCCGGACGACGCCAAGGAGAAGTACGACCACTACCGGGCGATCATGCTCGAGAAGGTGGCCGAGCTCGACGACGCGCTGGCCGAGAAGTACCTGACCGATCCCGAGTCGATCACCGCCGACGAGCTCCGCAAGGCGCTCCGCAAGGGCACGATCGAGTTCAAGGCCCACCCGCTGTTCTGCGGGTCGGCGTACAAGTACGTTGGCGTCCAGCGCCTGCTCGACGGCGTCATCGACTTCCTCCCCTGCCCGCTCGACATGCCGAGCGTCGGCGGCGTGGACCCGAAGAAGCACGACGTGAAGCTCGAGCGCAAGCGGCAGCCCGAAGAGCCGTTCTGCGGGCTCGCGTTCAAGATCGTCGACGACAAGTTCGGCACGCTGACGTACGTCCGCGTGTACTCGGGCAAGCTCGAGTCGGGCACGCGCGTGCTCAACGCGAACAAGAACACCCGTGAGAACATCAGCCGCATGTTCCAGATGTCCGCCAACGACCGCATCCCGCGCGAGGTCGCCGAGGCCGGCGACATCGTCGCGATCATCGGGATCAACGAGGCCATGACCGGCGACACGATCTGCGACCCCGACGAGCCGATCATCCTCGAGCGGCCCACGTTCCCCGAGCCGGTCATCAGCATGTCGATCGAGCCCAAGAGCGCGGCCGACAAGGACAAGCTCTCGCAGGCCCTGACCAACCTCCGCCGCCAGGACCCGACGTTCCAGGCGAGCTACAACCGCGAGACCGGCGAGACGATCATCGCCGGCATGGGCGAGCTCCACCTGGAAATCATCAAGCTCCGCCTGACGCGCGACTACAAGGTCGACGTCGTCGTCGGCAAGCCCAAGGTCAGCTACCGCGAGACCGTCACCAAGCCGGCCCTGAACGTGTCGTACAAGCACGTCAAGCAGACCGGCGGCCGCGGCCAGTACGGCCACGCCGTCCTGAGCATCGAGCCGTTCGACGGCACCGACGGCAACGGCGCCCCGCTCGAGCCCGAGGTGCTCAAGAAGCTCGGCTGGCAGGACGGCATCGCGTGGGAGAACAAGGTGTTCGGCGGCACGATCCCGAAGGAGTACATCCCGTCCGTCGAGTACGGCGCCCGCATGGCCGCCAAGACCGGCGTCCTCGCCGGGTACCAGCTGATCAACGCCAAGATCATCCTGGTCGACGGGTCCAGCCACGCCGTCGACTCGTCGCAGATCGCCTTCGAGCTCGCCGGCAGCGGCGCGTTCAAGGAGGCCTGCGGCAAGGCCGGCGTCACCCTGCTCGAGCCGATCATGAAGGTCGTCGTCACGACCCCGAAGGACTTCGTCGGCAACGTGACCGGCGACCTGAACCGCCGCCGCGGCGTCGTGGTCAACAGCGAGGAGCGCGGCAACACGGTCGTCGTCGAGGCCGAGGTCCCGCTGTCGGAAATGTTCGGCTACACGACCGAACTGCGGTCGATGTCGCAGGGCCGGGCCGCCAGCGCCATGGAGCCGCTGAAGTACTCGCCGGTCCCCGCGAACGTGCGGGCGGCGATCCTGGAAGAGAGCAAGTAGTCCGCGATCGCGGACTGCGGATCGCGGATTGCGAATTGAAAACAGAGCCGGGACGACCGAAAGGTCGTCCCGGTTTCTTTTTTGGCGCGGGAGCTGACCAAATGTTGAGGCGCGATCTCCGACCACGCCGGAGCCGGAGCCTGAGGCGACGGCCCGGATGTCCGCGGGCGACGCGCGGTGTTGCCACTGGGAATGGTCAAACCCCCGCGAGCCGCTTTCGCCGGAAATACGTTGACGTTCCTTCGGAACGGCGGTTAGATGGTTGTCATGGTGGTGCCACACGAAGCAGCGCGGGGGGGCAGACACGCGCTGCTCGAGGCCGACCAGTTCTTTATGAAAACCGGCCCGGTGTTCGAGACGTTGCGGCGGATCAGTTCGCGGCTGTCCGAGCTCGGCATCCCCTACGCCGTCGCAGGCGGGATGGCCGTCAGCGCGCACGGCGCGGTCCGGACGACCGACGACGTCGACATTCTCGTGACGCCCGAGGGCCTGGCGAAACTGCACGCGGAACTGGAGGGACTCGGGTACGTACCCCCCTTCCCGGGCAGTAAAAACCTGAAGGACACTGCGACCGCGAAGCGCGTCGAGTTCCTCGTGACCGGCCAGTTCCCGGGCGACGGCAAACCCAAACCCGTGGCCTTCCCGGACCCGCAACGGGCCGGCACCGACATCGACGGCGTCCGCTACCTCGCGCTCGCGGCGCTCCTCGAACTGAAGCTGGCTTCGGGAATGACCGGGGTCGGCCGATATAAAGATCTGGGCGACGTGATCGCCCTTATTCAAGGGCTCCACCTCCCGCTGTCGTTCGGGGCAGAGCTGAACCCGTACGTCCGCGAGCGATTCGAATCGCTTTGGCACGAAGCGCAAGCGGCGAAGCAACAGGACGAAGGGTGAGGCTCGGAAAGAGCACCGGCGGAATCGCACATGTCCAACCCACACTGGAGCCGTCGCCGCCTCGGCCTCGCACTCGTCGCCGCCACCCTCTTCCTCGGGGGGATCGGTCTGGCGGCGGCGTCGAACGTGGGGAACGTGTGGCACTACACCGGCGTCGTCGCCAGCCTCGCCGGGGCCGTCGTCGCCGACCGCGCGGCCGCGGCGCCGGAATGACTCGGGAGTGAGACCTTTATAGCCGCCGGCGGAAGCGGTCGGTCGCGTGGGTGAGCCCGACAAGCGTGCTTGGGCCGCGGTGCCCTCCCCCGCGCGTGAGCGCGACCCGCCCGCCGGGTAAGATATTCCCCATGGCGGCATCACACGGTCGGAACGTCGCGCTGTCCTTCCTCGCGCACCCCGACGACGCGGAAATCCTCTGCGCCGGCACCCTCGCCCGCCTCGCGGCGCTCGGGTGGGAGGTCCACATCGCCACCGCCACGCCCGGCGACTGCGGAACGATGACCCAAACCCGCTGGGACATCTCCGCCACGCGCACGCAGGAGGCGCGGCGCGCCGCGGCGATGATCGGCGCCACCTACCACTGCCTCGACGAGCGCGACGGCCTGGTCTGCTACACGCCCGCCGCCATCCAGAAGGCGACCGACCTGTTCCGCCGAATCGCGCCGTCCCTCGTCTTCACGCACGCGCAGGACGACTACATGATGGACCACGTCGAGGTCTCCAAGCTTGCCCGGGCGGCGAGCTTCGTCTACGGCGCGCCGAACATCTCCGCCCACCCGCTCCGCGAAGGCTCGGCCGTCCCGGCGATGTACTACTGCGACCCGATCGAGGGCGTCGACTCGCTCGGCCGCAAGGCAGTCCCGACGACGATCGTCGACGTCTCGGCCGTCCACGCGCGCAAGCTCGAAATGCTCGCCTGCCACGCCAGCCAGCGCGAGTGGCTCCGGGCCCACCACGGGATGGACGAGTACCTCGACGCCGTCCGCCGCCACGACGCCGGCCGGGGCGCCGAGATCGGCGCCAGGTTCGCCGAGGGCTTCGTGCAACACCGCGGCCACGCCTACCCGCGCGCCGACGTGCTGGCGGAATTGCTCGGGACTCACCGGTGACTGACGACCTCCGGGTGCCACGGCCAGGCGCCTGACGACCGTCGAATACCGCCGGCGTGCGCCGCGTGACCGCGCCACCCCCGGATTTCCATACCTCGGAGGGCATTGACAGAATTAACTTTGCATTGCAAAGTATGCGGGCTGGTGTGAGATCGGAGGCCCATGAGTCGTAAATGGATCCCGCGTGAGTTTCGGATCGCCCCCCGACTTTGCTCGGAGAAGATAACCCCGCCCCCGTCGCCGGGCCGCGTGCTGCTCCTCAACCCGTTCTACCCGAAGGACGTGCACGCGAGCTTCGGCAAGCACGTCCTGACGCCCACGCTCGCCCTGACCAGCCTCGCCGGCGCGACGCCCGCCGGATGGCACGTCGCGTACTGGGATGAGAACCTCCTGCAAGGCCCGCCGCCGAGCGACCCGATGCCGCAGGTCGTCGGGATCACGGTGCACCTGACCTTCGCCCGCCGCGCGTTCGAGCTCGCCGCGTGGTACCGGGCGCGCGGCGCGGTCATCGTCATGGGCGGGCTGCACGTGCTCTCGTGCCCCGACGACTGCGCGCCGCACGCCGACGCGCTGGTGCTCGGCGAGGGCGTGCAGGTCTGGCCACAGATCCTCGCGGACGTTCGAAGTGGGGAATTGAAGTGCGGTTGGTTGGACCACGGATCCGGGGCGGCGCTTCGGGCAGAGCCCGTTCACTCTGCCCCGGCGTGTTCCGCACCCGGTCAGGGTGCCCGGCGATACACCGGCTCCTTCTCGCGCGTCCCCTACCGCACCGACCCCCCTCCCCGCCGCTCCATCCTCCCGCGCGCATCCTTCCTGACGACCGCCAGCCTGATCGCCACGCGCGGGTGCCACAACCGGTGCGGGTTCTGCTACCTCGCGACCGACGGCCTGAACCAGCCGTACCAGGTGCGCGACGTCGAGCAGGCCGTGTCCGAGTTCGAGGCGACCGGCGAGCCGTACGCCGTCTTCACCGATAACAATCTCGGCAGTCGGCCCGAGTACTTGAAGAAGCTCTGCCGGGCGCTCCGCCCGCTGAACAAGATCTGGTCCGCGGCCGTGTCGATCGACGTGACCGACGACGAATCGGTCGTCCGCGAGATGGCCCTGGCCGGGTGCACTGGCGTGTTCGTCGGGTTCGAGTCGCTGGCCGACCAGAACCTGTCCGACGCCGGCAAGCGCACCCCGCGCACCGCCGACTACGCCCGCCGCGTCCGCCTGCTCCACGACTACGGCATCCAGGTGAACGCGAGCTTCGTCCTCGGGTTCGACCACGACGGCCCGGACGTGTTCGCCCGCACGACCGAGTGGGTCGAGGCCAACCGCCTCGAGTGCGCGACGTTCCACATCCTCACCCCCTACCCCGGGACGCCGCTGTTTAAGCAAATGGAAGCCGAGGGCCGCATCCTGCACCGCGACTGGGACCGGTACGACACCGGCCACGTCGTCTTCCGTCCCCGGCGGATGACGCCCGAGCAACTCGCCGAGGGCTACGCGTGGTGCTACCGCCGCCTGTTCTCGGCCGCGAGCATCTGGCGCCGCCGCCCGGCCGACTGGCGTGCCGTCGCCCCGTACCTGGCCATGTCGTACCTCTACAAAAAGTCCAACTGGCTCTGGCACCTGCTCATCAAGCACCGTGCGGTGCACACGGTCTGGCGGCCCTTGGTCGAGTGGACGCGCCGCCGGCACGTAAAGTTCCGGGCCCGCGTCGCGGCAAGAACGACCGAGGTGCGCGAGCCCCGCGCCGAACAAAGGCGGGCGCTGTCGGTGGTGTCCGCAGGGGTATAACCGCGAGACTGCACAACGACTCCAAAGCCCACGGAACTCGTTCCGTGGGTTGTTTTCAACATCGCGAACCGCGCTCACCGCCCTCCGTAAACCCGATCCCCTCCGAACGCGACCGCGCCCGCGCGGTACCACGGGGATGCCCAAGCCCATCAACATGCTCACGACGATCAAAGGCTCCCTGCTCGAAAAGTTCTACCCCAAGGGCTGGGACCTGAAGAAGATCGACGCCTGCTGCCGGATGTCGCTCGCCCAGCTCACCGCGGCCAAGCGGGGCTGGAGCAAGGGGTTCACGCCCGTGCCGGTCGAGTCGGTCGACGACATGGACCGGCGCATGGGCGACGCGATCGCCGACGAGGTGGAGCAGACGCGCCGCGACGGCCGCAAGCTCGCGATCATCCTCCCCGTCGGGCCGATGGGCATGTACAAGACCGTTGTCGCGCGCCTCCGCGCCAGCGGGACGAAGTGCGACCACGTCACCACCTTCAACATGGACGAGTGGGCCGACAAGGCTGGCAACACGATGCCCGGCGACCAATCCGGCGGGTTCGAGCACGCGATGAAAGCCGCGCTGTTCAACCCCCTGGGCGAGCTGACCGTCCCACCCGCCCAGCGGAACTTCGCGACCAGGAAAAACCTGCCGACGTACGCCGGCAAAGTCGCCGCGCTCAAGAAGGCCGGCGCCAAGCTCGTCACCGTCTACGGCATCGGCCGCGTCTGCCACATCGCGTTCTGGGAACCGCAACTCGCCGGCAAGTTCCGAACGCTCGCGAGCTGGAAGAAGCAGACGCACGGCCTGGGCGTCGCGCTGCACCCGCTCACCGTCGAACAGAACTCGCTCCACTCGTTCATGAGCCGGTTCACGCTGATCCCCTGCTTCGCCAACACGATCGGCCCGGGCCTGTTCCTCCAGAGCGACGCCTGCATCGGCGGCGCCGACGGCGTCTACCCCGACCGCGGCGCGAGCTGGCAGAGCTGCTCGCTGTGCATCACGCTCGGCCACCCCGCGACGCCGTGGCTGCCCAGCACGTGGATGCCCACGATGCCGGGGAAGTTGTTCTTCATGCGACAACTCGCGGGGCCGCTCGAACCCGAAGCACATTGACTCTCAGCAGCTGCAGGTCAATGACCTGCTGACGCGCCGCGACCCGGAATCGGTTTGTACGGACCGCGCGTCAGCAACGCGTTGCGTTGCAGCTGACTACACACCGTAACGCGACCCGCGCGCGTCGCCCCGATCACAATTTGCGGCGTGAGGGGGAAATCCCTATCCTTACGCCCCGCCGGGAATTCGACTTCCGTCCTCTCGCACGTCTTTGGGAACCCTTCAGCATGGCCCAACCGATTCAGCTCGACCCTTCGCCCCTCGATAACTCCGGCGTCGCCTGGTACCGGCAACTGAGCGGGTACCACTGGTTCGTCTTCCTGATCGCGTCGGCGGCGTGGCTGTTCGACTGCCTGGACCAGCGCCTCTTCTCCCTCGCGCGCATCCCGGCGCTCAACGCCCTCAAGCCGGGCACGCCGCCCGCCGACGTGGCCGCGTTCGGCAAGGTCGTGACCGCGTTCTTCCTGATCGGGTGGGGCATCGGGGGCATGATCTTCGGCGCGCTCGGCGACAAGTTCGGCCGCTCCAAGATGCTGATGCTGACGATCCTCATCTACTCCGCCTTCACGGGGCTGAGCTTTTTCAGCCAGACGTGGTGGGACTTCACCGTCTGCCGGTTCCTGACCGGGCTGGGCGTGGGCGGGGTCTTCGGGCTCGCCGTCGCGCTGATCGCCGAGACCGTCCCGAGCGGGGCGCGCGTGCAGGCGCTCGGCCTGCTCCAGGTGCTGTCGACCGTCGGCAACGTCGCGGCCGGCGGCATCAAGGCGCTGATCGACACCCTCGAGCAGAGCAAGGTGATTGTCCCCGGCGAAGGGTGGCGATGGATGTTCCTGGTCGGCGCGATCCCGGCCGTGCTCGTGGTCTTCACCCGCAAGAAGCTCAAGGAGCCCGAGGGCTGGCTCAAGCTCAAGGCCGAGGGCCGCCTGCCCAAGGGCGGCATCCTCGCCCCGTACCGCAACCTGATCAGCAACAAGCGGTGGCGGAAAAACCTGATCGTCGGCGCGCTGATCGCGTCGACCGGCGTGATCGGTCTGTGGGCGATCGGCGAGTACGCGGTCGACCTTCAGCGGCGCGTGTTCAACACGCACTACGCCGCGCAGATCCCCGCGGTCGTGGTGCCCACCCCCGCCGGCGAGACGCCCGAGCAGGCCAAGGAACGGGCGGCCGCCCAGGCCACCGCCGACGCCGACCGGGCGATCAAGATCAAGGCCGGCGTCGACCGCTCCATCAACATCGCGTACCTCCTGAACATGCTCGGCGCGGGCACCGGCATGTGGCTGTTCACCAAGCTCGCCGCCGCGACCGGCCGACGCACCGCGTTCGCCGTCGGGTTCAGCGCGGCGCTCGTGGTGACCGCCTACTCGTACTGGAAGATGGAGACGCCCAACGACGCGTACTGGATGATGCCGCTCATGGGCGCCGCCCAGCTCGGGCCGTTCGCCGGCTTCGCCATCTACCTGCCCGAGCTCTTCCCCGGCAGCCTGCGGAGCACCGGCACCAGCTTCTGCTACAACCTCGGCCGGTTCATGGCCGCCGGCGGCAGCTTCTTCTCGGCCTACCTCACCGCCCTGTTCGCCACGGCCGACAAGACCTCGCTCCTCCCGCTCCGTTACAGCGCGATCGTCATGTGCTCGATCTTCCTGATCGGCCTGCTCACCCTCCCGTTCGCCCCCGAGACGCGCGGCAAGCCCCTCCCGACCGACGACGAACCGACGCCCGAGCCGGGCGTGCCCAGTGGGTTCCCGGTCGTCCCCGCCGGGGCGGCCCAGCCGGCGCCGCGGGGGACGTAGCGGATCGTCCTGAACATGACGCAAACCAAGCGAGGCACGGAGCGATTGCTCCGTGCCTCGTTTCGTTTGCGGCCGCAGCCGTCCGGTTCGCCCCGCCGGAGGGCAGGTCGCACTCTTCGCTCGGCGGGTCAGTCCCGCTTCAACAGCTTGACCATCGCCTCGCCCATCGCCAGGCCGACGTCCATGTACGTCTCGGCGTTCCCGTTGTAGTGGCCGTTCGACGCCCCGCCGTGCGAGATCGGGTTCGCGTAGACCGTCGCGACGTTCCCCTTGAACTGCGGGTACTTCCCGGCCTCCCCGTCCACCGCGAGCATGCCGTTGAGGATCGCCCCGTCGTTCCCCGCGGCGCCCTTCTCCGTCTGCCCGAGTGTGGCGAGCACAAACTTGGCCTTGGGGGCGTCGAACTCCTTGCGCAGCTGCTCGATCAGGCGGACGAGGTTCCGCTCGTAATTCGCCGCGTGACCCGCGTCGTACCGGTCCTTGTCCCCCTGCCACCAGAAAAACCCGGCGATCTCGTACCCCTTCGCCCCCGGGTAGTACGTGTTGAGCTCCGCCAGCACCTTCTTCGCGTTGGCGACGTCGTCGTCGTACTGCTTGCCCGCGTACCACTCGATCTTCGCCGGCTGCGTCCCCTTCTCCCACCGCAGCGGCGACTGCTTGTACCCCGCGTACACGTACGTCTTTACCTCCTTGGTCTTCTTGTCCGTGTCCTGCAACTCGTACCCTTCGCTCCCCGGCGGGAGCAGGTCCCACCCGAGGCTGCGGTTACCGATGCAGCTCTTGAGCATCATGACCGGCTCGTCGAGCGCGTTCCCGACGTGGTGGCCCGCGCCGACCTCCGGCCCGATCTTCGCCCCCTTGATCGTCAGCCACTCGTTGTTGTGCACGCCCATCGGGCCGCCGCCGCGCCCGACCATGACGCGGACGTTACGGACGTCGTTCCGCACCGTCCACCCGCCCTTGTCGTCGACCAGGAACGGGTAGCGCTTCTTCACCTTCACGGCGTTCTCGAGCGTGCCGTCCTTGGCGCCCGTCACGGTGCCGAAGCCGAGCATGTTCGACTGGCCCATCATCACGAACACCTTGACCGGCTTCGACACGTCCGCCGGCTTGCCGTCGGGCGCGGGCAGCGCGTCGTTCACCTTCGCCCACAGCGGCGCCGCCGCGAAGCACAAAACGAGCAGCGAGGCGAGGGCGGTGCGATTCGGAAGCATGGGATCTCCGTAAACCAATCGGACGGGGAACGACTCGGCGGGGCCCGCGTGCCGTTGAACCGGGCCCCGCCACTATGTACAGTTCTCCCGTCCCGCTTTCGAGACAATCCTTCCCGTATTCAGGACACCCGCGTCCCGAAGCCGCGCGGTGGGACGCGACCGGCCGTACGGTTTCCGGGCATCGCACAGATGGCGTCACCACCGCGGCGCGTCGCCGTCAAGCTCGACCTCGACTGGCCGTACAAGCGGCATGCCGGCGTCTTCGCCGGGCTGCAGGCCTACGCGCAGGCCCGCGGCTGGCAGTGCACCGTGGACGAGTACGTCGAGGACACGCTCGCCCGGCACCCGCGCCCGCTCCCGTACGACGGGATCGTCGCCCGCGCGACCCCCCTGCTGGCCCGGCGCGCGGCGGGCCTGAATGTCCCCGTCGTCAACGTGTGGGCCAGTTCGCCGGCGCGCGGGCGCCTCCCCGGGGTCTTTCCCGACTACGCGGCGATGGGCCGCCTGCGCGCCGAGCACCTCCTGTCGCGCGGGTTCCGGCGGTTCGGCACCCTGACCGCCGACGACGACCGCGGGCAAGATGAGGAGGTGGCCGCGTTCACCCGCGCCGTCGCCGACGCCGGCTTCCCGTGCGCCGCCGCCCGGGTGGCGCTCGACACCGCCTCGTCGCTCGCCGAATGGCGAAAGACCGAGCGGACGATCACCGGCTGGATGGACGCGTTGGCGCCGCCCATCGGCGCCTACGTCGGCTCGGAGTCGCACGGCCGGATCGTGGCGCAGGCGTGCCACCGGCGCGGGTGGCGCGTCCCGCAGGACGTGGCGATCGTCGCCGGCCGCAACGAGCTGACGCTCTGCGAGGGCCTCCGCCCGACGCTCAGCAGCGTCGAGGTCGGGTACGAGCGCGTCGGGGCCGAGGCGGCGCGACTGCTCGACGAACTGATGAACGGCGCGCCCCCGCCATCGCAACCGATCCTGATCCCCCCGGCCGGCCTCGTCGTCCGCGAGTCGACGGACTTCTTCGCCGTCCGGGACGAGCTGGTCGCCGCCGCCCTCCAGTTCATCGCCGCCAATTCCCACCTGCCGATCGGTCAGGACGACGTGGCCCGCGCCGTGGCCGCGGAGACCCGCACGCTCCAGCGACGGTTCGGGAAGCACCTGAACCGGGGCATCGCCGCCGAGATCCGCCGGGTCCGGATCGAGCGGGCCAGGCGCGAGCTCGCCATGGGCGACCGGTCCGTCAAAGCCATCGCGCGCGACACCGGGTTCGGCGGTTCGGCGCGCCTGTGCGAAGTATTCCGGCGGGAACTCGGGGTGACGCCCAGCGAGTACCGGCGCGACCGGCAGGTCCGGCTCGACGGCGCGATTACGCCCCAGCCACGCTGACGGAACCGTCAGGCGGCGCCGTCGGAACGCGCCA
>Ga0196963_10002364_pt1 | contig 11369 bp, 11 predicted proteins | sample S1_5metaG_FD_148600 | JGI IMG/M metagenome (GOLD analysis project Ga0196963, IMG submission 148600) | Soil microbial communities from Anza Borrego desert, Southern California, United States - S1_5 | ecosystem: Environmental > Terrestrial > Soil > Desert | place: USA: California | collected... | reverse complement strand
ACATGATCGGTGTCTCTACCGCCCTTTTTTCTTCGGTTCTCATGGCGGGAAACCCCTCAGCTTTGCCGCTTGTTCCCGCGCTGCCCGTTTGCGTCCCATCGGGATCGGAAACGGATTCGCGGCGCCGGTGTTGGAACATCTTCCGTTCCCGCAAGGGCGGAAAAGGCTTTAGACCGTCCGGCCCGGCTTCCGCCGGGGCGGCCCGAGCGGGGTCCGGGCGGGGGCGTTGGGAGGGCATCGGTGCAACCAGATGGAACGGCCTTGGGCGGAGCCGCCGGCGACGCGCTGCGACGGGTCGGGATCTTCGACCGGGCGCGGCCGGAGACCCGGGCGCGGCTGCTGGAGGCCGCCGAGGCCCTGACGCTGCCGCCGGGCGGGGTGCTCCACCGCCAGGGCGAGCGGCCGGCGGCCCTGCACCTGCTGCTCGTCGGGCGGCTGGTGCTGGAGGCGCAGGCCGATGACAGCGTCGCGGTGATCGAGGTGTGCGACGCGCCCGCCACCATGGTGACGGCGGCGGTGGTGCGCGACCGCCCCTACATGTCGACCGCGGTGGCGCTGGAGACGGCGGAGCTGCTCGCCCTGCCGGCCGATGTGGTGCGCGGCTGCCTGGCGGCCGATCCCGATTTCGCCCTGGCGCTGCTCGACGAGATGGCGGACCGCATGCGCGGCCTCGTCGCCCAGGTGCAGAGCCTGAAGCTGCGCACCGGGCCGCAGCGCTTGGCCCACTACCTGCTGGAGCTGGCGGGGCCGGAGGCCCCGCCGGGCGAGGTGCTGCTGCCCTACGACAAGCGGCTGGTCGCGGCGCGGCTCGGCATGACGGCCGAGAGCCTCTCCCGCGCCTTCGCCGCCCTGCGGCGCTACGGCGTGACCACCCGCGGGCTGCGGGTCGTGCTCGCCGATCCGGCGCGGCTGCGCGACTTCAGCAAGCCGCCGGCCGAGCCCTCCTTCCTGCGCGACTGAGGCCGGCGGCCCGCCGCGGGAACCCCCGCCGCCGCGCGCCGGTTTCAGCCGGATGGACGCAAGCGCAGGGGGAGAGCGGCGATGCTGGTCAAGGACATCATGACGGGGCGGCCTTCCGTCGTGTCGCCCGGCACCCCGGTGGTCGAGGCCGCCCGGCTGATGCGCGACGGCGACACCGGCTTCCTTCCGGTCTGCGAGGGGGAGCGGCTCGTCGGCACCGTCACCGACCGCGACCTGACCATCCGCATCGCCGCCGAGGGCCGCCGCCCCGACGAGGCCAGCGTCGCCGAGGCGATGAGCGCCGATCCCCTGTCGGTGTTCCTCGACGAGCCGCTGGCGGATGCCGCCCGCGCCATGTCGGAGAGCCAGCTCCGCCGTCTGCCGGTGCTCGACCGCGAGGGGCGGCTGGTCGGCATCCTCTCCCTCGGCGATCTGGCGACCCGCGCCGGCGACGACGCCCTGGTGGGGGCGGTGATGGAGGGCGTGTCGGAGGCGGCGGGCGGGCCGCTCGACCTGCGGGCCGGCGGATTCTGACGGGGAGGGGCGGAGATGACCGATCGCAGCGCGGAGCGCGACCGCATGGTGACCGACGCCCTGATGGGGCGCGGCATCAACGACGAGCGGGTGCTGGAGGCGATGCGCCGCGTGCCGCGCGAGGCCTTCCTGCCGCCCGAGCTGGCCGCCCGCGCCTATGAGGATTCCGCCGTGCCCCTGGACGGCGCGGTGCTGCCGCAGCCCTATCTGGTGGCGCTGATGGCCGAGCTGGCGACGCTCGGCCCCGATCTGCGGGTGCTGGAGCTGGGGGCGGGGGCGGGCTATGCCGCCGCGGTGCTCGCCGAGCTGGTGGGCGAGGTGCGGGTGGTGGCGCGCGACGCCGGCCGCGCCATGGTGGCCTCGGGCGCCCTGCACCGGCTGGGCTACCGCAACGTCCAGGTGCGCGGCGGCGATGGGGCCCAGGGCTGGCCGGACGGCGCCCCCTACGACGCCGTGCTGATCTTCGCCGGCTGCCGCGAGGTGCCGGAGGCGATCCGCCGGCAGGTGAAGGTCGGCGGCCGCATCGTCGCCCCCATCGGCCCGCACGAGGCGGCGCTGCAGCTCCGCCGTATCGTCCGCACCGGGCCGGACAGCTTCCGGTCGGAGAATTTCGGGCCGGTGGCGCTGCCGGCGATGATCGGCGAGGGCGAGGGGGCGCCGGCCGCGACGGTGGTGGCCGGCCCCGGCGCCGAGAAGGTGCAGACGATCCGCGATTCGGCCGAGCCGCTGCCCGCCATCGAGGAGGCGGATTTCGCCGCCTTCATCGACCGCTTCGCCGACCGGCGGGTCGTGCTGCTGGGCGAGGCGACGCACGGCACTTCGGAATTCTACCGGGCGCGGGCGCAGATCACCCGCCGCCTGATCGAGCGCCACGGCTTCAGCGTCGTCGCGGTCGAGGCCGATTGGCCCGATGCGGCGCAGATCGACCGCTATGTCCGCCACCGCGACGGCCCCGGCGCCGCCGAGCCGGCCTTCACCCGCTTCCCGACCTGGATGTGGCGCAATGCCGAGGTGCAGGACTTCGCCCACTGGCTGCGCGGCTGGAACGCCGGCCTGGGCGAGGTGGACCGCCGCGCCGGCTTCTACGGCCTCGACCTCTACAGCCTGGCGGGTTCGATGCGGGCGGTGCTGGACTATCTGGACCAGGCCGATCCCGAGACGGCGCGGGTGGCGCGCGAGCGCTACGGCTGCCTGACGCCCTGGCAGAAGGACCCGGCCACCTACGGCCGCGCCGCGCTCAACCGCGGCTATGCCCCCTGCGAGGAGAAGGTCGTGGCGATGCTGCGCGACCTGCTGGGGCGGCGGCTGGAGTCGGGCGCCGCCACTGCCGCCGACCGCGCCGACGCCCTGGACGCGGTGATGAACGCCAAGCTGGTGGCGGATGCCGAGCGCTATTACCGCGTCATGTATTACGGCTCGGTCGAGAGCTGGAATCTGCGCGACACCCACATGTTCGAGACGCTGCAGGCCATCCTCAAGGCCCGCGGCGGCGCGGCCAAGGCGGTGGTGTGGGCGCACAACTCCCATATCGGCAATGCCGCGGCGACCGAGATGGGCGAGCGCGGCGAGCTGAACATCGGCCAGCTCTGCCGCGAGCATTACGGCGACGACGCGGCGCTGATCGGCTTCGGCACCGACCGCGGCACGGTGGCGGCGGCCGACGATTGGGACGGCGCCATGCGGATCAAGCAGGTGCGACCCAGCCATCGCGACAGCTATGAGCGCCTGATGCACGACACCGGCCTGCCCAGCTTCTTCCTGGACCTGCGGCGCGGCGAGAAGCCGGCCCTGCTCCAGGCCCTGCGGGCGCGGCGGCTGGAGCGGGCCATCGGGGTGATCTACCGCCCCGAGACGGAGCTGCTGAGCCATTATTTCGACGCCGCGCTGACCCGGCAGTTCGACGGCTATGTCTGGTTCGACGAGACCCGCGCCGTCACCCCGCTGGCGGCGCCGGAGACCCACATCCAGCCGGAGACCTATCCGTTCGGGCTGTAGGGTTGTGCTGCTTGAGGGGCTGCGAGGCTTCGAGACCGGGCCCGAAGCCAGCTTCGCTGGCTCACCCCTCACCCCAGCCCTCTCCCACAACGGGAGAGGGGGTGCTTGCCGGACCTTCCGTGCAGCAATCGAAACCTAGCCTATCGCACCCACTGTGCAGCAGGCGCCCCCTCCCCCCTCGTGGGGGAGGGCCGGGGTGAGGGGGTGGCTCCGCCTGGGGATCGCTGGGGTTCGGCACCGGACCGCCCCCCAGCCGGACCCGCCATGCGGGCCTGTTCTCTACCGCCCCTAAATCCCCCGGATCGCCACGGCCTCGGCGCCGTAGACATTGGCGACCGTCTGGGCGAAGCCGACGGCGAAGTTCATGCTGCCCTTGAGGCCCCGGCTCACCAGCTCGGGCGGCTCGGCCCCCGGCTCCGGCGCGATGGTCGCCACCGAGCACAGGCACTGGACGATGTCCTGCTCGCGGTCGAATTTCTGCACGTCGAGGATGACGACGAGTCCGCGGCGTTCGCCGATGTCATCGTAGCGGGTCACCGGAACCGGATGCGACGCCATGCCAAACCTCCCGACCAGGGTGGAGCGGACTCGATACGGGGAACGGCGCGGAAGATATCACGTTTCCGGTCAGGGTAAAGTTCGTTAATGTTTCATTACTCGGCGGGCTTCGAAACGAAACGCAGCATCCGGCGCGAAAAAAGGCAGGGGCGCCGTAGGGCGCCCCCGCGAGAGGCTTAGAGTGCGGGCCGGAGACGGCGCGAGACGCTTCGACCGCCGAAGGATGCTGACCGAACGGCGATGAGCGGGGGGTGACATGGGTGGGGCAAGCTTGGGGCGGCCGCGGTCACGCTTGACGGCGGCGCCATGATTCCGCCGGTCACGCTGCTGCTCATCCTCGGCGCGGCCATCCTCGCCATCGCCCTGCTGCGCTGGCTGGCGCTGCGGGCTTTCGATCTCTTGCACCTGGGTTGGCGCACCGCGCCGCGCCTGGCCGGCCGGCTTGGGCTGCAGCGGGCCCGGCCGCTGTGGCACCGCGTCGCCGAGCGGTATCCGCGCCCGAGCGCCTGGATCGCCGCGCGGCTGCATGGCGGCCGCTTCACCGGATTGCCGCTGACGCTGATGGTCGTGGCGGCGGCCTATATCCTCTCCCTGCTGGGCGGGCTGGTCGACGCGCTGCACGAGGCCGAGGGGATCGCCCGGATCGACCAAGCGGTGAACGACTGGTTCGCGCCCTGGCGCCTGACGCCCCTGGTCGAGGGCTTCGTCTGGCTGACGACGCTCGGCACCGGGGCGGCGCTGGCCGGGGTGGCGGTGACGGCCACCGGCTTCCTCTGGGCCGACCGCCGGCCGGGCTTCATCCTGCCGCTCTGGGTGACGCTGATCGGCGCGCTGTCCACCACCTGGGCCGGGAAATTCGCCATCGGCCGCCCCCGCCCGGAGTTCATCGAGGCGGTGACGGCGGCCTCGCCCTCATTCCCCAGCGCCCATTCCACCGGCGCGATGGCGGTGCTGGGCTTCTGCGCCTATGCGATGGCGCGCGACCTGCCGCCGGGGCGGGGGCGCTTCGAGGTGGGGTTCTGGGCGGCGGTGCTGATCGCCCTGATCGGCTTCAGCCGCATCTTCCTCAGCGTCCATTTCCTGTCGGACGTGCTGAGCGGCTTCCTCGTCGGCGGGTTCTGGCTGCTGGTCGGCTTCGCCCTGGTGGAATGGCGGCGCGCCGCGGGACGGCCGCCGGAGCTGTAACGGCGATTACACGGGCCCGGATGCATGACGGCCGTGCCGCCGGAAGGCGGGCACGGCCGTGCATGAAGGCGGGGCGAGGGGCCGGCTCAGGCGGCCTGGTCGTCGCTCGCCGGCTCGGCGGTCTTGGCGATGGTCCGCACCAGCTCGTTCAGCTTGCGCTGCACGGGCTTCGGGAGCTGGCCGAGCATGCGGCTCAGCTCGTCCGTCTCGCGCTCGAAGCGCGGCAGGGCGACCTCCTCGCCGGGGTTGTGCAGCCCGTCGAAGAAGAAGCTGACCGGCACGCTCATCGATTCCGCGGCGCGGTAGAGCACGCTGGCCGAGACGCGGTTGGCGCCCCGCTCGTACTTCTGGATCTGCTGGAAGGTCAGGTTGAGGGCCCGGCCGAGCTGGCTCTGCGACCAGCCGAGCGACAGGCGCCGCTCGCGCAGCCGGCCGCCCACATGGATGTCCACCGGATCCGGGCCGGTCTCGGCAACCGGGCGACGACCGCGCCGCCGCTTCACAGGCGCATTCTGCTGGGGAGTCGTGTTCACCGTTGCAGCCTTCTCTTGCTACGGCGGCGGACCGCCGGCGCGCGCTTTGCGGCCGACCGCCAGCGCGCTGATTGGATCCCTCAGGGCCGCGTTACGGTTTTATGACCGAAATGCAACCCTGTGCGGTGAACATACTAGCACGATGTGGGATTAAGATTGCACGTCTAATCAATCGAAATGGTCAAGATAAAGTAATCAATCAGATCAATGGCTTAGCCTTGACCATCCGGTCGGGGCCTCAAAGTCAGGGTTAAGATCGCGCCCAAAGGTTGATGCCGGCCTCCGTGGCATGGGTCTCGATCTCGGCCAGCTCCGCCTCGCTGAATTCCATCCGGTCCAGCGCCGCGACGTTCTCCTCGAGCTGCGCGACCGTGCGGGCGCCGATCAGGGCGGAGGTGACGACCGGCCGCCGCAGCGTCCAGGCCACCGCCATCTGCGCCAGGCTCTGGCCGCGGCGCCGGGCGATCGCCGCCAGGGCGCGCAGCTTGGCGATGTTCTCGGGCGTCAGGAACTCGCGCTTGAACGAGCCGCCGGCATCCGCCGCGCGGCTGTCGGCGGGGATGCCGTCCAGGTACTTGTCGGTCAGCATGCCCTGGGCGAGCGGCGAGAAGGCGATGCAGCCCATGCCCTCGCGCTCCAGCGTGGCGGTCAGCCCGCGCTCGATCCAGCGGTTCAGCAGCGAATAGGAGGGCTGGTGGATCAGGCAGGGCGTGCCGAGGTCGCGCAGGATGGCGGCGGCCCGCGCCGTCTGCTCCGGATCGTAGGAGGAGATGCCGACATAGAGCGCCTTGCCCTGGCGCACGGCGCTGTCCAGCGCCCCCATCGTCTCCTCCAGCGGCGTGTTGGGGTCCGGCCGGTGGGAGTAGAAGATGTCGACATAGTCGAGCCCCATCCGCCTGAGGCTCTGGTCCAGGCTCGCCAGCATGTATTTGCGGGAGCCCCATTCGCCATAGGGGCCCGGCCACATCAGGTAGCCGGCCTTGGTGGCGATCACCAGCTCGTCGCGGTGGCCGGCCAGCTCCTCGCGCAGGATGCGGCCGAAATTGACCTCGGCGCTGCCGGGCGGCGGGCCGTAGTTGTTGGCAAGGTCGAAATGGGTGATGCCGAGGTCGAAGGCCCGGCGGATCATCGCCCGCTGCTCGGCCGGATCGCCGCCCTCGCCGAAGTTCTGCCACAGGCCCAGCGACAGGGCGGGCAGCTTCAGGCCGCTGCGGCCGCAACGGCGATAGGGCATGCGGGCATAGCGGTCGGTCATCGGGCGCTCCCTGTGCGGTTCCGCACCAAGATGGGCCGCCCGGTCCCGCCTGTCCAATCCCGCCGCCGATCAGCCGGCCTGGGCGAGGCCGGCGAGGGCCGCCCGGTCGGCCAGGACGATCCGGCCCCCGGCGAGCAGCCGGATCAGCCCGGCCGCCTTCATCGCGGTCAGGGTGCGGCTCACCGTCTCGGTGGTGAGGCCGAGGTAGTCGGCGATGTCGGCCCGGCTCATCGCCACCTCCACCGCATCCGCCGGGCCGCCGCGGCGCGCGGCGCGCTCGGCGAGGCCCAGCAGGAAGCTCGCGGTCTTCTCCCGCGCCGTCTTGCGGCCCAGCAGCAGCATCTGCTCCTGCGCCGCCGCCAGCTCGTCGCGCGCCATGGCGAAGAGCCGCCGCCGCATCGCCGGCTGCTCGTCGAGCAGGGCTTCGAGGCGGAGCCGCGGGAAGCGGCACAGCGCGGCCTCGGTCACCGCCTCGGCCGAATAGGCGTAGCCGGTGCCGGCCGCCAGGCCGAGCATGTCGCCCGGGCCGAGGAAGCCGGTGATCTGCCGCCGCCCGTCCGGCAGCAGCTTGTAGAGCTTCACCGTGCCGGCGGTGACGTTGAACAGGTGGTCGGCCGGCTCGCCCTCGGCGATCACCGTGCCGCGGGGCTGGAGATGCAGCGGCTCGACCAGCCGCGCCAGCGCCGGCATGTCGTCGTCGGCCAAGGCGCCGCAGACGCTGAGCAGGCGGGCGGCGCAGCCGAGGCAGGGATCGCCGAGGGCGGGATGCGGCAGGTGGCGTTCGGTGCGGGGCATGGGGCTCTCCTCGGCCGCGATCATAGGCCGGACGGGCGCCGCGGCTTTTGACCTGGGTCAAGGCGCCGGGCCGGCGGGGCCGCCATGCTCGCCGCATGATCCAGCCGGACCGCCGCATGACCGCCGACCGCTTCACCGCCGTGCCGCTCGACCCGCGCCGCATCGACCAGGCCTATCCCGTGGTCCAGGCGGTGATGCCCGACATCGCCGCCGCCGAATGGCGGGGCTATGCCGCCTCGCTGCTGGGGCGCGACGACCGCGGCATCATGGTGCTGCAGGACCCGGCCGGCTATCTGCACGGCCTGTTCGCCTATGCCGCCGTGCCGCATCTCGGCCGCGGGCGGGTGCTGCGGATCGAGTGCTTCGTGGCCCTGGGCCTGCTCGACCGCGACGGGCCGGCGGCGGCGCTGCTGCGCGCCGCCGAGGATGTGGCGCGGCGCCTCGGCTGCCGCGCCGTGCAGACCGAGACGCCGGAGGTCGAGCGGGCGAATGGGGGCTATCGCGACTGGCTCTTCGCCCGGCTGCGCCGGGCCGGCCACCTGCCGGGGCCGCCGCAATACAGCAAGCCGCTCAACGCCTGAGGCCGCCATGGACCATTCCGCCCATCTGCTGCACCTGCTCGGCGGGTTCGGCCCCGATCTTTGGGCCTGGGGCCTGCCGGCGGTGCTGTTCGCCACCGGCCTCGTCGGCGGCTTCGCCCATTGCGCCGGCATGTGCGCGCCCTTCGTGCTGGCCCAGCTCCGCGACGGGCCGCAGCTGATGCGCGCCGGGGACGGCGTGCTGCTGCCCTACCATCTCGGCCGGCTCACCACCTATGCGGCGCTCGGCGCGGTCGTCGGCGGGGCGGGGCAGGGGGTGGCGGCGCTGGCCGGCTTCCGGCCGCTCGCCGCGGCGGTGCTGGCCCTGGCGGCCGTGCTGTTCGCCGCCAAGGCGCTGGCGGACATGCTCCCGGCGCTCGGCCGGATCGGCGGCGGGGGCTGGGCGCGAGGGCTGGGCGCGGCGCTGGCGGGCCGGCTGGGGCCGCTGCTCGCCCGGCCCGGCCGGCTGCAGGGCTACCGCATGGGGCTGTGGCTCGGCTTCCTGCCCTGCGGCTTCCTCTATGCCGCCCTGGCGGTGGCCGCGGCGGCGGGCGATCCGCTCTCCGGCGCCCTGGCGATGGCGGCCTTCGCCCTCGGCACGGCGCCGAGCCTGATCCTCGTCGGCACGCTCGGCGCCGCCGCTAGCCGCCGCTGGCGCGGCGCCGCCCGGCGCATCGCCGCGCCGGTGTTCCTCGTCAATGCCGTGGTGCTGGGCGGGCTCGCGGTGGGGCTGGCGGGCTGAGGCCGGTCAGCTGAGGTCGGTCAGCGCCGGCCGCGGCCCCGGCCGCCGCCGGGACGCTTGGCGCGGGCCTGGCCCTCGCCGCGCTGGGGGGCCGCGGCCACCGGCGCGGCCGGCACGTCGAGGCCGAGATCCATGGCCTCCAGCCGCTTGATCTCGTCGCGCAGCCGGGCCGCCTCCTCGAACTCCAGATCGGCGGCGGCGGTGCGCATGCGCTTTTCCAGATCGGCGATGACGGCGCGCAGATTGTTGCCGATGGTCGCCACCTCGGCCGTCTTGGACGGCTTGACCTCGACATGGTCGCCGCGCTCGAACACGCTGTCGAGGATGTCGGTGATGTTCTTCTTCACCGATTCCGGGGTGATGCCGTTGGCGGCGTTGTAGGCCTGCTGCTTCTCGCGGCGGCGGTTGGTCTCCTCGATCGCCGCCTTCATCGAATCCGTCACCCGGTCGGCATAGAGCAGCGCCCGGCCCTCCACATTGCGGGCGGCGCGGCCGATGGTCTGGATGAGCGAGGTGCGGCTGCGCAGATAGCCCTCCTTATCGGCATCCAGGATGGCGACGAGGCCGCATTCCGGGATGTCCAGGCCCTCGCGCAGCAGGTTGATGCCCACCAGCACGTCGAACACGCCGAGCCGCAGGTCGCGGATGATCTCGATGCGCTCCAGGGTCTCCACGTCGGAGTGGATGTAGCGCACCTTGATCCCGGCCTCGATCATGTATTCGGTCAGCGCCTCGGCCATCTTCTTGGTCAGCGTCGTCACCAGCACGCGCAGGCCCTTGGCGATGACCTCGCGGCATTCGGCCAGGAGGTCGTCCACCTGGTTCTCGGTCGGGCGGATGATCACCACCGGGTCGATCAGGCCGGTGGGGCGCACCACCTGCTCGACGAAGACGCCGCCGGTGCGCTCCAGCTCCCACGGTCCCGGCGTGGCCGAGACGAAGACGCTGGGCGGCCGCATCGCCTCCCATTCCGCGAAGCGCAGCGGCCGGTTGTCCATGCAGGAGGGCAGGCGGAAGCCGTATTCGCTGAGCGTGATCTTGCGGCTGCGGTCGCCGTTGAACATGCCGCTGATCTGCGGAACCATCACGTGGCTCTCGTCGACCATCAGCAGGGCGTTGTCCGGCAGGTATTCGAACAGGGTCGGCGGCGGCTCGCCCGGCGCGCGGCCGGAGAGGTAGCGCGAATAGTTCTCGATGCCGGCGCAGGCGCCGGTCGCCTCGATCATCTCCAGGTCGAACTGGGTGCGCTGCTCCAGGCGCTGCGCCTCCAGCAGCTTGCCCTCGGCCTCGAACTCCTTCAGCCGGACCTTCAAATCCTCGCGGATCTGCTGCACCGCCTGCTTCAGCGTCGGCTTCGGCGTCACATAATGGCTGTTGGCGTAGAGGCGCACGGCCTGCAGCGCGGCGATCTTCTCGCCGGTCAGGGGGTCGACCTCGTGGATCGACTCGATCTCGTCGCCGAACATCGAGATGCGCCAGGCGCGGTCGTCCATATGGCTGGGAAAGACCTCCAGCGTATCGCCGCGCACCCGGAAGGTGCCGCGCACGAAGCCCATGTCGTTGCGCTTGTACTGCAGCTCGACCAAGCGGCCGATCAGGTGCTGGCGGTTCACCGTCTCGCCCTTGGCCAGGGTGACGGTCATGGTCGAATAGGTCTCGACCGCGCCGATGCCGTAGATGCACGACACCGAGGCGACGATGATCACGTCGTCGCGCTCCAGCAGGGCGCGGGTGGCGCTGTGGCGCATCCGGTCGATCTGCTCGTTGATCGAGCTTTCCTTCTCGATGAAGGTGTCGGTGCGTGGGACGTAGGCCTCGGGCTGGTAGTAGTCGTAGTAGGAGACGAAGTACTCCACCGCGTTCTCGGGGAAGAAGCTCCGCATCTCGCCGTAGAGCTGGGCGGCCAGCGTCTTGTTCGGCGCCAGGATCAGGGCGGGCCGCTGCAGGCGCTGGATGACATGCGCCATGGTGAAGGTCTTGCCCGAGCCGGTGACGCCGAGCAGCACCTGGTCGCGCTCGCCGCGCAGCAGGCCCTTGGTCAGCTCCTCGATCGCCTGCGGCTGGTCGCCGGCGGGCTGGAATTCGGATGCGATCTGGAACCGCTTGCCGCCTTCGAGGCGTGGCGCGCGGATCGGCTCGGGGGCGAGGACGGGGTGCTGCATGGCGAGAACAAATGTAGCCCATGCAGGTGCGGGATGCCAGGGGGCGCGGCGAATTTGGGGGCCTCGTCAATC
>Ga0196963_10002363_pt1 | contig 11369 bp, 15 predicted proteins | sample S1_5metaG_FD_148600 | JGI IMG/M metagenome (GOLD analysis project Ga0196963, IMG submission 148600) | Soil microbial communities from Anza Borrego desert, Southern California, United States - S1_5 | ecosystem: Environmental > Terrestrial > Soil > Desert | place: USA: California | collected... | reverse complement strand
TGGTCACGCTCGACGGCAGCAACTTCGTCAACCACGATAAATACAAGCTCAGCGGCGTCCCCGTCATCCGCATTTTCAAGCACACAGGCAGTATTGACCAGACCGCCGATACCGTCCTGGTCGAGCAATTCCCCACCACCTGGAGCACCAACCACCGGCTCCGGGGTATCGCCTACGTGCACGTGGAGATGAGCTGGGAACCGAAGATTTTCACCAACGGCTATCCCAACTTCAGCTTCGTGGTGAAGGGGAAAAAAGACATCTACGATCCCCGTTCGGCCACATCGGGCTACACCACCAACGCCGCCCTGGTTTGCCGGGATTACCTCAAGGGCATCATCGACTATGGCGACACCGAATGGAAATTCGGCTTCGGCGCCACGGATTCCGAGCTGAACGACACCACCTTTATCGCGGCCGCGAATATCTGCGATGAGGACGTCACGCTGGTGGCCGGCACCACTCAGGACCGATACACCGTCAATGGCGTGATCGACAGCGGCGTGGCGCGGATTGAGAACCTGGATGACCTCACCGGGGCGATGGCCGGGGTGTGCGCCTACAGCCAGGGCACCTGGCGCTGCCACGCGGGCGCCTACGAAACGCCCACCATCAGCATCGATGAGAGCTGGCTCGCCGGCGACATTGAGATCCAGGCAAAGGCCCCGAAGCAGGATCTCTTCAACGCCGTCAAGGGCGTTTACGTCGATATCACAAAAGGCTGGCAGCCCACCGATTTCCCGCCCGTCACCAACAGCACCTACGAAACGCAGGACGGCGGCCAGCGCATCGAGCGCGACATCAAGCTCGCCTACACCACGCACGTGGAGGCGGCGCAGCGCATCGCCAAAATTATTCTCGAAAAAGCGAGGCAGGGCATCATCGTGAAAATGCCCTGCAACATGAAAGCGTTGCAGGTTGCCGTTTACGAGGTGGTGAGCGTCAGCATTGATTACGCCGGCTGGGATCTCAAACCCTTCCGCGTGCTGAAATGGGAAATCAACACCGAGGGTGGCATCACCCTAATCCTCCAGGAAGAGAGCAGTGCAAGCTACGACTGGGCCGCCGGCAGCGCGACGCTCTACGATCCAGCCCCGGATACCAACCTGCCCGATGCCAATGACGTAGACGCCCCGGGTGTGCCGACCATCACTGAAGGGTTGTATTCCACCACCGACGGCAGCGGCCTAAAGGTGAAAGCTGATCTCAGCTGGGGTGAGAGCGACGACGCTTTCGTTTCCCACTACGAGATTTCCTACAGGCTCAGCGCGGATACGGACTGGATTTACGCCACCACCACGCAAAACGCCTACGCCACTATTTTTGACATTGAGCCCGGCATTTACGATTTTTCGATAACCGCGCTTCGGCCAACGGGCGAGGCGAGCGCAGCGGCACTGAAAGAAGATTTTGAGATCGTGGGCCTGACGGCCGCACCCGCAAACATCAGCGGCCTCACGCTGATGCCCGTGGGCAACAACGCGCACCTGAAATGGACGGCGCACACCGATCTCGATGTGCTGCAGGGCGGGCATATCATAGTGCGTCATTACCCGGCGACGTCGGGGGCCGTGTGGGGTGACAGCATCATCCTGGCCGAAGACATTCCGGGCCACGCCACTGAAGCCGCGGTGCCGCTGAAGCTCGGCACCTACATGCTGAAAGCCGTGGATTCCAGCGGCAACATGAGCGCCTCGGCCACGGTCATCACGACAGATTTTATTACGCTGCTCACGCTGAATTCCATTTTTACGCAAAACGAAGGCACGGCATTCTCCGGCACTAAAACGAACATGGTGGCCGACGGCACGGTACTGAAGCTCGACGGCTCGGGCCTTTTTGACGCCCACGCGGGCAACTTCGACGACGCAAGCGGATTGTTTGACGCCGGCGGCGGCGGCTACCAGACCACTGGCAGCTACGAAACCGACAACGAAATTGATCTCGGCGCGGTCTATCGCGTGAAGGTGGATCTCACCGTCACGTTCACGGTGGAGAATGCGGGCGCGCTGTGGGACACGGTTGCCAGCAACTGGGATGACGTGGAAGGCCTCTTCGACGGCAACGACCTCGGCGGCATCACGGTTAAAACCTACATCCGGACAACACCGGACGATCCCAACGGCGGCTCCCCCACCTGGACTGACTGGATTGAATGGGTCACGGGGGAGATCAGCGCGCGCGGCATTGATTACAAGCTCACCGTTGCCAGCGACGATTCCACGCTGAACCTGAACATCACGCAATTTTCCTGCGTGGTCGACGCGCCGGAGCGCAATGAGGTTTTCAGCAATCAGGCGATCGCAAGCGGCGGCACCACGCTCACTTATGCGAAAGCCTTTTACACGATCCCGGCCATCAACGCCACCTGGAACCAGACGGATGGCGACACCGTGAAATACACGCACGTCACCAGCGGCGGGAAATACACGGGGGTGACGGTGAACTTTTACAACGCCGGGGCCGTGGGCAGAACGATTGATCGCCTGGTGGCGAGAGGGTACTGATGTCGCAGCACGATTACAACATCGCCAACCAGATCATGAGCGCGGCGCGCTCGGACATCAACAGCGCCTTTGGGGCCATTCAAACCAACAACAGCGGGGCGGCGGAACCCGGCACCATGGCAGCCTACCTGTGGTGGGCCGACACCACGAGCGGGTTTATGAAAATCCGCAATGCGGCCAACAATGCATGGGTTTCCCTGTTTGTCCTGGCGAGCCAGGGATTGATTGCCCAGAACGGGGCGAGCGTTTACGCGGCGGACGCGGGCGCCACCGACGCCTACGCCATTACCCTGAGCCCCGCACCCACGGCGCTCACCACGGGGATGGTGATCCGCTTCAAGGCCAACACCGCCAACACCGGCGCCTGCACGCTCAACGTGAACGCGCTGGGCGCCATCGCCATCAAGAAAAACAAGGACGAGGATCTCGCCGACAACGACATCAAGGCCGGCCAGGACGTGGAGGTGATGTACGACGGCACCAACTTCCAACTGCTCTCGCCGGTTTGCACGCTGCTCGAACTCGCCGACGTGGGCGTGAGTGTCCAGGCCTACGACGCCAACACCGTCAAGAAAAACGCCGTCAACAACTTCACCAAACAGCAGTATTTCGGCACCGCCACCCTCACCGACGGCGCGAGCATCGCCTGGAACCTGGACGATGCGCAAGCCGCCAAGGTGACTCTGGGCGGAAACCGGGCCCTCGCCAACCCCACCAACATGAAAGATGGCGCGACTTATATATTGCGGGTCATCCAGGACGCCACCGGAAGCCGCACGCTGAGTTATGGCAGCGCCTACAAATTCGCCAACGGCAGCGCGCCCACGCTTTCAACCGGCGCCAACGACGTGGACTTGCTCACTTTCATCAGCGACGGCACCAATATGTACGGCACCATCGTTAAAGATTTTTCGTGATGCTCGTCTACCCTTCCGGTTTTTACAACGCAGGGGCCGCGCCTGGGGCGCCCACGCCTGCCAGCGACTGGCTGCTCAACACCGGCAGCGGTTCCACGATTGTGGACAGCAAGGGCATCGTCAATTTCGATATCACCGGCACGCCCACCTGGGGCGCGGGCTTCGCGGAGCTGGATCAAAACGACGTCACCGCGCTAATGCATTTTATCGCGGCCGCGACGACGTATTACAACCTCAGCAATTTCAGCATCGCGATCTGGCTGGATTTCGAGGCGTTGCCTTCCACCACGATGGGTGATGAGGACGATTCCATCCTGGTGCTGGGCGATGGCACGGCCAGCGTTTATCCATCGGAGACGTGGAGCTCGAAAACCGCCTTCTGGCTGTTTTTCGACAACCCTACGCAGGATTTCGTGGTGCGCGTCCAGGACTCAAGCAACAACAGCACGCGCCTTGCCATCGCCAATAACGGGATTGCTGCCAAGTACCTGCTGGGCGTGAGCTATACGCGCGCGGGCGGGGCCGCCAACAATACGCTGGAACTTCGCGCGCGCAACAGCGGCAGCTGGACGACCGCGAGCAGCACAAGCGCTTACCTGATGCGCCAGGACAGCAGCTACAAATGGCGAAGCAAGTTGAAAACCGACGCCGTGGGCGGCCGCGGCTGCCACGCGAAGTTTTACCGAATCCAGTTTTACAACACCGTTTTGACCGGTGCCGAGTGGGACAACCTTTACACGGCAGGGAGTGAATAACACATGGCAAAGAAAGAGAAGCCGGTGGAGCTGGCTGATGAAAAGAAATTTGAACGCGGCCAGCTGCTCGATGATTTGCACGCGCGCATGCGTTACGCGCAAAAACACAAGCTCGCGCTGGATCCGGAGATCAACGATAAAGCGCAACAGCTCAGTGAATGCGTTGACCCGGCGCACCTGGCGGAAATCGCCAGCTGGCATGCCACGCTGACGCCGCTTGCCCAGCTGCCGAAAGTGCAGACGTGGGAAGAGGCCGATCAAATGGCGGCCGCGGTGCGCACAAAGATTTTGCAGGAAGCCCAGTATTTCCAGTTGATGAACCAGGCGCCGCCGGCGGCATTAAAAGATTTACTTCTGCAGCTGGAGAGCGTACGGAAAATCTGCTTCACGCCTGAGGCGGCAATACTGCAGCTGGAAGGCATGAACCTGCAGCTGCGCATCGCCCTCGATAAGCACAAGGCGAAGGGCGGCTAATGTCGCAGCACGATTACAACATCGCCAACGCGACGTTCCCCTCGACGCGCTCGGACATCAACGACGCCTTTGGGGCCATAAAAAGCAACAACAGCGGCGCGGCCGCGCCGGCATCCACCGGGGCTTATCTTTTCTGGGCCGACACCACCACCGGCCTGATGAAGCAGCGCAACGCCGCGGACAACGCATGGGTTTCGCTGTGGACGCTCGCTACAGGCGCCCCCGTCACGCTCGATATCGTCAACGACACCACGCCCCAGCTGGGTGGCCAGCTGGACGTGAACGGCCAGGCCCTCGGGGACGGCACACTGGAGCTGCTGACGTTCAGCGAGACGGCGAGCGCGGTGAACCAGCTGCAGATAACCAACGCCGCCACGGGCAACGCGCCGAGACTTTCCGCCACCGGCGACGACACCAACGTGAGCCTAGAGCTGGACGCGAAGGGAACGGGCGTCATCAAGCCGTTGCAGGCGGTGGTGGATCAGGTTGTCGCGCTCACAGACGCGGCCACTATCGCCACCGACGCGAGTCTCGGCAACGTCTTTACCGTGACGCTCGGCGGAAACAGAACACTTGGGGCGCCTACCAATCCAACCAACGGGCAGAAAATTATTTATCAAATCAAGCAGGACGCGACAGGCTCGCGCACGCTGGGTTACAACGCCGTTTTCCGTTTCGGGACGGATGTCGCTTCCCCCACACTGACAACCACCGCCAGCAAAACGGATTACCTCGGGTTCATCTATAGCAGCGCCGACACGAAATGGGATTGCCTCGCGGTGGCGAAGGGTTACTAGATGGCCACCAAGTCCCTTTTACATTTTGAAGGCGTCGACGCCAGCACCACATTCACCGATGAAATTTCGGCCAATATCTGGACCCCCGCCGGCAACGCGCAGATTGACACCGCGCAATTTAAGTTCGGCAGCGCCTCGGGTCTTTTTGACGGCAGCGGCGATTACGTGGACGGCCCCTCGGGGCTGTATCCCACGCAGGATGCATGGACGCTGGAGTGCTTCGCGCGCTTCGTGAATTTCACCGCGGGGCATCCGATCATTTCCGTGAATTCGGGCGCTTCTCTTTTTCTGGGCCCCTCCAGCTTCAGCGGCGGCGGGGCGCAAAGCACCACCAAACTGGCGCTCAGTTCAAACAATTCCACTTGGGATATCAACAACACGAACGGCGCCACCACGCTCAGCGTGGATACCTGGTACCATTTTGCGCTGGTGTTTTCAGGAACCACATACAAACTGTTTATCGGCGGGACGGAAGAGATTTCTGTCACCAGCAGCACGAAGATTTACAGCACCAGCAAAACTTTGAAGCTGGGCCGGTTTTCCTCGGATGTCTGGTATCACCACGGCTGGATTGACGAGTTCCGGTTTTCGGACACCGCTATTTACACCGCCAATTTCACGCCGCCGGCGGCGCCGTTCGGTCTCCCCAGCACGGGGCAATTCTTTTCCTGTTTCTAACGACAAGGCTTGAATTATGAAAGACGTTTTGATCGCACTCATCAACAGCCCGCGGGCATTGCTGATTCTTCTGGTTCTGGTTTTACTGCAGGCGCCTTTCCAGATTTTTGTGGGCGTGATGTTTGTTCGCCTGGACGAGCACGTGGCGCAGCTGAGCGAAAAGATTTTCTGCGAACCCTGCGGCCAAATCCGGTTTAAGAGTGACCGTATGGCCGAAAAGCCCGAAACCAACGGCGGCAACGGATAGATTTTCGCCCACAGGGCGATAGTAGGGCCCCGCCATGGGGGCGCCGGCGCGCGCGGGTCCGCGCCCTAATAGCCCGCCAAGTTTCCCCTTCGGGGATTTTAGCAGCTCGAAAAAGGAGACCCTAGATGAGCAAGCAACTGAGCACCCAGGTGGACGCCTACCTTGACATCGTGGACGCGATGGAAAAACTGAAAAAAGAAAAAGACGCGGCATCGGAAAAGCTGATCACCGCCATGCGGAAATTCAAGCTGCCCAAAGCCGAGGCCAGCGACGGCCGCACCGTGAAGCGGGTGGAGTTTGAAAAAAAGAAATACGGCGAAGCGGCCATGAAGGTGCTCAAGAAAATGGGCTCGACCGTGGTGGCGTTTTTCACGCCCGCGCCCAGCATCTCCGGCGGCAAACTGCGGGACGCCATGAACGATGGCGTCATCACGAAGCTGCAGCGCGACAAGCTCGAAGGCCTGGCTGAAGGCACGGAGCATGTGGCCTACCTCACGGTGGAACATGCCGACTAAGCCTTCCCGTCCCGTCAGCCAGAAAACTCTCGATCTCATCAAGGGCTTCGAGGGCCTGGCTGACACCAAAACAGCACCCAGGGGCTACGTGAAAGCGTACAAGTGCCCTGCCGGTGTTTGGACGATCGGCTACGGGCTCACCAGCATCTATCAGCGGGCCGTGAGGCCCACGGATGTGATCACGGTGGCCGAGGCCGAGAGGCTGCTGGTGCCGGTGGTTCAGTATTTCCAGGCGCAGGTGCTTACGCTCGTGAAGGTGCCCGTGACTGAAAACCAGCTGAGCGCCCTGGTGTCGTTTGCCTTCAACGTGGGACTGGACATCGACGCCGATACGATCCCGGAAGGCCTGGGCGATTCGACGCTGCTGAAAAAACTGAACGCCAAAAACTATGCCGGCGCGGCCGCGGAATTCCCAAACTGGGTGTGGGCCCGCGGGAAAAAGCTCAACGGGTTGAAAAAGCGCCGGGCGCTTGAAAAAGCACTGTTTGAAAGCTAAAGAAAGCGGGGTTTGCGATGCTCGGATTTTTAATGAAGATCGTTCCCAAAATTTTATTTGACCAGAAGCTGAAATACATCATCGGCCTGTTGATGCTGGTGGTGCGTTTCCTGAAAGATCTGCAGGACGGCAAAGAGGATTCCAAAGCCCTCGACGGCGTGGTGGATAAAATCCATCCCCTGATGTCGAAGGAATTCCAGCTGACAGCCAGCAAGGCGGAACTCAAGGCCCTGGTGCCCATCGTTCACCAGCTGGTGGAAGCCGTGGAGGCCCTCTTCAAAAAGTAACCACTCCAACCTCCTCCCCAAAGCAGCCCCTGGCGGTTATCCGTCGGGGGCTTTTTTTGTGTCTTATTTCGGGAAGCGGCGCGGGATATATTCCCGCGGCTCCCGCAGCGTTTTGAGGCCCTGCGGCAGCCCGTAACGGGTGATATAGGCCAGCTGCTCACACCGGCACCGGAAAAACTTCGCGTGCCAGCCTTCCGCCGGTTTCCCACAGTCCGGGCACTGATCGCCCTTCTGTATTTTCACCGAACGGATGCGGATTCTGCTTAACGTGAACTCATCGAACATGGCCATGCATTATGGCGGTATTTTATCCGGACGTCAAATTACTTCACTGATTTCGGGTAAAAACTGTCATCGGAACGCAACAGGTCATACCCTAACCTCAACATCCGGGTTTTCGATTCCTCCCCATAAACACCGATATATCCCGTCGTTTTATTATGACCGCAACAGCAACCCGTGGTTGTCACACCATCTCTCCATAGGGCTTGTACTTCATTGGCAATGCAACGATCAAGGCAAATAGACTCCCTGATTGTCATGCAGCCCAGTGACAGGCCTCGCATATGCTCCGGCGCCGATACCTGTATCTGGTTTCCATAGCTTCCGATTTCAACATCAACGCAGTCACACATGCTCTTTCACCTCGCGCATTCTCAAGCATCGTTTTCTAGCTTCCAGCTCCCGGCTTCGTTGAAGCTCTCCCGCCGTCATCGGGAAAGGCCAGTAATCTGATTTTTCCAGCTGCAGACCGCAGGCCTCGCATTTCATCAGGCCGGCCATGAAAGCGGCAACATCGATCCGGTTGACCAGCTGGCGACGTTCCCAACATTGCGGGCATTGGGCATAAACCCTGTTGTCCAGGGGGATGAGTGCCGACGCGCGCCATGCGGCGGGATGCTGCCAGGACAAATCAATGCTCGTGAACGTCATCGCAGTTCCTCTATTTTTACAATGCCAGCCTTCAATGCCCTGATTACAATGGCGGCCACGGTTGTACGGCATTTTTGCTTTTTAACATCAATACCCATACGCCGCCTTATTCGAGAAGCATGCTGCTTCATGGTGTTCAACGTAAGGCAGATTGCGGGATCATCCGCCGCCGCCTTCAGATCGCCGTCATGGCGGATGATTGCCTGTATCACCTGAATTTCCCTGTCGCTTAATTTCATCATCCTGCCAGCGCCTCCCGCACGGGTTCAAACAGGCCGAGCGTGAAACACTCGCCGGCTATCTCCAGCATCGAGACGCCGTTATTTTTCACCAGCTGGGCCTCGCCGGGCTGGATGAGGCGGCCCGTGCCGTTGTGCCGCAACGGGATTTTGTCGTTAATGGCCTTGATGACCCGATTGTAAACGGCATTCACTGATTCGGAACTCGTTTTCCCGGCCGTTGCGGTGGCCGCCGCGCCGGCGGTTATTTTCGCCCACAAGCCCCACAGATCGGCCACTTTGCCCAAATGCGTCACGCCGGCGTTTGATTTGCACGCATCGCTCAAACACCACTTCGCGCACATCCGGATTTCATCGGGCGTTTTTCCGGCCGCCAGCAATTCGCGCGCGGCCGCAACACTTCTCCGCCGGTTTTTCGCCGACAAAAACGCATTGCGATTAGCGTGATGCAGCATGCCCTCGAATTCATCAACCAGCGCTTCGGGTTCCGGCACAATCCGCAACTCCGGTTTTTTTGACAAGTCAACTGGGCATAATTCCGAATCCGGTTTTTTTGAACTCTCTCCCTCGCCCCCCGCCAGGGGGGTAGGGGGGGTATTCTGTTCATGTTCCCTGTCACCTGTAATATGTACTTTTGTAGCAGCCTGTGGTTGCTGCGTTTCAGCCTTCTCTAAAGTAGTTTTGAACAGGTTTTGAACAGGTTTAGGATTCGTTTTGGGCAGCTTTAGAACCTCATAAGAGATGAGCGGCGGCTTGTTGGCAAAGTGTTTTTCAGCCAGCGCGTCCAGGCGCTCCAGCGGCCGGAAGCGGTTTGAATCAGCCAGGCAGACCTTTTTTAGAATGGTGGTCAAGGCGTCCAGGCTGATTTCCACCACGCCGGTTTCCTGATCCGCGAGCCCCCATAGCTGCTGGAAGACGTAGCCGGCATCGTTGAATTTCCGGCGCGCGATCTTCACGGCGTCATCATCAAAGAAGCTCATGGACAACGCCACCCATGATCGCTCCTGCCGTGTTTCGCGCTGGTATTTTTTATAATTGTGGATCACGATACGGACGATCTCGCTCACTGATAGGGCCCTCCCATCGGCTCAGGGCTGTCCTTCAGGGGTTTGTTGATGGGTTTGCCATCCTCAGGCCAAACAAACTCGCTGGTGGGCAAGTAGTCTTTGCACGTGCAGCAAAACGTGCTGCCGTAATAAGACGGGTCTACCGCATATGTGCGGGCGATGCTGATGTGCATCGTTGTGATGGCGTTGCAGGTTGTGTGTTTGTAGGCCTGCCGGATTTCCTGCGTGGGTTGCAGATCACCCGGCAGCGTGGGGTGATTGCTGTGCTGTCCGCTGGGCAGCTTGGGACCGTAGTCAAAGGGTTCATTTCCCATGACGCTCTATCCTTATATTTAGGAAAGCAACAAAAAATAGCGGCTCGATACGGGCCGTGTCACTTTCAACACTCACTTCACTCACGGGTTTTAAATCACTAGCTTGTGTCGTTCATGTCAGCCTCCTCTGTGATTGCCCGGCGGATGTAACGCGCCGGGGGTTTTTCCTGCCCGATACACTCGATGACCAGGGCGATGTCGATCCAGACATGCCGCTCATAGCTGAAACAGTTTTCGCAGTAGTAGTGGCTGTCCACGCGCTTGATGCGGCGCCAGGGGATGACCACCCGGTACTTCACCAGGCCGCCCATGCAGACATCACATGCGGTGCCCCTCGAGATCGTGGCCGGCATCGCCCGCATGCGCGTGACGGCATCCCGGCAGGCCTGGATGGCGGGTGTTATTCCCATCGAGACCACAACCATCAGCACACCTCCTGGGCGGCAGGCAGCCATGAGTCAAATCGTTTCTGAAGCCAATTCGTGTAATCTATTTGATGAGCTTTTTGCCGCTCCAGCTCCTCTAATTTCCAACGCAGCTGCCGCGAATAATCAGGATCTCCCGGTTCTATTTTTCTTTGCTTGCGCAAGAAATCAATAAAAATTGGAAAAGTTCCTGTTGAAAAACTTTCGATCGATTTTTTTGTGCACTCGATTCTTCCCTTCAGGGTGAGAATACAGGGGGGTATTGCATCGCGCGAAATTTCATAAGGTGCATGTCTTGCTCCCCAGCAGGAACTCGTTTGCCAGCCAGTTCCGGGGCGGTTGTAGCCATGGTGAGCTATTAGGCCCTTGGGAGCCTTAATCTCACGCCCGCAAATCTGGCAGTGCCATTTCATCAGCACACCGCCAGTAACGGCAATTGATAGCCGTCAGGTAACGTGATGAGTTTTGTTTGTCTGAAGTCAGGGCCCTCGATGCTGCCCTCGACCTGGTTGCCGAAGACATCCCAGTGCTCGCCCTGGGCCTCGCGCTCAAACAAACCGATGCCGCGGCCGTACAATGCCGGCGGATACATCAGCTCGATTTTCTGGCGGATGATATCGGGCTTGCGGCTGTGGATTATTTTTCCATTTTCATCGCGCGGGTGCGGGTGCTTCACGGTGATGGGCGCGGTGAAGTCGTCCCACGAATAATAGGATTC
>Ga0196963_10002362_pt1 | contig 11382 bp, 11 predicted proteins | sample S1_5metaG_FD_148600 | JGI IMG/M metagenome (GOLD analysis project Ga0196963, IMG submission 148600) | Soil microbial communities from Anza Borrego desert, Southern California, United States - S1_5 | ecosystem: Environmental > Terrestrial > Soil > Desert | place: USA: California | collected... | reverse complement strand
AGTTCACCGGAGGGGGCGGCCACGATCACCACGGCCACGATCACGCTGGCGAGGAGGGCCTCGGCGTCCCCTGGGCGGCCCTGGCGGTGGCGCATCTGCTCGCCTTGTGCCATGCCGGAGCCCTAGCCACGCTCGCCGCGGGCCTGGCGCCGCGGCTACCGCTCGCGCTCAATATCGTCGCCTGTTTCGCGGTATTCGTGCTCGGCCACCTGCTGGCGGGCGGCAGCGCGCTGATCGTCCCGGCGCTGGCGCTGTTCAACGTCGACGACGGCCTCGGCCGCGGCGAGGCGCCCGGGGCGGAGTACGTGGTCGGCTGCGCAGTATACGCCGCAACGTATGCCGCTGCGTGCCTGTTCCTTGCGCTTGCCGCGTTCAAGCGTCAGGATCTTTCCTAGACCGTCAGGAAAAGACCCGCGTGCGCTACGCCTTGCTGGGCGACATCCATGGCAACACCGAGGCGCTCGACGCGGTGCTGCGCTCGATCAAGGAAAGTTCGATCGACAAGATCGTCTGCCTGGGCGATGTCGTCGGCTACGGCGCCGAGCCGGTCCAGTGCCTCGAGACCATCCGCGCGCTGGGCTGCGACGTCATCGCCGGCAACCACGACTGGGCGGCGGTGGGCAAGCTGTCGATCGACTGCTTCAACGCCTACGCCAAGGCCGCGGCGCTGTGGACGCGCGAGCAGCTGAACGAGGACCAGAAGAAGTTCCTCGCCGACCTGCCGCTGACCATCACCTACGATCACTTCGCGGTCGCGCACGGCACCTTCCACCAGCCGGATGCGTTCAACTACATCCAGACCGTCTTCGACGCGCAGCAGAGCTTCGAGGCGCTGCGCAAGCTCAACGCGACCCTCGGCTTCCTCGGCCACAGCCACGTGCCGGTCGGCTTCTTCGACACCGATCCGATCACCTACACGCTCGACACCGACATCCCGGTCGACGAGGACGCCGCGATCATCATCAATGCCGGCAGCGTCGGCCAGCCGCGCGACGAGAACAACAAGGCGTCGTTCGCGGTGCTCGATACCGACAGCAAGATGGTGACCATCCGCCGCGTCGAGTACGACATCGATGCCGCCGCCAACAAGATCCGCGGCGTCGGCCTGCCCGAGATCCTCGCGGCGCGGCTCTACCAGGGCAAATAGCTGCGAGCCACGCGCGCTCGAAGCTCGCGGCTCGCGGCTCGCAGCCCGGAGCTGAGCGGGCGGACTGACCGATGACCCAGATCAAGTTCTGCGGCTTCACCCATGCCGACGATGTCCGCGCCGCGGTCGCGCTGGGCGTCGACGCGTGCGGCTTCAATCTCGCGCGCGGGCCGCGGCGTATCGATGCGGCGCACGCGGCGACGCTGGCGCGGCTGCTGCCGCCGCTGACCACCGCGGTCGCGCTGTTCGTCGACGCCGACGAGGCGGCGATCCTCGAGGCGATGCGCCTGAGCCGCTGCCAGGCGGTGCAGCTGCACGGCGCCGAGCCGCCGGAGCTCGCCGAGCGCCTGCGCGTCCGCTTCCCGGTGATCAAGGCGTTCGCGGTGCGCGAGCGCGCGGCCCTCGATGCGCTGCGCGGCTATCCCGCCGATGCGTTCCTGCTCGACGCCTACGTCCCCGGCGTCGCCGGCGGCACCGGCGCGGGCTGGGACCACCGCTGGCTCGCCGGGCTCGATCTCGGGGCGCCGGTCATGGTCGCCGGCGGGCTGGTCCCGGACACGGTCGCCGACGCGATCCGCGCGACGCGCGCGTGGGCGGTCGACGTCTCGAGCGGCATCGAGTCGTCGCCGGGGCGCAAGGATCCGGAGAAGATGCGGGCGTTCGCGCGCGCGGCGCGCGGCGCCTAGCAGGCCGCTGCTCATGGTTCGGGGGCCTGCCGCCCCGAGCCGCCGCAGGCTGTGTTTTCAGCAGCCTGCTCGCGACCGCGCCTGAGCGCGGTTGGCGCCGACCCCGGCGCGACTACCGTTCCGGCATGACCGAGCAGCGTTCGCAGCGGCCGGGCGGCAAGGCCATGGCCAAGCCGATGATCATCGCCATCGACGGGCCGGCGGGGGCGGGCAAGAGCTCGGTCACGCGCACGCTGGCGCACCGCCTCGGCATCCTGCACCTCGACACCGGCGCGATGTACCGCGCGGCGACCGTCGGCCTGCTCGACAGCGGCGCCGACATCGACAGCCCGGACGCGGTCGCCGGCTACGTCACCGGCCGCCAGCTCGACTTCACCGATCACGGCGAGGTCCGCCTCGACGGCCAGATCGTCCCCAAGGACCGGACGCGTTCGCCGCTGACCACGCGCCAGGTCTGGCGCGTCGCCAACAATCCACGCTGCCGCGAGCACCTGGTGCGCCAGCAGCAGCAGCTGGTCGCCTCGCGTGACGCGGTCGTCGAGGGCCGGGACGCGACCACCGTGATCTGCCCCGATGCCCAGCTGAAGGTCTACCTCGACGCGACCGCCGAGGAGCGCGCCCGCCGCCGGCTCAACGAATGGGCCGACGACCAGGAGAAGCCGACGCTCGAGGAGGTCGCCGCCGAGATCCGCCTGCGCGACAACCGCGACATGCACCGCGAGGTCGGCGCGCTGCGCCTGGCCGACGACGCCGTGCACGTGCTGACCGACGGCCTGGCGATCAACGAGGTGATCGCCCGGCTGATGGCGTACGCCGTGCAGCGCCAGCCGTTCCTGCTCGAGCAGGTCGTCGCCGATCAGCTCGTCGTCGGCCGCAGCCGCCAGCCGGGCTACGTCTCCGTGGCCACCGGCGACGCCAGCCCGTGGCAGCTCGGCCTGACCAATCCGAGCGACGGCCGCATGCCCGGCAGCGTCAGCCAGTTCGCCCGCAACCGCGGCGGACGCCAGGCGGCGGTGCTGTGCCAGGGGATGGCCGTCCTCGCGCTCGCCGGACGCCACGACAAGCCCGGCCACGTCAACGCCCTGCCGATGCTGCCGCAGACCTGGTACGTCATCGAACCAGGCGCGTGGCACGCGGTCGTCCAATCGCCCGGCACGATCTGCGCCTGGGCCGAGGCCAGCGGCATCGAGGAGGAGCAGCGCGACCTGACGCCGGGTCAGGTCGACGAGCTCAACGGCTTCCTCAGCGTCTACCTGCCGCGCTGAGCCGCCCGCGACCGGCGGCGCCGCGCGCGACCGCTCAACCGTCGGTGCCGGTGCGGGTCAGCTGCTCGGCGGCGATCGTCCGCGCCTCCTCCTCGCTGATCGGGCCCGTCGAGACGATCGAGTCGATCTCCTCCTGGCCGCGGCTGGCGCCGACCATCGCGGGGCGGCCCTCCCTGCCGGCGAGCAGGCGGCGGAAGTAGCGCACCGTCTCCTTCAGGCCGTCGTCGAGCGCGACCTTCGGCTTCCAGCCGAGGTGCTGCTCGGCCAGCGTGATGTCGGGCTTGCGCTGGCGCGGGTCGTCCTGCGGCAGCGGCTTGAAGACGATGCGCGACGGGCCGCCGACCTGCTTGAGCACCTTCTCGGCGAGCTCGAGCATGGTGAATTCGCCGGGATTGCCGAGGTTCAGCGGGCCGGTCACGCCCTTGGGCGTGCCCATCATGCCGACGATGCCCTCGACCAGGTCGTCGACGTAGCAGAACGACCGCGTCTGCTGGCCATCGCCGTACATGGTCAGATCGCGGCCCTGCAGGGCCTGGACGATGAAGTTCGAGACCACGCGTCCGTCATGCGGGTGCATGTGCGGGCCGTAGGTATTGAAGATGCGGATGACCTTGATGTCGACGCCGTGCTGGCGGTGGTAGTCGAAGAACAGGGTCTCAGCGCAGCGTTTTCCTTCGTCGTAGCAGCTGCGCGGGCCGATGGTGTTGACGTTGCCCCAGTACCCTTCCGGCTGCGGATGGACGCTGGGATCGCCGTACACCTCCGAGGTCGACGCCTGGAGGATGCGCGACTTGGTGCGCTTGGCCAAGCCGAGCATATTGATGGCGCCGTTGACCGAGGTCTTGGTCGTCTGCACCGGATCGAACTGGTAATGCACCGGCGACGCCGGGCAGGCCAGGTTGTAGATCTGGTCGACCTCGACGTAGAGCGGCTGGCAGATGTCGTGCCGCAGCATGTCGAAGCGCGGATGACCGAGCATCGGCTGCAGGTTCAGCTTCGATCCCGTGTAGAAGTTGTCGACGCAGAGGACGTCGTGCCCTTCCTTCCACAGGCGTTCGCAGAGATGCGAGCCGATGAAGCCCGCGCCGCCCGTGACAAGAATACGTTTCATCCGTCGCTCCCGTTTTCCGCCGGTGCTGGCGCCCGGCCCGCGCATGTTCGCACGGCCGAAGCTGCAACAACGCCGAAGCCGTGAAGTTCGAACAAAGTCCCGCTCTTTTCAGCACTTCCGACGCGACGTCGAATCGACGAAAACTTGGCCACCGGTTTGCGTTACGACTCCCAGCAGTGTAGCTTTCCGGGTGCAAGACCTGGTGGAGGGAGCGCGTGGAACCGTCGATCGTGCGCATCCAGGCGCGAGTGCTCCAGTGGGTGGGCCTGGGCTGGCTCGCCGTCGGCCTGTGGCTGGGCTACGACCCGGCCACGGTCGCCTGGCGCGCCGCCCTCGGCGCCGCCGCCGCGACCGTCGCCGCCGGCTGGCTGCTGCGCATCGCCGCCACCGCCATCGAGGAGCGCATGGTCAGCGACCTCGCGGAACGCGAGCTCGCCAAGGCCGCCACCGCCGCGGTGCCGGCGAAACCGGCGCGTCCGGGCGCGAGGTGACATGGGTACCGCGCAGATCCCCGTCCGACGTCTGAAGGCCGCCTACGGCGCGGCCGAAGGCACGCGCGCGGACGGGCTCGACGCCGAGGTCCTGCGCCACCTGCCGCTGGTGCACAGCGTCGTCGAACGCATCGCCGCCCACCTGCCGCCGACCGTCGACAAGGAGGACCTGCTGCACGCCGGCGTCATCGGCCTGATCGACGCCATCAAGCGCTTCGACGCCAGCCGCGACAACGCCTTCTCGACCTACGCCGTGCTGCGCATCCGCGGCCAGGTGATCGACGAGATGCGCGCGCGCGACTGGGTGCCGCGCGGCGCGCGCGGCCGCGCCCGCGAGTACCAGCAGGCGATCGCGACGCTCAACCAGAAGCTCGGCCGCCTGCCGCAGGACGACGAGATCGCCGCCCATCTCGGCGTCGACGAGAACGATCTGCTGCTGATCGAGCAGGAGGCGCAGCTCGCCGTCCAGGTCAGCCTCGACGCGCCGGTCGGCGACGACGGGCGGCTCGGCGTGATGCTCGCCGCCTCGCGGGAGGACGATCCGTCGCGCGCGATCGAGGTCGAGGATCGCAAGGCGCTGCTCGCGCGCACGCTGGCGACGCTCAGCGAACCGGAGCGGCTCGTGGTCAAGCTCTACTACTTCGAGAACCTGCTGATGAAGGAGATCGCCGAGGTCCTCGGCGTCACCGAAAGCCGCGTCTGCCAGATCCACACGCGGATCATGGCGCTGCTGCGCGCGCGCCTCGGCGATCCGGAGCTGGTGGGATAGGTGCTCGCGCGCGGCCGAGGTCGCGGTTCGCGGCACGAACCTTCGCAGCGCCGAGCCGGTAGCGGATAGGCCGTAGCCGCATGCCCATGGAACTTCCCGACCCCCTGCTGCAGCTGGCCTCCGGCCGCTCGGTCGAGGTCATCGCGCAGGCCGCGGCGCTGCGCGCGCTGACCGAGGTGCTCAAGGCCGGAGACGTCGTCAGCGCCCGCGTCGTCGACCGCTTCGCCACCGGCGACTACCTGTTCGCCCTGCGCGGGCGCACGCTCGTCGCGCAGAGCGCCATCGCCCTGGCGCTCGACAGCGTGGTCGCGTTCGAGGTCCTGCCCGACGACGGCGGCACCGTGCGCCTGCGCCTGGCGCAGCCGCCGGCCGGAGCCGCGCCGGGCGCGCAGGCGCCCGCGCCGGCCAGCGTCGGCCTGCCCGACGACGCGCCGGCGCGCGCGGTGCTCGATGCCTTCGCGGCCGCCGGGGCGCCGCTCGAACGCGACCGCATGCACGCGGCCTGGCGCGCGCTGACGAGCGCCGCGCCCGAGGCCGCGCCGCGCATCGCCGCGGCGCACGCGGCGGTGGCGCGCGTGGCGCTGCCGGCGACACCCGCGGTGATCGCGCTCGCCGAACGCGCGGTCGATGGCCCACCACGGCTAGCGGCGGCCATGGCGCACGCGCAGGCGATCGCGGTGGCTTCGCCTCCGGTCGCCGCGCCGAGGGCGCCGACGGCGCCCATGGCGCCGATGGCGCCGACGACGGTCCCATCGACCCCGACGGCCGCGCCCGTGGCGGGCATGGCGGCGCCGCCGCCGACCGCGACCAGCTCCCCTCCCGCCTCCGCCGCCGCGCCGATCGCGGCGAACCTCCTCGCCCACCTGCTGCCGCGCGTGCCCGACGTCGGCCGCGATGGCGTGCGCGCGGTGATGGCGGCGCTCGGGCAGATGGGCGTGGTCAGCGACGACGGCGCCGCCCCGCTGGCGCGCGCGACGCTGCCGGCGAGCGTCGATCCCGCGACGCGACCGGCGCAGGCCGTCGACGGCGCGCTGCACGAGCGCGCTCAGTCCCCGGCGCCGGAGCGCCTGCTCCCGCGTCTCGCCGAGATCGTGCGCGCGCTCGCCGACCAGGCGGCGCCCGAGGCCAGGACCACCGGCGCCGCGGTCGTCGCCGCGATGCGCGAGGCGGCGGCCGAGACCGTGCTCAAGCCGCCGCGCCTGGCGGACTACGACGTCGTGCTGCCGCTGCCGCTCAGCGCGCACGGCGAAGCGACGCCCGCGCGCCTGGCGATCGCCCGCCGCGCCACCGCCAGCGGCGTCGTCGCCACCTTCCTGCGCGCCGACGTCGAGCTGTCGCGGCTCGGACCGGTGAGCGCGCGGATCTCGGCCATCGTCGGCGGCCCGCTGACCATCACGGTCGTCGCCGACGCGCGCGGCCGCGCCGCGCTCGCGCCCGGCCTCGATGCGCTCGAAGCCGACCTCGCGTCGCGCGGCTCGCCCGCGCGCGTGCGCCTCATCGACCCGGACGAGGCCGGCGATGGCTGATGCGCCGCGCGATCCGCGCCGCCGCGCCGTCGCCCTGCGCTACCGCGAGGACGAGGGCAACGCCCCGCGCGTCCTGGCGAAGGGCTCGGGCGAGATCGCCGACCGCATCCTCGCGCTGGCGCGCGAGCACGACATCCCGCTGCACGAGGACCGCGACCTGGTCGCCGTCCTCGGCGCGCTCGAGATCGATCAGCCCGTGCCGCCGGCGCTGTACGTGGCCCTCGCCGAGGTCCTCGCGCACATCTACCGCGCCAACCGCGCGCCGACCTGAACACGCGTCCGCGCGACGGCGGCGCGACGTCGCCACGCTCGAACGATCAGCGCGCCGCGCCGAGATGCTGCGCGAGGAACGCGAACGAGCAGGCGCGCGTCCATTCGGGCAGGCGATGGCCATGGCGGTGGGTGACGAAGGCGAAAGCCGACTCCGCGCCGAGGATCGCGTACGCGTCCGAGACGCGCAGCCACGCGTCCTTGACGTAGACGCCGCTCTCGGCGCCGACGTTCTCGTCGTTGAGCGCGGCGATGTCGAGGAACGGCCGCGGCGCGATGAGCGCGGCGATCTCCATCATGTCGACCGGCACCCCCTCGGGAGTGCCGACCCTGCCGGCGAGGAAGCCCTCGCGCAGCGCGGGCGCGTACCGGTACCACCAGTCGCGGCACCAGTGCATGCGCTCGCTGTCCGCGCGCCACGCGGTCGAGCCGACCATCGCCACCGCGGCGGCGATGCGCTCGTCGTAGGCGGCGAGGAAGATCGAGCCGTGGCCGCCGAGCGACGCCCCCGTGCAGCCGATCCGCCGCGGATCGACGCCGGGCGCGGCGGCGAGCACGTCGATCGCCGCCGTCCCGTCCCACAGCGCCTTGCCCAGCGCCGACCAGCGCGGGTGCCGCCGATAGAGCGCGTCGTCGGCGAAGCGCCGGTCCTGCGGCGCGCGCGCGCCGGCGCAGAAGTGGTCGGGCGCGAGGACGATGAATCCGCGCCGCGCCAGGTCGCGCGCCAGCCAATGCTCGGGCAGCTCCGCCAGCCCGGCGAGCACGTCCTTGCCGTTGACGAAGGTCGCCGACAGGCACAGCACGGCCGCGCCGTCGCCGCGCGGCGCGCGCGGCAGCAGCAGGAACGCCTCGCAGTCCTCGTCGTCCTCGACCGCGTAGGCGATGCGACGGCGCGTGAGGTCGTCGTCCTGGACCTCGTCGATGATCCGCGCCACCGGCGCCGGACGCCGCGCCGGCGGTTCGCCGAGGATGCCGAGGAAGCGGCGGCGGATGTCCGCGCGCTTGATCGCCCACTCGGCCGGCGTCGTGATGCGTCCGCCGCCGTCGCCGGCGGGCAGATGGATGATGTCGTCGTAGAGCGTCGGCGGCAGCGGCGGCGGCTGCAGCGGCACGTGCGGCATGGTCGGTCCCTCAGCGATTGACGAAGGCCAGGCGCGGCGACAGCGCGTACGGCGCCAGCCACCCCGGCGCCGCCGACAGCGGCAGCACGCTCTCGTCGAGGGCGATGCCGAGGGTCTCGATCATGAAGCGCCGGCGACGCTGGATCCGGGTCCACATCGCCGGCCGCTCGCGCGCGATCGCCTCGCGCAGCTCGCGATCGGCCAGCGCGATGCCGTCCTCGCCGTTGGCGCAGCACGGGGCGACCTTCGCCGCCGGGATGATGTCCATCTGGATCGCGACCCCCGACGGCAGCGGCGTCGCGTCGCCGGCGATGAACGGCGAATGCAGCCACTCGTCCAGATGCAGGTAGTGCCCGGGGTTCAGCGCGAAGTCGTACAGCGCCGGATCGCGCGCCGCCTCGACCGCCGCCACCACCTCGCCGCCGGTCGCGCCGACGCGCACCGCCTGGTACCACGCGACCATGACCGCGAAGAAGTTGGCGGCGAAGCGCGGATAGATGTCGGCGACCTCGCGCGGCAGCTGCGTGGCGTCGGCGACCACGAACCCGGCGCGCGCGCTGAGCCCGCCCCACACGCCGAAGGCCAGCGTGTAGGCGTCGCCGACGCGCGCGCGGCCGTCGCCGGGGCTCGACAGCCCGCGCTGGGCCTTGTCGCCGAAGCTGACCATCGGATGGCACGACAACGGCAGGCCGTCGGCGGCGAACGCGCGCGCGACCTCGCGCTCGCTGGCGCCGGGGCGGATCGAACGCACCGCGGCGCCAACGCCGCGCGAGGCGACGCCGGCGGCGTGCTCGAAGACGGCGAGCTGGGCCGCGCTGTTGCGCACGCGCAGGCCGTCGCGCGGATCGACGAACAGCCCCGCCGCGTTGACCACGCGTCCGCGATCGCCGGCGAGCGATCTGATCGTGTCGGCGATGTACGACGGCAGGTCGAGCGCGCGTTCGCCGCCCTCGACCAGGCGTGGGTCGTACCACTTCCAGCCGACGCAGCCGATCGCGCGCCCGGCGGCGACGCCGCAATCGGCGAGGATCGCGCGCAACGGACGCGACGCGGCGCGCGATTGGCCGAGCAGGCTGAAGTCCTGGAACACCGCCGTGGCGATGCGCAGGGCGGGGTCCGGCAGGTACCCGAGGCATTCGTTGCCGACCAGCAGCGTGCGCCGTCCGTCGGCGTCGAGCACCAGCAGCGCCTCCTCGAAGCGCGGCTCGACGCCGGTCAGGAAGGCGAGGTTCGCCGCATGCTCGCGATCGGCGTACACCACCAGCACGTCGAGCCGCGCGGGGCGCAGGCGCGCCGCGGTCGCGCGCAGGCGCTCCTCGTATTCGCCCGCGCCGATCTGCGGCACGGCGGCGTCGCACTCGAGCTCCGGCAGATCGATCTCGGCGAGCGTCGGCATGGCGTTTCCCCGCGGCGATCAGACCGGCGCCGAGCAGCGGCACACGACCGCCGCACCAACCGATCGGTTTTTCCGTGCACCGTCATCCGGCGGAACGGATCCACCGCGGCGCCGCGACCGCGTCGCAACGACGGGCCAGGACACGGCGCTCGGTGTCGACGGACGGATTCCGGGCAACGACCTGCGAGGTTCGCGCATCGTCGATGCGAGCGGACCCCGGACTCGCGCGCCTCCGCTGCGAGCTTCGCGCCGCCCGCTCGCTCAGCGCGGCGCCAGCCAGCGATCGGCGAAGGCGAGGTAGTGCCACCAGTCCTCGGCCACCAGGCTGTGCACCCCGGCGCGCAGGTGGTAGCCGATCGCGTCGCCGATCGCGATCCCCGGCGGCGGCATCTCGCTCGCGCCGCCGATGCCGCCGGTGCCGAGCAGGCGGTAGACCGGATCGGCGTGCACGCAGGTCAGGAACTCGCCGCGCGGATCGGCCCACAGATCGCGCGTCGCGCTGGCGACGTAGACCGGACGCGGGGCGATCAGCGCCAGCAGCTCGTGCTGATCGACCGGCAGCTCGTCCTCCCGATCGGCCCAGGTCGCGTGGTCCGGGCAGAACCAGTGCGGGAACGCGGCGGTGATGTGGCGGATGGTCTCGCCGAACCGCCGGCGGCCGAGCGCGGCGCCGCCCTGGCCGGAGTTGGTCGAGATGGTCAGCGCGAAGCGCTGATCGGTCGCGCCCGCCCACAGCGCCACCTTGCCCAGACGCGACAGCCCGACGACGGCGACGCGGCGCGCGTCGATCGCCGGAACCGTCGCCAGCGCATCCAGCGCGCGCGACAGCGACCAGGCCCAGAGCGCGATCGCGCCGAAGCCGTCGCCCGCGCGCTCGGCGCCCTGGCCGAGCGCGGCGAAGGTTTCCGAGCCGAGGACCTCGGGCCGATCGGATGCGAGGTCGCCATAGAACGCGGTCACCAGGGCGTAGCCGCGCGACAGGATCATCTCGACCGGCCATTGGTGCGCGCGTTGCCCGCGCGAGGCCTCGGTCGAGCGATGGTCGACCACGCCCTCGCCATCGCGGACCCAGGCGTCGGACAGGGTGATCGAGCGGTCGGGGTGGACGGCGTGGTTGCCGCCGAAGTTCAAGCCGAGGAACGCCGCGCACGGCCCGCGCGCGGCGTTCGGGATCCAGCAGCACAGCCGCATCGGCGCCGGCACGCCGGCGATGCTCACGACCAGCTCGAGCCGCGTCGCCAGGCCGCCGCAGGCGCGCGGGTCGCGCGACGCCTCGACGACGTCGACCGCGCGCGGGGCCGGCATGCGGCCGTAGACGTGGCGTTCGAACAGCGCCAGCAGCTCGGCGCGGCGCCGCGGCCACTCACCCACGCCGCGCACCGGCGAACCATCGGCGCAGACCAGCGGATCCGGCACCACGTACGGAGGAACGCCGGCTTCGTCGGTGCACGGCTCGGGCGCTGCGTCGGACATGCGATGATGGGATCCCGCGCGCGGCGGCTGACAAGCGCGGTCGCCGCGCCGGAAGGTGTGGTCGTCGGCTCGGACCGCACGATGTGGACCGCGAACCCGAGCGTTTCGAGCTGCGAGCCGCGAGCCG
>Ga0196963_10002361_pt1 | contig 11383 bp, 13 predicted proteins | sample S1_5metaG_FD_148600 | JGI IMG/M metagenome (GOLD analysis project Ga0196963, IMG submission 148600) | Soil microbial communities from Anza Borrego desert, Southern California, United States - S1_5 | ecosystem: Environmental > Terrestrial > Soil > Desert | place: USA: California | collected... | reverse complement strand
GCCTCACGCTCAACGTGAACCAGGGGCAGGTCCGCATCGGCGGGCGAGTCATCGATATGGGTTCAGGCGAGTTGCGCTGGTAGATGGACAGCCGGGTCTTCAGACCCCGGCTTCCAGCGGCGCTCAGACTTCGCTAGGGAAGGTCTGATGAAGTTGATCCCGCCCGTGGTTCGACAAGCTCATCACGAACGGAATCAACGCGTTACCGTTCGTCCTGAGCCTGTCGAAGGACGAACTTGGAATTGTTCAGACCTTCCCTAGCTCGCGGCACACCATGAAAATGCCACCCGCGTCCACTTCATCCGGATGCGCATCAACCGCTGGTCACTGCCTCGGCACCAAACAATCTGTCCATCGACAGTCGGCCAGCACCGTGCGTGGCTAGCAAAGCACCGATACCGAGCAGCGCCAACGCCGGCCACCAACCACGCAGATCCTGTTGCCAGTGCACCATGGCTAACGCAACGGCGAAGTTGAACATGCAAACCAGGCCGGCCCAACGCACCAGCGCCCCCAGCACGAAGGCCAGCCCGCAGAAAAACTGCGCCCATACCGAGATCCGCGCCAGCAGCCCGGGCTCGAAGAATCCATGGTGAGCAAGGAACCTCACGAACTCTTCCATCCGTTCGTCGCTGGTGATGTTGTCCCAGACCCCATGGACCAGGAACAGGCCGGCCGCCAGCCGCAGCCCCAATAGCGCCCAATCCTCGCCGCGACGCAGCGACGTCAAAAACAACAAGTCGCGCACATACCACCTCGTTCTCATCAGGAGGGCGGCATGCTAGCAACCGGGCGTGGTGCAGGATGTCCGCATACGCTCGGCTCGCCGCGCCCGGCGGGCGGCTCGGCTCGCGAGCGCTGTCGCAGCGGCAAGTCACTGGGCACCGCCGGTGAATCGGGCCTCAGCTCCGCGCCGGTGCGCTGCCCGCGAAGGTAACGAAGCGGAACTGGATCGGTACGCAGTGCGAGCCGACGGTGGCGGCATCATCAGTTCGAATGGCCGCCCCGACATCACTGCCGCGTATCGCTACACCGCTCCCATCGGCCCAGTCCTAACACCGGCGCAAGCTCCATATCCCCCGCTGCCGAAGCCGTTCAAGCGCCCTCAGGGCCGCGGCTGTCCGTGACGTCGCCAGCGCACGCCACCAAAGGCAGGCACCCCGGATGGATCGGCCTGCTCACGGTGGCCGTGTTGAGCTGCCTCGACTGACTCCACGCCCCTGCAAAATTAGGCCCGGCTGGATGCGGCGCGAGCGCTTGCCGCCTCGACAGATGAGGCAGCTCGATCCGTTGCCGCACGCGGGCCTCAAGGCCACGCGTTTAGCTCGATCCCGACCTCGGCCAACCGTGCGCACAGGCGACGGATATGTCCGCCCGGCCAGTACACGCGGCCACAGGCACTGCAGCGGCTGAATTCGTGCTGTTCGCGCTGTACCGAGGCGGGTACCAACGCCGCCACGGCTTGGATTGGCACGTGCTCGATCTCGCCATTGCAGGCCATGCAACGTGTAAACGGCCTCACTCGACGTTCGAGCTGAAAGCGATCGAGTACTTCGCGTATCTGCCGGATCGGCGCCGTCGCATGCACGAATCCGCCATGGGTGACACGACGATTCTTGAGGATACCGACATCGCGGGTCAGCACGATCCGGTGCTCGCGCAAGGCGGTTTCGATGATCTGCGCATCGTCCAGGTCGTTGCGATACACCGTGTCGAAGCCGAGCAGGCGCAACAAGGCCGCCAGCCGGCCCAGGTGCACATCGAGCATGAAACGCGTCTCACGCAGCGGTGCGGGCCGCAGCCGGATCAGCGGCGCGACATCGAAGCATTCGAACACGGGATACACGGCGACGCGTTCGCCACCGCGCAGGCGGTGCTTGAAATCCACCGATACGCCGTCGACGAGAATCAGTTCGACCTCGGTATGCGGGACACCGAGCGCCTCGATCCGGTCCTTGACCGTCGGCGTGCCATCGAACACGTGCGAAAACGCAACCCGACGGTACACCGGCGACAGAAAATCGTTGAGTTCTTCGTAGAAGCGGAATTCGCAGCTACGCCGGTGATGGCCCATTGGGCCATTGCCGCATCGGCGCGCGGGCGGGTCAAGCCGGCGGGACGGTGGCGACAACGCCCGTCTCCGCGCATCGATCGGCAGGGGCCCGCCCGCTTGTCCGCCGGCCACGGGCGCCGCATCCTGTCAGATGGATGAGCGCGCAAGGCAAAGTCGATGTCCGATTCAGCACGCGACCTGATTCATGCTTATTACGCCGCATTCAATGCCCAGGACATGGCCGCGTTCCTCGGCATGCTCAGCGAGGATGTCGTGCACGACATCAACCAGGGCGAGCGCGAAATCGGCAAGGCCGCGTTCGCCGCATTCATGCAGCGGATGAACCGCAGCTACCGCGAGCAGATCGTCGATCTCGTCGTGCTCACCGAGCCGAGCGGCACACGCGCCGCGGCGGAATTTACCGTGCTGGGCACCTATCTCCAGACCGATGCGGGGCTGCCCGAGGCCCGCGGGCAAACCTACCGCCTGCCTGCAGGCGCGTTTTTCGACATTGAGGCAGAGAAAATCACCCGGGTGAGCAATTACTACAATCTCGACGATTGGCTGCGCCAGGTACGAGGCTGACCGGGCCTGTTGGCGCGCTTCGACAGCGCGGACTCGACCCGACTGAGCACGTGGTCCGCGCCAACTCGGGTGCTGGCATGCTTGACCGCCCAAGTTGGCGACCGCTACTTTGCTCTCGAATCGGCGATAACAGGGGCGGCGTACGGTAGGGGTGATGGGGCCGCGTCGCGGCGGGAGCTGGATTCGGTCCAGCGCTGCGTCGCGGCGAGTGCGCTTGTGCTGCGGCGCACAATGAGGCGGCGCCTCGGCAGGCAAGGATGCCGCAGCAAAACCAAGGCCGGACAGCCGCTGGCGCCTGTACCACGCCCCCTCGAGCATTCGCCCCACGTTGGCCACGCAGTCGCGGCGCCGGGTGACTGCACGGCGGTCACTGCGGGATGCTGCACCGCTACTGCCCGCACCGATCGTTCGTGGTCTCCACTTTTGCGCAGAGTCTGCTCCAGGCCGTCATGTATCAGCCATTTCTCAAGTCGCTAGCCAAAGTCACTTCCGAAGTCTTCGAGAAAATGACGGGCACCGAGGTCCTGGCGAGCAGCGTCCAGGAAGACCGGCGGCATGATGCGCACTACGCTGCGGCATTCACCATCGGTTATCGCCATCTGAACAAAGGCGTTTCCGGCAATTTCACGCTAGGTTTCACCGAGGAGGAAATGGCGATCGCCGTGGCGAGCACGATCGCCGAAACGATGGGTGTCGAGCCGCCCAAGCAGCTCGATGAATACGCCGTCGATCTGCTTGGCGAGTTCATGAACACGGTGTTCGGACGCGTGGTCTCAGAATGGGACGGCATGGGCTTTTCAGCGCGCTTTTCCGCCCCCGAGTCGGCGCTCAACGTCAATTTGCGCGCCCCGAACGAGTTCGACGCGGAAGCCTACGTCGTCATCCTCAAGCTGAAGGTCCACCACATCCTGTTCCGTGTCGCCTTCGTCCGCGACATCAAGGAAGACCTGCGCGGCAAGCGCGTTCTGGTGGTCGACGATTCGATGGTGATCCGCCAGCTCGTCAGCAAGCACCTGAAGGCGGCTCAGTTCGAGGTGATACAGGCGCGCGACGGCGCCGAGGCCATCGAGTTGCATCGCCAGCATCGGCCTGATCTGACCATCATCGATCAGGTCATGCCCAAGGTGAACGGCCTCGACGCCATCGTCGAGATCCGCCAGTTTCACCCTGAGTCGCGCTTCATCATGCTCACTTCGACGTCGCGCCGCGACGAAATGGTCACGGCCGCGACACTCAATGTCGTGAACTACTTGATCAAGCCCCTGCAGGTGGTGGACTTGATGAAAGCGGTGGCCAAGGCTTTCTCCTAACGCGCCGGCGATCGCGACAACAGCCAGCGGAAGCGCCGTCAGCACTGCATAGGTGCACATGAAGTCCGACCCGGACCGGGCTGGTTGCGGTCACGCGACCTGTCGCTCGATGCAGTCTGCGACGGGGTTGGGCGATGAGCATGCGGCGTGGCGGTCGGAATGCCACGTCAGTGCCCCCTGAGCCGATCGGAATGGCGATGGATCGGCGTATCCACAGGATCAATGCGTGGGCTTGTCTTTGCCCTTGCCCGTTTCCTTGTCTTTTCCCTTGCCGGGGGCGTCTTTCCCCTTGCCACGCGACGGCTCGGTACCACGCCCTTGCGCAGACGCCGCTTTCCCCTTGCCGATTGTCTTGCTCGACGCCTTGAGCGCATGGAATGCAGGCGATCCCGGTCTCACGCCGAGTGCCTTGGCGATCTCGCCCCAGCCTCTGCCGCGATGGGTTCGGTAGCTGCTGGCGACATCGGCGATCGGCACCGACGTGACCTGGGCGATCTCGGCGATCATCCACACATCCGCCGGCGGATAGTGGTACTCGTAGATCAAGGTCTCGATGTAGGGGCGCGGTGCGGCGGTACTGATGACCACTTCATCGATATAGCCATCGAGGTTACCGCGGGCGTAGACGTCGATCTCACGCAGGCGCACGTCCAACCACGCATCGCCGGTGCGCGGATCGAAGCCGAAAGCGACATCCTGCCCCGCCGCGGCACACGCCCAGCACAGCAACAAAGCGACCAACCCCGGCCGGAACATCAGCGCCGCCCGCCCGTGAGAAGCAGCAGCAGACCGCCGCCGACCACCGCGCCGAGCGCGAGCCACACCGGGACCTGGATCCGCTCCTTCTGTTGCCAGCTGAGGCTGATCGGGCCGATGTCGGCCTTCTCCGAACGTTTGGTGTAGCTGAAGCCACCAAACGCCAGCGCGAGCGCACCGGCCAGAAGCAGCAGGAAAGCCAGGATTCGAACTGCGGTCATCGACGGCTGCCCATCCACAGGTTCAAGCCGCAGCCTGCAACGGATCGCAGCCGAACTCAATCCGTGCGCACGCAAAGCCGTGGTCGTATGAGCGATGGTCCGCAGAGGACGTAGTCCGCTTACTACCGTGCGGCGGAACGCCGCGATTGTCAGCGGCTCCCCTGCACTGCACCTTGCGCCAGCGCGAAATCGATCGCCGCGCGCACCGCGGCCACCTGGGCCGCGATGCATTGCGCCGGCGTCGCGCGTGGGCTGTCGGGGTAGACCTCGGTGGTCGTCGTGTACGGCGCATTAGTGATGCCGGCGCAAAGGCCGAGTGCCTTGAACGCGTACAGAATCACGCCATTGGCTACGACGGGCGAGCCGATGATCTCGCCGTTCGCGTCCGCAGGCGCGATGTGGGTGACCTTCGCCACGGCCGCGATCACAGCCTGCTGAAACTCGAGCTGCGGGTTTTCACTATCGCCAACCACGTAGAAGCCGTCGGGAATTTCGCCTGGTTCGTGCGCTTTGCCGTCGCGGGCGGCCAGCGCCGGCCGGAACTCGGATTCGTCGGTATCCGTGGTCTCGTGCAGGTCGATATGCAGCAGGAAGCGGTCGCGCAGCGGCCCGACGAGACGCAGCAGTGCCGCCGATTCCTCGGCAGGACTATCGTCACGGAACGATCGGTTAGGGTCGATTGCGTGCGCATTCCAGCGATGAATGCGCTCGTAGGCCCAAGGACTGATGCACGGTGCCACCAATAGGTTGACCCGCCCGGCATAGCGCGCGGCTTCCTGCTCGACGAACCGCAGCGCGCCATGCACGCCACTGGTCTCGTATCCGTGTACCCCGCCGGTTACCAGCACGCAGGGCAGATCGTCGCGCCAGTCGCGGCTGCGGATCGCGTACAGCGGGTAGCGGTCCGGTGGATACACGAGTACGCCGTACGGCTCGATGTCGAAGTGTGGACGAAGACGCTCGATGACGCTCAACACATCATCCGCGTAGCTGCGCTGCCGGATCTGCCGCGACAGCCATTCGGCGCGCTCGGCGTCGCCCCAGGGCTGGCCGGGCGTGCCGATAGGATAGAAAGCCGACGTCGTCATCGAGGTCACTCTGCTGTGGCAAGTAGAAGATCGGACAATCTAGCACCGGGCCCCCGCCGCGACGCCAACGCCGCACAGCCGAATCCCAGCGATCGACGATCTCGCCGTCCTCGACGCGGAACCTGTCGAACCTGGCCGTCGTATAACGTCCATCGGGCGCCGCAGCATCGTCGAGCACCCGGACCAAGGCCAGTACCCCCAGGTCGCGCCCGGCGACGATCGACCGACAGCGACGGGCCGTTATCGAGTCGCCGCGCAAGCTGCTACGGTTCGAGTCCCGCCTCTGCGCCGATCCCATGACCCGCTACACCGGCCCGCTGCTGACCCGCCCGCTCGCCGACGCCCTGCTCGCCGCCCGTGCGGCAGGCGCGGCTGAACTCGAGGCGACGTTCGACCTCGGCCGCAGCGCCGATCGCGCGATGCTTGAAGCCGACGGCTGGTCCTGGCGAGGTGGGCGCTATCCATGGCCCGAGCAGATCAAGGCGCGCACGCTGTATTACTGGGACGGCAGCGCGTTCGTGCCACTGCAGCGTTACACGGGTTCTTTGATCAAACTGGTGCCCACCGATTGGGGCGCACCGACGTTCGAGATCGACGGCATCAAGATGCTGCCGACCGCGCAGGTGTCACCGTACGAGGATGCGCAGCGCAAGGTCGGCTTGATCCAGCCGCGCGGCAAGCAAGTGCTGGATACCTGCGGCGGCCTCGGCTACTTCGCCGCCTGCTGCCTGGAACAAGGCGCCGCGCATGTGTCGAGCTTCGAGAAGAACGCCGACGTGCTGTGGCTGCGCCAGCACAACCCGTGGTCGCCCGATCCGGACAGCGCCGACGCTGCCGGCCGGCTGCAGCTCATCCACGCCGATGTGAGCAAAACCATCGCCACCCTACCCGACCAATCCTTCGACGCCGCACTGCACGATCCGCCACGCTTCGGCATCGCCGGCGAGCTGTATTCGCAGGCGTTCTACGACCAGCTCGCCCGTGTGCTGCGACCGCAAGGGCGGCTGTTCCACTACACCGGCACGCCGAACGCCAAGACGAGTGGCCGCGACGTGCCGGGCGAAGTCGCCAAGCGCCTGCGCGATGCCGGGTTCAGCACCGAACGGGTGCTCGATGGCGTGTTCGCGGTGAAGGCGGGGCGGAAACCGGTAATCGCGCGCACTCGGCCGGCGTATGCCCGATGAATCGTTTGAAGTCGCGCATCTGCATCGTCGCCTGCCTCGCCTGCACCGCGACCGCTCATGAGGCCGCGCGGCGGCCTCGCATCAGGCGGCTGACCGCCGCGCGCAGCAAAATTCGCGAGTACAGCCGGTGGAAGCCGAGCAACGCCCGGAACATCCACCCCAGGCGCGCGACGCCGCGGCGATCCACCACTGGCACCACCGCCGAGCCGAAGTAGAGTCTGGTGGCGGACCGATCCGCGGCCGGCATGCTCATCAGCCATGATCGCGTGCGACCCGCGAGATCGCGGAGCAGCAGCTGATCATCGCGACGGTCTTCGACCGTCCATGCCGCGAAGGCATCGCGCTTGCCGGCCGCGAGATCACCGGCCTGGGCATCGGTCGACGGACGCGCGACCAGCTTCGCCAACAGCCATCGCTCGAGCTTGAACACGCTCGTCGTATAGAACGCTTCGACGTATTCGGCCTGCGAAGCCGCGATTGGCAGCTCGATCGCAAAGCAATCGGCATACCCGCCTTCCTGCAAGTATCTGCGGAGGAATGCATCGTCTGGGAGTTCGCATGCTTGGATCGCGGACGTGGGCATTGCGCGCAGTGACAGATCAAACTGGAGCGGCCGACGGCGTTGTAGGGGCGGTCGGTATCGGCCGTCAATGCCACGGGCCGGCCTGAACATTTGAGAGGTACGCCTGGCTGCGCTCGCCCGGCAGCAATGCGCGCCGTTGCGCGTTACGCTTCGAATGCGCCAGCCAAGCGAAAACCGAATGGACGAAACGCCTCAGCCCGCAACCGAGCCGCAGATCTGGGTCGATGCCGACGCCTGCCCCGCCGTGATCAAGGAAATCCTGTTCCGCGCCGCCGAGCGTTGCCGGGTTCAGGTCACGCTGGTCTCCAATCAATGGCTGCGTACATCCGGCTCTCGCTATGTCCGGTCGATCCAGGTGCCCGGTGGACCTGACGTCGCTGACGATGAAATCGCCGCGCGCGCGCAGCCCGGCGATCTCGTCGTGACGCAGGACATCCCGCTCGCCGCGCGAGTGATCGAGCGCGGTGCGGTGGCGCTGAACCCGCGCGGCGAGCGCTACACCGCCGACACGATTGCCGAGCGGCTGTCGCTGCGCAACTTCATGGACGAGCTGCGCGGCGCGGGTGTGCAGACCGGCGGCCCGGCGGCGTTTCATCCGCGTGATCGGCAGGCGTTCGCGGGTCAGCTCGACCGTTGGCTGGCGCAGCGGAAGCAACACCCGTGACGCCTTGGGCGCCCATCAAGCGGCCTCCGGCAGCCGTTCGGTGATCATGAAGATCCCGGCTTTCACTGCGCGTTGCGGACCGCGCCCAGCGCGTCCCGATCCAACACGGTGTACTCGTCGATGATTGCCTGGTAACGGCCGCTTTCGCGCAGCGCGCGCAGCCCCTGGTTGAAATGATCGCGTACCTGCGCGGAGCGGAACAGATTCTGCATCGGCGCCCGCGCCGCAATGCGCGTGAACCGGCTCAAGTCGTGAAATACCACCGGCTCGGTGACATCGGTGCGCAATGGTCCCAGGGTGATCGGATCCGGGTTGCGCGCGTCGATCTGATTCTTCCAGTACAAAAAGATGTTGCGATCGATCAGCAGAAAGTCCGCCCGACCCCAGTAGAGCATCGATACCTGACCGGCCTGCCGGACCACCTCGCTGTAGTAGCGGCCGTGCCCCTTCAACCAGGCGACGTCGGGAAACACCAGGCTGGCGTCCTGAAAGGCCACCACCCGCTTGTCGAGCAGATCCTCCAGACGATCGACCACGAAGCGATGCTTGCGCAGCGAGATCAACGAGGTCTCGAAGTAGGCCGTTGCGTCCGAATAGTGGTATGGACCGACGATCTTCTGCGCCTCGACCATCGCCACGCCATCCACCGCTTCATCCGCCATCATCACCCCGAGACGCGACAAGGACACGTAGCGGAACTTCAAACGGTAGCCGAACGGCGTCAGCGCTTCGTTCAAGATATCGAGGGTGATGCCGCGTTCGAGATCCTCCACGACCCAGGGCGGGATGTTCTGCGGCGCCGCGATCGTCAGCTCGCGCGGATGTCCCGCGATAGGCATCAGCAACAAGCAAAGACAAAGCAGTCTTGCCATCGTGCCCCCCAAGATGTGGAACCCGCGAGCCGCGCAGCCGGGATTGGCGAAATCCTGCCCCATAGACAGCCTTCGCTACGCCGCCAGCGTAAGCCGATCGCGGCCCAGTTTCCAACCGGCGCCGAAGCCGGATCATCCGGGCGACGACCCGGGAAAACGTCCCGCCCCGGCGCGCCCTTGCGCCGCCACCGCCCGGTTCGTTGCTGCAGGCGACGCGATGGCAGGCTACCCCCGCCAATTCGCATGCGTGCGCCAGAACGCGACGCTACGAAGATACGCCTCGCGATCCAGCGGCACGCCCGAGCCGCCCTCCTCCACGCCGAGGGCATTGCGCATCATCGTGATCGGCGCCATCGGGATCTCCTCCGGTTCGGCGGTATACATGCAGCCGACCACGCCCCAGTCGGTATCGATCGGCGTGCCTTCCTTCGCCAGTTGCTCGCGGCTGTAGAGGATCACGATCAGGTAGTTCGCCACCGGCGGCTCCACGCCCTCGAACCAGCGCACCAGCACCGGTAGCTCGGATGAATGCCGCGCTTCGTAATCCGAACGCAGCAGATGCCGGTTGTCGTCGGTGATCGGCACTGTCAGGCAACGCGTCGACGTCCAGTTGCGATGCACATGCAGCTTGCAGAACGGCGCGTAACCATCCAGCACCTTCAGCGGCGGCACTTCGTTGAGGTGCCGCTCGAACTGCGCCGGGGTGCAGTCCTGGATCGTGTTGCGGCGCGGCTCACGCGGGAACAAACGGGTGCGGGCGAACTCGGTCAGTGTGATCGACATGGCGAAGTACAGGGGCGCGGCGAAAACAATCAGCCTGACGCAGCCGCCGGCCGCTTTCAAACCCCTCGCGGCCGCCCTACCTTCCTGCTTCCTCGCCTGGCGCGGAACGCGAAAGCGCCACGTCGGCGCGCTCGCGACCCGCGCCTACAATGACGCTCGCTCCCGCAAGGATCCGCCAATGGCGCTGAAAGCCACCGTCGTCAAGGCCGAGCTGCATATCAGTGACCTCGATCGGCACTACTACGCGACGCATACGTTGACACTGGCGCAGCATCCCTCCGAAACCGACGCGCGGTTGATGGTACGGCTGGCGGCGTTCGCGCTGTTCGCCGACGACGCGCTGAGCTTCGGGCGTGGGCTCAGCACCGAGGATGAGCCGGATCTGTGGCGCAAGTCGCTGACCGGCGAGATCGAGCAATGGATCGATCTCGGCCAGCCGGATGAATCGCGCATCCGCAAAGCCTGCGGCCGCGCCCGCGAAGTCGTCGTGATCGGCTACAGCGGCCGCAGCTTCACGCAGTGGTGGGATAAGCAAGCCGACGCGCTGGTGCGGTGCACCAATCTCGACGTGCTGGAATTGACGGGGACGACGGTCGACGCGATGACCGCCCTGTTCGAGCGCAACATGCGCCTGCAATGCTTGATCGAGGATCGCACGCTGCAATTGATCGGCGATGGCGGCACGGTCGAGGTGAGCCCGATCTGGCGACAACAGCGGGCGGCGGTGCGAGGCGGGTGAGCGCTGCGGCGGCCATCCGCACCGGGCTTTCGCTCGCGGCGGTACAACAAGATAGAGTGAAGGACTGGATTGATCCAAGAACGTCCGCGCTCGGTTGTTTGTTCCGGAGGCACAGATGAAGCGTTGGCTGCTGGCATTGTTCGCGCTCGGGGGCCTTGCGTTCACGGCACTCGCCTTGACGTTTCTGCCAGCGACATTGCCGGTACCCGCGGCCTATTCCGGCGCTCTGCCCCCGGCCTCGCCGCCCGATGGGATGTCCATCGCCGTCATCAACACGGGATATATGGAATGGCCTGCAGGCCTCGCGTTTCGCGGCGGATCGTTCCGCGACTGTCGCCACTTTCCCATCGCGGCGATCCTCGTTCGGCATCCACGCGGTGATCTGTTGATCGACGCGGGCTTGGGCGCAAACGTCGCCGCACACCTTGCGACACAGCCGAAGCTGGCCCAACTGACGACCACGCCCTCCAAGCCTGTTAGGACGCAGCTGAGCGAACGCGGCTATTCACTCGACAATTTGAAGGGTGTGCTGATCACCCATGCGC
>Ga0196963_10002360_pt1 | contig 11383 bp, 8 predicted proteins | sample S1_5metaG_FD_148600 | JGI IMG/M metagenome (GOLD analysis project Ga0196963, IMG submission 148600) | Soil microbial communities from Anza Borrego desert, Southern California, United States - S1_5 | ecosystem: Environmental > Terrestrial > Soil > Desert | place: USA: California | collected... | reverse complement strand
TGCTGCGCCAGCCGAGCATCACGATGCGATGACCGGTACCACGCGTCGGGGAAACCGTTGCTGTATTTCTTGAGAAAGCGTTCCATCGCCTCCTCGCGCGTCCACATGCCGGCCTTCGCCGTGCGGCGCGGTCTCGTAACGATGCCGATGTAGTGGCAGGTCGAATCGGCGTCCACCTTCCAGGAATCGAGTTCGGGATCCTGGCTCACGGTGATCGCGCGCTCGAGCAGGCCCGGGCGCATTTCGAGTCTCTTGAAGCGTTCCGACTCCGGCAAGCGGCTGAATCCAACCAGCACGTGCTGCGGGCTCTGCGCGAATACCTTGCCGACACCCCATGCCGGCCGGAGCGAATGCGTTACGTAGCTGCCGACACGGATATTGCTCAATGGGGACTCCTGGGTCGATTGTTGCGGGATGTTCTGATTGTGTCACGAATCAGACGCGCGTGCCGGAATCGATCGAGCTATCGCCGCTTTCGCCGCGCCGCCGGCTTGAGGGCGGACACTCTTTGCCACGCCAGCGTCACCGCTTCACCGACGAGCTCGGCATCGGCACGTCTGAGATCGATCATCGTCGAGCCGCCGCGGCCCCAGGCGCCGGCCGCGGGAGTGAACGCCGGCGATCGTTTGATCAGGTCGGCCTGTTGCTCGGGTGACAGCGAGGCCATCGCGGTCTTTTCGTCTTCCGTCAGGGACGCGAAGATGCGCCCGTTGGCGGCGCGAAAGTCGGGATGACCCATGTGGCAGCCTTCGACGGCGCCGTCGTGGCCGAGCGCAATCTTCCGAAAGGAGGCCGAGGTCATTGATGCAGCGGGGCGGGCCCCGACGCGGCTATCTCTTCTTGCGCGCGATGACGACGAGCTCGTTGCCACCGAGTGCAGTTTTGCCAACCGTCATGCCGAGCGCGTGGAAGCCGCTGCGGCCGATCTCGTTTGCTTCCTTCGCGAGCGTCGACGTCTTCGAAGTGGCGATCAGCTTGTAGACGTAGTCGGAAGCGGACTGCGCACCGCGCTCGACGATCGACACCACTTCTTCGCCGCCGAACACGCTCTCGAACACCGTCTGGCCGACATAGTCGTAGCCATCCTGCGCAGCGGCGTTCATTTCGCGCTCCATCGTGCTGGTGCGATTGGTCGCCAGCAAGTGGTAACGATACGTGCCGCTGCCATTGCCCTTCTGCATCAGGACGACCACTTCCTTGCCTCCGAACCCGGTCTGCCCGCCCATCACCGCCGCGAACTTGAAGCCCGCCGCGCCCGCCTCATTCATCTCCTTCTCCATCGTCGAGGTCTTCGACGTCGCCAAGACCTTGTACTCGACGCTTTGAGTGAATGCGGGCGATGCGATCAACACGAACACGGCAAGAACGACGATCTTCAGCACGGGACCTCCAATGGCAAGCTCAACCATTGTCGCTCTAATGCCATAGCGATCTCAAGATTCTGAGCAGGCCGAGACCGCTCGCGAGCCAGATGACTCCGATCACGGTGGCCTGCGTCGCGTATCCGTAAATCGCGCTGCCCGTGCCGAACAGCGTCGCGTAGACGAATGTGCAGCCAAGCACCCAGCCGAGAAGCTGTGTCGAGATGCTGTCGGGTGATGCGCCGATGCCCGCCTTGGCAGGAATCGGGCCCCACAACGAACCCGCAGGCCGAACGAGCCGGTAGAACGCGATCAGCGTCGCGTCGTTTTCAGGTTTGGTCAGTAACGTCACCGCAACCCACGCCAGCGTGGTGGCGGCGACGGTAATCAACAGCGGCGTATTCGGGGCGAATACCGCGCCGGACTTGCCGGCAATGAAAAAGCCGATGGCGACGACGAACGAGACGGCCATCGCCGCAATCTCGCTCCACGCGTTGATGCGCCACCAGTACCACCGCAGCAGATACAGCAGCCCTGATCCGGCACCGATCGACAACAGCAACTCGAAACTCGTGCGTGCCGACTCCAGCAGGAACGTCATGCCGGCGGCGAGCACCATCATCAATGCAGTGACCACGCGCCCCATCATCACGTAGTGCCCCTCGCCGGCATCGCTACGAATGAAACGCCGATAGAGATCGTGCACGACGTAGGACGTGCCCCAGTTGAGATGCGTCGAGATGGTCGACACGTAGGCCGCGAGCAGACCCGCCACCATCAAGCCGAGAATCCCCGGCGGCAGGAACGTCAACATTGCCGGGTAGGCGGTGTCATGCCCGATCAGGCTGCGATCCAGATAGGGGAACGCTCTCGCAATGTCGTCGAGCGTCGGGAACACCAGCAGCGACGCGAGCGCGACGATAATCCACGGCCACGGCCGCAGCGAGTAATGCGCAACGTTGAAGAACAGCGTGCCGCCCAACGCATCACGCTCGCTCTTCGACGCCAGGATGCGCTGCGCGATGTAACTGCCTCCGCCCGGTTCGGATCCGGGGTACCACACCGACCACCACGAAATGGTCAGCGGGATGATGAAGATGGTCAGCGCCAGCTGCCAGTCGCCGAAATTCGGAAGCAGCTGCAAGGTTGACGGCGGCAACCGCGCGATCAGTCCGTCCAGTCCGCCCACTTGCGGCTGCTGCAGCGCGTAATACGCCGCCGCGATCGACGCCGTCATCGCGATCACGAACTGAAAGACGTCGGTGATCAGGACGCCCCATAGGCCGGCGATTGACGCGAAGGCGACGTTGATGACGGCACAGATGGCCAGCGTCTGCCACATCGGCCATCCCAGCAGGACGTTGGCGATCTTGGCAGCGGCCAGATTGACCGTCGACATGATTATCACGTTGAAGAACAAGCCGAGATAGACGGCCCGAAACGCGCGAACCATGGCCGCAGGCCGGCCGGCGTAGCGAATCTCGTAAAACTCCAGATCGGTGAGCACTCCCGATCGACGCCACATGCGCGCGTAGAAAAACACCGTGCTCATGCCCGTCAGCAGAAACGCCCACCACACCCAGTTGTTGGCGACGCCATTTTCGCGAACCAGGTTCGTGACCAGGTTCGGCGTGTCGGTGGAAAACGTCGTCGCCACCATCGAGCCGCCGATCAACCACCACGGTGCCGCGCGTCCTGACGTGAAGAACTCGGCGGTGCTCGATCCGGCGCGGCGCATCAAGTACATCGCCGGCACGAATGACAGGGTGAGGGAGATGATGACGATGACCCAGTCGAGGGTCGTCAGCTGCACTTGGCGATATTACCAAGGTGCCAAGGGTGCCAAGGGTGCCCAATGGTGCCAGGGTGCCGGTTCTGAGAGATAATTTGCGGTCTCCAATGCCCCTCATTACCGGTCAGCGGCTCGGTGCGTACGAGATCGTGTGTTCGCTTGGCGCCGGGGGAATGGGCGAGGTGTATCGGGCTCGCGATTCGCGGCTCGGCCGCGACGTGGCCTTGAAGATCCTGCCGCCGGAGGTCGTCAGCGAGGCGGGCCGGCTGGAGCGATTCGATCGCGAGGCGCGCGCCATCGCCGCCCTCAATCACCCGCACATCGTCACAATCTACTCCACCGAAGACAGCGACGGCATCCGATTCCTGACGATGGAGTTGGTCGAGGGGTGCACGCTGAGCGATCTGATTGCGCCGTCGGGGATGCCGATCCCACGGTTCCTCGACCTCGCGCTGCCGCTGTCGGACGCGCTCGCCGCGGCGCACCAAAAACAGATCACCCATCGCGATCTCAAGCCGGGCAACGTGATGGTGTCGACGGACGGCCGCGTCAAGGTGCTCGATTTCGGGCTCGCGCGCGTTGGCGGTGCCGAGGCTGCCGAGCAAACGCTGATCGCGACACAAGCGCCGATTACCCACCAGGGCGTGATCGTCGGCACGATGCCGTACATGTCGCCGGAGCAGGTGGAAGGCCGGGGGCTGGATCCGCGCACTGACCTGTTTTCGCTCGGCGTCATCTTCTATGAACTGCTGAGCGGGCAGCGCCCGTTCAAGGGGTCCTCATCGCCGGCGTTGATGTCGGCGATTCTTCGCGACACGCCGCCGCCACTGGCGGAATGGCGATCGGATATCCCGGATGCGCTCGAACGTTTGATCGCGCGACTGATCGAAAAACGCGCGGAAGATCGCATCCAAACCGCTCGCGACGTGTTCAACGAGCTCAAGCACATTCGCAAGCGGTTGGATTCCTCGCTAGCCCGAACGAACGCCGTTGTTGACGCCGCCACGCCGCACAACCTGTCGGTGGCTGTGCTGCCGTTCACCGTGCGCGGCTCGGACCCGGATGCCGAATCGATGGCGGCCGGGCTGACCGAAGACATCACCACGAGCCTCGCGAAATTTGCGGGTTTGTCGGTGATTGCCACGCAGGCGACACGTGCCTACCAGGGTACGGCGCTCGATATCAGACAGATCGCCGATCGGTTGGCGGCGCGTTACGTGGTCAGCGGCAACGTTCGCAAGTCCGGCTCCACATTGCGCACGACCGCGCAGCTGATCGACGCCCGCAACGGCGAGCAGTTGTGGACCGAGAATTACGACCGCCAACTGGGCGATCTGTTCGCGGTTCAGGACGATGTCACTGATCACATCGTGGCGACGGTCGCCGACAAGTACGGCGTGCTCGCACGTTCGATGGTGCAGGCGCTGCAGTCGGGATCGCTGCGCGACTCGACGGCCGTGCAGCTGATCGTGCACACGTGGGGCTTCCAGCATCGGCCGGTTCCGGACGTGCATCTCGCACTACGCGCGGAGCTGGAATCGCGGGTCACGCAAACACCCGACAACGCTCACCTGTGGGCGGAACTCGCCAACATCTACGTCGTCGAGCATTCGCTATGGTTCAACCCGCTGCCGGATCCGCTGGGCCGAGCGCAGCATGCCGCGCGGCGCGCCATTGAGCTCGATCGCTTCAATCAGAACGGCTGGCTCTGGCTGGCGATCACCTACTTTCATCTTCATGAGCGCGACGCCTTCGAGGAAGCGCGCGATCGCGCCGTGCGCATGAACCCGCGCAACGCCTACGCGCTCGCGTGGATGGGCAACATTACGACGCACCTCGGCGACTACGATCGCGGCTGCGCGCTGACCGAGCGGTCGATGGCGATCAATCCCGGGCATCCGGGGTGGTTGCACTTCGCCGTCTTCAACCGGCATTTTGCCGCGGGGCAGTACGAGGCCGCGTTGCAGGCCGCGAGGCGCGTCAACATGCGCGATTTCTTTTGGATGTATTTCGCGATGGCGTCGGCCGCAGCGCATCTCGGACGCGCGCAGGAAGCGCGCAGCGCGGCGCACGAGATGACGCGGCTGGCGCCCTTCCTCGCGGAACCTGACAACCTTCGCGAGTTCGTGACCCGATGGTATTGGCCGCAGCCGATGATCGAGGCGCTCATCGACGGCGTACGACAATCATGGGCCGGAGCGGCGCCGCAGCTCCAGGTGTCGCCGGCAAGCCTTACGTCAGCCGTGGGCGTGAAGCCGCCCTCCTCGATGCCTGGAAAGGCTTCTCGGTCCGCGAATACGAGCAGTGAACAGTCGATTGCGGTGCTGCCCTTCGTCGATCTCAGCGAGAAGCGGGATCAGGGCTGGTTCTGCGACGGCATCGCGGAGGAACTGCTCAATGCGCTGGCACCGCTGCCGGGGCTGCGCGTAGCCGCACGAGCGTCGGCATTCTCATTTCGCGGCAAGCATGCAGATCTGCGGACCATTGCCGACCGTCTGAACGTAGAAACGGTCCTCGAAGGCAGCGTCAGGCGCGCGGGCGATCGCGTGCGGATCACAGCCCAACTGAGCGAAGCGAAAGGTGGCCGGCAGCTCTGGTCGGAGCGGTTCGATCGCGAGCTCAAGGACATTTTCGACGTGCAGGACGAGATCGCGCGTGCGATCGTCGACCGGTTGCGCGTCAGCCTGACCGGCCGCGCGATGCCCCTGGTGCCGCGCGCAACCGCGAACATCGAGGCCTACGAGCTGCTCCTCAAGGGCCGCGCCCTGTTGATACGCCGCGGGCGCGCGGTAATGGATGCCATTCCGTTGTTCGAGCGCGCCATCGAGCTCGACCCGAACCTGAGTGAGGCACATGCCCTGCTGGGCGACGCGTTCAGGGTCCTCGCGTTGTACGGGCTCGCACCCGCGAGCGAAGTGATGCCGAAGGCCAACGCGGCAACGGCTCGCGCGCTGGCAATCGATCCGTTTCAGGCGGAGGCGCTCGCCACCCAGGCGATCATCGCGACCATTCACGAATGGAACCTCGATGAAATGCGGCGCCGATCGGATCGCGCTTTGGCCGCCGACCCCGACCATCTGCGCGCCCACGTCGAGCGCGCGATCTCGATCGCGTGTCTGGCACCAGGCGACGATTGGCACGGCGAGGTGCTGCACTACATCGGCCGGGCCCGCGCGCTGGATCCAATCAATGCATGGGTCATGGCGATCGAGGGCGCCGTCCTGACGCGGCTCGCCACGCCCGCTGAGGGGGTCGCGGCCGCACGCCGGGCGATCGACACCGACGGCGGCAATTTCTCCGCGCATTGGTTCTACACCAATGCTCTCGCGGAAGCCGGCCGGGACGACGAAGCGTTCGACGCGGCGACGCCCGCCCTCGAACTGTCCGGGCGACATGCGCTGATCCTAACGATACTCGCCGGCCTCCACGCGCGTCGCGGCAACACCGAACAGATCGAAGCGATCCGTCGGGAGCTGCGAGCGCGGTCGGAACACACCTACGTCAGCAGCGGCGCTCATGCAACGGTCGCCGCGGCGCTTGGCGACTGGAATGGAGCACGCGAGTGGCTGGCGCGCGCTATCGAAGAACGCGATGCGTATGTGTGCTTCTGGAAGTTCTTTGCGTGGCGGCCAGTCTGGCGCGATCGAACATGTGCGGAGTTGCTGCTGCGGACGCCGATTTTCCGGAACGCCGACAGCACACTGAAGCCCGGAGCTCCCGCGCTGCCGGGGTGAGTGCCTCGCGAACCGGCGCTCACCCCGTCTCGATCAGGGCCCACCCGGTTTCCGGTTGATGGCGGTATCGGGACGTCGTCGTAATGCTGAATCCCGCCGACTCATCCCACGCGTATCGGTGCACCTCGATCTCGGGCCGCTGCATGCGCAGAACGTTGAACGACGGCTGCTCGCCGCGGCTGCGCGTCGAGACGGTTCCGGCCTGGACGATCAGCGCCGAATGCCCCGCGAGCTCGTAGCGCTCGATGGCGCAGGACACGTGGCTGATGTGGAGATGCCCGGATAGAAAGAGATCCGCGTTCGCCGCCGTCAGTCGCTGCATAGCCATGGCATTCCGGCCCACCAGGCGCCGTTCCTGGACGCCGGGCGGCAGGTCAAAGGGATGATGGGTGACGATGACGCGGAGCAGCGCGGGGGGAACGGCCGCCAGCCGCCTGACCACGCGATCGACTTGCGTCTCGTTAATCCGCCCATCGCCGAACGGAAACACCCACTCCCGAGCGGTGTTGATGCCAAGCACGATCATCTCTTCATCGATGTACTCGGGCTCGAGATTGCTCGAGATGTAGCGGCGATAACGACGCAGCGGCGCGGCGAAGCGCTCGACGACGTCGTAGAGCGGGATGTCGTGATTGCCCGGCACCACGAGCGTGCGCGCGTGCAGAGAGTCGACAAAGGCGCGTGCCTCCGCGAATTGCGAGTGCCGCGCCCGCTGCGTGACATCGCCCGAGATGGCGACCAGGTCCGGTTGCGCCGCGGCCACCGCGCGGCGCAACGGCTCGACGATCGCCGGATCGATACGACCGAAGTGCAGATCCGACAGGTGGACGAGCGTCCTCATCGTGCGGCGCGTCGATTCCGTGACGGCTCAGCGGACCAGCGACTGGTAGACCATCGGTAGAAAGGTCCCGGCGACCGTCGAACCTGGATACTTCTGCACCATCATGATCGACACCAGCTTTTCCTTGGGATCGACCCAGAACACGGTGCCGTAAATGCCGCTCCAGCCGTACATGCCAACCGAGCCGAGCGTCTGCGTCGCCGCCACATCCGTGACGACCTGAACGCCGAGACCGAACTCGCGGCCTGCGCCGATCAGACTGAGCGGGTGCGGCACGTCTGCGGTGTGATTGGAGGTCATCAGTTCGATCGATTTCGGACTGAGTAGACGCGCACCGTCGAGCACGCCGCCGTTGAGCAACATGTTCGCGAATCGAGAGTAATCGGCAGCGGTCGAGACAAGCCCGGCACCTCCCGAAAAGTACGTTTTGCCTTCCCGATACGAGGCGAACGGCGACATCAGCGTATTGCCGAACGTTTCCGGGTCGCTCATCGGCCGAATCCCGCCCTTGCCGTCCGGCGAGTACACGTTCACCAAACGCGGCCACTTCGATTCGGGCACGACGAAATCGGTGTCGACCATTTTCAGCGGCTTGAAAATGCGCTCGCGGAAGAACACGTTGAGCGGCTGACCGGATGCGACCTCGACGACCCGGCCCAGAACATCTGTAGAGAGGCTGTAATTGAACGCCGCACCCGGCTGGGCGATTAGCGGTTCCGCGGCGAGCTTGTTGATGTTGTCCTCCAGCGTCAGCGGGGTCTGCGATAAGCCGTCGACGATGCCGTTGTTGCGATAGCCGTTGCCGACCGCGCCGCCGTTGAGGAAGCCATAGGTAAGGCCGCTGCGGTGTGTCAGCAGATCGCGGATCGTCATCTGCCTCCGGGCTGCGACGGGCTTGCCGTCCTCGAGCACCTGCGTGCCCTTGAACGCCGGAATGAACTTCGACACCGAATCGGTGAGGAACAGCTTGTTCTCTTCGAACAGCATCATGATCGCGACGCTCGTCACCGGCTTGGTCATCGAAGCGATCCGGAAGATCGAGTCCGTCTTCATCGCAACGTTCTTTTCGACGTCGGCCTGCCCGACGGCGTGGACATCGACGGTCTTGCCGTCACGCGCGATCAGCGTGACGATGCCGCTGACTTCTTTGCGGTCGACGAAGCCCTTCATGGCCGCATGCAGCCGGGCGAGCCGATCGCGCGCGATGCCGGCACTTGCGGCCGTGTCGACCACCGCGGCCGGACGCGCCGCTTGCTGCGCCGCCAGAGAAATCGTCGTCAGCCAGACGACGAGACAGGCGCGACCGGCAGTGTTGAGCACACGCATCTGATACCCCCTGAACGTCGGCATGATATCCCCGCTGCGTTTCATGCATCTAATCCCAGTCATGGAGACGCGCATGACCTCACCCGCTCCCGTCCAATCCGTCCTGCACACCATCGGCCGCACGCCGGTGGTCCGCCTGCACAAAGTGGTGCCGCCGGATTCGGCGGATGTTTACGTCAAGCTCGAATACTTCAACCCGACGGGATCCTACAAAGATCGCATGGCGCTCGCCATGATCGAAGGCGCCGAACAGCGCGGCGCTCTGCGCCCGGGGATGCGCGTCATCGAATACACCGGCGGCAGCACCGGGTCGTCGCTGGCGATGGTCTGCGCGATCAAAGGCTATGAGTTTCATCCCTTGTCGTCCGATGCGTTCGCGCAGGAGAAGCTCGACACAATGCGCGCATTCGGCGCGGATCTCGAGATCGTGCAGAGCGATGGCGGAAAGGTCACGCCGGCGCTGTTCGATCGTTTCAAGGCGCGAATCGCCGAGCTGATCAAGGATCCGAACAACTTCTGGACCGAACAGTTCCAGAACACGGACGCGCTCGACGGCTACGCGAACATCGGACACGAGCTCGCCGAACAGGTCGGTCACATCGATGCCTATGTCGGTGCGGTCGGATCGGCGGGGATGCTGGTTGGGGTGTCGCGCGCGTTGAAGGCGGCCGGCAGCAAGGCGCGCATCGTCGCGCTGGAGCCGTCGACATCACCCTTTCTGACGACAGGCAAAGGCGGGCCGCATCGCGTCGAGGGCACCGCCGCGGGATTCTGGCCGCCGCATCTGACTAAGGACATGTACGACGAAGTCCGCGTCATCGACGAGAACGAGGGGCGCGCGATGGCGAAGCGTGTTGCGAGGGAGGAGGGCGTGTTCGCCGGCACCTCGAGCGGGGTGAACATCGTCGCCGCGGTGAAGCTCGCGCAGGAGTTGGGCCCTGGCAAGGTGGTCGCGACGGTTGCCGTCGATACCGGCCTGAAATATCTCGCGGGCGACCTCTACAAGTAGGTTCGCCGAACCGCGTGCTTGGGCGTGCTTACAGCGTCCAGATGTCCTTGAGCACCCGGTGGAAATTGCCGCCGATGACTTTCTCGATCACGTCGGTCGAGTAATTGCGTTGGCGCATGCCGCGCACCACGCCTTCGAGGCGGCGCGGATGATTGAGCTCCGGGATATACAGCGGCCGCGATTCATCCGGCGCGGAGATGCCGCGCTTGGCGCGCGCATCGACGAAGGACTTGTGCTCGCGCAGGTACTCCGGCGTTTCTTCGATTGGCGTCGTGCTGAGATCGCTGCCGATGCCGACGTGATCGACGCCGCAGATCTTGATGGCATGGTCAATCTGCCGCATCAGCATGTCGGTGGTCGGCGCGCCAGGTCCCGGCCCGATGAACGGCATGAAGTAGATGCCGATCACGCCGCCCTTGTCGGCCATCGCCTTGAGCTCGCGGTCTTCCTTGCTGCGTGGGTGGCGATAGACCTCACGGCAGCCGCTGTGAGTAATCAGCGGCGGCTTGGTCGACGCGGCGATGCCGTCAGCCGTCGTCTGCGTGCCGCAGTGACTCAGATCGACTGCGAGACCGAGACTGTTCATGCGCGCGACGACCTCCCGGCCGAATGAGCTGAGTCCGGCGTTGCCGGGCTCGAGGCAGCCGTCCCCGACGAGGTTGCGATCGTTGTAGGTGAGCTGGATGATGCGGATTCCGAGCCGATGGAACAGATCGAGCCGCGTCACGTCGCGCTCGATCATGTCGGTGTTCTGAAAACCCAGCATCAGCCCCAGCGTCTTGTTCTTCTTGGCCGCGGCGATGTCGGCATGCCGGCGGACGATCGACAGCAGTTCGGGATAGCGGTCCGCTTCACCCTGCCACAGCGCGATGTTGCGCACCGACCCTTCGAAGTCGGAACTGACGGTGACGTTGATCGCCGTGATGCCGGACGCCGCAATCGCGTCACGCTGTTTCTGCGACAGCGGGCCTCGCGGTGGCCAGGAGACATTCATCGAGCCGGGATTGGCAAGCGCGTCGATCACGATGGCGCGGCCGTACAGGCCTGCCACGTCCTCTTGCCGCGCCGCGGCGGTAGTGGTGGTCGCCAGCAGGGGTGCGGCGGCCAGAGCGGCGCCGAACTGGCGTCGCGTGAGAGCAGGCGTTGGGGTGCTCATCGGGACCTCGCGCACACTATAATCCCGCTACCTCGAAGCGGCAGTGAGCGCTTTGACACGCCGGTGCGCTTCACCCGCGTCCACGTGCTTCGGAACGGTGTCTGGCAGGTGGTTTTGTACCAGGTCACGCGAGTTCCGCCGCCGTAGGGCGCCGAGGCCGCCGA
>Ga0196963_10002359_pt1 | contig 11386 bp, 10 predicted proteins | sample S1_5metaG_FD_148600 | JGI IMG/M metagenome (GOLD analysis project Ga0196963, IMG submission 148600) | Soil microbial communities from Anza Borrego desert, Southern California, United States - S1_5 | ecosystem: Environmental > Terrestrial > Soil > Desert | place: USA: California | collected... | reverse complement strand
GCGGTCGTGGTGCTTCTGGCGGGCTACCAGGCGCTCAAGCTGTTCGAGGTGTTCTAGACCCGCGGGTAGGTGTCGACGAAGCTGGGACGCTTCTCGAGGGTCTCCTGCAGCGCAGTCAGGTACGGGCGGCCGCTCATCCAGTTGAAATCCGGGTGCCGGAAGCCGAGCCAGGTGAGGCAGACGCCGGTCGTGATCACGCCGATGTCGAGCGGCTCCGCCTCGGGCGCCCACGCCTCGAGCGCGTCGAGCGAACGGCGCAGGCCATCCTTCCAGCGGTCGATCCAGGTGTTGGACCGCTCGTGCTCGGGCCGGCGTTTCTCCAGCACCCACTTCACGCCCATCTCGAGGGCGCCGTCCGCCAGCACCTCCAGCCGCCGCGCTCGCCAGTGGCCCTCCTCGTCGGTGGGAATCAGGCGCGGCCCCTCGCCCAGGCGATCGAGGTAGTCGCAGATCAGCGGGCTGTCGTTGAACACCACGCCTTCGGCGATGAGCGACGGCACCTGCGCCAGCGGATTCGAGGCCAGCAGGATCGGGTCGTTCGCGTACGGATCGGCCACCACCTCCTGCACCCGCCCTTCCAGCCCCTTCTCGCGCACGACGATGCGGCACTTGCGGGCGAAGGGAGACGGGTTGGTGATGAAGAGGCGCATGCCTCCCGCTAACGGGGCGCGGCCTCGCCCGTCAACAGTCGTGCGCGGCCGTAGGCGCCTTCCAGCTTGCCCTTGCCTGCGAAGTCCACCGTGGAGCGGAAGTAGCCGTCGGCATAGCGAGTCTCGACGCGCACGCCGTCTTCGCCCGTGATGAACTCCAGCACGCCGTGCTCCGTGTCCGGGAACTCCAGCACGGTGATCGGCCGGCCCTCGGCGGCCAGCTTGAGCAGCCGCTCGCGGGTGACCTCGACCGGCGCCGAACTGTCCTTGGCCGCAAGCACCCAAAGCAAGGGCGTGTTCAGGTTCCTGAGCACCGGGATCGGGTCGTAGGTCCAGGGCGTGCCGACGTCGCGCAACGGCCCGATCACCCGGATGGCGAAGTTCGGGTACTTGAGCAGCTCGCCGGTGAACTCGCCCTTCAGGGCCGAGAACCAGGGCTCCTTCCCGTACTTGGCCTTCACGGCGTCGATCTTGTCGTAGCCGGACTTGAATCGGCTCTGCATCACCGCCTCGGTTGCGGCGATGACTTCGAGCGCCTTGGCGCGGGTGGCGGCGTCCTTGAAACCGGCCTCGGCCAGGTCCTGCAGGGCCTCGTCTCGGTTCTCGGCGAAGGGGGTGTCGGCCATGCCGTAGCCGACGATGACGAAATCGGCCCGGGTCATGGTCGCGGCCAGCGGGGCGACCCAGCCGCCCTGGCTGCCGCCCTCGAAGCCGACACGACCGGCGCGCGGGCCGGCGAGACGGCGCGCCTCGGCCATGGCGGCTGCGGCGTCGCGAGCCAGGACCTGGAAATCTTGGGTGTACTTGCCGGTCGAGCGGCCGGTGCCGCGCTTGTCGTAGACGAACACGCCCACGCCCTGGGCCGGGAACAGGCGTTGGCGGAAATTGAAGACCGAGGCGGCGTCCTTCTCGGAGCCGTGCACCTGGACCACGATGGGAACGGGCCCGTCGCCCTCCGGCAGAACGAGCCGGCCGAAGAGCTGCTCGCCACCGCTGGTGAAGGTGGTCTCGCGCTCGACCAGCCGAACCTTTCGTCCTTCCAGCGGCTCGCCGTCGCCGGTGGTGTAGGTCAGCCGGCCCTCGTCGCAGCCGCCGAAGCGGATATGGACGCCGTCCGCCTCCTCGGTCCAGCCGCGGGTGCTGGCCCATTCCCTCTCGGCCGACAGCTTGCCGACGCGGCCGTCCTGGGTGCGCCAGCGCAGGTCGGCGCCGCTGGCGGGCGCGACGTCCATGATCGTTCCGTTCGCGAGGCGGTAGACGCCGGTGTGGCAGGCCTGCTCGACGCTCAGCTTGGGCAGGCGCGGCTCGCCGCAGGCGGCGAGCGCCAGGGCGGCCAGGGCGGAGAAAACGGTGATACGGCCAAGCTTCATCGAACGGCACTCATTGCACGCACGACCTTAACCGCAAACGCCATTCGCCCGGGGGCGGTAGACCTGAGCTATTCCGCCGCAGGCGCCAGTGCCGCAGCGGCCCGGTCCGCCTCGATCTGGGCGGCGCGCTGTTCCACCAGATCGACGATGTGGTCGATCATGCCGGCGTTGTCCTGCTTATGGTCCGGCTTGCCGGCCAGGTAGACCATCCCCGATCCCTTGCCGCCGCCGGTGAAGCCGACATCGGTGAAGAGCGCCTCGCCCGGTCCGTTCACGACGCAGCCGATGATGGAAAGGGACATGGGCGTGGTCACGTGCGCCAGCCGCTCCTCGAGGGCGGCGACGGTGTTGATCACGTCGAAGCCCTGACGCGCGCAGGACGGGCAGGCGATGATGTTCACGCCGCGGTGGCGCAGGCCCAGCGACTTCAACATGTCGAAGCCGGCCTTGACCTCCTCCACCGGGTCCGCCGCCAGCGAGACGCGGATGGTGTCGCCGATGCCGGCCCACAGCAGGTTGCCGATGCCGATGGCGGACTTGATGGTGCCGATGCGGGTCGGGCCTGCCTCGGTGACGCCCAGGTGCAGCGGGCAGTCGATGGCCTCGGCCAGCATCTGGTAGGCGGCCACGGTCAGGAAGACGTCCGACGCCTTCACGCTGATCTTGAACTCGTGGAAGTCGTGGTCCTGGAGGATCCGGGCGTGGTTCAGCGCGCTCTCCACCATCGCCTCGGGGCAAGGCTCGCCGTAACGCTCGAGCAGCTCGCGTTCCAGCGACCCGGCGTTGACGCCGATGCGCATGGAGCAGCCGTTGTCGCGCGCGGCCTGGACCACCTCGCGGACCCGGTCCTTGGAGCCGATGTTGCCGGGATTGATGCGCAGGCACGCGGCGCCCGCCTCGGCCGCCTCGATACCGCGCCGGTAGTGGAAGTGGATGTCGGCCACCAGCGGCACGCGCGCCTCTCGGGCGATGGTGCGGAAGGCGGCGGTGGAGTCCTCGTCCGGGCATGAGACGCGCACGATGTCTGCGCCCGCGTCCTCGAGGCGGCGGATCTGGTCGATCGTCGCCGCGGCGTCGGCCGTCGGCGTGTTGGTCATCGACTGGACGGTGATAGGCGCGTCGCCGCCCACCTCGACGGATCCGACACGGATCTTGCGCGAGGGCCGGCGCGCGATCGCGCGCCAGGGACGGACGTGGTCGAGACCGGAACTCATGGGCTCAGAACATAGGGCCGAAGCGGCCGGCCCGCCACGCGGCAGGCCGTCTTAGTTCGGTGCAGGCGCCTCGGCGGTCGGGGCGGCGGGCGCGGACGCGGCGGCATCGGTCGCGGCGGCGGCGGCGGCGCGGGCCGCCGCGGCGGCCACCTGCTGCGCCCTGGTGTTCAGGCGCGACACCGGCGTCGCGGGCGCTTCCAGCGAACCGCCGTACTCGCCGTTGTAGTAGACCGCGAAGGCAAGCGGCTCGGACACGTCCACCACCATGTCGCCGTTCAGCGGGGCGCGCCAGGCTTCGCCGGTGGCGAGCTGGCGGGCGAAATAGACCACCGAGCCGTCGCCGTTGCGCACCACGATGTTGGCCGGCTTGCGAGCCTGGATCACCACGCTGGAGGCGTTCGGCGCGGCCCCGTAGACGGCGCCCTTCGGATTGAAGGCGGCGCCGACCGGAATGGCCGGACCCGGCGGCAGCGGCGCCGCGCTCGCGTCGGTGTCGGTGGCCGTGAGGGCTTCGGGATCGAGACCTGGCGTGATGTAAGGCGCAGGCACCGTCTGGTCCGGCGGCGCGGGCAGGGGCGCGGACACCCGCACCACGCTGAGCGGCTCGCCCTGGCTCCAGGTAGCCGGGACCTCCTTGAGGTCCGACGGTTCAGGACGCTCAGCCGTCATGATGCGCTGGGTGACGTTCCAGGCGACCACCGAGGCGACGGCGAGGCCGGCGAGGCCGATCAGCCAGGGCGACCCCTTCTTCACGTCGTGCAGTTCGGAGCCGACCGGAGCGTGCAGCTTGGCGGCGGGATCGGGACATTCGGCCTTGAAGCGCTCGGCTGCGGCCTCTTCGTCCAGGCCCAGGGCTCGGGCGTAAGCGCGGACGTAGCCCAGCGAGAACGGGCGCGACGGCAGCGCGCTCCAGTTGTTCTCTTCCAGAGCCTTCAGGTACTCGGCGCGGACGCGGGTGGCGTCGGCGAGCTGGTCCAGCGTGCGCATGGACGCGTCGCGCGCGGCCTTCAGCCCCTCGCCCAGCGTCGGCGCGTCGGCCAGCGAAACGGGAGGACGTTCGTCCCAGACGGGCGCGGCATAGGTTTCGGACTCAGACCCATCGAGCGGCATGTCGCTCGTTGCCCCCGTACTCACACCCTCGGCTCCGGATGCGGAGCCTCCACCTTCCACCTCAGTGGAAAACGGACCTTGTGGATAAACCATAGCCGTATGCCCGAATCAACGGTTCGTTAGGGATTCGTCAGACGGCTACGTTCAACTTCCGGGCCAGGGATTCGAGTTGGCTCCGGATCGATCCGTTCGAACTCGATAGAAGATTCGAGACTCCCCGGCGAGCGGCCTCGCGGTCGCAGGAGAGGATCATCCGCTTCACCGGACCGATGCCCGCGGGGGGCAGCGACAGGCGGGTAAAGCCGAGCGCGATCAGGGCGAAGGCTTCCAGCGGACGGCCGGCCAGTTCGCCGCAGACGGACACAGGCGTCCCGGTCTCGGCGCAGGCCTGCTGGATCTGGGCGAGCGCGCGCAGCGCCGGCGGCGACAGGGGGTCGTACCGATCCGAGACACGCGGGTTCGTGCGATCGGCGGCGAAGATGTACTGAAACAGGTCGTTGGTGCCGACCGAGACAAAGTCCGTAAGCGGCAGCAGGGCGTCGAGGTGCCACAGCAGCGACGGCGCCTCGATCATGGCCCCCACCCGCAGCACGTCCGGGAGCGGCCTGCCGCGGCGGCGCGCCCAGTCCATCTCCACGTCCACCATCTCCCGCGCCTGGCGGTACTCGTCGACGGTGGCGATGAGCGGGAACATGACCCGCAGTTCGCGCCCGTGCGCCGCGGCCAACAGGGCGCGCAACTGCAGGCGCAGCAAGGCGGGACGGTCGAGTCCCATACGCACCGCGCGCCAGCCGAGCGCCGGGTTCTCCTCGCGGTCGATCTCCAGGTACGGCAGCACCTTGTCGCCGCCCAGATCGAGGGTCCGGAAGGTCACGGGCCGGCCCTCGGCCACGTCGAGGACCCGACGGTAGAGCTCCGACTGACGGTCCAGCCGCGGCAGGTCCTCGGAGACCATGAACTGGAACTCGGTGCGGAACAGGCCGATGCCTTCGGCTCCAGTCACGTCCAGGCTGTCGAGATCCACCGCCAGTCCCGCGTTCATCAACAGGCTGATGCGGACCCCGTCCCTGGTCTCGGCGGGGGTGTCGCGCAGGCGTTCGAACTCCACCCGCCGCTGGTCGCGCAGCGCGATACGCGAGCGGAAGCCCTCCACCGCCGCCGGCCGCGGCCGCAGGAAGGCCTCGCCGGACTCGCCGTCGACGAAGACGAGGTCGCCTTCGCTGAGCTTGTCGCGCAGGCCCGGCATGCGACCGACGCAGGGGATCTGGATGGCGCGGGCGACGATGGCGGCGTGGCTGGCCGCCGATCCCTCTTCCAGCAGCAGGCCCGCGATCTTCTCGCGGGGATATTCGAGCAGGTCGGCGGGACCGAGGTTGCGCGCGACCAGGATGGCATTTTCGGGCAGGTTCCGCTCACCCGGCTTCTCCCCGGCTAGAATGCGCAGCAGTCGGTTGGCCAGATCCTCGAGGTCGTGCAGCCGCTCCTTGATGTAGGGGTCCGTGGCCCTGGCGAAGCGGGCGCGGTGCTCGTTGCGGGCGCGCTCGACGGCGGCCTCGGCGCTGAGGCCGCCCCGGACAGCCTCCTCCAGGTTCCGGTTCCACCCCGCGTCGTGGGCGAACATCCGGTAGGTCTCGAGCACCTCGAAGGGCGCGCCAGCGAAGCCCTGTCGCTCCAGCATGCGGTCGATCTGGGCGCGCAGAGCCTCGACGCCCTCCTGCAAGCGACGAAGCTCCGCCTCCGGATCGTCGGTGAGCATCCGGTCCGGGGCGACCGGCGCCTCGTGCAGCACGGCCACCCCGATGGCAAGCCCGTCGGCGAACTTGGCGCCCTTCAGCCGCTCGGGCCGATGCGGCGCGATCTCCACGTCCTGCAGCTCGGCTAGGCCAAGCAGTTCGCCGCCGGCCACCAGCTCGGCCAGCACCATGGCGATGATCTGGAGGTCCTCGACTTCCTCCTCGGTGTAGACGCGCGCCGCCCGGTTCTGGACGACCAGCACGCCGATGGTGCGACCGCCCCGCAGCAGCGGCACGCCGAGGAAGGCGTGGAACGGGTCCTCGCCCGTCTCGGGCCGGTACGAGAAGCTGGGGTGGTGCTGCGCCTCGGAGAGGTTGAGCGGCGCGGCCGAGCGGGCGACCTCACCGACGAGGCCCTCGCCGGGCTTCATGCGGGTCTTGTGCACCGCTTCGGGGTTCAGGCCCTCGGTGGCGAACAGCTCCAGCTCGCCGGTGTCCCGACGCAGGTAGATGGAGCAGACCTCGGCCACCATGGAGCGGGCGATGATCTTGACCGTGACGTCCAGGCGCTGCTGCGCCGGTCCGCCGCCCGCCATGGCCTCGCGGATCTGGCGGAGCAGACTTCTCGGTCCTCTCACGGCCAATCCCGAGATCGCCATCGCGCCGTCCGTCCGCTCCCGCTGCTGATCGTTCGGCGCCTGTCCTAATGGGCGTCGGCGTCAGCGTCCAATGTCCTTTGGTGACTTAGCGTTACAGTTCGGTTGCAACGCTGGCGTCCCGGCCCTCGAAGGCCTACCTCGGCGCCCGTGAACCATTTCCAGTCCATCGACGGCCGCCTCCACTGCGAGCAGGTCCCGCTGAGCGAAATCGCCGCCCAGGTCGGCACGCCGGCCTATGTCTACTCGGCCGCGACGCTGAGGCGTCACTACGGCGTCTACCGCGAGGCCTTCGCCTGGTCGCGAGGCGTGGTGGCCTATGCGGTGAAGGCGAACGGCAACCTGTCGGTGCTGAAGGTGCTGGCGAGCGAAGGCTCGGGCGCAGACACGGTCTCCGAGGGGGAAATCCGGCGGGCGCTGGCGGCGGGAATCCCGCCCGAACGCATCATCTTCTCCGGCATGGGCAAGACGGATGCGGAGCTGCGCTTCGCCCTGTCCCACCCCGGCCTGCAAATCAACGTCGAGAGCGCACCGGAGCTGGAGCGCCTGTCGGCGCTCGCGGGCGAGGTGCGCGCCCTGCCGACCGTTGTGTTCCGCGTGAACCCCGCCATCGGCGCGGGCGGTCACGCCAAGATCACCACGGGCCAGGCCCACGACAAGTTCGGCGTGGCCCGCGACGAGGTCATTGCTCTGTATCGCCGCGCCGCCGCAGACCCGCACCTGAACCCGGTCGGCATCGGCTGCCACATCGGCAGCCAGATCGCCGACCTGAAGCCGTTCGAGGCCGCGTGGATGGTCCTGCGCGCTCTGGTGGAGAGTCTCCGCGCAGAAGGCCTGAGCGTCGAGCGGCTCGACCTGGGCGGCGGGCTGGCGGCGCCCTACTTCGATCAGCCGTCGCCGCCGTCGCCCGCCGACCTCGGGGCGCTGGCGGAGCGGGTCGTGGGCGACCTGGACTGCGAGGTCTCGGTCGAGCCGGGGCGCGCGATCGCCGCGAACGCCGGCGTGCTTCTGAGCCGGGTGACTCACGTGAACCGTCGAGGCCAGGGACCGCAGTTCCTGGTGCTGGACGCGGCCATGAACGACCTGATCCGGCCGACCCTCTACGACGCCTTCCATGAGCTCTGCCCCGTCGAGCCTCGAGCGGGCGAGCCCCGGCCCTACGACGTGGTCGGCCCCGTGTGCGAGAGCGGCGACACCTTCGCTCGCGACCGGATGTTGCCTCCGCTGGAGGCTGGCGACCTGGTCTGCTTCCTCACCGCCGGCGCCTACGGATCGGCCATGGCCAGCGAGTACAACGCCCGCCCGCTCGTGCCCGAGGTGCTGGTGGACGGCGACCGCTGGGCCGTGGTTCGCGCCCGGCCGACTTACGACGAGATGATGGCGCGAGAAGCGGTCGCCGACTGGCTCACTTGATCGCCTGGAACCAGCTGCCGCCGAAGTCGCGGTCGACGGTCTCCTGGGACTGGAAATCCAGCCGCACGCGAGCGATGGCGCCGGAAGGATAGCCCACTCGCTTCAGCGTCTCGCGCATGAGGGGCTCCAGGGCATCGTCTGCAGCTAGGGTGTCGCGCTCGGCGTCGGTCTGGGTCGTGGCCCACAGCACCAGCTTCGACGGCGCCACGTGAACGTCGCCGGTTGAGAACAGCCCGGCCGTCGGCAGCCGCTCGCGCACCGCCTTCAGCATCGTACTTTCGACGGTTTTGATGAGGGGCTTCAGGTCACGGTGGTAGGGCGCGCTTTCGGGCGCCTGCCCCCGCCGCCGCACGATGCGCACCAGCACCAGGGTCACCGCGCCCGCGGCCAACGCTATGAGCGCGTCACGGGCGGAGAAGGACGTGCCGAAGAGCGTCCAGTCGTCCACGTGCAACCCTCCGGTTCGGCTTCGCGCAAGTCTAGTTGGATCGGGCGTATTCGACTGCCCAGGATCGGAGATCGCCGTCAGCCGGCCGGCTGATTATGCCATCCTCAATCGCCATCAGCTCGCTCTCTAGGAGGGCGAAGACGTGAAGTTCCGGAGGGAACTCGAGGCGAGACCCAATGCGATAAGCATCGCCCGCGACTTCCAATAGATTTTGTGTGGAGTCTTGCAGCCGATCTATGAGCCGCTCACGGATCCAGATCACAGCGGATTGCTGCTCGGTCGGCACGCCGGCCCCCTCCAGGGCAGCGGGGATCAGCCTGCGCACACTTTGCCAGTCGGAAGGGCTCGTCAGCGCGAGTTCGATCACATCCGAATTCTCGACGCCCTCAGCGGTCAATCTGTCGGCCCAAGCCACGGCCTGGGCGGGCTCGGATCGATCCTCCAGATACCCGACAAGGATCGAGACGGTCTCGGCGACGAGTTCGGCCCTCATGAGGTCTAGCCCGCCTCCGCCAAGCCGTAGGCCGCGTGCAGCGCGCGCACCGCCAGCTCGGCGTAGTCGGAGCTTATCAGCACGCTCACCTTGATCTCCGAGGTGGAGATCGCCTGCAGCTGGATGCCCTTGTCGGCCAGGGCCTGGAACATGGACTTGGCCACGCCGGCGTGGCTGCGCATGCCAACGCCGATGACGGAGACCTTGGCCACGTCCTGGTCGACGCGAACCTCGTCGAAGCCGAGCTCGGCCTGGGCCTCCTGCATCAGCTTCTGCGCGGCGGCCGCGTCGCGGCGGCCGACGGTGAAGATCAGGTTGGTGCGGTCGGCGCTGCGCGCGCTCGACTGGACGATCATGTCCACGTTCAGGTTGGCGTCGGCCAGGCGCGAGAAGATCTCGGCCGTGACGCCGATCCGGTCGGGCACGCCGAAGAGGGTGATCTTGGCCTCGTCGCGGCTCATGGCCACGCCGCTCACGATGCGTTTTTCCACGATCTCGTCCTCGTCACAGATGAGAGTGCCCTCGTCCGGGCCGGCCAGCCGCTCCACGAAGCTGGACAGCACCCGGACCGGCACGCGGTGGGCCATGGCCAGCTCGACCGAGCGCGTCTGCAGCACCTTGGCGCCCAAGGAGGCCATTTCGAGCATCTCCTCGTAGGAGATCCTGGGCATGCGCCGCGCCTTGGGCTCGATGCGGGGATCGGTCGTGTAGACCCCGTCCACGTCCGTGTAGATGTCGCACGCGGCCCTCAGCGCCGCCGCCACGGCGACGGCCGAGGTGTCGGAGCCGCCGCGGCCGAGGGTGGTGATGCGGCCATCGCGCGTCACGCCTTGAAAGCCCGGGATGATGGCGATCTCGCCGGAATCCACAGCCGCGCCCAGCACCTCGCCGGGTATGTCGACGATGCGCGCCTTGGCGTGGCTGTCGTCGGTCAGGATCGGAATTTGCCAGCCCATCCAGGAGCGGGCGCGCAGCCCGCGGCTGCGCAGGGCGATCGCCAGGAGGCCCGAAGTCACCTGCTCGCCCGAGGCCACCACGACGTCGTACTCGTCGTCGATCTCGGCCACGCCTTGCGCTGAGGGGCCCAGAACGTCCGCCCAGGCGACCAGCTCGTTGGTCTTGCCGGCCATGGCGGAGACGACCACCGCCAGCTTCTTGCCGGCCTCGGCCTCGGCGGCGATGAGATCGGCGACGCGGCGGATGCGGTCGGGCGTCGCCATGGACGTGCCGCCGAACTTCATCACCAGCCGGGTCATGCCTGCAGTTCTCAGCCCCCGCGCTCTTGCAACGCGGCGTCGGGCCGGTCATTTCGGATGCGCGATGACCGCTTCTAGTCACACCGGGAACGAGGGGCTAGCCCCCGATTTTGCAACTGGTTCCAGCGTGGACCGGGACGAGGTCGCGCGGTTCGCCGCCATGGCCGAGAAGTGGTGGGACCCGAAGGGCGACTTCGCCCCGCTGCACAAGTTCAACCCCGTGCGGCTGCAGTTCATCCGCGACCAGGCGGCGGCGCGGTTCGGTCGCGATCCCAGGGCGCGCCGCCCATTCGAAGGGCTCAGCCTGCTCGACATCGGCTGCGGCGGCGGCCTGCTGTCCGAACCCATGTGCCGGCTCGGCTTCGAGGTCACCGCGGTGGACGCCTCGGCGCGCAATATCGGCACGGCCAGGGCGCACGCGGAGCCGCAGGGCCTGGCGATCGACTACCGCTGCGCCACCGCCGAGCAGCTCGAGGCCGAGGGCGCGGGGCCCTTCGACGTCGTGCTCAATATGGAAGTGATCGAGCACGTCGCCGATCCGGGCGAGTACCTGCGCACCTGCGCGCGCCTGCTGAAGCCGGGCGGGCTGATGATCGTCGCCACCCTGAACCGCACCCTGCGGGCGCTGGCCCTGGCGAAGGTCGGCGCCGAGTACGTGCTGCGCTGGCTGCCGCCGGGCACCCACGACTGGTCCAAGTTCCTGAAGCCCGAGGAGATGCGCGGCTTCCTCGAGGGCACGCCCTACGCCGTCGCCGGTCCCTTCGGTGTGTCCTACAACCCGCTGCAGGACCGCTGGTCGCTCTCCGAGGACACGGCCATCAACTACATGATGACGGTCACGCGCCCCGCCTGAGGGGTCAGAGGAAGAGCAGCTGCATGCCGTCGTTGGGCTCGGTCGGCATGCGGGTCATGTCGATCGACAGGTCCTGCGGCGGCACGGTCCATTCCGCAGCCAGCAGCCGGCGGGTCGCCGCCTTGATGATCTCGACGGTCGCTGTCTCGCCGGGGCAACGGTGGCTCGCCGCCCGGTCGCCCGCGCCCTG
>Ga0196963_10002358_pt1 | contig 11387 bp, 10 predicted proteins | sample S1_5metaG_FD_148600 | JGI IMG/M metagenome (GOLD analysis project Ga0196963, IMG submission 148600) | Soil microbial communities from Anza Borrego desert, Southern California, United States - S1_5 | ecosystem: Environmental > Terrestrial > Soil > Desert | place: USA: California | collected... | reverse complement strand
GGTTCCGGTGGGGATGTTCATCAGTAGAGCAGGAACGGCCTGCGCAGGTCTTCCCACGCGAGTTCGTCGGGGATGGTCAGGGCGTCGAGGTCCCCGGGCATGGCCGCGGGTTCGTCGACCCAGGCTCGAAGGTCGGCCCCCCCGTTGATGACGTCTATGGCCAGCTTGTCGAGGACATACTCATAAGGGAAGTCGCGCCAGAGATCATAGTCCGGGTAGAGGCCGCGGACGGCCTTGAAGGCCAGGGCCTGCAGCCGCCAGGGCTTGAAGGCCTGGTGGTCATATTCCGGCCCCTCGGTGTGGATCTGGACGCCGCTGCAGAGCTTGTGGACGTGCTTGTGGAAGGTCGGCTCGAAGCTGATCTCGCGCAGGGTGCAGCCGTGCAGCCAGTCGGGGGCGAGGTCGCGCATCCTGGCGATCACCGCGCGGCCGTCGATGTCCGGGGCCCCGAACAGCTCCAGGGGCCGGGTGGTGCCCCTCCCCTCGGACAGGGTGGTGCCCTCCAGCATCACCGTGCCGGCATACGCCCTGGCCATCCAGAGGTTGGGGGCATTGGGGCTGGGATTGATCCAGGTCCGTTCCCCGAGGGGCCAGCCGTAGCCGGGGGCGGCGTTGGGATCGTAGCCCTCCATCTCGATCACCCGGTAGTCGACATCGAGCCGGTAGTGGTCGATGAACCAGCGGCCGAGCTCGCCCAGGGTCAGGCCATGACGCATGGGGATCGGGCCGGCGCCGACGAAGCTCTCCCAGCCGGGACGCAGGGTCAGCCCCTCGATGGGCCGGCCGGCGGGGTTGGGGCGGTCGAGGACCCAGACCGACTTGCCGTGTTCGGCGGCGGCCTCCAGCACGTACAGCAGCGTGGTGATGAAGGTGTAGATCCGGCAGCCGAGGTCCTGCATGTCGATCAGGATGACGTCGAAGGTCCCCATCGACTGGCCGGTCGGACGCCGGACCTCGCCATAGAGGCTGAACACCGGGATGCCGTGGACCGGGTCGTTGAAGTCCGGGGACTCGACCATGTTGTCCTGCTTGTCGCCCCGCATCCCATGTTGCGGGCCGAAGGCGGCGGTCAGCTGGAGATCGGCGCAGGCAGCCAGGGCGTCGAGGCTGTGGGTCAGGTTCTCCGTCACCGAGGCCGGGTGGGCCAGCAGGGCTATGCGGCGGCCGGCGAGGTCGCGGCGCAGGGCCGGGTCGGCGAGCAGGCGGTCGATGCCGAACTTCATGGGGTCTCCGCCGGGAGGGTCAGGGTGAAGGCGTCCGGATGGTGAAAATCGGGCTTACCGGGCGGATGGTTGATCGCCCAGTAGCAGCGGCGGCCGTCGGCCAGTTCAATCACCGCCGATAGCCCAACCGACCAGTCGCTGTCGCCCGGCAAATCGGCAAACCCGAGCGTGGCGGTGAGGCGGTAGCGGTCGGGCGCCCGCTGGTCGGCAAGCACCGACAGCTCAGCCGCCTCATCGTTTCGCATCCCGGCGCGGTAGCCGTCGAACGCATAGACCGCCCACTTCCGAGACGGCGACAGGTTGATTTCGCGATACCCCTCCCCCGCCCGGACGAAGGCCTCCAGGCAGCTGTGCTTCCACAACCCGTCCGCGCGGCCCGGCGGCCCTGGATCGGCCAGCTTCACCTGTGTCAGGTCTCCGGCCACCTCGTAGATCAGCGACAGTCCGGTCCCGGCCCGGGTCGCCTCGACCGCGATGACGCGGACGACCTCGCAGGGGGTTTCGGGGTGTGGCGCCAGCGTCAGCCTCATCCGCCCTTCGATAGCGGCCCGTTGACGAGCGTCAATGGCGCAGGCAAACCGGCGGCCATGATCGCCAAGGCCGCCACCGTCGCCCTCTATTACGCCCGCTCGTCCTGACGAGCGGCGTTGCGATCGCATGCCGCCCAACCCGGCGGCATGTCCTGCTCTTCCCAAGCAACCGATGCGTCGCCGGTCTTTCCCAAAAAGGAGGCCCCACCGATGTCTATCGCCTTGCAGACCCGCCGGCCCGTGCTACAGGCCCCGCCCGTAGGCGAGCCTGATCCCATGACCGAGACCCCAGAGTTCAAGTCGATGTTCCTGCGGACCATGCGGGACCGCGGCTTCATCCACCAGATCACCCACCCGGCCGAGCTGGACGAGGCGGCCTCGAAGGGAATCGTCACCGGCTACATCGGGTTCGACGCCACGGCGCCCAGCCTCCACGTCGGCAGCCTGATCCAGATCATGCTGCTGCGCCGGCTGCAGCAGGCCGGCCACAAGCCGATCGTGCTGATGGGCGGCGGGACCACCAAGGTCGGCGATCCGACCGGCAAGGACGAGTCGCGCAAGCTGCTCAGCGAGGCCGACATCCAGGCCAACATCGACAGCATCCAGTCGGTGTTCGCCAAGTTCCTGACCTTCGGGGACGGACCGACCGACGCGATCATCGTCAACAACGACGAGTGGCTGAGCAAGCTCGGCTACATCGACTTCCTGCGCGAATTCGGGGTGCACTTCACGGTCAACCGCATGCTGGCGTTCGACTCGGTGAAGCTGCGGCTCGAGCGCGAGCAGCCGATGACCTTCCTCGAGTTCAACTACATGCTGATGCAGGCGACGGACTTCCTGGAGCTCAATCGGCGCTTCGGCTGCACCCTGCAGATGGGCGGCTCGGACCAGTGGGGCAACATTCTCAACGGTGTCGAGCTGATCCGCCGGGTCGACCAGAAGCCGGCCTTCGGCCTGACCACCCCCCTGCTCTCCACCGCCTCGGGCGCCAAGATGGGCAAGACGGCCGCCGGCGCGGTGTGGCTGAACGCTGACATGCGCAGCCCTTACGATTACTGGCAGTTCTGGCGGAACACCGAGGACGCGGACGTCGGCAAGTTCCTCAGGCTGTTCACCGACCTCCCGCTGGATGAGATCGCGCGGCTGGAAAGCCTGCCTGGAGCGGGAATCAACGACGCCAAGAAGGTGCTGGCCGACGAGGCGACCCGCATGCTGCACGGCGAGGACGCCGCCCGCGCCGCCCGCGAGGCGGCCACCCAGGCCTTCGAGAAGGGCGCCCTGTCGGACGACCTGCCGACCATCGAGATCCCTGCCGCCGGCCTGGCCGAGGGGATCATGCTGGCGGCGCTGGCGGTCGACGCCGGCCTCTCCGCCTCCCGTGGCGAGGCCAGGCGCCTGGCCCAGGGCGGCGGCCTGCGCGTCAACGACGTCCAGGAGATGGACGGAATGAAGCTGATCACCAGGGCCGACGTCGTCGGCGGCGTGATCAAGCTTTCGCAGGGCAAGAAGAAGATCGTCCTGGTGCGGCCGGTCTGATGACGGAGGGTAGAGTGACCATCGAACTGAAGGCCGGCGACAAGGCCCCCGACTTCGACCTGCCGACCGACACCGGGCGGGTCCGGCTGGCCGACCTCACCGGCAAGACGGTGGTCCTCTACTTCTACCCCAAGGACGACACCACCGCCTGCACCGCCGAGGCCCGGGGCTTCAGCGCCTTGAAGGAGGACTTCGCCAAGGCCGGGGCGGTGGTGATCGGCGTTTCCAAGGACACCATCGCCGCCCATGCCAAATTCCGCGCCAAGTACGGCCTGACCGTCGAGCTGGGGTCGGACAAGGACAGCGATGTCGTCGAGCGCTACGGCGCCTGGGTGCAGAAGAAGCTCTACGGCCGCGAATACATGGGCATCGACCGCTCGACCTGGCTGATCGACGGCCAGGGCGTACTGCGCCGCGTCTGGCGGAAGGTCCGCACGCCGGGCCATCCCGAGGAGGTGCTGAAGGCGGTCCAGGAGCTGGCCGGTTGAGACCCGCGACCGATCCGCGCGGCCGGAATGTGACCTAGCGGTAACTGTGGCCAAGAAACCGCGGCCGTTAATCAATATCGCCAAGAATTCGCGAAATGACGCCCACAGACTAGTCGTCTGCTCGCCGCTTGGTTAACCCTTGTGCGATAAGGGGTTTCCGCGCGCCGTCAGCACCCGCGAGGCGCGAAGCCCCTTGCGTCCCTGTTTCAGATCATTGCATATCGCCCTCGGACAGAAATCCGGGTCTCGGGGGCTATGGCGTCAACACGCTTGCGGCGAGTTCGCAGGGCTCTGGAAGAGCTCTTTCCTGAACGGCATCTCTACGTCCGCTCCGGCGGCGAGATGCGCGGCTATGTGCTTTCGACGGGAAAACAGATCGCCGGCGCCGGATGCGTCGCCCTCATGTCGCTGTGGATGGGCATCTCCACCGCCGCCATGCTGGTCAACGCCCTGGCGGCGGGGGCCTCGGACCAGGAGCTGGTCCGCCAGAAGGCCTACTACGAGCGCGTCAACGCCGATCGCCAGGCTCGCCTCAACAGCGCCATGGCCCAACTGAACGCCACCAGCGGCTCGTTCGGCGAGATGGCCGCCTCGGTCGAGAAGCGACACGCCGCGCTGGCCCAGCTGTTCACCGAGTTCAAGGGTGTGCCGGGCGCTGAGCAGGCGTTGGCGCCGGCCAAGCCGCGGCTGACGGCCAAGAACCCCATCGAACGGGTGCAGTATACCCGGATGGACCAGGAGCGGCTGATCGAGGCCGCCGACGTGTTCGCCAAGACCCGGGCCGAGCGGCTGCGCGCCGCCTTCCGACTGGCCGGCCTGACCCCCGAAAGCTATGTCGCCCGCGGCGGCGCGCTGGGCGGGCCGCTGATCGAAGCCAAAGACCCTCAAACCCTGGCCGCCCTGCTCGACGTGGACGAGGACTTCGCCCGCCGCATCCAGCGCGCCAGCAGCAACATGAACGACATGCGCGGCCTGACCCAGGCGGCCAAGACCCTGCCCTTTTACCGGCCGACGGCCGCCGCGGCGGCGACCAGCAGCTACGGCGTGCGGCTTGACCCCTTTACCCGCCGGCCGGCCTTCCACTCGGGCCTGGATTTCCCGGGCGGTTATTTCGCGCCGATCTATGCGACGGCGCCGGGCGTGATTTCGTTCACGGGCGTGCGTTCCGGTTACGGCAACACCATCGAGATCGACCACGGCGGCGGGTTCAAGACCCGCTACGCCCACCTGCAGGGCATCGCCGTGACGGTTGGCCAGCGGGTCGCCGTCGGGCAGCGGATCGGGGCCATGGGCTCCACCGGGCGCTCGACCGGCCCGCATCTGCACTACGAAGTCTGGGTCGCTGGCCGACCCCAAAACCCCAATCGTTTTTTGAAAGCCGGTGAATATGTTCAGCAAGCCCGCTAACAAGTCCGCCCCGTCGCCCGCCAAGCCGACCGCCACGCCCGAGCCCGTGCTGTCCACGCCGACCTCCTCGGCCGCACCCGCCGACGCGCCCAAGCCGCGCCCCAAGGTGGCCTCGCTGATCTCCAGCGGCATCACCATCGAGGGCGGCGTCACCGGCGACGGCGAGCTGCAGATCGACGGCGTGGTGCGCGGCGACGTCCGCGTCGGCCGGCTGACGGTCGGCGAGACCGGTCATATCGAGGGCAGCGTCTATGCCGAGGCCACCGAGGTGCGCGGCCGCATCGTGGGCTCGGTCACCGCCAAGCAGGTCCGCCTCTATGGCACCAGCTACATCGACGGCGACATCACCCACGAGCAGCTGGCCATGGAGACCGGGGCCTTCTTCCAGGGCCGCAGCCTGAAGTTCCAGCGTCCGGCCGCCCCCGCGCCCGTGCCGCAGCCGACCCCGGTGGCGAACCCCGCTCCGGTCCCCGGGCTGGACATGCCCAAGCCGACCAACTGATCGGGTCCGGGGGGACTATGAGAAGGGCCCGGCGGAACGCGCCGGGCCCTTTTTCGTGCCTCAGGTCCCCCGCGCCTTCGCCCCGGCGTCGAGGACCTCCGGCCGTTTGGGGGTCATGTCGAAGAGGTTCCAGTCCTCCGGGTTGAATGGCCGGCGCGTCTCCTTGTGGACCGGGTAGCCGTGCAGGTCGTTCTCGCTGTCGATGATCGCCCCCCGCCCCTCGGCGACGTCGGAGATCAGCTGCACATCGAGCGCGTCGCGGTCCCAGGGCCGGGCGCCGGCGCCGCCGAGCACCGCCTGCTGAACCCTGTAGGCGGGCATGGCGACGAGGCCCTCGGGCCAGAGCATGGGCTTGTTCTTCTGGATGATCTTCGCCGGCGCCGTGGTGTAGCGGCCGAACATCGGGAGCGGGCGGCCGTAGCGGTCCTGGGCGATGTTGTCCCTGCCGTAGTACTCGAGGTCGCCGTAGCCGCCGATCTCCAGGAAGGCCAGGTGCTCGGCGGTGTCCATGCCGCCGCGCAGGACGTTACCGACGGCGACCAGCTGGCCGACCTGCCAGGGGCGGTCGCCCCACTCCTCGGCCATCAGGTTGTAGTGGATGGCCCGCTGGCCCGGATTGTAGATCAGGTTGTTGACCACCACCCCCCGCACCCCGCCCTTGAACATCGGGTTCCGCTCGAAATTGTGGGCGTAGAGGTTCCCGACGATCAGGATGCCGGTGATGTTGTCGTGGATCAGGCTGCCCTTGGAATGCTCGATCTTGGCATGGGTCGAGTAGCGCAGGCTCTCGGCGATGATGTTGTTGGAGAAGGTGATGTCTCGCGACGTTCCCCGTCGCCAGTCGTCCGGCGTCTCGCCCACGAACCGGGGCCCCGAGGCGGACAGGTTCTCGTCGGTGCCCCAGGTCAGGCTGCAGTGGTCGACGATGATGTTGTAGCTGATCCCCTGGGTGGAGATGCTGTCGAAGTCCTTGCCGCTCTTCTTCGGCGCCCCCGCCTCGCCCGGCCGCACCCGGATGTGCTGGATAACGACATCGTGGGTCGCGATGTCGACGCCGCCCTTGATGAAGGTGACCCCCGGCGAGGGCGCCGTCTGGCCGGCGATGGTCAGGAAGGGCTCGCGGATGGTCAGGGTCTTGCCGCCGAGGTCGACCACCCCGCCGACCTCGAAGACGATGATCCGCGGCCCCTTGGTCTCCACCGCCGCGCGGAAGGAGCCGGGGCCGTCGGCGGCCAGGGTGGTGACCCTCAGGATCTGCCCGCCACGCCCGCCCGGGGTCCTGGCCGCCCAGCCCAGGGCGCCGGGAAAGGCGAGCGGTCTGACGGTCTGCGGACCCGCCTGAGTCGGGACCTGCGCCGCCTGGACGGTCACCGGAGCGAGGGCTGAGCAAACCGCCGCAAAAATGGCGACAAGCCTTTGTTTCATAACCATTTTCATCTCCCGCACCCCTGCCGCGGCGGCCTTTTAACAGCCTGCGGATTGAAAATGACACCGGTTTCCTCTAGAGACAATCCCAGGCCCGATCATGGGGCGCCAAGTCAGACGAATGAAGTTCGGGGGAGGATGATCGGCGTGAGGGGAACCGCGGCCACCAGCGCGCCCAGCGAGGCCACCGGCGACATCGCCCGTCGCTTCACGTCCGCCCGTCGCGCCGGCGTCGCCCTGCCCGATTTCCCGGGCGAGCTTCCGACCGACCTCGCCGGCGCCTACGCCATCCAGGATGCGGCCATCGAGCTGTGGGACGAGGCCATCGTCGGCTGGAAGGTCGGCCGGATCGCGGCCGATCTCCAGGACCGGCTGGGCGCGGCGCGGGTGTCCGGCCCGGTGTTCGCCCGAAACCTGTGGCCCGCCCGAGCCGGCGTCGAAGTCCCCTTTCCGGTGTTCCAGGGCGGCTTCGCGGCCGTCGAGGGCGAGTTCATCTATCGCCTCGGCGCCGACGCGCCCGGCGGCAAGATCCGCTGGACGAGCCAGGAGGCCCTCGACCTTGCCGACGGCCTGTTCGTGGGCGTCGAGACCGCAGGCAGCCCGTTGGCGACCATCAATGTGCTCGGCCCCCTGGTGGTGGCCAGCGACTTCGGCAACAACTGGGGCCTGATCCTGGGCGGCCTCGTCGAGGGCTGGCGCGACCGCGCCTTCGACAGCCTCGCCTGCCGGACGACGATCGACGGCGTGGACGTCGGGACCGGCACGGCCGACGACATCCCCGGCGGACCGGCCGAGGCCCTGGCGTGGCTACTGGGCCACTGCGCCGCCCGCGGCCGGCCGCTGAAGGCCGGCGCCCTGGTCAGCACCGGGGCGGTCACCGGGGTGCATGACATTGCCGCGGGCCAGTCCGCCCGCATCGATTTTGGACCTTTCGGTACAATCCTATGCCGGGCGCAACCGGCGGGGCCGATCGGCGACGGGGAAGAAGGAAACGTCCATGAGCGCACAGGCTGACGCCGCGCCGCCGATCCCGGTGAAGGTCGGCAATTACCGGTGGCTGATCTGCGGCCTGCTGTTCGCGGCCATGGTGATCAACTACGTCGACCGCCAGATGCTGGGGGTGCTCAAGCCGACCCTCTCCAAGGAGTTCGGCTGGACCGAGACCCAGTACGCCGACATCATCTTCTATTTCCAGGCGTCCTACGCGGTCGCCTACCTGCTGTTTGGGCGCTTCATCGACCGGGTGGGGGCCCGGTGGGGCTTCGGCCTGGCCTTCCTGATCTGGCAGATCGCCCACATCGCCCACGCCGGCGCCCGCTCGCTGACCGGCTTCATCGCCGCCCGGGTCTTCCTCGGCATCGGCGAGGGCGGGGGCTTCCCGGGCGGCATCAAGGCCGTGGCGGAGTGGTTCCCCAAGAAGGAGCGGGCATTCGCCACCGGCCTGTTCAACGCCGGCACCAACATCGGCGCCATCGTCACGCCCCTGGTGGTGCCGGCCATCGTGCTGGCCTGGGGCTGGCAGATGGCCTTCATCGTCACGGGCATCGCGGGCCTGATCTGGTTGCCGATCTGGCTGATCGTCTACCGCCGGCCGCGCGAGAAGGCGGGCCTGTCGGCCGGGGAACTGGCGTACATCGAGCAGGATCCGCCGGACACGGTGGAGAAGGTCGGCTGGCTGAAGCTGCTGACCATCAAGGAAACCTGGGCCTACGCCCTCGGCAAGTTCCTGATCGACCCGATCTGGTGGATGTTCCTGTTCTGGCTGCCGGACTTCCTGTCCAAGCGCCATGGCCTCGACCTCAAGACCTTCGGCATTCCCCTGGTCTGCATCTACCTGCTCAGCGACGTGGGCAGCGTCGGCGGCGGCTGGATGTCGTCGGCGATGATGAAACGGGGCATGAGCCTCAACGCCGCCCGCAAGACCGCCATGCTGATCTGCGCCCTGCTGGCGGTGCCGGTCTGCCTTGGCGCCTTCGTCGACAGCCTGTGGCTGGCCGTCCTGATCATCGGCGTGGCCACCGCGGCCCACCAGGGCTTCTCGGCCAACCTCTACACCCTGCCTTCGGACGTGTTCCCGCGTTCGGCGGTCGGTTCGGTGGTCGGCATCGGCGGGATGATCGGGGCGATCGGCGGCATGGCCATGGCCAAGTACGCCGGCTGGGTCCTCGACCAGATCGGCAGCTACACCCCGATCTTCATCGTGGCCGCGAGCGCCTATCTGCTCGCGCTCGGGGTGGTGCACCTGCTGAGCCCGAAGATGGAGCCGGTGAAGCTGTAGGCGCGGCCAGCCTTCCACGGACCGGAAGGCTGGCCTACCGCGCCAGGTTCCAGGCAAACCCAAGGTCTTCCACCAGATCGCGGAACCCCTTCTCCTTCGCCTCAGCGTCCGGCGCCCGCAGCAGGAACGAGGGGTGGTAGGTCACCACCCCCTGCGCCTGGTCCGGAAGCTGGATCGCCTTGCCCCGGTTCGCGGCGATCGGCGTCGCCTTGCCGAACACCCCCAGCGCCGCCGTGCCGCCAAGCGCCACGATCACCCGCGGCCGGACCAGCCGCCGCTCGTTGTCCAGCCACCAGCGGCAGGCGGTCACTTCGCTCTGGACCGGGGTCTTGTGAATCCGCCGCTTCCCGCGCAGTTCGTGCTTGAAATGCTTCACCGCATTGGTGACGAAGGTCTGCTCGCGCGGCACGCCCGCCTCCGCTAGCGCCCGGTCGAACACCTGGCCCGCCGGCCCCACGAACGGCCGGCCGGCCAAGTCCTCCTGGTCGCCCGGCTGTTCGCCAACGAACATCAGCCGCGCCCGGAAGGCGCCCTCCCCCGGCACCCCCTGCGTCGCGTCCCGCCAGAGCGGACAGCGGCGGCAGCCATCGACGCCGGCCGCCAGCTCCTCCAGGGAGTCCGGCGCACCCTCACCGAACGGGGCGTCCCGGGCGGCGGTTCTCGCCGCCTTGATGGCATGGCGGCTTGGCTGGGTCGGCGGCTGGGCGACCATCGCGGCGGTCCTCTCCTCGGCGCTGGCGATCAGGTCGGGAATGAGCCGGGCCTCGGGAAGGTTGCGCCAGTAGCGCTTGGGCATTTCGGCCTGCATCGCCTTCACCTTCAACCGCGCGGGGTTGAAGATCGATCCGTAGTAGGTGCGCCAGTAGTCCTCGAGCACGTCGTCGGCCGGCGCCGCCTCGCGGCTGGCGCCCGGCGTGAAGCTCAGCGCCTCGCCGTCCCAGTGGGCGCAGGCCTCCGGGGTCAGGATCGAGAAGCGCATGCCGGCAAAGCGGCGCACGAAGAAGGGCGCCGTCATCTCCACAACATGGTGGGCGGGCTCGAACCAGGCGGCATAGGTTTCCGGCTCCACGTCGTGCAGACGCCGGAACCGGACGAAAGCCTTCATCTTGTGGCTGGCACGCGACACCGCCTTGGCCAGCTCCCGCGCCCGCGCCACCTGCGGATCGGTGATGTCCTGGATCAGGGCCGGGCGGTCCTGCAGCCGCCAAAGCAGCCGATAGAGCAGGTCGAACCGATCCGGATCGCGGTGGCAGATGACCTCCCCTGCCAGGTCCAGGAAGGCCCGCGGCGCGGTGAAGGCGGGCATCGGGACCTCCGCCTCGCCGGGATCGGCGAACAGCTCCCCCTCCTCGCCAGCGCTCCACGCCGCCTCGTCCGGCGAGATCCCGGCCAGCCGCAACCTCCGGGCAGCCTTGCGCCAGCCTTCGAAGTCCGCCGGGCCGGCCAGGCGCACGATGCGCATCACAACAGCCTCGGCTGCTCGGCGACCGCCTCCTTCAGGCCGGCGCCGTCGGTGAGCCCGCCCGGCGTCCAGTCGGCCGTGACGATGAAGGGCTTCACCTTGGCCAGCCCCCGCGTCAGCCGCCGGACGTCCTCCAGCCGGATCGCCTTCTGCCGCCGCAGCGCGATCAGGCGGTCGACCGTCTTCACCCCAAGGCCCGGCGTGCGCAGCAGCAGCTCCCGGTCGGCCCGGTTCAGGTCCACGGGAAACCGGCCGCGGTTGGCCAGCGCCCAGGCCAGTTTGGGGTCGATGGCGAGGTCGAGGTTGGCTTCCTTGCCGACGATCTCCGACCGGGCGAAGCCGTAGAACCGCATCAGCCAATCAGCCTGGTAGAGGCGGTGCTCGCGCATCAACGGGGGCCGCTGCAGCGGCAGGGACTTGCTGGAATCAGGGATGGGGCTGAAGGCCGAGTAGTAGACGCGGCGCAGGCCGTAGCCGCCGTAGAGCCACTCGCTGCGGGCCAGGATTTCACCGTCCGTGGCGAGGTCGGCGATCGT
>Ga0196963_10002357_pt1 | contig 11390 bp, 5 predicted proteins | sample S1_5metaG_FD_148600 | JGI IMG/M metagenome (GOLD analysis project Ga0196963, IMG submission 148600) | Soil microbial communities from Anza Borrego desert, Southern California, United States - S1_5 | ecosystem: Environmental > Terrestrial > Soil > Desert | place: USA: California | collected... | reverse complement strand
TGACCCGGCCAAACTGCCCGAGCCGTCGCGCAAGCTCGTCGACGGCGCCCACTCGATCTACTCGTTCGTGTCATCGCCGAGTGACAACTGGACGGCCGCCGTCGCCACGATCAATCCCGAGGCGAAGGTCACGCACCTGTCGCCGCGCCCGCCCGACGACGACCCGTTCCCCGGCCACGTCTCGGAGTGGCTCGAGCAGCAGCTCGCGCCGTCGCCGGCGGTGCGGACGGCGTACCAGCAGATCATGAAGGCGGTGGCGACGCGCGGCGTCGGCTACAAGCGCTCGCCCGAGGGCACCGTCGTCGTTCACCCGGGTAGCGGCTCGCCCAAGAAGAACTGGACCCACTTCGTCCCACTCGTCCGGCGGATCGTCAAGTCGCGGCGACACGTGAGCGTGCTCATCGGCGAGGCGGAGAAAGAACTGCTGCCGGCCGAGGAACTGGCGCACTTCAAGGCGGTGGCCGAGGTGGTCGAGCCGAAGGACTTCGTCGAACTGCTGACGCATCTGGGCGTCGCCGACGCGGTCGTCTGCAACGACTCGGGCCCGGCGCATCTGGCGGGGATCATCGGCACCCCGACGTTCGCGATCTACGGTCCGGCGAGCAACGCGAAACGCTGGCGGCCGATGGGGCCGCACGTGCACGTGAAGGAGACGGCGGACCTCGGGCACCTGGGGGCGGAGGAAGTGTGGGAGTGGGTGAAGGGGACGCTGTAGCGAACGCAAACGCCGAAAGTTGAACGTGGTGGCGGCGCGGCTAATCGGACCAGGCGAATTCCCTACGTTGCGCGATGTGATAGGATCGGCGGCATGAATTGCATCGCGGCATTCGCGCTGGCGGACACGCCGAAGTGGTTGGTGGGAGTGCGCGCGGCTTACGCGGGGTGCGCGGTCGTCGCGTTGGTCGTCCTGCTGATCAAATTCATCCGCGAGTCGAAGCCCGGAGACGCGAATGGGGGCGAGGGGGAGGGGGGTGCTGCTGATGACCCTGGCGGTCTTGTGGCCGGTGTTCGTCTATGGGGGGGTGCGGGGGCGGTTCCGGTCGGGAGGCGCGGCGGGCGGACGGAAGAGGGCGGGGTCGGGGACGCTCGGAGCGCCGGCGTCGGCGCGGGGGCCGGCGGGCGAGGCGCGCGCGGCGGCGGTGATCACGGCGACGCCGGGGCAACGGTGCGCGAGGTGCGGGTCCGTGATTCGCGACGTGGCGCGGGCATGGGGGACGGGCGCGGTGTTCGGAGGGTGCGCGAGCGATTTGGGCGTGGCGAACTAGATCAGGCAGTGGATGCCGGCTCGTGCCAGGCGATGCCCCCGGACTCTTCGATTTTCGAGAGGATCTGGTCGAGCGTCAGGGCTCGCGTGATGTGGCAGCGGTCCGAGCCGGCGATCGTGGCATCGCCCGCGGTCGTGAGCGACTTGTGGTAGCAGTCGCCGGCGCAGGTGTACTTGGCGAAGCACCCCTGGCAGAAGGGACGCGCGTCGACCGTTTGGCCCCGGAGCGATTGAAGGACCGGGAGGTTGAAGCGGTAGCCGGCGGACACGTCGGCGGCGGGTTGGCCGTAGAAGAGTTTGTCGGCGACGGGGGATTGTTCGCTGAAGGCCTCGTAACAGGCGGAGACGTTGCCGTCAGGGGTGATGGCGAACAAGTCCTGGGAGAGTTCGCAGAAGTGGGTGGTGATCGTGCCGAGGCGCGCGGCGGAGTAAGTGAGCTCGTGGCCGTACGCGCGTGCGCGAGTTCGGGCCCGGTGGAACGCGGCAATGAACGCATCAGTCTCGGCCGAGGGCGCGTCGAGTCCGCGGCCCATGCGGAAGGCGGGCTCGGCCTGGACTCGGGTCGGGCGGAGCGTCCGACAGATGAAATCGACCGAATCGGGGAGCGTGGCGATCTGGTCGGCCGTGACGGTCATGCGGACGCCGTACGGGAAACCGGCATCGTCGAAGCGTTTGAGCGTGTGGAGGACGCGGTCGCTCGAGCCTTGGCCGGCAACGGTGAGGCGGTGGCGGTCGTGGGCGGCGGGCAAGCCGTCGAACGAGACGGAGGCGGCGTCGAGGTTGGCGACGATCCAGTCGATCTGCGCGTCGGTGAGAACGCCGTTGGTCGCTAGCGACGCGGTCACGGCCAGTGGGGACTCGCCCGGCGCGGCGGCGATCGTGCGCGCGTAGTCGAGGGCGGCGGTGAGGGTGCGCCAGTTGACGGTGGGCTCGCCGCCGCCGTGGAAGGTGAGCTCGATGCCGGGCTTGGCGAGCCGGCGGGCGTTGGCGGCGACGAAGTCGATGCCGCGCTGGGCGACGGCGTGGGGCATGTGGCGCGCGGGGGTGTCGCCGGCGGCGGCGTAGCAGTAGGTGCAGCGGAGGTTGCAGGCGGTGGTGAGGAAGAGCGTGACGGCGGTCGGCTCGGGATCGCCGGTGCGCGGCGGAGTGACGGGCGAGGGCTCGGGGCCGGCGTCGAGGATCTCGAGGCGGCGGAGGAAGTCGGTGAGGTCGGGATCGATGTCGGCGGATCGACCGTCACGCAGGTCGGCGAGGGCGTTGACGACAGCAAGACTCGCGACGAACGCGGCGCGGCGGAGCGGCGCGTAGACGACGTAGGCGTCGGGCTGGTCGTCGAGCGGAAGGACGAAGAGCTCGGCGGAGAGTTGGGGCGCGGCGATGGACATGCGGGACTCTTGATAGCCGCCGGCGGTAGCCTGCGGTTGCGTCGGATCTCCGGATCGTGTTTCGGCGCTCCCGTGCACGACGCTTCGCACCTGCGGCGCGAACCCGACTCCACAGGAGTCGGCGTGGAGTGTCAGGGATCCGTGTTCAGAACGGGCCGCGCAGCTCCAAGTCGCGCCGCGTGCCGCCGACGAGGTTGCACGTGCAGGTAGCACCGGCGGGCATTTTGGCGGTCGCGGGCACGGTGCGCGTGATCGTCTCCTTGGTGGCCGGGTCGCGCACCTTGTAGATCATCATCTTTTCGGCTACCGGGCTGACGTCCGGCGTATAGAACGACGTGCGGAAGACCGGGACCGGGCCGGTCATGTCGTAGCAGACGATGCACGTGCGGTGGCAGGCGAGGAGGAACTTGGAGTCGGGGGTGAAGGTCAGCGAGTCGACGTACATGCCGGGGACCGTCGCCTTGGCGAGCGGCTTGCCGTCGGGGAAGGACCAGATCCGAAGCTGGCCTTTGGCTCCGGCCTGGGCGAGGAACTTTCCGTCGGGCGAGATCGTCAGCGAGCCGAGCTCGCGCTGCGGCTCGTCGGTCGGGAGCCAGCGGAGCGGCTTGCCGTCGGGTAGGGAGTGGAGGTGGATCATCCCGTCGCGGGCGGTGTCGGCGGCGAGCGTCTTGCCGTCCGGGCTGACGGCGATCGACCAGGCGGTGGTGCCCAGGTACTTGACGAGCTTCCCGTCCGGCACCGACCAGATCGTCGGGCTGGTCGTGACGACGTGTTTGGAGTCGGGGGTGAAGACGATCATCCCGCCGGGGAATCGGCCGGAGTTCGTGCCGCCGAGTTGGGCGACCTCCTTGGGCTTGGGCGCGGTCGCGCCGGCGGCGACCGTATAGAGCCGCGTGACGCCCTTGAGCCAGCGGGTCGCCAGGAGCTTCGAGTCGGGGGAGAAGACGAGCGTGGCCTCGCCGATCCGGTAATCGGCGGGAGGCGTTTCGAGGACGGCGATCAGGGCGCCGCGCCGGGTGAGGTCCCACAACTTGATCGCCTCCTCCGAGGCGGACGCGGCGAGCTTGCCGTCGGGGGAAAAGGCGATCTCCCGGACGCCCGTGTCGTGCGGCCCGGGGTTGGGGAGGGCGGCCCCGCGGACCACGGCCAGGTACTGCACGCCCATCACCCGGCCGCGGGGCGGCGCGTTGCCGATGACGCCCTGGTCGGCGGCGATATACTTGCCCGACGGGTGGAGCACGGCATGGACGCCGCGCTTGTTGTGGTGGGTCACGTTGATCGGCCCGTGCCCGGTGACCAGCCCGTCGGGAAGCGAGAACGTGAAGAGGCTGTGGGAGTTGACGGCGACGAGCGTCTTGCCGTCGGGCGTGACGTGGAGGGTGGCGCCGTTCTCGTCGACCGACCGGACGAAGCCCGGGACGTCGATCGCCGGAGCGGTGTTGATGTCGGGCATCATTTCGACGCCGGCGGGCGGGGTGAGTACGCGGGTGCGCCGGCCACCCGCGCGCGCGGGGCCGGTGGGCAGCAGCGCGAGCGCGGCCGGGAGGGAGAGCGCGGTGAGCAGGTCGCGCCGGTGCACCGCCGCAGGCCCGGCGGTGGATCCGGCGGCGGCAGGGGCGGGCACGCGCATCAGGCGGTCGTCGGGGGGCTGCATGTCGGGCGTCCTCCAGGAGACTTGCGCAGAGCGTATCGCGTGGCGTGGGGCGAACGCAATCATTTGCAGCGACCGGATGAAGCAGGCGGCCACGCGGAAGAGTGCGGAAACCGGGCCGCGGCGCGGACATGGCCGCCTCGGCGCCCGGCATTCTGTATCGCGCGGCGCGCCCGCCGGTCGCTTGTTTAACGATCCCCCCTCGACACAATGCATGGGCTTATGGCTCGACTGCGCGACGTGCCGAAGGTGATCCGCCGGGTGGGGTTCTTCAAGTTCTCCGCGCGCGTGTGGAACGAGGTCGGCGAAGACCATTTGCTTACGTGGGGCGCGGCGCTGGCGTACTCCTGGCTGTTCAGCGTCTTCCCGTTCCTGATCTTCCTGCTCACGCTCGTCCCGTACTTGCCCGACAACGCGATCGAGGCCGCCAAGAAGCAGATCCCCGAGTCGCTGCACTATTACCTGGCGTCGAACGCCGCCGACGCGATCTGGGAGAACATCCGGTGGGTCATCGACAAGCCCCAGGGCGGACTGCTCTCGCTCGGACTGATCGTGACGATCTGGGCCGCGAGCGGCGGGGTGAACATGACGATGACCGCCCTCGACCGGTGCTACGAGGTCGAGAAAGGCAGGGGGATCGTCAAGCGGCGGGTCATCGCGATCGGGCTGACGGTCGTCGTCGCGAGTTTGGTGCTGCTCGTGCTCCTGCTCATCCCGATCGGGAATCTGGGGACGAAGTACGCGTTGAAAAAGTGGGACGAGATGGGGTGGCACTACTCCATTTGGCTCGTCTACTTGTGGAACGGCGCGCGGTACGTGCTCGCGGGGACGCTGATGTTCGGCGTGGTGGGGATCATGTACAAGTACGGGATCGCGGTGAAACAGCGCTTCACGCTCTTCTCGCCGGGCGCGGTCTTCACGATCGGCGTGTGGCTGCTGCTGTCAATCGTGTTCCGGCTTTACGTGAACCAGTTCGGCAAGGAGAGTTACAGCCGGACGTACGGCACGGTGGGGGGCGTGGCCGTGCTACTGCTCTTCTTCTACCTCGACGCGCTGGTGCTCATGCTGGGGGCGGAGATCAACAGCGAGATCGATTACGAAATGCTCGGCGTGCCGCGCGGGAGCCTGGACTTCACCGTCACGCCGGAGGCGATGATCGTCGAGCGGAGCATGCCGGTGGCGCCGCCGACGGGGGCCCCGCCGGTGCTCGGGGAAGCGAAGGAGGCTGGGGTGGGGTAGGAGCGATTCGCCGACCGAAGCGCTTGACGGCAGACGACACGGTGCCGGGCGTCGGGCCAGATCCGCGCTAATCCGCGGCATTTCGCTTCTTCACGTCGTGGGGGGCCTCTGTGACGTCCTGATTACACTGCGGCCGCGCGGAATCGGCCTCATCCGAAGAAACAGGGGTGTTCGCGCCAAGCGGGTTTCTGTTAATGAGTAATTCTCGGAATTCGCCGGGAATGCCGGCGGCGGGGCGTCGTCCCTCCCACGGATGGGAAGTGTCGAAACGGGGAGGCTGACCGTCTGTTTGACTTTGGAGAGGTGCGAGTGAGCAAGGCGAAACGATTGAAGTCGATCGAAGTCCTCGAGGAACGCCGGCTGCTGGCGTTCGGATATTGGCCGACGTTCCTGAACATGGACGACGTGTTCACGAAGTACCCGTGGCTGGACGGGGGCGGGAACTCGGTCGCCGTGATCGACAAGGGGATCGATTACTACCACCCGCTCATGGGCGGGAACGAGGCGACGAACACGATCGCGCCCCGGATCGTGAACGTGTTCGATTACCGCGACAACGACAACACGCCGTTCCCGACCGAGAGCGAGGCGACGGACCTGAGCAGCGCGCACGGAACCGGCGTCGCGGGCCTGCTGATCGCCGACCCCCACACCGACACGGGCGGCAACTCGTACAAGGGCATCCTGCAAGACCCGGATTCGAAGATCTACAACCTGCGGATCGACCGGCACAACTCCCAGCCGACGATCAAGGCGGCGCTCCAGTGGGTGCTCGCCAATTACGAGTCGAAGAACATCACGGCGGTAAACCTCACCGACTTCGTCGGAGCGGGGAGCACGCCGAGCTACGAGCCGGAACTGCAGGCGCTCAAGGCGGCGGGCGTGTTCATCGCCAGCCCCGTCGCCAACGACTGGATCCTCCAGCCCAACCCGCGCGGCCCGATCGGCTGGCCCGCGGCGAGCCCGTACGTGTTCGGCATCGGCGGCATCAAACAGGACGGCACGCTCCGCGACCAGACGCAGCGCGGGCCCGAGCTCGACGTGGTCGGGCCTGCCGAGTCGGTCACGCTGCCCTACTACATCCCGAGCACCAACCAGCACCCGCTCCTCAGCGTGGGCACGGGCAACTCGTGGGCCACGCCCCACGTCGTCGGGCTGGCGGTGCTGCTCAAGCAGATCGACCCGACGCTCACGCCCGACCAGATCATGCAGGTCATCCAGGACAGCGGCGTCCAGACGCCCGACCCGGACCCGGTCTCGAACCCCAACGGCACCGTCTTCTACTCGCGCCTCGACTTCCTCGCCGCCGTGAACCACGTGTACGCGACGCGCGACGACATCTACGACCAGGGCAGCGGCGGGAGCGACGACCTCGGCCACGCCGGCGTGATCTCGCTCGTCAACGGCACCGGCTCGATCAACAACCTCAAGCTGTTCGTCGGCGACACGGACTACTACAAGTTCGACGTCGCGGCCGTGGGCGACTACAAGGTCTCGGTCGGTTACGGCGGCGCGAGCAGCTTCCCGGCCGCGCAGCTCCTCGACAGCGGCGGCGGCATCCTCGACACGATCAAGAGCGACGGCGTCTCCCGCCGGCTCTCGCCGGGTACCTACTACCTCAAGCTGCAGAAGAGCTCGACGCTCGACGGCACCTACTCGGTCAACGTCGCGCCCGACTCCCCGCCCGCCGGCCTCGGCGCGGGCGCCGGCACCTTCAACACCATCGCGTACGACTCGGCGGGCGCCCTCCACTTCGCCTGGTTCGACCAGGCCGCGGGCAAACTCAAGTACGCCAAGCGCACGGACAACACGTGGTCGAGCGTGCAGATCGTCGACGCGGCCGCCAGCACCGGCAACTTCATGTCGATGGCGCTCGACAGCACCGGCAAGCCCGGCGTCGCCTATTACGACGAGGCGAACACAGCGCTGAAGTACGCCTACCACAACGGGTCGAGCTGGGGCGTCCAGACCGTCGATGCCGACCTGACGACCGGCTACTACCCGTCGATCAAGTTCGCCGCCCCGGCCAAACCGGTCATCGCGTACTACTACAAGAGCAGCGGCGACCTCCGCTTCGCGGCGTACACGGGCTCGAGCTGGGCGATCTCCACGGTCGACTCGCGCGGGGACGTCGGCCGATACCCGAGCCTGGCGCTCAACCCGACGACCGGCCGCTGGGGCATCGCGTACGAGAAGACGACCACGGGCGACTTCCGCGTCGCCGAACAGACCAAGGCCGGGTGGGCGATCACCGTGGTCGACCCGACGAAGTTCGGCGGGGGGTTCGTCTCGATGGCGTACAGCACGGCGGGCCGGCCGTCGTTCAGCTACTACGACGCCTTCAATGCCGACCTGAAGTACGCCCGGTACACGGGCAGCAAGTGGGTGACCCAGGCGGTCGCGGCGAAGAACTCGCAAGGCCTGTACACGAGCCTGGCCCTCGACCCCGCCTCCGGCGGCGAGCCGGTCATCTACTACTTCAACAAGACGGCCAACGCCGCGATGATCGCCCGCAGCGAGGGCGGCGCGTGGTCGTTCGAGACCGCCGCGACGGGCGGCGGGCGCGGCGTCGTCCTGGCGCTCGACGCCGACGCGCGCGAGACGTTCACGTGGCTGGAGGACGGCACCGGGCGGATGCGCGTGTCGAAGTGGGCTTGAACGGGGTACACGAAGTCGCGTCCTGACCTCTTGTAGCCGCCCCGCTTGCGGGGCGCGTCCAGCAGTTCTCGTCGTACTATTACTCAGATGCGCGCGGCGCACCTAGACGCGCCCCGCAAGCGGGGCGGCTACAAGGGGCTTCCCTCGCCGCTCCGGCCATCACGGGCGTGACAGTGGTTCCCGCACAACGGGTTCAGACGGGTCTGATATGATGGGGGTGATGCGAACGCTAGCCGCACTGTTCGGGCTGCTACTTGTCGCCGGCAACGTACCCGCGCGCGGGGCCGACGACGCCGACGGCGTTGCGTTCTTCGAATCCAGGATCCGTCCCGTCCTCGTCGAGCAGTGCTACTCCTGCCATTCGCACCAGGCCAAGAAGCTCAAGGCCGAGTTGTACATGGACTCGCGCGAGGCCCTGCTCAAGGGCGGCGAATCCGGCCCCGCGATCGTCCCCGGCGACCCCGCCAGGAGCCGCATGATCGAGGCGGTCAGCTACAAGAACGTCGACCTGGTCATGCCCCCGAAGGACAAGCTCCCCGCGGCGCAGATCCGCGACCTCGAGCGGTGGGTCAAGATCGGCGCGCCCTGGCCCAAGGGCGACGCGACGAAAATCGCCGCACGCGACGTGTTCGACGTCAAGAAGCGGGCGGCCGAGCACTGGTGCTGGCAGCCCGTGAAGGCTCACGCGCCGCCGGCGGTAAATGATGTCGCGTGGGCGCGCGATCCCCTGGACCGATTCGTGTTGGCGAAGCTGGAAGAGAAACGGCTGCGCCCCGCCGCCGAGGCCGATCGCCGGGCGTGGCTTCGTCGCGTCACGTTCGACCTCACCGGGCTCCCCCCGAAGGTGGAGGAGGTGCGAACGTTTCTGGCGGATCAGTCGGAGCAGGCGCACGCGAAAGTCGTCGATCGGCTGCTCGCGTCGCCCGCGTACGGCGAACGCTGGGGGCGCCACTGGCTGGACCTCGTCCGCTACGCCGAGACGCTCGGGCACGAGTTCGACTACTCGATCCAGAACGCGTGGCGGTACCGGGACTACGTGATCCGGGCGGTGAACGAAGACGTGCCGTACGACCGGTTCCTTGTCGAGCACGTGGCGGGGGACTTGCTGAACGGTGCAGCGACGGAGCGACGGAGCGACGCAGCGACGAAGGGGGAGGGAGGCGAGCAGCCGGTCTCCAATCCGCAACCCGAGATTCGGAATCCCGCCCTGGCGACGGGCTTCTTCTTCCTCGGCGAAGGAACCCACTCGCCCGTGGACGTTCGCCTCAACCAAGCGGAGACGATCGACAACCGGCTGGACGTGCTCGGCAAGGCGTTCCTCGGCTTGACGATCGCCTGCGCGCGATGCCACGACCACAAGTTCGACGCAATCTCGACGGCCGACTACTACGCGCTGTTCGGGTACGCCAAGAGCACGCGGTACACGCAGGCCGCGACGAACGCCGACGCCATCGCAAAGGCGGCGAAGGAACTGGACGCCGCGCGCGACGCGCTGAGGCGGGCCGTGGCAAGTGCGTGGCTGGCGAAGGCCGACGCGGTGGCGGCAGCGCTTACGGAGGCGGCAAAGGACCCGAAGGAGTCGAGAGAGCTCGTCGAGCACCGGGTGATGGTCCCCGAGGCGGCGAAAGCCTCGGCGTTCGATTTGGGCGGATGGTTCGTGGAGGGCGAAACGTTCGCGCCGGCGCGGGCAGGTGATGCGGTGGTGGGAGACGCGAAGCGCGCTATTGTCCAGGTCATCGAGACCCCGGCCACGTTCGACGGCCGGGCCCGGTCCGTGCGGATCGAGGGCGCGGTGCGGTCGCCGACCTTCGTGATCGACAAGCCGTTCCTGAACGTGCTGGCGGCCGGGCAGGGGGCGCGCATCAACGTCGTCGTCGACAACTTCGGGATCATCCGCAACCCGATCTACGGCGGGCTTCGACGCCCGATCAAGTCGGACGGCCCGACGTGGATGGCGTTCGACCTGTCGATGTGGCGCGGGCACCAGGCGTACATCGAAGTCGTCGACAAGACGGTCGGAGACCTCGGCACCGACGGCAGCCCGCGCGACGCGTGGGCCGCGGTCTACGCGGTCACCGCCGACGACGGCGCGCGAAAGCTGGATCGCGAATCGCTCTCGTTCGTTTCGTTTCGCCGCGACCCGAAGGGCGAGCCTCAGGCGAGTCCGGAGGCGAGCGCGGTCGCCGCGGAAAACGTCCGAAAGACCATTGACGCCTTCAGCGACGGCACACTCTCATCCCTCCCCGACGCCGGCCGGCGCGCGGCACTGCTGAACTGGGCGATCGCGAAGGGCCTGCTCGACGTCGCCGACGAACGGACGACGCAGGCGCTCGCCCGACTCAAGGCCGCCGAGGCGAACGTCCCGGCGCCCGTGTACGCCCCCGCGGCGATCGACGGGAATGGCGTCGACGAGCACGTCATGATCCGCGGCAACCCGCGAAACGTAGGCCCGACCGTCCCCCGCAGGTTCCTCGAAGCCTTGACGAGTGGCGGCGTGGTCACCTCCGGTGACCACGCCATCAAGGGTTCGGGGCGCCTGGACCTCGCCCGTCGCATCGCCTCGCGCGACAACCCGCTCACCGCGCGCGTGATGGTCAACCGAGTCTGGCACCACCTGTTCGGCCGCGGCATCGTGGCGTCGGTAGACAACTTCGGCGTGCTCGGCGAGACGCCGTCGCACCCGGAGCTGCTAGATTACCTGGCCGCGCGGTTCGCGGACGAGGGCTGGTCGGTCAAGAAGCTGATCCGCGCCCTCGTGCTCTCGAGCACCTACCGCCAATCGAGCCGCTCGGCCGACCCGGCGTACGACGAGGCCGACCCGTCCAACATCCTCCTGCACCGCGCCGGCGTCCGCCGACTCGAGGCCGAGTCCATCCGCGACTCGCTCCTGGCGATCAGCGGGCGATTGGATTCCACCATGGGCGGCCCGAGCGTGCCCGTGCACCTGACCGCTTTCATGGACGGTCGCGGCCGCCCGGGCAACAGCGGCCCAATGGACGGCGCGGGCCGGCGCAGCGTGTATCAAGAGGTCCGGCGCAACTTCCTCCCGCCCATGCTCCTGGCGTTCGACATGCCCCAACCCCTGGGCACGATGGGCCGGCGCAGCGTGACCAACGTCCCCGCCCAGGCGCTGATCCTCATGAACGACCCCTTCGTGCAGGAGCAGGCGAAACTGTGGGCGAAGCGAGTCATA
>Ga0196963_10002356_pt1 | contig 11391 bp, 7 predicted proteins | sample S1_5metaG_FD_148600 | JGI IMG/M metagenome (GOLD analysis project Ga0196963, IMG submission 148600) | Soil microbial communities from Anza Borrego desert, Southern California, United States - S1_5 | ecosystem: Environmental > Terrestrial > Soil > Desert | place: USA: California | collected... | reverse complement strand
ACGTATGCGCTGGTGTGCAACGACGTCGTGCCGGCGAACAAGGCGCAGTACGTCGTGCGGGCGGCGGACGGGTCGGTCTACTTCGCCGGCGCGGTGCGGATCGAGAAGAACGGGTGGGTGGTCGAGGACGAGGTGATGGGCGAGTTCGCGCTGTCGCGGACGGGCGTCGTCGAGATCGCGGCGGGGCCGGGCCGGCTCGAACCGCTGGCCCGGATGCGCCCGCATCGCGTGGACCTGGCAAACGTGCCGGCGGTCGCGGGGCGGGAGGCGGCGGGGCTGTCGGTCGACTCGACCGGCATCGGCGTGCCGATGGTGCTGGGCGGGGCGGCCGTGGACTCGGGCCTGACGCTCCCGGCCGGCGCGGCGGCGACGTGGGACCTGGGCGGCAAGTACCGCACGCTCACGTTCCGCGCTGGTGTGCCGACCGGCGTGGCGCCGACGGCGGGCGTGCGGTTCATCGTGCTCGCGGACGGGAAGGAGGTCTACCGCTCGCCGGTGCGGACGAGCTTGGAGCAGCCGGTGTCGGCGGCGGTGGACGTGGGCGGGGCGAAGCAGGTGACGCTGCGCGTCGAGCCGGCGAGCCCGGAGACGGCGGGCATGGCGACGCCGGGGTTGTTCGCGGGGGCGGCGGTGGTGCGGTGAGTTGCTTGCTCCCTCTCCCGGACGCGCCTGCGGTGCGATTCGCGGTAAAGCGCGGCCGCGTCTGCGAGAGGGTCGGGGTGAGGGCATGCAGCGACCGTGCGAACTTCGAAGGGCGCGGTTCACAGCAAAAGGATCGCGACGACGCGAAGCGACTGCCGGCGGCCGATCGATAGCGTGCGACCGTTCGTGACTTCCCTCCATGCCCTCACCCCCGCCCTCTCCCAGACGCGAGTGCGCCTTCTCCGGAACAACACTCGTCGGCGCGTCCGGGAGAGGGAGTGTGCGGCGTCCCGATCGCATATGATTGAGGCATGCCCGCCGCCGCTGAATTCCTCGAGTCCGCAGACGCCTCGATCTACGACCTCCGCACGACCGGCCCCGGGCCGGCGGGGGCGCTGCCGCTGACCGAGGAGATGCTCCGCAACTGGGCGAGCGGCGACTTATTCGGCCTGACGCAGGACGCGGGCATGGGGTGGGACCCGACGATGCTGGCGCGGAAGGAATTTTTGATTTTGTCCACGTCGGGGGGCATTCGGGCGGACGACGGGACGCCGATCGCGCTGGGGTATCACACGGGGCACTGGGAAGTCGGCTTGCTGATGCAGGCGGCGGCGCGCGAGTTCAAACGGCGCGGGCTGATCCCGTTCGCGGGGTTCGTGACGGACCCGTGCGACGGGCGGACGCAGGGCACCGTCGGCATGTTCGACTCGCTCGCGTACCGGAACGATGCGGCGATCGTGCTCCGGCGGCTGATTCGCAGCCTGCCGACGCGGCGCGGCGTCATGGGCGTGGCGACGTGCGACAAGGGCCTCCCGGCGATGATGATGGCGCTGGCGGGGTGCCGCGATTTGCCGACGATCCTCGTGCCTGGGGGCGTGACGCTGCCGGCGAAGGACGCGGAGGACGCGGGGAAGGTGCAGACGATCGGCGTGCGGTTCGCGCAGGGGAAATTGACGCTGCAAGAGGCGGCGGAGATCGGCTGCCGGGCGTGCGGGTCGCCGGGGGGCGGGTGCCAGTTTCTGGGGACGGCGGCGACGAGCCAGGTGGTGGCCGAGGCGCTGGGGATGTCGCTCCCGCACAGCGCGCTGGCGCCGAGCGGGCAGGCGGTGTGGCTGGACATGGCCGTGCGATCTGCCGGGGCGCTGGCGGCGATGGAGGCGATGAACGTCCGCACGCGCGATTTGATCACGCCGGCGAGTCTGCACAACGCGATGGCGGTGCACGCGGCGTTCGGCGGGTCGACGAACTTGCTCCTACATGTGCCCGCGGTCGCGCACGCGGCGGGCCTCCCGCGGCCGACGTGCGACGACTGGATCGCGATCAACCGGCGCGTGCCGCGGCTGGTGGATGCGCTGCCGAACGGGCCGGTGGGCCACCCGACGGTGCAGGTGTTCCTCGCGGGCGGCGTTCCCGAGGTCATGCTGCACTTGCGCGAAATGGGGCTACTCGAGCTGGGGGCGATGACGGCGTCGGGCCGGACGCTGGGCGAGGTGCTCGCGTGTTGGGAAGACAGCGAGCGGCGGGCTCGGTTCAAGCGGATGTTGCTCGAGATGGACGGCATTGACGCGGCCGACGTGATCATGTCGCCGGCCCGGGCGCGCGAGCGCGGGTTGACGTCGACGGTCTGTTTCCCGAAGGGGAACCTCGCGCCCGAGGGGTCGGTGATCAAGGCGACGAGCATCGACCCGTCGGTCGTCGACGCGGCCGGCGTGTACGACAAGACGCTGCGGGCCCGCGTGTTCACGGCCGAGCGCGACGCGATCGCGGCGATCAAGGCCGGGCAAATCGCGGCGGGCGACGTGATCGTGCTGATCGCGCGCGGGCCGGCGGGATCGGGCATGGAGGAGACGTACCAGCTGACCAGCGCGCTCAAGCACCTGGACTGGGGCAAGCACGTCGCGCTGATCACGGACGCGCGGTTCAGCGGCGTGTCGACCGGGGCGTGCGTCGGCCACGTCGGCCCGGAAGCGCTGGCGGGCGGGCCGGTCGGCAAGGTGCTCGACGGCGATCTGATCCGCCTCGTCGTCGACCGGAACACGCTCGAGGGGTCGATCGATTTGGTCGGCAACGCGGCCGACGAGGCGCTGCTGCAAAACAGTTCGGAACGCGACGACCCGCGACTCTCGCCCGCGCGCGGCGACGAGTTCCTGCGCACTCGGCAGGTGCGGGCGGACTTGCGGCCGGACCCGGACCTGCCGGCGGACACGCGACTGTGGGCGGCCCTGCAACAGGCGAGCGGGGGGACGTGGGGCGGGTGCGTGTACGACGTGGACGCGATCGTGGCCAAGCTGACGAGATAGCGCCGATTTCTCTTGTAGCCGCCCTGCTTGCGGGGCGCGTCCGGGTGCGCAGGACCGCAAGAGAGTCGGATTCGACTGCGAGCGCTGCTAGACGCGTCCCGCAAGCGGGGCGGCTACAAGAGGTCATTGTGCGTCGTGGCAAAGCGAACCCGCGACCTCACACCAGATCCAGGATCGCCCGCCACCGCTCGGCGATCTTGGTGCCGAGCGACCCGATCAACAGCAGGGTCCCGACCACGATCAGGCCCAGGACCAGCACGTAGTCGATCGCCTCGCCCCCGCGCTCGTCGCGCACGACTTGAGACAGCAGCTTCCGCATCGGAAAACCCTCCGCATACGATTCGGTTCGGCGTGAGCCAAATCTACCCCACATTTTTCCGCGCGGCGTTCCGCGTGCGTCGAGTTACCTCAAAAGGGAGCCCAGCGACTTGTCGCGGGACGGAGTTCGACCGGCGCGGCAAGCCTCTATTTCCCGACGACTTCCACCAACTCCCACCGCGCCTCGACCCCGCGGATCGCGGGCTCCGTCCAGGTCGCGATCGACTTGACGGTGAGCCGCCGCTTATCGGACCTATCCGGCGCCGCGTCCGCCATCGCGCGTTTGAGCGCGCCGCCGGGCGGCGACACGACGAACGCGCGCCGCCCGTCCGCCAGCGCGTCGCCCGCGAGTTGTCGCGCGATCCCGTGGAGCTGGCTGTCGGTCTTCCCCTTGAGCCGGTCGTGCAGCGCCCTGGCCCGCTCGTACTGGAAGACGCCGGGCGAATCGGGCTTCTCCAGCGACAGCCCGTGCACGCCGGCGCGCGTGAAGAGCTCCGCGTCGTACAGGCGCAGGTCGACGCCCTTGAACTGCAGGTGATTGAGCATGTCGCGCGGGGCGAAGACCGTCGCCCCGGCGGGGGCGCGGTCCTTGCCCAGGATCTCGTCGGCCGCGACCTCCATCGCGCGGCCCTTGCGGTATTCCGCATCCATCGCCGCCGACGCCGCGCCCCAGTTCTGCCCGACCGCGCCCGCGAGGATCAGCGCCGCGCCGGCCGGGGCGGCGAACCACCGCGCCGCGCGGTTCGACGCGGTCGGCCGGGCGTCCGCCTGGAACCCGCGCGTCAGGCACCACGCCGCCCCGACCGCCAGCGGCGGGAGCGCCGTCAGGAAGAACCGCCCGTACCCGGTCACGCTCTCGTCCCCCGGCCGCCAGTAGTACGCGCCCGCGAGCAGCACCGGCGGGACCGCCCACGCCGCCAGCACGAGCGCCAGCCGCGTGCTCCGCGCCGCCAGCAGGAGCAGGCCGAGCACGCCGAGCGGGAACGACAGGAACATCGCCGAGTTGTTCAACTGGCGGACGGCGGCGTCCCAGTTTTGCGTGAGGTTCGCCCACGCGAACGCGTCACTCTCCTTCGTGGGGCCGTAGCCGGTCCAGTAGCCGAGCGTCGCGCGGTTGACGGCCAGTTGCAGCAGGACCGGCGCGAGCCAGCACCCGACGAGCCACGCGGCCTCGCCCCACGACCGCCCGCGCCCCGGGCGGAGGTTGAAGAGCACGACGAGCAGCGCCGGGAGGATCAGCAGGCCGTCGGCGTAGCGGGTGATCGCGGCGTACCCGAGCAGCGCGCCCGCCCCGGCCGCGGCCGGGGCGCCGCCGCGCTGCCACCAGCGGACTAATAAGTACGCCCCCCAGGCCGTCATACAAAAGGACGCCGCGTGCGCGTTGGAACTATTGGCCAGCACGAGCGTCAACGGGCTGGTGGCGACGATCAGCAGCGCGACGAGCCCGGCGAGCGAACCGCCGATCTGCCGGGCGAGCAGGAAGATCGCCGGCAGCGCCAGGCCGGCGCACGCGGGGCCGACCCCGTGCGCCCAACTCGCGCCGTAGCCGTCGGTGCCGGCGCCCAAGACGACCATGAGCGCGATTAGCAGCGGGTAACCGAGCGGGTACTTGGGAAAGTAGCGGACGCCGTCGCCGGCCGGGTCGCCCCCGGTCACCCACATCCGGCCGACGAACTGGTACGGGTCGGCGGGCGTGAACCCGGCGGAGAACTGGCCGGCTAAGTGCTTGCCGGCCACGAGGTAACCGTTCTGGTCGGCCCCGGCGTGCGCGGGCACCCAGTACGCGCCCGTACGGCACCAGAACAGCACGACCGCGACCGCGACGACTGTAGCGAAGCTCACTAACCGCCAGACCGGCTCGCGCTCGATCATGAGCGGAAGCGTGCCCCGCAGCGGCGGTGGCGGCGGCGAAGTTAACGGCGAAGACACGGACATGCGGGGAATATCCTAACAGGCCCTGCGTTCCATTGCGGCCCGTGTAAGGCGACTGACCACTCTTCGCCGGGCCGTAATTTTTTGCTGTGCGTTGATATTCGGGGCGACTAGATTGGTCGTCCCGGCCGCCGCCGACGATCGGCGCGCGGCGGGTCGATTCCTCCCGCACGATGAGGTGCGATGATGACGGGTCAAGGGACGGGTTTGATCGGTGGCGTCGTGGCCGTGCCGCGGGAGATCCCCCTCGCGCGGCGGGCACTGGTCCTGTGCGTCGTGGGCGGGGTGATCCTGGCGGCGGTGGCCATGGACCGCTTCCTGCGCGTCGGCGCGGACGAACCCGGCGACCGGGTCGAGCGGGTCGGGCCCGTGATGCACGTCGCGGTGCCGGACGGCCAGGTCGCGATGACGAACGTGCGCGGCGGGGCGGAGGCGGGCCTGTCGGCGGTCGCGATCGAACGGCCGGGCCAGTCGGACGCCGTGACGGATTCGGCCTGGCGCGGGTGGGTGCCGGACGAGGCCCGGGAATTACTGCCGAAGTGGAGCGGGGATCGGCCGGTGCTGTTCGCGGGCGCGCGGCGGGCGCCGGGCGGGCCGGAGCGGCTGGTGTTCGTGTTCGCGCAGGTGGTCGAGGTGGCGGGCGGCGCGGACGGCGGCGTCACGCCGGTGCTGCGCGTGCGGACGCGCGTGTTCGAAGGGGGGTATCGGCCGGGCGACCGCCTGGGGATGCTCAGCGAGACGCCCCCGTACCTGCCGGCGCACGGGACGCAGGTGGACGGGCTCGCGCCGCGGTCGGCGAGCGCGGGCGCGCCCCCGGCGCTGACCCTGTGGGTCGGCGAGGCGGACCCGGCGAGCGCGGCGCGCGTCGTGATCCGGTACGAGTGCGACGGCAAGGAGGGCCGGATCGCCGGCGCCCTGGGCGCGGATGACGTGGTCGAGTGGCACGTCGAGCGCGGGGTGCTGGCCGTCGTGGGAGAGTGACCCGTGCGACCGTCGTAAGGGGAGGGCGAGGCTCCGTCCGAGCCGCGGGGGCACCCCGCGCGAACGCGAACGGCTCGGACGGAGCCTCGCCTACCCAATTGGCTCCCACTCTGGCGTTTCGCCCTCCCGGGGGTAGAGTGGCGGCCGCGCGAGGGTGCGCGGCTAGGAGCTGCTATTTTGGCGGATTTACTTTCGAAGATCGCGGACGGAACTGCGGTGGTGGGGGTGATCGGGCTGGGGTACGTCGGCCTCCCCCTGATGCGGGCGTTCAACCAGGCGGGGATGAAGGTCGTCGGGTTCGACGTCGACCCGCGGAAGATCGAGGCGCTGCACCGCGGCGAGAACTACCTCAAGCACCTGGGCGAGGATTACGTCAAGAACATGGTCGCGTCCGGCAAGTTCGACGCGACGACCGACGTGATGCGCATGGGCGAGTGCGACGCGCTGATCTCGTGCGTCCCGACCCCGCTCGGCGTGCACCTCGAGCCGGACCTGGCGTACGTGGAGGCCACCGCGCTCGACATCGCCAAGACGCTCCGCAAGGGGCAGCTCGTCGTGCTCGAGTCCAGCACGTACCCGCGGACGACGCGCGAGGTCATGCAGCCGCACTTCGAGGCCAAGGGGCTCAAGTGCGGGGTCGACTATTACCTGGCCTACTCGCCCGAGCGTGAGGACCCGGGCCGGAAGGACCACAACACGCAGACGATCCCCAAGCTGGTCGGCGGGATCGACGCCAGGAGCGGCGAGGTCGCGGTCGCGCTGTACCGCAAGGCGATCAAGCAGGTCGTGCCGGTCAGCACCGCCGAGGTCGCCGAGGCCGCCAAGCTGCTGGAGAACATCTACCGCGCCGTGAACATCGCGCTGGTCAACGAGATGAAGATCGTCCTCCAGGCGATGGGGATCGACGTGTGGGAGGTCGTCGAGGCGGCCAAGACCAAGCCGTTCGGGTTCCAGGCGTTCTACCCGGGCCCGGGGCTCGGCGGGCACTGCATCCCGATCGACCCGTACTACCTGACGTGGAAGGCGCGCGAGGTCGGCCACACGACCCGGTTCATCGAGCTGGCGGGCGAGGTCAACCGGGGCATGCCGGACTACGTCGTCAACCGCACGATGCTCGCGCTCAACGGCGAGGGCAAGGCGATCAAGGGCTCGCGCATCCTCGTCCTCGGCCTGGCGTACAAACCCGACGTCGACGACGTCCGCGAGAGCCCGAGCTTCGAGATCATCGAGAAGCTCGAGCACCTCGGCGCCGAGGTCGACTACAACGACCCGCACGTCCCCGCGACCCACAAGATGCGCCACCACGATTTGCAGATGACCAGCGTCGAGTTCTCGCCGGAGAAACTCGCCGGCTACGACTGCGTCGTCGTCGCGACCAACCACGCGGCGTACGACTGGACCGCCGTCGGCAAACACGCCAAATTGATCGTCGACACCCGCAACGCGATGCGCGGCGTGAAGGGGAACGTCGTGCAGGCTTAGTCGCGGGAAGATCGTCACCACCGGGCACGGACCGTCTCAACGCCGCCCCGAGCGCGGCGCCGGCCCTCATATAGCCCGCCACTTGTGGCGGGAAAGCGCCCCCTCCCGAGATCGCGCCGCGTCGCGCACCCGAACACTCGATGCGAGTCCTGCACGTCATCTCGTCCGTCGACGCCCGCCTCGGGGGTCCCTCGCTCGCTCTGGGCGGCCTCGCCGTCGCGCAGCGCAACGCGGGAGTGGACGTAGGCATCCTCACGACCTACCGCGACGAAGAAGACACATCGGTCTGCGACCGCCTGCGCGCCGCGGGCGTCGCCGTCCGGCGGGTCGGCCCCGCAACCGGCCCGCTCTGGCGCGCCGCCGGCCTGGACGAAGCGGCCGAAGAGGAGGTCGCCCGCGCCGACGTCGTCCACGTCCACGCGCTGTGGGAAGAGGCCCAGCACCTCGCCGCCCGCGCGTGCCAGCGCCTCGGCAAGCCGTACGTCGTCCGCCCGTGCGGCATGCTCGACCCGTGGAGCCTGTCGCAGGGCAAGTGGAAGAAACGCCTGTACATGCTCTGGCGGCTGCGGCGGAACCTGAACCGCGCCGCCGGCCTGCACTTCACCACCACGATCGAGCGCGACCTGACCGGACCCCTCAAGCTCCGCGCCCCCGCCATTGTGGAGCCGAACGGGCTGGACCTGGCCGAGTACGCCGACCTCCCGCCGCGCGGCCAGTGGCGGTCGAAATGGCCGGCGATCGGCGACCGGCCCGTCGTCCTGTTCATGAGCCGCCTGCACCCGAAGAAGGGGCTCGATTTGCTGATCCCCGCGTTCGCTTCAATCGCGCAGAAGGATGCGGTCCTGGTGATCGCGGGGCCGAGCGAGGACGGGTACGGCCAGACCGTTCGCGCCCTGGCGGTGACGCACGGGGTCGCCGACCGCGTGATCTTCCCCGGCATGCTCGGCGGCCGCGAGAAGCTCGCGGCCCTGGTTGACGCGGACCTGTTCGTGCTGCCCAGCTACCAGGAGAACTTCGGGAACGTGGTGGTCGAGGCGATGGCGGCGGGCACGCCGGTGGTCGTGTCGGACCAGGTCAACCTGTGGCCCGAGGTCGCCGAGGCCCGGGCGGGCGGGGTGGTCGAGCTCGACGTCCCGGCGATCGCGCGCGAAACGGTCAAGTGGCTGGCCGACGACGCGCGTCGCGCCGCCGGCTTGCGCGGGCGGGCGTACGCGCTCGCCCGTTACGACTGGGCCGCGATCGCCCGGCGGTGGGGCGACCGCTACGCGGCCCTGGGCGGGTAAGGACGCGCGTCGCGGGTTACCGCACGTTCCGCAAGTACGTCCCCAGCGCCACCAGCGTCAGCGCCCGCGACCAGATCGGCGATTCCGGGTCGGCCAGGAACGTCCGCCAGATTTGGTCCACGCCCGCGGGTTCGAGGACCGACGTCGACTTGAGCGACGCGATCGCCGACTCGCACAGCTCGCGCATCCGCCCGACCATCCACCGCCGCACCGGCAGCGTGAACCCGCGCTTCTTCTGCGCCAGCAGCTCGGGCCGCAGGTGGCCCGCGAAGGCCGCGCGCAGCAGGTGCTTGTCCGCCACGCCCCGCGGCAGGCGCACGCGCCCGGGGATCGGGTACGCCAGATCGAGCACGCGCTGGTCCAGCACCGGCACGCGGATCTCCAGCGAGTGGGCCATCCCGTTCGTGTCCGAGATGTGGAGCAGCGTGTTGCCCTGGTAGAACCAGCTCTCGGCCTGGCTGACGACCGCGACCGCGTCCGGCTCGTCGAGGTTCACGCCCGCCAGCGCCTCGGCCGGCAGGAAGCTCGGGAGCAGGCCCAGGCCCGCCGCCCGCAGCCCCAGCCCCGCGAGCTGCCCGTCGCTCATCGCCCGGCGGCGCTGCAGGCACAAGTCGATGATCCGCCCGTCCGTCCGCGCGATGTCGACCAGTTTCTGCCGCACCGCCGCCGACCGCCCGACCGTCGCCAGCCGCGCCCCGGCCGCCCGCACCTCGCGCGGGAGCCACCGCACCGCCCGCATCGCCCGCGCCAGCCGCGGGGCGTCGCGGAAGCTCGGGTACCCACCGAACAGCTCGTCGCCCCCCTGCCCGGACAGCGCGACCGTGATCCCGTGCGCCCGCACGGCCTTGGAGATCACGAACACGTTCAGCCCGTCCAGGCACGGCTGGTCCAGCGCCGCCAGCCAGTCGGTCGCGGCCGCCAGCGCGTCCGCGCCCGTGAGCTGGATCTCCGTGTGATCGAGGCCGAACAACTTCGCCGTCTGGGCCGCCAGCGGCCCTTCCGACAAGTCCGGCTGGTCCGCGAACGCGACCGTGAAGCTGCGCAAGTGCGGCGTGTGCTTGGCCGCCAGCGCCGCCAAAATGGTCGAGTCCAGCCCGGACGACAAAAACAATCCCACCGGCACGTCGGCGACCAGGTGATCGCGCACCGCGTCGTCGAGCGTCCGTCGGATTCGCGGCACCACGTCGGCCTCGGTGATCGACGAATCGGTCCGCGGGAACGCCCAGTACCGCACCGGCGGATGCTTCGTCAGCGTCCCGTCGTCGTTGAGCTTGACCTGCTGATAACTCCCCGCCGGGAAGCTGGCGACCGATATGAACAGCGTGAGCGGCTGCTGCGGCGCGCCGTACGCGAGCAGGCCGGCGACGCCGCGCGGGTCCGGCTCGCGCGAGACCAGCCCCGACGCCAGCACGCCCCGCACCTCGGACGCGAACGCGAGCCCGCCGCCCGGCGTGTCGGCGACGTACAGCGGCTTGATCCCGACCGAGTCGCGCGCCAGCAGCAGCGTCCGCCCGCGCGGGTCGAAGAACGCGAACGCGAACATCCCCTGCAGCCGGCGGACGTACCCGGGCCCGTGCCGGGCCAGCCCGTACAGCAGCACCTCGGTGTCCGAGTGCCCGCGGAACGGCTGCCCCGCCGCCTCGAGCTCCGCCCGCAGCGGCGCGAAGTTGTAGATCTCGCCGTTGAAGATGACCCACGCGCCCGTCGCCGGGTCGGCCATCGGCTGGTGGCCGGCGGGGGACAGGTCGAGGATCGACAGTCGCCGGTGCGCCAGCCCCACAGCCAGGCCCGGCGTGCGGCAGACCTGCTCGCCGGCGTCGTCGGGCCCGCGGTGGCACTGGGCGCCCGACATGCGCGCCAGTGCCGCCCGGACCGAGTCCGCGTCGCGTCCGATAAGGCCGGCGATCCCGCACATGCGTGGGTTTACTCCTCTGTGGCCCGATGGTATCCGATGACACCCGGGGCGGCGACCGGCGCGGACGCGCGCGCGTCACGCCCCGGAGAGTATCGGCGACGGAGCGCGCGGCGCTGAGCCGCCGACGGCACGCACGGAGGGCCCGACCGCGTGAGGATCGCGATCTGCTGGACCGAAATCTCGGGCTACATGGCCGCCTGCTGGCGCGCCCTGGCGGCGCGCGCGGACGTCGACCTCCTCGTCGTCGCGTGGCGCGCCGGCGACCCCCAGCCGTTCGGCGACGAGGTCATGGCCGGCGTCCGCCACCAGCTGTTCCCGCGCGACCAGCGCGACGCCCCAGCGACCGTCTCCGCCGTGCGCGAGCTCGTCGCCGCCCACCGCCCCGACGTCCTGATCATCCCCGGCTGGGGCGTGCCCGCGTACACCGCGCTCGCGTCCGACCCCGCGCTGGCCGCGGCCCGGCTCGTCGTCACGCTCGACACGCCGTGGACCGGCTCGTGGCGGCAGCGCCTCGCTCGGCTGAAGGTGCGCCGGCTGA
>Ga0196963_10002355_pt1 | contig 11398 bp, 9 predicted proteins | sample S1_5metaG_FD_148600 | JGI IMG/M metagenome (GOLD analysis project Ga0196963, IMG submission 148600) | Soil microbial communities from Anza Borrego desert, Southern California, United States - S1_5 | ecosystem: Environmental > Terrestrial > Soil > Desert | place: USA: California | collected... | reverse complement strand
AGCGCGCCTTCTCGGCCTCGCCGAGCTGGGCGATCCAGTTCTTCTCGCTCAGCTGCGCCGCGGCCCAGCGCGCCTGCTCGGCGGCCTGCTCGTTCTTCTCCTCGACGATGCGCGCCTGGCGCGCCTCGAGCTGGCTCTGCAGGCGTTCGAGGTCGGTGCGCGCGAGGCGGTACTCCGACCATTGCCGCTCGAGCTCGGTCTCGCGCTCGTCGAGCCCCTGCTTCTGCAGCTTGATGTCCGACACCAGGCGGGTCGCGCGGTCGGCGTTGGCCATCTCGGCGATGCGCTCCAGCACCTCCTCCTCGCTCGCCCCGCGTGCCGGCTTGGCGGCGGGCTTCTCCGGTCCACGGGTGTGCAGCGCGTCCAGCCAGGCGCGCTCCTGCTTGCTCAGCACCAGCGCGCGCAGCACCGACGGCTCGAGGATGCCCTTGGAGCGCAGCACGGCGACCGAGGTGACCGCGCCGGCGATGAAGACCACGCACAGCGCGGCCAGGCCGTAGGTCATGGTGCGGGCGAAGCTGTTCACGTATCGACCCTTCCGGTCAGGAACGCGCGTACGGCGGCGAAGTCGTCGACGCCGCGGGCGGCGCGGCGTTCGCGCTCGACGGCGCGCGCGGCGACGTCGCGATCGCGCAGGCGGGTGAAGACGGCGTGGTCGCGATGGGCGGCGATCAGCGCCTGGCGCGCGGCCTCGACCTCGCCGTCGCGGGCGCGCAGATCGTTGGCCAGGCGCGCCAGCTCGGCGTCGATGCGCGCGCGGAAGGCGATGTAGACCGCGCGCAGGCGCGGATCGGTCTGGCTCGCGGCGGCATCGCGCTGGCCCTCGACCTCGCGGATCACGTCGACGACGTGGGCGCGCGCGACCTCGGCGCGGCCGAGCGCCTGGCGCGCCTGCGCCTCGCGCTGGCCGTGCAGGTCGACGAGGGCCTGGAAACGCGCCTTCGTCATGCGCTGCCGCCCGGGGCGTTCGCCGCCGCCTTGTCCTCGCCCATGGCCTTGCCGAGCAGCGTCAGCGACTCGGCGCGCGTGCGCGCGACGCCGACGTCCTGGCGCAGGAACTCGGCGAGCTTCGGGCGCACGGCGATGGCGCGGTCGACGCGCGCGTCGGCCCCCTTGCGGTAGGCGCCGACCTCGACCAGATCGCGCACGCGCTCGTACTCGCCCCACATCTCGCGCGCGGTCGAGGCGAGCCTGAACTCGTCCTTCTTCATGAGGTCGATGGCGAGGCGGCTGATCGACAGGGTCGGGTCGATCGCCGGATAGATGGCCTGGCCGGCGAGACGCCGGCTCAGGAAGAGGTGCCCGTCGAGGATCGCGCGCGCGTTGTCGCCGACCGGGTCGTTCTCGTCGTCGCCGTCGATGAGCACGGTGTAGAGCGCGGTCACCGAACCGACGGGGCCGGTGCCGGCGCGTTCGAGCAGGCGCGGCAGGATGGCGAAGGCGCTGGGCGGGTAGCCGCGCGTCACCGGCGGCTCGCCCGAGGCGAGGCCGATGTCGCGCTGCGCCTGGCAGAAGCGCGTGACCGAATCCATCATCAGCACGACGTCGAGGCCGGCGTCGCGGAAGCTCTCGGCGATGGCGTGCGCGGCGTAGGCGGCGCTGAGGCGCTCGACCGCCGGGCGGTCGGAGGTCGCGACGACGACGACGCTGCGCTTGAGCCCTTCGGGGCCGAGCACCTTGTCGATGAAGTCGCCGACCTCGCGGCCGCGTTCGCCGACCAGCGCGATGACCGTGATGTCGGCGCGCGCGTGCTTGGCGATCTCGGCGAGCAGCGTCGACTTGCCGACGCCCGAGCCGGAGAAGATGCCCATGCGCTGGCCCTTGCCGAGCGTGAACAGCGCGTCGATGGCGGTGATCCCGGTCTCGAGCACCTGATCGATCGCGCGGCGCCCGAGCGCCGGCGGCGGCTCGGCGAGGATGCCGCGCCGCGCCTTGCCGGGGATCGGGCCCTTGCCGTCGATCGGGTTGCCGACGCCGTCGATGACGCGTCCGACCAGGCCCGGACCGACCGGCACCTCGAGGGCGTGGCCGAGCGCGATCACCTGGTCGCCGGCGCGGATGCCGTCGCAGCGGCCGATCGGCTGGAGCAGGACCTCGCCCTCGCGGAAGCCGACCACCACCGCGACCTGGCGGCCGCCGTCGGCCGAGACCAGCGCGCAGCAGTCGCCGACCGGCACCGCCGGCCCGGACGCGACGACGGTCAGGCCGATGACGCGCAGCACGACGCCCGACGCCTGGATCGGCTCGAAGCGGGCGACGAGGTCGTGGTAGCGGGTGGTGTCGATCATGGACGTCAGTGGGGGTTCAACCGCACCACTCGCGCAGGCCGTGCCGAAAGATCCGGGGACTCCGGGTGGAGCGCCCAGGTCGAAGCGCGAAGGCCGAGGCTCGAGGCTCGAGGCTCGAGGCTCGAAGCCCGAAGCCCGAAGCCCGAAGCCCGAAGCCCGAAGCCCGAGGCCGGATTATCGATGCAGGCGTTTCACTGCCCGCCGACGCGGGATTCCACGGCGCACGCCGGATGCGGCGCGGCCTGCAGCAGGTGCATGCCGATGCGCTCCCACGCGCCGGGCAGCGAGGCGTCGAGCGTGGTGCCCTGGCTCTGCAGCAGGACCGAGCCCGGCTCGAGCGCGCTGTCATCGACGATGTCGAGGCGGCCGAGGTTGGGCGCGGAGAGGCTGAGCTCCTTGTGCCGCTCGCGCACCAGGCCGGCGTCGGTCGGGTGCATGCGCAGGGCGATGACGCGCCGGTCGGGGATCTGGTTGAGCGCGCGCGCGACGACGTCGGCCATCCATTCGGGATCGTGGTCGACGGCGTGGGCCAGGACCTTGGCGGACACGGCGAGCGCCAGGCGGACGACGTCGGTCTCGCAGGCGCGGACGGTCTGCGACTGGACCTCCTCGATCTTCTGCGCGGCGCTGGCGAGGCCGTCGAGGAGCGTGGCCAGGCGCGCCTCGAGGCGCTGGGTGCGTTCGGCGACCGCGCGCTCGACCGACTGCTCGGCCTCGGCGGCGCGCTTCTCGGCGGCGTCGACGCGCGCCTGCAGCTCGCTGACCGCGTTCTGCCGGCCGTCGTCGCGCGCGCTGCGCAGGCGCTGGTCGAGCTCGCTCAGCGCGCGGTCGAGCGCGCCGGCGGGCGCGATCGCGCCGTCGGCCATCTGGTGCGATCGCGAACGGAGCAGGGCCATCAGACCATCACTTCGCTGGAGCCGCCGCCGCCGCGGATGACCTTGATGTCGCCGCGCTCCTCCATCGCCCGCACCACGGTGATGATGCGCTTCTGCGCCTCCTCGACCTCGCGCAGCGGCTTGGGACCGAGCATCTCGATCTCCTCCTTGATGTTGTCGCGCGCGCGGTTCGAGAGGTTGTTGAGCAGCTTGTCGCCGACGTCCTTGGGCGAGGCCTTCAGCGCCAGCGCCAGGTCGGCCTTGTCGACCTCGCTCAGCACCTTCTGCATGTCGCGGTCGGGGATCTTGAGCAGGTCCTCGAACACGAACATCATCGCCTGGATCTCGTTGGCGACGTTCGGGGAGTCCTTGGCGAGGCGTTCGATCAGCGGCTTGGAGACCTTGGGATCGCTGACCGTCAGCACCTGGGCGACGGTCTTGAAGCGCAGCTTGGGATCGGAATCGCCGCCGCCGCGGCTGATGCTCAGCGAGCGCAGCTCGACGGCCTTGGCGACCTGGCGCACCAGATCCTCCGGCAGCTCGTCGCTGGACGCCATGCGCTTGAGCACGTCGTAGCGCAGGTCGTCGGGGATGTCCTTGATGACCTGCGAGGAGACCGTGGTGTCGAGGTGCATCGCGACCAGCGCCCAGACCTGCGGGTGCTCGCCTTCGAGCACCTTGGCCACCTGCGCGGCGTCGAAGCCGTCAAGGCACTTGAACGGCTGGCTGCCGTGGGTCTTGCGCTCGAGCTTCTCCATCATCGCCGCGGCGCGCTCCTTGCCGAGCGCGCGCTCGAGCAGCGCGCTGACCGCGGGACCCGCCGAGATGTTGTCGACGCCGCTGCGCTTCGAGAACTCGGCCAGCGCCGCCTCGACCTCGCTGCCGGGCAGCTCGCCGACGCGGGCCATCTCCTCGGAGAGCGCCGACATCTCTTTCTCGCCCATCTGGCGCATGACCAGGGCCGCGGTCTCGCTGTCGAGCGCGAGCAGGAAGGCCGCCGCGCGGCGGCGTCCGGATACGTCGTCTTTGCCGGTGTCTTTCGCCACGTCAGCCTTCCGTCATCCACTTCTTGATGATCTGCGCGGCGGCCGCCGGGTCCTCCTGGACCTTCTTCCGTATGGCCTCCTTCATGTCGGCGCGGCGCTTGCGCTGCTCCTCGTCGCCGGCGCCGGCGACCTTGTCGTCGCCGCGCACGTTGGCGCGCGCGCGCTCGGCGGCCTGGGCGAGGCTCGACGCCCCCTGCTTGAGCTGGCCGCGGGCGATGAACAGGAAGGCGAGCGCGGCGAAGCCGGCCAAGCCGAAGCCCGCCCATTCGCGCAGCCCGGCGAAGCCGAACGGCGACACCGCGGCGGTGGCGACGGTGCGGTCGTCGATGTCGCGGAACATCTCCATGCTCTGCACGACGCTCGAGAAGCGGCTCTCGACGACGTTCGCCTGCTCCTCGCGCAGCCAGATGCCCTTCGCGGCGTTGAAGCCGATCGCGCCGAGCACCAGCGACTCGAAGCGCTTCTTCTCCTCGGCGGTGTACTCCTCGCGCTTCTCCTCCATCTCGCCGCTCGATGGCTGGCCCTTGGCATCGAGCTTGGGCACCTTCACGACCTTGAAGTCGAGCAGGATGCTGACGCTCATCGCCTTGATGCGGCCGACCTCGTCCTCCTGGGTCACGGTGCGCTGGCCGACGACGTACTCGGTGTGGGTGTCCTCCATGCTCTTCGAGGCGAGCGGCGCGTTGGCCGAGGCGACGGCGTTCTCGCCCTCGACGTTCGACGCGGTGCCGGCGAGGCCGCCGGTGCCGAGCACGGGCGTCTTCTCCTCGGTGGTGGTGGTGTTCTCCTTGAGCGCCTTCTGCGTGGTCGGATCCGAGCTCGCCTCGGTGCGCTTGGCGAAGTCGAGCTTCACCGAGACCTTCACCTGGCTGCGGCCCGGGCCGAGCACGTTGTCGAGCAGGTCCTGGGCCTTGCGCGACAGGTGCGCCTCGCGCGCGACCTCGGCGTCCAGCGTGGTCTGCGCCATCGCCGCGCCGGAGTCGCCCGTGGTCTGGGTGAGGATGCCCGACGAGTCCATCACCTGCACGCGCTCGATGGTCAGCCCGGCGACCGCGCCCGAGGCGAGGTGGACGACGCCGGTGATCTGGCGCTGGGTCAGGCGCATGCCCGCGCGCATCTCGAGCTTGATCGATGCCTTGGGCTTGGCCTCCTCGTCGCCGATGAACGGGCTGGGCGCCGGGCGGTCGATGATCACGCGCGCGCCGGCGACGCCGGGCAGCTCGCGGTAGCTGGCCTCGAGCTCGGAGGCGACGGCGCGGTCGTAGTTCTTGTGCTCGATGAAGGTCGAGTCCCACATCCGGCCGCGGTCGAGCAGCTTGAAGCCGTCGTCCTCGGCGGCGAGCGTCCCGTTCTCGGCCAGGACGTTGCGCAGGCGGTAGAGGTCCTTCGACGGGACGAGGATCGCGGTCTCGTTGTCGGTGATGCGGTAGGCGGTGTTGCCGGCTTCGAGCTCGCCGGCGATCTTGGCGACGTTCCCGGGGCTCAGCCCGCTGGCGAGCAGGCGGTAGTCGGGCCGGGTGGCGCCGTAGGAGATCGCGGTGATCGCCAGGGCCAGGCCCAGGCAGACCAGGACGAGGGTGATCCGCTGCGCGGCTTCGAGCCGCGCCCAGATCGCCGACATCTGTTGCAGCATGTTGCCCATGGTTCGGACGCCCCTCGCTGGCTGGAGGGTCTAGAGCGATTGGCGTGCCGATCGTGGCGGGCGAGCGCGCAGCGGCGTTCCAGACGCGCAGATGATGCGATTCGTGAAGCTCGGAGCCCGAAGCCCGAAGCCCGAAGCCCGAAGCCCGAAGCCCGAAGCCCGAAGCTCGAAGCTCGAAGCTCGAAGCTCGAAGCTCGAAGCTCGAAGCTGTGACCGCGGAACTGGGCGGGTCCGGACGCCCGCGGCCTCAGAACTGCGTGCGCATGACCTCTTTATAGGCCTCGACCAGCTTGTTGCGCACCTCGGCGGCCAGCTTCAGGGACAGCTGCGCCTCGTTCTGCGCCAGCATCACCCGATGCATGTTGTCGGTCTCGCCGCGCTCGACCGCCGCGATCGCGTCGTCGAACTGGTGCTGGGCGGTGTCCACCTGCTTGACGAAGTCCTGGAGGACGTCGCCGAAGCTCTTGCCGTCCTCGGTGCGCGCGGCCTCCGCCGGCTTGATGCCGGCGGGCTGGACCGGCTGCGCGCCCAGGGCGAGGCGCATCGGATCGAGGGGCGTCGTCATGGGTATCAGCCTTCGCCCAGGCGCAGGGCCGAGTCGTGCATGCGCATGATGCCGCGCGCGGCGTCGGCGTTGGCGTCGTAGGCCTTGCTGGCGATCATCAGATCGGTGAGCTCGAGGATCGGGTCGATGCGCGCTTCGACGACCATGCCGGTCGCGGGATCGGCGTGCGGATGGTCGGGCTCGAAGCGGTGCTGGTAGCGCGCGCTGTCGACGATGCGGGCGGTGACCTCGCCGGTATCGCGGCCGGCCTTGTCCATGACCGTCGAGAAGACCACGCGCTGGCGCGCGTAGGGCAGGCCGTTGGCGCGCTTCTCGGTGTCCCCGGCGTGCGCCAGGTTCTCCGAGGCGACCGCCATGCGCATCCGCTCGGCGCTCATCGCCGACGCGCTGATGTTGAAGAGGCTCTGGGGCATGGTTCAGGTCCTTGCGATCAGGCTCAGGGCGACTGGCCGACGGCGATGTTCATCAGGCGCATCTGGCCGCGCATGATCGAGATGTAGGCATTGTAGCGCATCGCGTTGTCGGCGGCGGCGAGGATCTCGCGATCGGGCGCGACGTCGTTGCCGTCGACGCCGACCGACGTCTCGCGCGGTTCGATCAGCTCCGGCTCGACCGCCATCGCTCCGGCGTGATCGCCGCGCTGCAGCGCCTGCTCGAACTCGCGGGTGAAGTCCACCGCCTTGGCGCGATACCCCGGCGTGTTCTGGTTGGCGAGATTGGCGGCATGGACGTGCGCCTCGACGACCGAGACGTCCATCAGCCGCACCAACCGGTCCATCCGTTCGTTGCCGAGCATGACAGCTCCTGGAGTGCCGGAACGCACATGCCGTACCAGTTCCGCTACGCGAGCCCGCCCGATCGTTCATTGGCGGACAGAGGCCGAGCGGACGCAACGTTCGCAACGCGGGCATGACCTGGCCCAGCATCGGAATCGGCTTCGGGCTTCGGGCTTCGGGCCACGAGCCTCGAGCCTCGAGCCTCGAGCTTCGGGCTTCGGGCTTCGGGCTTCGAGCTTCGAGCCGTGCACTCAGCCTTGAACGCCCGCACCAGTTGACCACCAGCACGTCCAGTTCCTCGACACAGCGACCGCCGCGACAAGGCCCGGCGGCCCGACGCCACCGTTCCCACGTTTTCCGCCGAAGGGACACCCGACGACGGAGTGGCTTCAGCGCCGGGCCATGCCGCGGCGGTCCTGGAGACAGCAACGTACACCGCGCCGGTGCGCGAACCGGAAGACCAACCGGCTTTTCCGGGTGGCGGCGCGGTCCTAAGCCCTGTCCCGCCGCCCGCGCCTCACGGCGCGCAGTTGTAGGCCGGCCAATCCGAGCCATCGCTGAACGCGTTCAGCGTCGCCGCCGCCTGCCCGCCATCGAGCAGCCAGTAGTTCTGATAGGTGATCAGCGCATGCGGCATGGTGCGGTCGCCGCCGCACAGCGCGACGGTGTGCAGGAAGGACTGCCGCGCCTTGAGCTGCTCGTAGGTGTCCCAGGCGAACTGCGCGTAGATCTCGCCCGGTGCCTCGCTCGCGTTCGGGAACGCGACGTGGCACGTGCGGCACGACTTCGCGATGGTGCGGTCGTACAGCGTGTTCTCGGGCGACCCGCTGAAGCCGCTCGGACGCCACGACGACACCGGATCATCGTTGGTGCCGATCAGCGCGCCGCCGCTGGGCGGGTGCCAGCCCTGGATCAGCTCGCGGATCGCCGCCGACGGCGCGCTGGCGAGGCAGTCGCCGTTGAGCAGGCGCAGGTCGTCCTTCTGGGCGCCGGCGTTGTCGGGGTTCGCGCCGGCGTAGCGGAACGTCGTGATGTCGAACTCGCGGAAGCTCGCGCCCATGTTGATATCGTCGAACGACGGATTGGCCGCCGCGGTCAGCAACTGCGCCGGGGTCGGGCTCGGCACTCCCGTGGGATAGGGCGCGTAGAAATCGGTGCTGCCGTGGCAGTTCTGGCACAGCATCGGGATGAACTTCTGGCCCCCCTGCTGATCGAGGTCGGCCGACTTGATGCGCGGCGCGTTCGCCAGGCCGCCGCCGTAGGCGAAGAACTTGACGACCTTGGTGGTCGCGTCGGCGCCGGTCACGCCTTCGACCACGGCGTACTCCATGCACACCGTCGCCGCGGCCTCGCCCTTGCGGTCGTCGCGTTCCGCCTGGTCGATGCCGGCCTCCCACACGTCGGCCGCCTGGTTGACGTTGCCCAGGCTCTGATCCGGGTCGCCGTAGTTGGTGACGTAGGCGGCGACGCGCACGACCGTCGCGCCCGAGCGCTCGACCCGCATGTGCATGTCGCGGCCGAAGCCGAGGTCGTTGTTGTTGAGGTAGGTCGCGTGGTGCGCGTCCGCCGCTTCTCCCGTCGCCGCGTCGAAGCCGTTCTTCGCCCACCACTCGCCGAGCGTGTCGCGCTCGCCGTTCGGGTCGATCTTCGCGTAGTAGCCGTCGGTGCGCGCCTCGTTCAGCGCGGCCTCGGCCGGATCGTAGTGGTACAGGAGGTTCAGGAACGGGATGCCCGGCGCACCCGCCCACGGCGGCAGTGCGAGATCGATGCGCACCAGCGTGCACACGCCCGAGTCCGGCGCGGGGAACGGATCGCTGACCGGTCCGCCGGTGTTGATGATGCCGCCGGGCAGGACCGTCCCGCCCGCGTCCTTGATCACCACGTTGCCGATCGGCTGGTTGAGATCGTCGCGCAGCTCGACCTTGACGTCGGTGTTGTCGGGCAGCCGGTAGAGCGCGTTGAATTCGCTGTCGAGGATGAACTCGAACGCCTGGCTGAAGGCGGTGCCGGTCGGATCGGTGACGCGCACCTTGACCTTCCCGGCCATGGTCGGGTTATCGAGCTTGAACGACAGGCAGCCCGACGCGCTGAACTTGACATCCGCGTTCAGCGTCGAGAAGTGCTTCACCTTCCCGACGTACTCGCCGCCCTGCAGCTGCGCCGCGCCGTTGGGTTCCCACACGCCATCGCTCTCGCCGTACGACCACAGCGGGATCTGCGGCGGGGCGATCGCGATCAGCGTCGGCGGCGCCGCCAGGCGGACGTCGGCCTCGGTGCCGAGCTTGAGGTTGAACTTAGCGCCGGCCGCGTCGGTGAATTCGACGAACGCGCCGCCGAACGACTTCAGGTTGGTGATCGTGCCGCCATCGCGCGCCGCCCAGTCGCCGGGCATCTCGCCGCGGGCGATGTCGAGCACCGCGTACGAGGCCGTCAGGTTGCCGGTCGGCGCCGCGCCGCCGCCGTCGACCAGCGCGTCCGCCGGGATCTCGAGCGCGAAGGACAACCACGGGCTGCGATCGCGCTGCTTGTCGTCGCCGGTGTCGGTGAGGCGGATCGGCTGCTTCGGATCGACGCTCTGCGTGCGCGCGCGCACCAGCTGCCAGGTGCGGCTCGTGCCACGATCGAGGATGCGCGACATCAGCGCGAAGCCGCTGGCGCGCACGTTCAGCACGTAGCGGTCGACCGGCTTGACCAGCAGGCGGAAGGTGCCGTCGGCGCGGGTGCGGGTCTTCTCGCCGTTGACCTCGACCTCGGCGTTGGCCACGGGCGCGCCGCCGTCGTCGACGACGCGCGCGCCGAACAGCTCCTTCTCGCGCCCGCAGGTCAGGCACAGCTCGGTCTTGGCGAAGCCGCCTTTGCCGTCGGTGGCGGTGACGTACAGGATGACCTTGGCGCGATGCGCCGGCAGCGTCCACGTCGCGGTATCGCTGCCGTCCTGCACCACCGAGCCGCCGCCGTCCGAGGCGAGGAAGGTGTACGTCAGCGGATCGCCGTCCGGGTCGCGCGCGCTGACGCTCACCTTCAGCGTCGCGCCGGAGCTCGCCCCGCCGCGCACCTCGCGCGCGCCATCGCGGGCGCGCACCACCAGGATGTCGGGCCGGTGGTTGGCGAAGGTCAGCGCCAGCGCCGTGCCGCCGTTCAGCTGCGCCGCCGGCACCGGCACCTCGGCCTGGGCGCCGTCGAGCGTCGCGCGCACGCGCACATCGGCGCGCGGCACGTCGACGATGAGGAACTCGCCGTTGATGTTGGTGTGCACGGACGGAGCGACGGCCGTACCACCGGCGTCGAGCGCGGCGACCTCCGGGATCTGCGCGCGCCGCGCGGCGTCGTCATGGAACCACGGCGACCCGCCGCCGATCAGGCGCACGCGCCCCGCCACGTAGTCGCGCTGCGTGCCATCGGGCAGCCGGCCGGTGAACGGCGCGACCTTCAGGGGATTGAGGAAGAGCGTGTGGCTGCGCAGCGTCAGCCAGTCGCCCGCGCCGGCGACGAAGCCGCGCTGATTCCAGCGGATGCGGTAGGTGCCGGGCTTCTGCGTCGCGAAGACGAAGCGGCCCTGGAGGTCGGTCAGCTCGGTCGAGACGACGGTCCCGGCCTTGTCGATGAGCTCGAGGGTGAGCTCGGGGAGCTTCATGCCGTGCGTGGGCATCCCCGCGGCGGCGGCGTGATCGCCGCGCGGCTTGATCATCGCCACGATCGAGCCGTGGATCTCGCCGCCGGTGTGGACTTTCGCCGGTTTCTTCCGGCAGCTGGCGATGGTCAGGACGCTGGCGAAGGCGATGAGGCAGGCGAGGAGGATGATGGCGAGCGGCTTCGGGGGGGAGCGCATGGAACCTCGGACCGGCGGACGGATGAAGCGGAGGCGCGCAGTCTTGGTGACAGGATGCACCTCGTGCAAGCACGATATCGGGAGCCGCCACGCCGCTTCCGGTTCTGCTGCGACCATGCGTATATCGCGATTGCGCAGCTGACGGCGCGCTGGGCACCGAGGCCAGGGGCGGCATGCGTGATCTCGGCCAAAGTCCGCTCGGACGCGTGCGGATGCCGGCTCGCCCCTGGCCGCACTTGGTCCAGGAGGTCACCGGATCAGCGTGGTCGTTACGTCACGCACGCACGCGACCACGAGGTCGGTGACGGCGATGCCGGCGCGCATGCCGCGCCTCGACGAGAGCGACTGCCGCCGCCGGCGGTGCTGGCGCCGCCATG
>Ga0196963_10002354_pt1 | contig 11420 bp, 6 predicted proteins | sample S1_5metaG_FD_148600 | JGI IMG/M metagenome (GOLD analysis project Ga0196963, IMG submission 148600) | Soil microbial communities from Anza Borrego desert, Southern California, United States - S1_5 | ecosystem: Environmental > Terrestrial > Soil > Desert | place: USA: California | collected... | reverse complement strand
CACAAGTGGCTGCCGACAGCACTTCGCGAACTGGCCGCGGCTCGATCTGCAGCTCGCCGACGCGAATGTCGTCGGCCGCCGGTTTGCTGCCGGCCTTCGCTTCGACGAGCAACGTATTCTCGCCGTCCAGGAGCGATTGGGGCGGAATCGGCAGATACCAAACGATGTCCGCTTCGTCGCGAATCAATTCTCCCAGCGGCTTGCCATTCAGCAGCACCCGCCACAGCTGTTTGACATCTTGCTGGCGCAACCGCAGGGCATGCTCGACGTCATACTTTTTTGCGCTGAAACGAATTTCGAGTCGAGTATGTTCCGCCTGATCCGGAAATGTCGACCACTCGCGCGCGGGTTCGTTGCGCAGATGCACCAGCTTCGGCTGCAGTTGGATTGGCTCTGCATCATTTCCGAAGGCTGACGTTGTGAGAACACAGCAAGCAGCGAGGCTGAATCGGAACATGGGAAAATGCTCGAAGTAATGGAGACATACGGCAGTGAATCAATCTAGCGTGGACTCACCCACTCACCCACTCTCCCACTCTCTCCCTCGCATCACGCCATCACTTCCCGAATCGGCTCCGCCCCTTCCACGCCGACGAGCTTCTGATCGAGCCCGCCATAGAAATAAGTGAGCCGGTCCGGATCGAGGCCCATCAGGTGCAGCATCGTCGCGTGCAGATGCTTCACATGGAATGGCTTTTCGACGGCAGCCGAGCCAATTTCGTCGGTTGAGCCGACGCTCACGCCGCCCTTCACGCCGCCGCCGGCCATCCACATGGTGAAGCCATAAGCATTGTGGTCGCGGCCCGTGCCATTGGCATATTCGGCCGTTGGCTGCCGACCGAATTCGCCGCCCCAGACGATGAGCGTGCTGTCGAGCAGTCCCTTCTGCTTCAGGTCTTTAATCAGCGCCGCGATCGGCTTGTCCGTTTCACCGGCGTGCATGTTGTGGTTGTGCGCGAGATCGCCGTGGGCGTCCCAGTTGTCGTCGTTGTGCGCGCCGCCCGAATAGAGCTGCACGAACCGCACGCCCCGCTCGACGAGCCGCCGCGCCAGCAGGCACTGCCGGCCAAACGTCGCGGTCTTCTTGTCATTCAAGCCATACAGTTCGTGAATGCTCTCGGGCTCGCTGGCGATGTCGGTGGCTTCCGGCGAGCTGGTTTGCATTTTGAACGCCAGCTCATAACTGGCGATGCGGGCCGCCAGGGCGTTGTGCTTGTCGTGAGCAGCACTGTGATCGTCGTTGAAGCTGCGGAGGGTATCGAGCAGTCGCCGCTGCTCGGCTTCGGTCATGCCAGCCGGGCGGGCAAGGTCGAGAATCGGCGTCCCTTGCGAGCGGAACATCGTCCCTTCGTACTGCGCGGGCATGTAGCCGCTGCTCCAGTTCTTCGCGCCGCTGATCGGCCCGCCGCGGGGATCGAGCATCACCACAAAGCCGGGCAGATTCTCGTTCACGCTGCCGAGGCCATAGTTGGCCCACGACCCGATGCACGGCGCGCCGCTGAGAATCTTGCCCGTGTTCATCTGAATCATCGCCGAGCCGTGGATCGGCGAATCAGCCGTCATCGAATGCAGGAACGTAATGTCATCGACGTGCTGGGCCAGATTGGGAAACAGATTGCTGACGTACTTACCGCATTCGCCATACTGCTTGAACTTCCAGCGCGGCTCGACGATGCGCCCTTGATCCTTTTTGCCGCCGCGGCCAAACGTCTTCACCTTGATGGTCTTGTTGTCCATCCCGACCATGGCCGGCTTGTAATCGAACGTGTCCATGTGGCTCGGGCCGCCATACATGTACAGAAAGATCACGCTTTTGGCCTTGGCGGCGAAGTGCGGCTTCTTCGGCGCGAGGGGATTGGCAAACGCGGGCTTCCCTTCAGCAGCGGTCGCCTGGGGAACCAGCTCGTTGCCGAACAGCCCGGCGAGGGCAACGCCAGTAAAGCCTGCGCCGGTCTGCCAGATGAATTCGCGCCGGGTGCGTCCGCAAAAGTTTTTCATGGTTCTTGTTCCTGTATCTTCTGGTCCCCTCGCCCCGGTACTCCGGGGAGAGGGTTAGGGTGAGGGGCCGAAACTCAATGGTCGCGGCTATTCCGCATCAAGGCCCCTCACCCCGGCCCTCTCCCATGAGTACAGGGGCGAGGGAGTAATACCAATGCAAGTCAGTCAATAAACACAAACTCATTCAAATTCAAAACAAGCAAGCAAAACCGCCGCAGGGCGACATCGGCCGGCAGCTTGTCCACTTCCTGCGAGTCCTGCAAAAACTGCAAACCGCGGGCGAGTTCCTTCTCATTCGGCTCCCGCTGCAGCGCGCGATGGAGAGCCAGGCGAACTTGCTCGCGCGGCTCGCTCGCGGCCTTTCGCAGTTGTTCCGCAAACACCTGGGCCTGCGATTGCATGAACTCGCCGTTGATCATGCCGAGCGCTTGCGTCGGCTGGGTCGTGGTGAATCGCACCGGGCAGGGAGCGTCGGGGTCGGGCGCGTCGAAGGCCACCAGAATCGGCAAGCCGAGCGACCGCTTGATGTGCACATACACGCTCCGCGCTGCCGCATCCTCAGGCGATGATTTTTCCCAGCCCTTGCCCGGCATCGATTGACCGGCGAGCACCTCGGCGGGGATCGGCGGATAAATGCTCGGCCCTTCCGACTTATTCAGATTGATGTTGCCGCTGACTGCGAGGACCGAGTCGCGAATTTCCTCCGCCGTCAGCCGCCGCAAATCGAAGTGTGAATACGAATCGTTCTCGGGATCTTTCAACTTCGCCTCGGCGCTCTGCTGGCTTCCCATCCGGAAGGTGTTCGAAGTCAGCAGCAGCTTATGGAGCGGCTTGAGCTTCATGCCGCCGGCGATGAACTCGCTCGTGAGATAATCGAGCAACTCGGGATGCGTCGGCGGCGATCCCATGTAGCCGAAGTTGCTCGATGAGCGGACGAGGCCGCGACCAAAGTTGTACTGCCAGACGCGGTTGACCAGCACGCGATACGTCAGCTGATTGTTCGGGTTCGCGATCCAGTCGGCCAGCACGCGGCGGCGGCCCGAGCTGCGGCCGTCATCCGCTGGCTTGATCTCGGGCACCGGCGGCGGATTGGCAGGCTGCAGCACGGACGGGAACGCCGGCTCGACCTTGTCGCCCTGGCTCTGGGGATTGCCGCGCAGCAGGATGAATGTCTCTTTGGCCTTCGCGCCATCTTCCGTGACGACGAGCGCCTGTTCGCCCGACTTCGGCGGATTGCGGCGGAGGCCTTCCCGCTCGCGGAACTGATCGCGATATTTTTCAAACACTTCCTGGCTGATCGGTTCCGGCTGATACCGCTTCAGAATCTCTACCTTACGGTTGTCGTGCTTAAAGTCGTCGCGCTCGCCCCCCTTCAAATGCGGCTTGACGACTTCATCGACGGCCGCGATCTCCTTATCCAGCTCGCGGATCTTCGCGTTGTGAGCTTCCAGCTCGGCTTGAAACTTCTTCTGATCATCGGCTGAAGCAATCGAGCGGAGCGAACCGCCGCCGTTATCGAAATGCTTCACGCCGTGGAAGAACGCCATGAAGGAGTAGTAATCCTTCTGCGGAATCGGATCGATTTTGTGATCGTGGCAGCGGCAACAGTTGAGCGTCAGGCCGAGGAACGCCTGGCTCGTGGTAGCCAGAATGTCATCGAGGCCATCGTAATACGCCAGCACGCGATCGGCCGGCTCGTCGTCCCAGAGGCCGAGGCGATAAAAGCCGGTTGCGATTCGCGTCTCTGCTGTCGCGTTGTCGAGCTCATCGCCGGCGAGCTGCTCGCGGATGAACTGATCGTAAGGCTTGTCGGCGTTGAACGAGCGAATGACATAGTCGCGATACCTCCAGACGAACGGCTTGGGGTTGTCGCGCTCAAAGCTGTTGGTTTCGGCATAGCGGACCAGGTCGAGCCAATGCCGGCCCCAGTGCTCGCCATACTGCCGCGATTCGAGCAGCCGATCGACGGCCCGTTCATACGCGCCGTCGCTGTTGTCTTTCAGAAACGCGTCGACCTCGGCAGGCGTCGGCGGCAAGCCAGTCACGGCATAATGCGCTCGCCGCAGCAGCGTGGCCTTTTCGGCCGGAGCAGCCGGCGTGAAGCCTTTGCTCTCGAGCCCGGCGAGAATGAACGCATCGACGGGATTGCGAATCCACTCTATATTCTTCACGTCGGGAACGGCGGGACGCGTGACGGGCCGGAATGCCCAAAAGTTGCGGGCTTCGTCGTCGACGACCGGCGCGCCGTGGCGCTTCAGCGATTTCGCGACGAGCTCATCCGAGTAGGGCAAGCCGATCTTCACCCACTTCGTCAGGACATCGATCTGGGCCTGCGCCAGCTTCCCTTTCGGCGGCATTTCGAAACCGCGATAGTTGATCGCGTCGATCAGACTGCTCGCTTCGGGCTTGCCGGGCATCGCGCCGGGGTCGCCACTTTCGCCACCCTTGAGCAGCGCCGCGCGACTGGTGACCCGGAACTCACCCTGCACCTTCGGTTCGCCGCCGTGGCAAGAAAAGCAGTTCGCGCGCAGGATCGGAAAGACTTCCTTCTCGAAAAAAGTCAGATCCTCGGCGGAGAATTTCTGTTCGGGCTCGGCAGCATTGGCAAACCATGCGATGCCCAAGAGGACGCACGTCGCCATCAGGAGGGAGCGAATCATCGTGCTAAAATCCTTGGAAAAGTCAGGCGGGAAGGGCGTGAACCCTTTACTTTATTTCAGACTGAAAATAATATAGCGACGGCGGGATGGCAAGGCAACCAGATTCCGCGTCCAAAGAGCCGTGCACAGAGTAAGCGGAATGCGCTAGGCCCTTGCACCGCCCGCTTCCTTACCTCGTGTGGGGCTCTTTCTGAAACTTCAAACTTCCATGCTACCACCAGCCGCGAAGTCCGAAAAATCAATTGCGGGCAATCCCGGCAAACCGAATCGCGCGCAGGCTTCGCTGCTCCGCCAGCTCAACACACGCGAAGTGCTCGCCGCGCTGCAAAGGCATGGGCCGTTGTCGCGCGCGGAGATCGCGCGGCACACCGGCATCAGCGGGCCAACGATCACGCGCACGGTGGTTGACCTGCTGGCTGGACAGTTGGTCGAGGAAGGCGCCTTTCAGCAACCTCCCGCCGGGCAATCGCTCCTGGGCAGGCCGGGCAAAGTGCTGCGGCTCGCCCGCGCCGCCGTCAGCGTGCAGGGCGTGGTGATTGGCGTGTCGCAATGCGAAGTGACCACGGCGGGACTCGACGGCACGCCGCAGGCCGAGCCGCGGACCTTCGCCACGCCGCGGCGGTATGGCGACCTCGTCAAAAAAATCGTTGATCAGCTGCAGCGCTCACGTGAAACCCTGCGTACTCCCGGCAACGACTCGCCAACCGAGGTTCTGGGCATCGGCATCAGCATTCCCGGTCTGCTCCGCCGTCAGGACAAGCGGACGCTCATCTCGCCGAACTTGCACCAGACGGACGGTCAGCAACTCGGCGTCGACATCGCCCAGCGAATCGAGGAGCTGGGTCTCGCCAGTGAAGTAGTGCTGCTGCAGGAAATGCAGGCGCTCTGCCTGGGCGAGCAACTCTATGGCGCCGCCCGCGGCGTTTCGGATTTCGCCATGGTAGACATCGCCGATGGCTTGGGCCTCGGCGTCGTGCAAGGCGGGCAGTTCATCGAAGGAAGCAACGGCCTGGCGGGCGAGCTCGGGCACATCACCGTCGATTTGCACGGCCGGCAGTGTGGCTGCGGCAACTTCGGCTGCCTCGAAACTGTCGCCACCGACGCAGCGCTGGCAGCCGCCATTTCCTCGCGGTTGGGTGAAGTGCATAATCTCGATGAATGGCTGCCGCGGATTCAAGCCGGCGAACTTAATGTCGAAAGAGAGCTGAATCCCTGGCTCGACTATTTGTCCGTCGGCCTGGCCGCAGTGATCAACTTGTTCAATCCCAGCCGCCTGTTCGTGCATGGCCGGGGGCTCGACGCCGCGCCGGATCTGTTCGACCGCCTGATTGAACGCACGGCGAAGCGGGCTCTTGCTCCTTCTCTCGCCGACTGCCAGCTGATCCGCGCCCGCGGTAGCAAGCGGCATGGTGCTGTCGCCGCCATCATTCAGCGGATTACTGGGGCGTAACTCAAAAGTAGGACGGAGCATCGCTCCGTCCAAGAAAGCGGCGCAGGGCTCATTGCGCCCAACGGCCTGAAAAGATATGTTCACCGCTAGCGTGGACGGACCAATGGTCCGTCCTACGGTTCGGCGCGAAGCTGATCTTTGTGCGCCGCTCCCTTTCCGCTATTCTCCGCGGCCTCGTCTCGATTTCGTCTTATCGTTCGCCGGAACCTGTCATGAAGTTGACTGGGTGCAATGCGCTCACCGTCTGCCTGCTGGGCCTGACGTGCGCGGCTGCGCTGTCGATTTCATCGCGCAACCTGGCCGCTCAAGAACCACAGCAGATCGAGCTCGATGGGCCGTTCCTCTTGCCGCCTCCGCCGCCGGAAGAGCCAAACTCACCGGCAGGGAACTTCGCGCCGCCAAACGCTGCTCCGCCGCCGTTTCAATTTCAAGTGAATCCTGCGCCGCCTCCGCAAGCACCAGCGCCGCCGCCTGCGTTTCAATTCCAGCCGCCGGCAAACGCGCCGCCGTTGCAGCCTGCGCCGGCCGTTCCGGTTTCCCAGCCGACGCCACCGCCGCCTCCTGCGCCTGAATCAATACCGGCTCCCGTAGCGACAGAAGAAGCGCCGCTGCTCGTCGAAGAGCCGGGCCTTGCTTTTTGGGACGCCAAGGTCTGGGATCCCTGGGAAGGGAACGTCGAGCTCGGTTTGAACGGCACCGATGGCAACAGCGAAACGTTCAACGTGCGCCTCGGCGTGACGGCGAAGCACAAGACCGAAACGTTCGTCCGTTCGCTGCAGTTCACCACGATTCAAAAATCAGCCAATGGGATAACAACGGCGAATACCGCGCTCCTCGACGGCCGCCTCGAATGGCCGATGCCTGGCTCGCGCTGGAACTATTTCATCCATGGGCTGGCTGAGTACGACGAATTCAAAGCCTTCGACACTCGCGTGTCGGGCGACACCGGTTTTGGCTACGAATGGATTCAGAACGACGCAACCACGTTCATCACCCGCTCGGGTCTCGCGTTCTCGCATGAAATCGGCGGCCCCGACGACACGGTCCATCCCGAATTGCTGTTCGGCGCCGAATATAAGCACAAGTTCAACCCCACGCATTCCATCAGCTTCAAAGCCGACTACTTTCCGGACGTGACCGAGTGGAGCGACTTCCGCCTCAACAGCCAGGCCTCGTGGGAAATCGCGCTTGCGCAAGCCTGGGGCCTCAGTCTCAAGCTGAGCATCATCGATCGCTACGACAGCACCCCGCAAGGCGCCCGGCCGAACGACCTCGATTATTCCACGCTGCTGCTCTGGTCGTTCTGAGAACCAGGATCGATTGCTCGAGAACGCCAAGCGCTTGAACGAGCGCTTCCGCCGCGCTGGTGCACTTCGGAGATCGGTTGAATTCGTGCATTCATTTCGTAATCTCCATGAGCAGTCCCAAAGGATTAGCAATCTTGACCGCAAACCCAGAATTCACTGCCGCCAGAATTGCCAGCACAGCTTCTGCCTCGACTTTGATACGCGGCTGCGTCTGATCGTCCAAAGGTCGCTGCAAGCAGCAACAGTTGAGGTAGATTCTCATTTGCATATGTAACTGCACGCCTTGCTGACCGGGAGATTAATTCATTCTGCCGCCAGTCAGTCACTTCCCAAACCCAATCGCCTTCACATCGAACTCCTGCACCAGCAGGGCCTGGATTTTGAAGAACGCTTCGAGCAAGGGTTTGGGTGATGTGGGATTCAGCTGCAAGAGCGCGAAACGATCGCGGGTGATTTCTACCTGGCCGAGCAGGCCGGGCATGCTCAAGCGGCACCAGGTGGCGGCCGGATCGTAGTTGAGCTTCACGCGCTCATCGGCGGTTTCTTCCAACTCGTCGATGAAGGCCGGCAAGTCGATGGGCTGAGGCGGTTTGAATTCGACGGTGCTGAACGTCTTCGGAAAGACACTTTCAAAGGCCGGCGAGAGCACCTGCTCGGGCTCGCGGATGTCGCTGATCGTCCGCCGCCAGATGATCTCGGCTGGGTTGGCGGGATTGAGCGTGATGGTGACGGAATAGACGAAGTAGGGCGTGAGAATGCTCCCCGTGCCGTCGCCCGGCGACGCGGCGTCGAGATCCTTTCGCTTGAAGGCAAAGTGCTTCCGCAGCGCTTCGCGGACCTCGTTCACATCGGCGGCGACCGGCTCGGAACCCAGCTCGGCGACAAGCGACTTTACGTAGCTGTTGGCCACCGTCGGTACTTTGTCGGTCTTCTTGAAACCGGCCAGCGTGCGGATGCTCTCGACCTGTTCCCGCAGCAGTGTGACGCGCAGCACATCTTCCGCCCGCGGCTTGCCTGCCGTTTTCCGTTCGGCGAGAACGTCGGAGAGATCAGCAACGAGAAAGTCCTGCCGCGGCGCGAAACACGCGGGCGTTTGCGTTCGGTTTTCGCTCGAGGTCTTCTGCAGCACGCGCGGTAATGCTGTTTCCAGGAATTTTTGCAGCGAACTGGCGGTCAGCAGCTCTTTGTTCACGAGCGCGCTAGGCGCGTTTCCCGAAAGCGCCGCAATCACCTGGCTGGCCCAAGCGCCATGCTGCAGCTTGAGCGCGGGCCAGGAAGTTTCGCCAGAAGCACAGGACAGGAAACAGAGGCGTTTGGAATCCTCACCGACGAACCGCTCGAACTCCTCATGATTCAAAGCATCGAATTCGGGCAAAACTTCGCGCACGCTATTGCTGTCCGCATCAACGAACAGCAAGACCCGTTGGCACTCGGCGTCGCGCAGTTGGGTGAGAAGCGCCGACCAGGCAACGCTCGTGGCTGCCAAATCCGCCGCTTGCGTATCGTGGCAGACCAGGTAGTTCTTCCCGCGTTCGGCAAAGCCATGCGCCGCGACATAGACCAGCAGCGTGTCTTCCGCGGCCAGCGAGCGGATCGTCCGTCGCACTTTCGATTCCACAATCGTCTTCGTCGCCTGGCCATCAATCAGCGCGACCTGATCCAGCTCCGCATAACCGATCTCGGCGAGCGCCGCACTCAGCGCGCGCACGTCCACGGCTGCGAATTGCCGCGGCGCAAAGGCGGCTTCGGCGTGGTGTTCGACGGCGATGAGCAGGGCGATGTTCACGGCGTTTCAGCATACCACAGTCGCCTTTCGCTCCGCGAAAGGGTGCGTCTTTCAACCACTGTCGAGTGCGGAACTCGGCGACATCGAACGTGCCGGCCCGAGAAGACGCGTGCTTTCGCGTAGCGAAAGGCGACACTGGGCTTCTCGCCGAATCATCTAAATTCCGCTATCATCCAGGCATGAAGGAAGAGCGCCATTCCGACCGCGGTTCCGAGGCCAATGAGCCCTCCGCGCCTCCCCTGCGCGTGCTGATTGTCGACAACGACCAGGCCCTTGCCTATGCCATGGAAGAGAGCCTCACCAAGGTGGGCCATCCCTGCGTCGTCGCCACTTCCGGTCAGGAAGGCGCCCGGCGGATCGAGACCGACACGTTCGACATCATTGTCACCGACCTCGTGATGAACGACGTCGACGGCATGGAGATTCTCAATCGCTCCCGCCAGGCCCTGCCCGACGCCCAGGTCATCATGGTTACAGGCCATGCCACCATCAGCAAAGCGGTGGAAGCCATGCAGCAAGGGGCGTTCAACTTTCTCGAAAAGCCGATCACGCCCAACAAACTGCGGGCCGTCGTCGAAAAAGCCGTCGAATCGGTCCGCCTCAAGCAGCAGAACACCGAGCTGCAAGGCCGCCTCGACGAGAAGTTCGGCTTCGAAGGGATCATTTACGCCAGCGACAAGATGAAGACGGTCATCGACCGCCTCAAGCGGATCGCGCCGACCGACGCCAGCGTGCTGATCACCGGCGAAAGCGGCACCGGCAAGGAAGTGATCGCCCAAGCCATCCATCAGAACAGCCCGCGCAAGGGGAAGCGGATCGTCGCTCTCAACTGCGCTGCCGTGGCCGAGAACCTCGTCGAGAGCGAGCTCTTCGGCCACGTGAAAGGCGCGTACACCGATGCCGTCGCCGATCGCATGGGGGCCTTCGAATACGCCAACGGCGGGACGCTCTTTCTCGATGAAATCGGCGATATGCCGTTGCCAACGCAAATCAAATTGCTCCGCGTCCTGGAAGATGGCTTGATCACGCGCGTCGGCGACAACAAGACGACGAAGGTCAACGTGCGGATGGTTTCGGCGACGAACCGCAATCTGGAAGACGCGATCAAAGCCGGCACCTTCCGCAATGATCTCTACTTCCGCCTCAAGGTCGTCACGATCCACTTGCCAGCCCTCCGCGAGCGCCGCGAAGACATCGTGCCGCTGACCGATCATTTCCGCCGGCAGTTTTCCCGCCGCCATCACAAGACGGTGAAAAGCGTTTCGCCCGCGGCAGCCAAGCGGCTATTCCTGTACGACTGGCCGGGCAACGTCCGCCAGCTCCGCAATGCCATCGACGCCATGGTCGTGCTCGATGTCGACGGGATTCTCGATGTCGACGATCTGCCGCCGGAGCTGATGGACGAAACGGCCGCCCCCGCCGCCGCGGCTGCCTTCGGCGGCCCGCTCGAGCTCGTCGGCAAGACGATGGACGAAATCGAGCGCTGGGCCATCGAGCAAACGCTGCAGCTCACCAGCGGCAACCGCGAAGAAGCCGCCCGCATCCTCGACATCGGCGCCCGCACGCTCTACCGCAAGCTGGAAAAATACCAGGCCGGGGACGATGACGGGAAACAAGAGTTGGCGACGGAAGAGTGAGGCAGAGGGGATGGGGCGCGCGGCGCGGGGGACGGGAGTCAGGGATCAGGAGTCGAGACTCAAAAATATATTACTCCCTCGCCCCTGTACTCAGGGGAGAGGGTCGGGGTGAGGGGCCGATGCGGAAGTAATTCGCGGCTACTTCGCAGTCAGGATCCAGGAATCGGCATTCAGGAAGAAGCATATGGCAGCGCAATCAACACCGACTCCGACTCCTGATCCCCGATCCCTGATCCCCGACTCCCGGCTCCTTTCCCCCAACCCCAGCGCCTCGCGCCTCGCCCCTTCCTCCCGCACCATCCGCCAGCTCCCCCAGAGCGTCGTCAACAAAATCGCCGCCGGCGAAGTCATCGAGCGCCCGGCCAGCGTCGTCAAGGAGCTGCTCGAAAACGCCCTCGATGCCGGCAGCACGCGGATCGACGTCACGCTGGGTCAAGGCGGCCTCGATCTGATTCGCGTCACCGACAACGGCTGCGGCCTGTCGCCGGAGCAAATGCCGCTCGCCCTCGCCAGCCACGCGACCAGCAAAATTCACGACGCCGACGATCTGTTCCACGTCGCCACCTTCGGCTTTCGCGGCGA
>Ga0196963_10002353_pt1 | contig 11421 bp, 8 predicted proteins | sample S1_5metaG_FD_148600 | JGI IMG/M metagenome (GOLD analysis project Ga0196963, IMG submission 148600) | Soil microbial communities from Anza Borrego desert, Southern California, United States - S1_5 | ecosystem: Environmental > Terrestrial > Soil > Desert | place: USA: California | collected... | reverse complement strand
AGGAAGAAACCACTCAGCTGCTGATTGAGAAGGCGCAAACTGAAGCAGTGGTGGTACGGCTGAAAGGCGGCGACCCCTTTGTCTTTGGGCGCGGTGGCGAGGAGATGGAAGACTTAGTAGGGGCGGGTGTGTCTGTGGAAGTAGTGCCTGGAGTAACGTCTGGGATTGCCGCGCCTGCCTATGCGGGGATTCCTTTAACTCACAGGACTTATAGTTCCTCAGTCACGTTTGTTACTGGGCACGAGTCGGCAGGTAAATATCAACCGACTGTGAACTGGCATGCGATCGCTCATGGTTCAGAAACCATTGTCGTCTATATGGGCGTACATAATCTGCCCTACATTGTGGAACAACTCTGCGCGGCAGGCTTGAGTCCAGAGATACCCGTTGCCCTAGTCCGCTGGGGAACTCGACCAGAACAAGAAGAATTAATCGGCACCTTAGCGACCATTGTCAGTCAGGTCGAAGCGTCTGGATTTGGGGCACCTGCGATCGCCGTCATTGGTAAAGTTGTAAATTTGCATAGCATCCTATCCCATTGTCGGCCTGCTTAGGAACTCAGTTAGGACTGAGGCAGCCCAGCGGTAAAATCAAGATTGTAGATACGGCTTTATCAGAATCTTGATTAGGGTTTAGACATCATGGTGTAAAAATATCAGTAACTAGACCTTGAAAATCCTTAAAACCTTTTTTGCTCCTTTTTCCATGCATGGAGAGGGGGTATAATTTGCATCTGTTTACTTAAACCCCAAATTTTTATCAACTATAGGACTTACGCATTTTTACCAAAGCATCAACATTTTAAGGCCTGGGCATTGGGGACTGGGTAAAACCCTGACCCTATAAGCAATTCTTGAGTTTTTGATTTTTCTAACTGCATCAGCCCTGAACTATTCAAAAAACTAAAAGGTCAAAGCTTCATGACAAGCAAAAAAATACACTGGTTTAAACTGACATTAATGTTGCGAGGCTCAGTCATTCCAGCCGTTATAGGTCGCGTATTTTTTTGTGGTTTCTTTGGTTTTTTAGTTTCTCTTTTATATTACTTTAAAATACCTTTATCTTGGGAAATTCTTAGTAGCGTAGTTCCTAGCGTTGTTTTAGGTTTATTGTTGGTTTTTCGCACCAATACAGCCTATGAAAGGTTCTGGGAAGGACGAAAATGTTGGGGAACATTAGTGAATAATGTTCGCAATTTAGCTCGTTATATTTGGGTTACTATTATTGAAAATGAGCCAGAAGATAGAATTAAAAAAGAAGCAGCTTTACGGCTATTAGTAGCCTTTGCTGTTGCTACTAAATTACATTTAAGATCCGAACCCATTAATGAAGAAATAGAAGATTTACTCTCTGCCTCTCAGTATTCCAAGTTAAAAACTATGAATAATCCCCCTTTAGAGGTTGCTTTCTGGCTCGGGGATTACCTGCAACAGCAGCATAACAGAGAGTGTATTAACACTTATCAGTTAACCCATTTATATTCTGTTTTAGATAGTATGGTGGATATGTTAGGCGCTTGTGAGCGAATCTTAAAAACGCCTATTCCTTTAGCTTATGTGATTCATTTGAAGCAATTATTACTAATTTACTGCTTATTATTACCGTTTGAATTAGTTAGTAGTTTAAATTGGTGGACAGGTCCAATTGTTGGTTTAGTGAGCTTCACTTTATTTGGAATTGAAGAAATTGGGATTGAAATCGAAAATCCCTTCGGTCATGATGCCAATGACTTACCTCTCGATACTATTTGTGACACTATGCGACGGAATATAGAAGATTTAATTAGGCTGGCTCCTAAAGCGAGTGCTTATACTAAGGAATCTTACACGGCACAATCGAGTCAGCAGGATGCCATCTAATGCCGTATTTCACTCAAGTTGAGGATATTAGAGACTTAATTGATGACTATGCCCAAATGCCACAGCTTTGGGTGGATACCGAAGTCGCAGATTATCAGACTCGCAAGCCTAGACTGTCGCTGATTCAAGTGTTGCACACGCCAAATGATTTAAGTGGCGATCGCGTCTCTATTTTAGATGTATTAGATCAACCAGAAATTGCGGCTTATTTTATTGATCAAATTATGGTCAATCCAGAAATTGAGAAAGTCTTTCACAATGCTAGCTATGATTTAAAGTTTTTGGGTAAGAATCAATCTGAAAATGTAACTTGTACTTGGGAAATGGCAAAAAAGATTCCTTACTATCTTTTACCCTTACCCAATCTGAAGCTGAAAACCTTAGCAGAAAAATTGTGCCTCTTTCCTCCTATTAGTAAAGATGAACAAGGAAGCGACTGGGGACAACGACCCCTGATGGCAAGTCAGCTACATTATGCCAAGATGGACCCGGTATTTGTCGCGCAGGTACATCAACGGCTATTGCAGTTGATGCCACTGGTTGAAAAAGATCCAGCAGCCGAAGATTTAATGGCACTCACTGAGCGCTATCGATCGATTGAGCATCAATGGAAGCTGCTGAATACAGAGATGGAGCATCTGCAAAATCGAATTAAAAAAGCGATGCAGGCTCAAAACCTTTCAGAAACCACTTCTTTTGAGTTAGCCAGCTACCAACGCACCACGAAGAAAGTAGCATTTGAGCAGCTGGCAAAACTTACCCAATTAATGGGAATACCTTTAGACTTTCCGGTACCGCTGACGCAAAAGCTTCAGAAAGAGCTAGGAGATATTATGGAGCAACTGCCTGTCGAAGAGGAAGTTAGTACCAATTGGCAATTGAAAGTGAAAGAACAGCCAGATGTAGAACCACCCTTTTAGGTAGCGCTACTGTCGCTTTGCTCAAGAATCCTTGAAAATTTTGACATCAGAACGCCTTGCTTGAAAGCTGTTCTACAATTGGCGGATGCCATCAGCTAAACCGCGACAGATGCCTGTAAGAAAATCTAGATCGAGGCTTTCTATGGTGTCGCTCGCTTGATGATAATGAGGGTTTCGCATAAATGCGGTATCTGTCACCATCATGGCGCGATACCCGCGATCCCAAAAGGGAGAGTGATCGCTCAATCGTGTCTGCCGCACAATCAAACCACGATTCGGTACAGGTAACCACTCAGCAGGAGTTCCAGATTTGCGAATGTTCCGACTGAGGTGAATTAAATCAGGAATCGTGCGTAAGTTACCAATTAAAGCAATAAAATTACCTTGATTTGGGTAGAAGCGTTCTAGTCCCGCTGGGTAGCGTTGTGAACCTGGAGTAGAGTTGCAATAACCCAGCATTTCTAAAGAGAGCATTAAACGCAGGCGTTGTCCTTGTTGCTGCAAATCAGCCGCATACTGCTGACTCCCCAACATGCCGTATTCTTCTAAATCGAATGCAACCAAGCGCACCGGATGTTTGATGGGTGATGCGGCAAATACTTTTGCCAACTCTAGCAGCACAGCAACGCCTGTCGCATTATCGTCTGCCCCTGGTGTTCCAGGTACGGCGTCATAATGTGCGCCGATTAAGATGGGGGGTTTTTGGTCGTTGCTGCTAGCAGGGAGATTGAGGATGAGATTTTGATGAGTTTTACCCCCTACCTGAAATTCATGGGTTTCGACTGTGCCCCATTGTTCTAGCTGTTGGCAGATATATTGCTTGACATAAAAATGTCCCCCAGTGGCGAGATAGGGGTCGCGTTCACGGACTATCTGGGTAAGATGCGATCGCAAGCTTTCTTTTAAATCCAATTATCTATTACTCCTATGCCGCTAACGAGTTGATTAAATCTGTTACAGAGGAGAAATTTGACCGCGCTTCACCCAAATTTTCTCATTGGGAAAGGGAAATTGGCCAGTTAAAGCTTTTTACAACACTTAATTGGGCACAAGCTGAGACATTCTGCTACTCTTGCCTTTCTTCAATCCTAGCGATGGGCGCGGCAACTTGCTTGCCTCAAATACAAAAATTTTTTCTGACTTTAAACAAACTCTCCTTTCGCCACACTAATGACTTTTCCCCCAACAAAAACATCTATTTTTTCTCCATTTTTCTCCGCCTTCAATAACAGCAATGAAGGTCGCTGAATCTCGTGCCCTTGCTCTACTTTGAGATTTAGAGATTCTTCGCCAAAGTAACCATATTGCAATAAATATCCGGCTAAACAGCCATTAGCGCTTCCCGTTGCTGGATCTTCTGGTATGCCAAAATACTCAACAAAGACTCTTACACTTAAATCATTGCTTGAGTCATAAGTTTCAGGACAAAATGCTAGGATGGCTTTTGCTTCAGTTGTCTCGATTAATTTAAAGTATTTATCTTTGTCAACCTTAATTTTCTTTAATGCCTGAAGTGTCTTTAGCGGAACAATAATGAAGGGTAATCCGGTAGAAACTTCTTGAATAGGAAAGCGAGCATCAATATCATCCAAGTCGATATTTAGGACTGTAGCCAAACTAGTCGCCGCTAGTTTTTGATGGAATGTCGGCTGTTTTTGCTGCATCCATAATACCTCAAGTAATTCATTCTGATAATGCAGGCTTACAGGAATTTGTCCAACTTTAAAATTTAAGTTAATAGTTTCAACAGGTTTTTGAATCATTTCTCTAGCAATGATAAAAGCTGTTCCTAAAGTGGGATGTCCCGCAAAGGGGATTTCTTCGTTTGGTGTAAAAATGCGAACATCATAACCACCCTCTCGCAGGGTTCTAGAAGTGACAAACGTAGTTTCTGAATAGTTAATCTCTTTAGCAATTTTTTGCATTTGTAAATCAGGAATTGGCGAATCAAGTAGAAAAACAGCTAGTTGATTGCCCGTATATTTTTCCTGGGCAAATACGTCCACAATAAAGAATTTGAGGGTTTCCATGTTCATACCTATCCGGTTCTATAGCGGTTGTAGCAAGGGATTCAAGCTGAATTTCTCAGAAGCTGGGATCATGCACAGGGTTGCGGTTCAGCCTCAAGGTAGATATACTCGTTGGGGAGTTCTGTATACTGAGTAACTATTGCTCAAGCCAGCAAGCAGCATACCTCAAGATTCCATTGCATAATGCCTTTTTTTGGACTTTTTTGGCTTAGTTCCTGGGTCGGCTGTTTACTAGCCTCGAATCAGGGTTTGTTTAGAGTAGCAGACTACCGCTCTACTCCAATCCCTTCCAGGTTTTTATCAGTGGTTGGTAGTCCAATAGAGCACCCAATTCCTCTGGTGGCTTCAACACAGCTTCAGTCAAGCATTTGGTTTTCTAACTACTATCGTTCGGCTAGTTCTACCCTTAATTTTTCACCGAATCGAATAGGGGAAACCCTGCAATCAAAATTAAGCCCAACTGAATCTAGACGTTCTTCATTAGGGCTAAATGGTGTAGAAAATGCTCTATGTAGCTCAGTTTCCGAGCAAAAAGTAGAGGCTTTAAAGCTACCACCTAGGTTTCCTTCTCAGTCCGCTTCCTGGGTAGAAGTACTTCCCAACAAGAAGGCGACAAAAACAAAAAATACGTTTTCCCAGAAAGTTCTGCATATGGTGCAGAATTTATTTCAAGGCTCTCAGCAGAAGAACCAAGAACGATCGCCTGTTGCGGTGGTTAGCATTAACTCCCAAAATAAAACCAGTGAAGCTGCTGTAACGGATAAGCCTCGTGCTCAACTGGGCTTTTGGCGTTATTCCCAATGGTTATCTAGTCCTGCTATAGCATCTCAATCTCTACCAACTGCAAAACCAGAGTCCTTTCAGATTTGGGTAAAAGGACATTTGATTGCCCAAATACCTGATCAACAGCAAGCGCATCAACTAGCTCAGCGAATTGCCGACTTATTGCAAGAAGAAAATCTGGATGCTTCCCAATTGCAGCCAGCGCTGGTTGATGGCATCCCTGCGGGTAAAATAGGCGATCGCGTCCTATTTGTGATAGATGACGACTTAGGAAAGCAACTAGATGGCAATCGTCAACTATTAGCTATTGAATGGATTAATCATCTCCGCACTGCCTTATCAACTCGTCCTTTAACCCTGGTAGAAGCGCAAAGTCGTCTTTACGGTTTAGTTGAGACCAGCGAAAAAATTCAAGGAATTACCTCCTGGTATGGCGACTATTTTCACGGGCGCTTGACTGCCAACGGTGAAACCTATAACCAGTATGATCTCACAGCCGCTCATCCCTCCTTACCCTTTAATACTTTTCTGAAGGTAAAAAACTTGGGAAATGGAGAATCTGTGATTGTGCGGGTGAATGACCGAGGGCCTTACATCCCCCCTAGAACCCTAGATTTATCACGGGTGGCAGCTCGCTGTATTCAGAGTGAAGAAAAAGGGGTTGTGTCCTATGAAGCTGTAATTATGAAGCCGTTGTCAACCCAACCATCAGCAACCAGTCAAAAGTTAAGTCAACTCTAAAGGCGTTGCTCTGGCTTCTCAAAGATTGAGATCAGATAATCCGGGATGATCATCAGGACGACGACCTAGTATCCAGCGGTATTTGCGTTCATGCTCCTGAATTGGCAGATCATTGATACTGGCAATACGCAACCGCATAAATCCGTGTTTGTCGAATTCCCAATTCTCATTGCCGTAGGAACGAAACCAGTTGCCGGAATCATCATGCCATTCGTAAGCAAACCGGACAGCAATTCGGTTGTCCCGAAAAGCCCAAAGCTCTTTGATTAGACGGTAGTCCAATTCTTTAAGCCACTTACGTGTTAAGAACTGTGCGATCGCCTCACGACCGGATAGAAATTCTGAGCGGTTGCGCCAAACACTGTCTGACGTGTAAGCGAGTGCTACTCGTTCAGGGTTACGGGTGTTCCAGGCATCTTCTGCAATTCGGACTTTCTGAATGGCGGATTCATGATCGAAAGGTGGCAGGGGAAGCCGAGGATTTTCAGGGTTGTTCATCGTATGGTGACAAGTCCAAGATATGAAAAAACCAACCTGGAAACCCCAAAACCAAGATCTCTCAGAACTTACGCAGGTAGTTAGAGACGCGGTACAACAGCACAGTGCTATTTTTGGTTTTTAGCAGCTTCCTGCATAAAAGTAATCTTGATTTTTTACCGCAGGTAAGGGAGAAACTTGGTGATTAGGGTGAGGATGGTTTTTGACTCATGCAAAACTCTCAAGTTTTAGGGAATCACCACTTCGCATCATCTAATCAGGTCGCAAACAGCGGATTGCTTCTAGCAAACCTTTGGCTTTGTTGAGGGTTTCCTCATATTCTTTTGCTGGCTCAGAATCTGCAACCATACCCGCACCTGCTTGAACGGAAACCGTATGTTTTCCGCTCTCTTTGGGACGGACAACCATCGTCCGAATCGTAATCGCTGTATTGAGTTGTCCCTCAAAGTCGTAGTAGCCATAAGCGCCAGAGTAAGGCCCTCTACGGCATGGTTCAAGTTCATGAACGATTTCCATCGCCCGAATCTTAGGCGCACCGCTAACGGTACCCGCAGGAAAACAAGCTTTTAACAAATCCCAAGCTGTTTTGTCGGGGGCGACTTCTCCCACTACATTACTGACAATGTGCATAACGTGAGAGTAACGCTCAATCACCATCAGTTCATCAACCCTGACCGTACCACTGCGACAGACACGACCAACATCATTGCGACCCAAGTCAACGAGCATGACGTGTTCGGCTGTTTCCTTTGGGTCTTGTAGTAACTCTTGAGCTAAGGCATCGTCTTCTTGGGGAGTCTGTCCCCGCGGTCGCGTTCCGGCAATTGGTCGCACAGTGGCAATCATTTCCTGGGTCGATAACCTTTCTGCTTTAACCATCACTTCAGGACTAGAGCCAATTAGCTGCCAATCACCAAAGTTGAAATAAGCCATGTAAGGTGAGGGGTTAATCAGCCGTAGGGAACGGTACAGCGCAAAAGGTTCGCCTGTGTAAGTTGCTGATAACTGCTGCGACAGAACTACTTGAAAAATATCTCCCGCTTGGATGTAATCTTTTGCCTTTTCGACGTTGGCGCAAAATTGGTCACGGGATGTGTTGCTGGTATAACCAGGAGGCAGAAGTGTCTTGGTTGCTTCTGTTTGCTGAATTTTAAGGGCTTCCGCTTTTGCTTTTTCTGGAGAACTCCATTCCAACAAGACGTTCTCACCCATAAGCGGCAACTGAAGCTTGCTGACCATGTGAGTCACGCGATCGCACGCTTGCTGATAAGCTGCCTCTATATCACCTTGAGACTGACGCACATCTGCATATGCGATCGCCCAGATTTTGCGCTTTACCTGATCAAAAATAATTAAGTTATCGACTTGCATCCATACCCCATCAGGGTGACTATCCTCAGATGGTGGATACACAGGGACACGCGGCTCAATCCAGCGAATCAGTTCATAGCCCCAAAAGCCAAACAATCCGCCAATACCTGGCGGTAACTGAGGCAACTTTACAGGCGTATAGGGTTCTAAGCAACGGGCTAAGGCATCAAATGGGTCGCCCTCAAACACTTCAACTGAGCCGTTACGGTGAGTCTGAGTCGTTCTATTTCCCCTTGCCTCTAAAACCCACAAAGGATCGCAACCTAGAAAACTGTAGCGTCCTAGCTTCTCCCCGCCCTCTACTGATTCCAACAAAAAGCTGTAGGGTTGACCAGCACACACTTTGTACCAGGCAGATACGGGTGTATCTAAATCCGCTACCCATTCTTGATAGACGGGCACAAAATTGCCCTGTTGAGCCAGAATCGAAAATTGGGAAAAATCGGGGAAAATCATAATTTTCAAGTTAACAAGTAGGGTGGGCATTGCCCACCCTACTAATCGCTTTTATGAGTCAATAAGGACGATCAAGATTTAAACTGTGACATCACGGTATATAGTGCCACAAGACTCCTGATTTTTCCCTATTTTGCTATTTCGTAAGGATAGGTGCCGCTGAATTTCAGCTTGGCAGGATCAACATTGCTGCCAATGTTGCGCTCTATCTTATTGACATAAGGACGACCTTCGTTGACCTTTTCTGGGAAAACGCCATCTTTAGGATGCAGGTACACAATTTCACCGTTGGGGAATATACGGTAAATTTTGTAGTTGTTGATTTTAAATTTGCCACGCAATTGCTGACCGCCTAAAGCAATACATTGCTCTTTGCGTGCTAGATACAGTAGGTTGTCACCTTGCCGCATAATCGCAGCACCACCCGTCGGCAATTCAAAGACTTGCTCTTTCGGGCTAGTCCAAGTGATTGCGTACTTTTCTTCTGTTTCCGCTTTCTTTAGTAAGCCGCCGGTGTTACCACCGAAGACAGGAGTTTGTCCTTTAAGCTCTTCTGCCATAGATTTCCTCTCAACGTTTTAGGGCATCCTATCATCGAGGTCATACACGTCTGGCGAGTCTGTCAAGAACTGTAACAGTTCTTATCGACATTAGTAATTTTTTCAGTTTGCAAGGAGTTTGGGCTTAGCACTTGACCCATTTTTACAACGATAAGGGGTTGACAAAATGCTGAAGAAAAACGCTCAAAAGCATAACCCAGACCGCTTTGTGTTTTCATCCCCTTGTGCCCTTGTCTCCCCTCATCCCCTAACACTCAATCCCCACTCGGAAGGTTTTTGTTCTGGACGACCACTCACCATCGGTACAGTAAAGTGAAACTTACTGCCTTGGTCTTTTCCGGCAGATTCTGCCCAAATCTCGCCACCCCATCCGGTGACAATCTGGCGACAAATGGCCAAGCCTAGACCTGTTCCTCCAGTCGTTCGCCGCAAGGCACCTTCTTCTTGATAAAAACGGTCAAAGACAGCCTCTAGTCGGTTGGGTTCAATACCCCGCCCTGTGTCGGAAACGATAACTTCTAACATCTGATTGCCGTTGCTGAGAGCTTCAACAGACACTTTTCCTGGAGACGGCGTAAACTTGCACGCATTATCAAGCAGCTTTGTCAATACTTCTACTAGCCACTCCCCATCCGCTCGCACTAGGGGCAGATCTTCTGGCACTTGTGCCGTAAATTCAGGTAGCTGGTTGTCGGAACGACGAGCGCGGAGACTACTCAGCGCTAAGTCAATGCACTCTTGGAGAGCCAATGCTTCGGGGTGCCATTCTACGCGACCACTTTCTAGGCGAGAAAGGGTGAGAAAATCTTGGACGAGTTTTCGCATCCGTTCAGCATCGGTCAGGGCTGTATTCAACATCACCTGCCTTAACTCTGGTGACATATCCGGTTCACTTGCCAGACTCTCTAAGCACACCTGAATTGTGGAGAGGGGGGTGCGGAGTTCATGACCTGTAATGGCAACTAAGTTGGCACGGGTACGATCAAGGGCTTCTAGCTGTTGATTGAGGTCTTCTAGGTTAGCGTAAGCTTCAGCTTGAATCAAAGCAATGCCTACTTGAGTAGCGATCGCCTCTACTAGGGCAATTTCATCTTCATCCCACTGGTGCTGAAGTGAACCACAAAGGTGTAACTCCACCATGCCTAGCAACCGTTCTTGATAGACAACCGGCACCATTAGCCAAGCGTTAATCGAAAATTGTTGCACCAAGTTTTGAATTTGGGGGTGCTGGGTAAGATGGGGGTCAAGATGAGTATTCGTGACATAAACTGGCTCGCGCTGTTTTACCACCTTCTGAAATAGTGGATTCCCCTCTAAAGGCCAAGACTGATCTAAGAGAGAGGCGATCGCCTGTCCCCTTTCTCCATTACTGATTTCACATCTCCCTAAGAATTCGTGGAGAATAATTGTTGAGGTATCTGTTGCCTTACAGCAGTAGATCAAACACCGACCTACAGGAAGTGCTTGCCCTAACTCTTGCACAGCGATTTTCAAGAATTCATCACGGTTGAGCGATCGCCGAATTGCTGCCGTAATTGAATTCACCAGTCGCTCTTTCTGTTCCTGCGCCGCTATTGAGCGATAGGCTTTGAGCAATTTGTACTGACCCGCTTGGAGATACGTCACCAAACGCTGGACAAATGGGTCGGGATGGGGTTTAGAAGACACAACCGCTTTGACATCTACTGGGGCAGATATTTCACCAGATGGCTCTACCTTTTTCCTTTTTCGCTGACCCTTTGGTTTCAGCCCCGCCTCTGATAACTGCGCGGGTGTTGCTATATAAGTAGTTCGCGCCTGTTGAATTTTGTCTGCCAACTCTGGTCGGTAAATCAGAATTCTAGCGAGTAAGAATTCAGCAGCCATACAAGTCACTTGCCGATCAGAAGTCCAAATACCTTCAAATCGACGAGCAGGATCCATTTCTACAGCCGATAAGAGGCGAGAGGCTGCTTGCTGAATGGGTGTCTCTCCCTGTTGATCAGCATTTAAGAAAGATTGTCCTTTACTCCTGGCCTCTTCGGGCATGACTCGTTCCCGACACATCAAACAGGTGGAATAATTTTGTCCAAGAACAATTAAATGCCACTCCTGACTTAAGCCATCAGTTGGCTCAAAGGCTACAGTTTCGTATACATCTGAGCAGCTTTTAAACTCTGTTTCTGGGGCTGCCAAGACATAGACTTGAGGCGTCCGTGCTGCA
>Ga0196963_10002352_pt1 | contig 11422 bp, 8 predicted proteins | sample S1_5metaG_FD_148600 | JGI IMG/M metagenome (GOLD analysis project Ga0196963, IMG submission 148600) | Soil microbial communities from Anza Borrego desert, Southern California, United States - S1_5 | ecosystem: Environmental > Terrestrial > Soil > Desert | place: USA: California | collected... | reverse complement strand
AATCGCAAGAAGGCGATCGTGATCATTTCCGACGGCAACGACACGAGCAGCCGTGCCGGGGTCAGCGACGTCAAGCAGGTGGTGCGCGAAACCGAAGTGCTGGTGTATGCGGTCGGCATCGACGGCGACGGCACGCCGACGTTTCAACGGCCGCAGCCGCCCGTGCAGCAGCCGCCGCGCCTGCCGATCCCGATTCCATTTCCCGGTTCGGGCGGACGCGGCGGCGGGCGTATTCCGTTTCCTGGCAGCGGCGGCGGCGGCACCTTTCCGCCCGGCGGTCGTGGCGGCGGTGTGTATGCGAGCGGCGGCGACGATCGCGTCAACGTGATGGCGCTGCGTGAACTGACCGACGACAGCGGCGGCCGCACCGAGATCGTGCGCGACTTCCGCGATCTCGATCCGGCCATCAGCAGCATCGCGGACGAATTGAGCCAGCAGTATTACCTGGGGTATCCGAGTCCGGGACATCGCGACGGCCGCTGGCACACCATCCGCGTCGAGTTACGCGATCCGAATTTGAAAGTGCGCGCACGCAAAGGTTACGTGGCCACTCCATAGGACAGATCCGCCGGTACAACTCTGGCAGTAGCGCCCAGTGGGTTTTGGAGGTTGCTATGAAAACACTGTTCGCTGCCCTGTTGGCTTCGCTGATTGCGGCGAGTTCGCCGGCACGCGCCGCCAACCCCGACGACGCGCGGGCCGATACGCAGGGCGAACGAAAGGATCTGCAGGTCTTCAATGACATCGCGGATCAGGTCAACCGCTATACACAACTGACCATCTTCGACAGCATTTCCGCCTCTGTCGATCAGGGACGTGTTGTCCTGAGCGGCTGGGTGACGATGCCGTACAAGAAGGACGACCTGGAGCGGCGGGTGCGCAAGGTCGCAGGCGTGCTGCAGATCGACAACAGGATCGGCGTCCTGCCGGTTTCTCATTTCGATGACGAGCTGCGATTCCGAATCGGGCGCGCGATCTACAGCCACGCCTCGTTCTGGAATTACGCGACCATGGTCAACCCGCCCATTCGCATCGTCGTGAATCGCGGCCGGGTGTCGCTCGAGGGCGTCGTGCAGAGCAATGTCGAGCGGCAGTTAGCGCGCTCGCTGGCCTCGGGCTTCGGCGCGTTCGAGATCAGGAACGAGCTGAAGACGGACGCCGAAGTGCGGGAGTCGATCGAACGGAAATCGAACTAGGCGGCCGATTTCCTGGTCTTCACGAACCAGATGAATCCGGCGAAGGTGAAGGCCACGAGAACGGCCATGGCGCCGAACAGGGCGAGGGTGCGAACCAGAATCGACTGGGTTTCCATCCTCGCCACGACTTCGAGTGGCACGCCCTTCAGGCGCTCGCTGAGCAGCTGCTCCCACGCGATGATGTTGCCGCGTTGAATCGTCTTCGACGGCGAGTTGTGGAACGTCACCTTGCTGGGCAGGTGCAGGCGGATGGCGACGAGCTCGCTGCCGTCCCATCCGACATTGCCAACATCCTTGGCGGCTGAGGCTGCGGCGGTCTGCGCGATTTCGAATTCGCCGTTCCGTTGCTGGTAGCGATACGTCGACCACGCAAATGGCACGGCGTCGCCCAGCTTGCGGATGTCCGGTACGGTCAGCCGGATGTGCACGTAACGCCGGCCTTCACGCCGCGAGGTTGTGACGCTGGCGACGCGCGCCGCCGGCGACTCATACCATTCACGAACCACCTGCCGATCCAGCCGCGCGTTCGGGTCGACCGGCAGCGGCGCATCGCGTAACGCAACCAGCGCCGGCACCGAGGCGTTGACGTAGACGGTGGCCGAGCCGTCGAGCGAGAGAAAGACCTCTTCTTCGTATTCGTATTTTCTGGCGATGACGTTGCCGCACGCGATGGAGGCAAGGACGGCGATCAAGACCAGCGCGAACGCGAGACGCACTATCGAATAATATAAGACGACGCCCGTGACGCGGGCGTTTCCTCACCATCATGTCCGCCGGCCCGACCCTGTTCCTGATCGATGGCAGCAACCAGATGTATCGCGCGTATCACGCGATCCGCGGGTTGACGCGCTCGGACGGGAAATCGACCAACGCGACCTACGGTTTCATCACGATGCTGCGCAAGCTGCTGGCCGATCACCAGCCGCAGTACATCGTCGCGTCATTTGACTTACGCGGTCAGACGTTCAGATCGCAGGTCGCGGCCGATTACAAGGCGAACCGGTCGCCGATGCCCGGCGACCTCGTTGAGCAGGTGCCCTGGGTACACGAGGCCTGCGAGGCGATGGGCGTGCCAATTCTGACGCTCGAAGGCTATGAGGCCGACGACGTGATCGGCACGCTGGCGCTCAAAGCGGCGGCGCACGGCATGCAGGCGGCAATCGTCACCGGCGATAAGGACTTCTTCCAACTGGTTCGAGAAGGGGTGCGCGTCTATAACCCGAAGGACGAGGGCACGTGGTACGACGAGGAAGGCGTCAAGACCAAGTGGGGCGTCGCGCCATCGCAGGTGTGCGACGTCCTGGCGCTGATGGGCGACTCGATCGACAACGTCAAAGGCGTGCCGGGCATCGGCGAAAAAGGCGCCACGGAATTGATTGCCACCTACGGGTCGCTCGAAGCGCTGTTGCAGCATGCGCCGGAAATCAAGCAGAAGCGCTACCGCGAAGGGTTGCTGACATATGCCGATCAGGCACGGCAAAGCCGGGACCTCGTCACCATCCATACGGATTGTGACGTGCCGTTCGACGTCGAGCGGTTCCGTTTCCGCGGCGCGGATCGCGAGCGGTGTTACGCGCTGTTCTCGAAAATGGAGTTCCGTACGCTGGTTCCCGAATTCGCGCCGACCGCGTCAAGCGTCGTCAAGGACTATGCACTGATCGAGTCGGCGGAAGAGCTGCGGACGCTCGCCGGCGAGCTGCGAGCCGCGGGCAGGTTCAGCATGAAGGTCATCACCGATGGCACCGCACCGGTGCGCGCGACGCTGGTCGGCATTGCCCTGGCCAGTTCCGCAGCGAGGGCGCGGTATGTGCCGCTCGGTCACGAAGGTTTTGGCAGCGGTGTCGCGATCACCAAGAGCGATGCCCTGGCGATCCTCGCGCCGCTGCTGACCGATCCGGCGATCGAGAAGATCGGCCACGACTTGAAGGCGGACCTGATCGTGCTCGGCCGCCATGGCGTCGATGTCGTCAACCCGCAGGGGTTTGACACCATGCTCGCCAGTTACCTGGTCGACGCGAATCGATCGAGTCAGGAACTCGAGCCCATCGCACTCGAGCAGTTGGGATACAAGGCGGTCACCGAGGAACAGGTGCGCGGCAAGGGCGTAAAGGCGATGCCCTTCGCGCAGGTGCCGGTCGACAGCGTCCTCGACTACGCCGGCGAGCGGGCTGACATCGCCTTTCAATTGTCGGAGAAGCTGCGGCCCGTGCTCCTGCAGGACGAGCTCGAGACGATCTACCGCGAACTCGAGCTGCCGCTCGTGCCGATCCTTGCCGCGATCGAGCGCACCGGCGTGCGCGTCGACGTGCGATCGCTGGCATCCCAGTCGGCTGTGCTCGACCGCGAGATGGCCGACTTGAGCCGCCGGATCTTCGAGCTCGCCGGCGGCGAGTTCAATATCGGGTCGCCGAAGCAGCTGGCCGAGATCCTGTTCGAGCGGATGCAGCTGCCGGTGCTGAAACGCACTGGCACATCGCGCGCGCCATCGACGGCCGTCGAAGTGCTCGAGGAACTCGCGCTTCAGCACGAGGTGTGCCGGTTCATTCTCGACTGGCGCGGCTTGTCGAAATTAAAGGGCACCTATATCGACGCGTTGCCCGCGCTCGTCAACCCCGAGACCGGCCGCGTCCATACGCAGATCAGCCAGGCCGTAGCCGCCACCGGGCGCTTGAGCAGCAGCGATCCGAACCTGCAGAACATCCCGATTCGCACGGAGATCGGCCGCCGCATTCGCAGCGCCTTCATTGCCGACCCCGGCCACGTGCTGATCTCCGCGGATTACTCGCAGATCGAGCTGCGCGTCCTCGCGCACATGTCGGGGGATGAAACGCTCACCGAGGCGTTCAAACGCGGCGACGATATCCACGATCAGACAGCGAACAAGGTGTTCGGCGCCGACAGTCTGCTCGACCCGCACGAGCTGCGACGTCGGGCGAAGATCGTCAACTACGCGCTGCTGTATGGCAAGACCGCCTTCACGCTCGCGAAGGATATCGGCGTGTCACAGCAAGCCGCGCAGCAATTCATCGACGCCTATTTCGCCGGCTTCCCTCGTGTCCGCGCGTTCATCGACAAGACCCTGGAAGACGCGCAGGTGCGCGGCTACGTCAAGACGATGCTGGGGCGGCGGCGGCCGGTGCCCGAGCTGACCAGCCGCAACTTCCAGATACGCGCCGGGGCGGAGCGCATCGCCGTCAACATGCCGATCCAAGGCACGGCCGCCGATATCCTCAAGCGCGCGATGATCGACGTCGACGCAGCGCTCCGGGCGTCACACCCGCAGGCGCGCATGATCCTGACCGTTCACGACGAGCTGCTGTTCGAGTCGCCGGAAGACCAGGCTGATGATGTCGCTGCGCTCGTGAAAGAAAAGATGTCGACCGCGGTGAAGCTCGACGTCCCACTCGACGTCGACGCCGGCATCGGAAAAAACTGGACCGAGGCGAAAGGCTGAGTTCGGGAAAAGCAGTTACTTCCAGCGCTCTTTGACGACGGCCCATTCCCCTTTCAGCTCCGCCTCGGCTTGCGCGCGTTTGTCGGCGGGGATCGCGCGAACACGATCGGGGATGATCCCCTCCAGCACCAACCTGTCGAGATCAGCCCGTAGCGTCGCCGAACGCGCGCCGGCAAGACGGGCGCGCACCCACCCGGCAACAGCGGCATTCCAGGCTTCCACGGGCTCGCCTGCGCCTCGGGTGCCGACGACCAGCCAGTACGCAGCCGCGGCCGAGGATGGATCGCGGGAGAGCTCGCGCGTCATGCGGTCGCGGAGGCGCTGGAACGCGGCGATGCGCCCGTCCCGCTCGAGCGCGTCGCCGTGACGCTCCATCGCGCTTCCCCACCACTCGATCATCGCTTCCGCGTGCTGCGGGCCCAGCGAAATCGCTCGATCGATGCCGCTTTCGAACAACGCCGCCGCCGCTCCGTAGTCGTCGTCGAAGAACAGCGCCTCCCCGAGCGCCAACAAGAAATCGACGCTGTCGCGCGTATCGAGGTTCGAGACCCGCACGGTGCCAAGCGCATGACGCGCGGCCGACAGATCATCAGGATTGGCACGTTCCCGATACCGCTCGAGGTGAGCTCGTGCGAGGACCACGGCTCCGGCGTCGGCCGTCGCGGGATTTTTCTGTGCGACGGTCGCGGCGTCGATCGCCGCATCGAACTGCCGCTGGTTGTACAGGGATCGCGCGCGAGCCAGGTCGGCGCGCTGCGCGGCCGCGGAACCGCTCAGGCAGACCACCAGCGCCAAGGAAAGGATCGGGACTCTTCTGATCGCCTGGGCCACAGAAGACACAGATAACACATAATCTGGTGATGTTCGCGAAAGTCACGGTCGTGACGGCTGTGCTCGCGCTTGTGGTGCAGGACGCGGGGGTGCTGCAAGTCCGTGTGAACCTCCCGGACGCATCCGGCATCGCGACTCCGGTCGCGGGAGCCATCCTCCTCGTCAGCGACAACCCTTCGACGCGCGAGCCTCGTCGATTGCGCACAGGTCCTGATGGCGGCTTTGAAGTGAAGCTCAGTCCGGGGACCTACACGGTGGAAACCGACCGCGCGATCGCATTCGCGGGTAAAGGTTACGAATGGACCGTGATGGTCGATGTCACCGCCGGCCGGACGGCGATCGTCGAGCTCGGTGCCAGTAACGCCAACGTTGGTGAGCTACCCTCGAGCGACGGCGGCGACCCGCGGTTCGCACGGCTTCGGAACAGCGTCGTCGAAATTTGGACACCAACGACGCATGCGTCCGGATTTGTCATCGATTCACGTGGATTAATCGCGACGAGCTACCAGGCGCTGAATGGCGCAACCGACGTCGAGGTCGAGGCGACCACTAGCGCGGGACGCGTCAAAGTGCCGGGTACCGTCATTGTCAGCGACCGGTTTACTGGCGCGGCCATCGTCCGGGTCGACTCGGAATTGATCGCGGCGCCGCCGATCGGCGCGCGGTGTGGCCGCAGTGACTGGCCGGAGCCGGCGTACCGTGATGTCGTGAGCACGATCACGGCGGGTATCCTCGCGGATAAGGACGAAACGTCGGGCGAAGTCAGCCGTGTGACGGCGCAAGCCATCTACGCGGATCTTCGCATCGGCCGCGGTGAGGCGGGTGGACCGGTGTTGGATGCGGACGGGGACTTGATCGGCATCAGCGCGATTGCGACCAGCGATAAGGATCGCCACGCCGACGAGCGCTGGGTGATCCCAATCAAGTTTGCGTGCGATGCCCTTGCCACGGCGGTCAAGCTCGTTGAAACCGCGAGAAAGCCGCGATCCATCCGACTACCCATCGAGCCGCCGGTGGCATCATCGAAGCGGCGCGACGCGAACTCGCCGCGACCCATGCCTGCCACGCTGTCATCGTCGAATTTCGACATTGCGCTGATGACGCCTGCACACGCCCACATCGGCGACGCGATTGCCGGCCCGCGGTCCGATTTCGGTAACTGGGCGGAGTACGTCGCGGCGGCACCCGAAGTCCTGCTGATTCGTGTCACGCCGCAATTCGAGGAAGGATTCTGGAAGATGCTGGCGCGAGGGGCGGCCGCGACACAGGGCGTGGTGTTGCCGCCGCTACGCAGCTTCAGCGCCAACTTCCTGCGCATGCGCGCTTTTTGCGGAGAGACCGAGGTAACGCCGATTCATCCATTCGTGATCGAGCGTACGGTGGCGGGGAAAGGCGTCCTGAGAGAAGGGTTGTATGTGTTCGACAGAGAGGCGTTCGCCGGGTGCCCGACCGTCCGGTTGTCGATCTACTCGGAAAAGGAACCGCTGACCGCCGACAACAAACAGATTGACCCGAAACTGCTCCAGCAGGTCGCCAATTCTCTACAATAGTTGGCTGGCATGACCGAACCGGTGATCGTTCCGCGAGCCGAACACCCGATTTCGCGGCGCGACATCGATCCGGATGCATTGAAAGTGCTGTACCGGCTGCACGAGGCGGGCAACGTTGCCTACCTGGTTGGCGGCAGCGTCCGAGACCTGCTGCTCAGCCGACGGCCCAAAGACTTCGACATCGGCACGTCTGCGCATCCGTACCAGGTCAAGAAGCTGTTTCGGAACTGCTGGATCATCGGCCGCCGCTTCCGGCTCGCCCACGTCCGGTTCGGCACGAAAACCATCGAAGTCGCGACGTTCCGCCGCAACATACCGGCCGGCACCGAAAGTGAACCGCCGCCGGAACCCGTCGTTGCGAACGACGCATCCGCGCAGGGCCGCGCCGATGCCCAGCTGCTGCTGAAGCACGACAATACGTTCGGCACGCCGGAGGAGGACGCGTTCCGCCGCGACTTCACCATCAACGCGCTGTTCTACGACATCGCCAGCTACTCGATCATCGACTACGTCGGCGGCCTGCAGGATCTCAAGGACGGCCTGGTCCGTTGCATCGGTGATCCGAACGAGCGCTTCCAGGAGGATCCGGTCCGGATGCTGCGCGCGATCGTGATGGCGGCGCGCCTCAACTTCAGGATCGACCGGCCGGTTGTCGACGCCATCATCGAGCACCGCCGGTTGATCGCCACTGCGTCGCCCGCGCGGCTGATCGAGGAGTACTACAAGATCCTCCGGTCGGGGTATGCGGAGCAGACGTTCCGCATGCTCGCCGAACATCGGCTGCTCGATCCGATCACGCCGGAGCTGCAGAAAGGATCGAAGCAGCAGGCATTGTGGGATTCGCTCGCCGCTCTCGACGGCTATCGGCGGCGTTTCGACGCCGCGCCCGCCACACTGCGCAACCCGGTGCTGCTGGGGACGCTGCTGATCCCGCTGGGCCTGATGCCTCGGCACGAGCGGCGTTGGGAGCACGCGGACGAGGACGAGCACATCGACGGCAACGCCGCCGACGGCGTCGTGCGCAAGCCCAAATCCCGTCGGCCGCCGAAGGAACCGATCCTCAAGATCGGTACGCTGCCGATTGCACGCGGCGATACGGAACGCCTCAGGCAAGTGCTGTCGCTGCAATCGCGCATCGCGGATCTCGAATCGTCCCCGCGCGCGAAACGCGCGCTGATGCATCGAGGGCCTTTTGAGGATGCGCTGACCTGGTTCGAGATCCACGGCAACGCGCCTGCGGTGCTCGAACACTGGAAGGGATTCATCGAAGCGCTTGGCGACGAAGCGTTGGTCGCGCCCGCCGGCGGCGACGCGACGGACGACAGCGCCCAGCGACGGCGGCGCCGTCGTGGTCGCCGCCGCCGCGGCCGCGGCGCGTTCAAACGCGGCACGGGAAACGAAGATCCGGGAACCGGCCGCTAGCCGTTCTTCCTTTCGAATTCCTGCATGAACGACACCAGCGCGTCGACGCCTTCCTCAGGGAACGCGTTGTAAATCGAGGCACGCATGCCGCCCACGGAACGGTGGCCTTTGAGGCCGTCGAGACCCGCGGCGGTCGATTCCTTCACGAACTTCGCTTCGAGCTCTTCGTTCGGCAGGCGGAACGTAATGTTCATGCGCGAGCGGCTGGCCTTGTCGGCGGTGCCTCTATAGAAGCCGCTGCGATCGATTTCCGCATACAACTTGGCTGCCTTACGCTCGTTACGCTGGCCGATGGCGTCGAGACCGCCCTGCGCGAGCGCCCATTTCATCACCAGGCCCATCAGGTAGATACCGAAGCACGGCGGCGTGTTGTACATCGAGCCGTTCTCCGCGTGCACCGCGTAATTGAGCATGGTGTGCAACGATTTCGACGATCGCTGCAACAGATCTTCGCGGATGACGACCAGCGTGACGCCAGACGGGCCCAGGTTCTTCTGCGCACCCGCGTAGATGAGTCCGTACTTGGAGACGTCGATCGGCCGGCTGAACATGTCGGACGACGTATCGGCGACAAGGGGCACATCGCCTACCGATGGTTCCTTCTGCCACTCGGTGCCGAACAGGGTGTTGTTGGTCGTCATGTGGACGTAAGCCGCGTTCGGCGTCAGCGTGATCTCCTCCTGACGCGGAATCCGCGAGAAGTTTTCCTTCTCGGTGGTGGCCGCGATGTTGACGGTGCCGACGCGTTGCGCTTCCTTGACCGCCTTCTGCGCCCAGCCGCCGGTCACCAGATAATCGGCGGTGGCTCCCTGCGTCAGCAGGTTCAGCGGCACCATCGAAAACTGGAGCGACGCGCCGCCCTGGAGGAACAGCACCTTGTAATTGGCAGGAATGTTCCCGAGCGTGCGCACGTCCTGCTCGGTCTTCGCAAGGATCGCTTCGAAGGTTTTCGAGCGATGGCTGATTTCGAGAATCGACATGCCGACACCGGGCAGCGCCACCAGGTCGCGCTGCGCCTCTTCGAGCACGGCAACCGGAAGCACTGCCGGGCCCGCCGAGAAGTTGAATACACGCTGAGCAGTAGTAGCCATGGGTTTAGTTCCAGGAAATCGTGACACGGACCGTCGGATCATCCAAACACAGTCGTCCTGCTGTGCCTCACAGTTTTACCAGCTGTAGGTCGAGAATGTCGGCATTCCCTGACTGCATGGCGTCAAGCGCCCGCGCAGAGGGAGCGCCGTCGAGATTGATGCGTGCGACGGCCGCATGCGCGCCGTCGAAGATGATGTTCTCGGTCTCCTGCACGTTGAGCTGCGCCACGCGCAGGTATTCGAACACGTGCGCCAGGACGCCAGGCTTGTCGCGGTGGCGCACGACCAGCAGGTGCGTCGCCGGCGTCTGCTTGGCAATGTTTACGACGTTCGGCACTTTGCCGGTTTCTTTGAACGTGCGGATGATACGAACCGTTTCGGCGGCGATCGCCTCCTGCGCCTGATCGGTCGACGCGCCGATGTGATGCGTGCCATAGACGCGCGGATCGGTGATCAGGGCGTCGGTAAACGGCGCGGTCGCCGCCGACGGCTCGTTCTCGAAGACATCCAACCCGACGCGCAGATCGCGCTGCTGGACCGCCTGTTTGAGCGCGGCGTAGTCCATCACTTCGGCGCGTGCCGTGTTGACAATGTAGGCGCCTGTGCGGAGGTGTGACAGCAGCTCCGCGTCGACGAAGCCGCGGGTGTCCTTGGTCAGCGCGACGTGGATGCTGACGATGTCCGAACCTGACATCAGGTCTTGCGGCGAATCCACCACTCGCACGTCGAATTCAGTCTCGGCCGACGAGCGCGCGATGCCGTCCTCGGAAAAGCGTCGGCTCCACACCAGCACGGGCATGCCGAACGCGCGCGCGCGCCGCGCCACCTCGCGGCCGATGTGGCCGAACCCGAGCAGACCGAGCGTCCGGCCCAACAGACCCTTGGCCTTCGAATATTCCTTCTTGTTCCAGGTGCCCGCGCGAAGTTCCGCGACGTTGTCGGGAATCCTTCTATCGAGGGCCAGGATCAATCCCATCGTCAGTTCCGCGACCGCCACGGAGTTCTTGCCGGGACAATTGGACACGTAAATGCCGCGCTTGGAGGCGGCGCCGACATCAATCGTGTTGACGCCTGCACCAGCGCGCACGATCAGCGACAGTGCGCCCGCGTCCATCATGGCGCCGGTGACCTGCGTCGACCGCACCACGAGAACCGGGGCCATCGTCTTGCCGAGCGCGGCCACGAGGGTGTCGCCGGAGGCTTCAGGCTCGAAAATCACTTCGCAGCCGGCCGTCGTCAGGGCATCAAGGCCCGATGGTTCGAATTTGTCAGCGACGAGAACTTTCATTGAGCTTTCGCGTGCCACTAAATGACGTGTGATAACAGGCCGTCGCGCAGCTTCGGCTCGAACCAGGTCGATTTCGGCGGCATGATGCCGCCGGCATCCGCAATCCTCATCAGATCGCGAACCGAAACCGGAAACAGAGAAAAGGCCACGGCCGCCGCACCGGAGTCGACCAGGTGTTTCAGTTCGGACGTGCCGCGGATACCGCCGACGAATTCGATGCGCTGGTCGGTTCGGACGTCCTTGATTCCCAAAACCGGATCGAGGAGCGTCGATTGCAGCACATCGACGTCGAGCGCGTCGGTGTCAACCTTCGGAGCGAGGCTGTACCAGTGACCGTCGAGGTACATCGCAACCTCACCGCTGGCCCGCGGCGACGCCGGGCCGTCCTTGCGAAACGAGAAGGCCCCGCCAATCGCGTCGAGGAAACCCTGGGCGTCGAGCCCGTTGAGATCCTTGACCACGCGGTTGTACGGCAGCACCTGCACCTGGCTGTCCGGGAATGCAACCGCCAGCACGCGGTCATGCTCGCCGGTGCCCTTCGCCGCGAGCGCGCGTCGGGTGCGAGCGGCCGACGCGGCGCGGTGATGTCC